>ERZ1669248.296-NODE-296-length-26775-cov-11.072455_pt1 | contig 26775 bp, 26 predicted proteins | sample MGYA00579296_ERZ1669248 | MGnify/ENA primary metagenome ERZ1669248 (study PRJEB41166, sample SAMN08046057) | hot springs metagenome | biome: hot spring; feature: neutral hot spring; material: thermophilic sediment; isolation source: thermophilic sediment from...
CTAGTATACCTGGTGCGGGCTTCTGCGGTGTTGCATCTGCTGGGACGTAAAGGTGTGCGCTGATGAGCTCGTTGTTTGGACCGTAGAATCTGACGTCTTGTACAGTTACGTATCCGAAGCTACTCATGACGGAGTATGCGAGGAAAGAACTTATGATCATTGTTAGAAGGAGGGCCAATGATATTAATCCCGGATTGGTTTTCGTCATTGAGCCTAATGGAATCTAACATATATTTATGTATTTTGTAAGCTATGTTAATAATGGAAAACTTATTAGAGTTTCTATACTAAATATTAAACGCATGAGTGAAAAAATCCTCGTTATAGATCAGGGGACAACTGGGACGCGTGTAGCTATTTACGACGAGGAGGGGAAACCCGTACAAGGGGGCTGGGCTTACAGGGAGCACTCACAGATCTTTCCAAAGCCCGGTTGGGTTGAGCACAACCCTCTAGAGATTTGGGAGAAAACACTGATATGTATGAAGGAGGTTCTTGATCGCTCTAGGATTAGAGCGGAGGAGATAGCCGCTATAGGTGTGACCAACCAGCGTGAAACAGTTGTGGTTTGGGATCCGCGTACAGGACAGCCCCTTTACAACGCCATAGTCTGGCAGGACAGAAGGACGGCACCTATCACTGATGAGCTCCGCCGGGGACATTTCGAGCAGATATATGAGAAGACTGGCTTGGTCCCCGATCCGTACTTTTCAGGTAGCAAGATCAGGTGGTTGTTGGAAAACATCCCGGGTCTCCGTGACAAGATGAGTAAGGGAGAAGCGATCTTTGGAACCATTGACTCTTGGATTATCTGGAACCTGACCCGAGGGTCGCCGAACACGTTGACCCCGGATAAGGGCGGTGCCCACGTCACGGATTACTCTAACGCTTCTAGGACAATGCTCTTCAATCTGCGTAAGCTGGATTGGGATCCAGAGTTGTTGGAGCTATTAGGTGGCATCGACGTGGAAAGTCTTCCTCTACCTAGACCTTCAAGCGAAAGAGATGCCTACGGCTACACGGGACCAGAAGTTAACGGTGTGTTTAATGGAAAAAGTGTACCTGTGACAGGCGATGCAGGGGATCAGCAGGCAGCCTTGTTCGGACAAGTGGGTTTCGATGAGGGGGATGTTAAGTCAACGTATGGTACGGGGAATTTCATACTCTTGAACACTGGGAAGAATATCGTCAAGTCCAAGAATAACTTACTTTCAACTGTTTTTTACAGCCTTGAGCCGGGGAAGGCGACTTACGCACTCGAAGGTAGCATATTCATAACGGGTGCCGCGATTCAGTGGCTTAGAGACGGTCTTAAGCTAATAGAGGTTTCACCGGAGGTTGACCCACTAGCGGAGTCTACCGATGACACTGGGGGATTGTACTTTGTCCCAGCTTTCACTGGTCTTGGAGCCCCATACTGGGATCCCTACGCTAGAGGATTAATAATCGGTATAACGCGTGGAACCTCGAGAAAACATATTGCAAGGGCTGTTATAGAGAGCATTGCATACTTGACGAGAGATGTTATAGAGGCGATGGAGAAAGACATCGGTGGTAGGATCAGGATCTTGAAGGCGGACGGCGGAGCTGCTAAAAGCAATGTCTTGCTTCAATTCCAGGCGGATATCCTCGGCGTCGAAGTCCAGAGGCCTTTGATTAGCGAGACAACATCGCTTGGCGCGGCGTACCTAGCAGGTCTTGCGGTTGATGTTTGGGAGAGCCTTGACGAGATCCGCAAATTATGGAGAGCTGAGAGAGTTTTCAAACCCCAGATGGATGCGGGGAGAAGAGAAAAACTCTACAGCGGGTGGAGGGCTGCGGTTAAGCGTTCACTCGGCTGGGCAAAGGAGGTTCCCTGGGCTTATGGGTATGAGTAAGAAAATAATATATCTTGTTTTAAATATTTTTGTTACAAAAAATTGAAATACTATGTAGGGGTAATGTCGCTGTGGAGAGACGGGACAAGGAGATACTAGTCATCGGTGGCGGCGTTACGGGTGCAGCTATAGCATATGACCTTGCCCTTCGCGGGTTCAAGGTTCAGGTTGTCGAGAGGGGCTCTCTCGGCGCGGGGACGAGTGGGCGGACTCATGGACTCTTACATAGTGGTTGCAGGTATATTGCCGACGTGGAGGTTGCACGTGAGTGTTATGAGGAGAATGTCATTTTGAGGAGGATAGCGCCTTTCCTCTTCGAAAAGAATGGAGGGCTTTTCATCGCTATTACAGAGGATGATTTAAAGTACAAAGACTTTTTCCTAAAGCAGTGTGAGCGGGCTCGGATACCTGTTCGCGAGGTATCAAGAGAGGAGGCGTTGCGCCTTGAACCTAACCTTAATCCTGAACTCAAGGCAGCAGTAGAGGTGCCGGATGGAACCTTTGACCCCCTGAAGGTCATCTTGAGCTTCGCGGCTTCGGCTAAAAAATACGGGGCTGAGTTTAGGCCTTACAACGAGGTAGTAGGTTTTAGAGTCTCGGATGGTAGAATCGTCGGAGTACGTGTCCTGGACAAGGTAAGGGTTCGGGAGTACGAGCTTACCCCTGACTTCATCATAAACGCGACAGGTGCTTGGGCTGACAAGGTTGCAAGGCTGGCAGGCGTCAGGGTTCCCGTGAAGCCTAGCCCGGGGGTAATGGTGGCGCTGGATGGTAGGATTGGGTACATGGTGTTTAACAGGCTTAACAAGCCGGGGGATGGGGATATAATAGTTCACCATAGAGGGACTAGCGTCGTGGGAACCACTTCGTGGGTCGTCGAGGATCCAGACATTGTTAGGGCTCCCCAGGATCACGTAGAGCTGATGATTAAAAGGGGTTCCGAGCTAGCTCCGATCGTGTCAAAGCTGAGGGTGAAGGCTGTATACGTCTCGTCTAGGCCACTAATAGGAGCAGGAGCGGCCACGACTGGAAGGGAGGTTAGCAGGAGCTTTGCAATACTGGATCACTCTCGTGACGGAATCGAGAATTTCGCGAGCATCATAGGTGGGAAGTTTACTACTGCGAGGCTTATGGCCGAAAAAATGGGTGATTTTGTTGCCGAGAGACTTGGCGTTTCTGTGCGATCCAAGACCTCGGAATTACCCATGAGCCCCTACTGGCTCTACTTCGAATAGGTGAGAATGGATGAGATACAAGGTTGTGATAAGGAGATATAAGGATGGAAGGATTAGCTTCGATACCTTCGAAGTAGAGGCAAATCCCAGCGAGAGTGTTCTTGATGTTGTCGAGAGAATAAGCATCGAAAAGGACAAGACACTGGTATTCGAGCACGCTTGTCACCATGGCGTCTGTGGCGCTTGCGGGATGGTGATTAACGGTGTGGAGAGGCTTGCCTGCATCACGAGGATCGGAGACGTGGCTAGGAATGGGGTTGTTGTACTTGAACCCTTAAGGGGCTTTAAGGTGATAAGCGACCTGGCGGTGGACAAGTCGAGAATGTTTGGACGTTATAGGCATGTGGCCCCGTCTACACTTGAAAAGCTCGAGTTAAGGTTGAATAATGCTGTGTCAATTCCGCGGGAAAAGCTATACGACTGCCTGGAGTGCGGCATCTGCTATTCAGCATGCCCGATTGCTAACACGTTCCCCGAGTATCTCGGGCCTTCATTGCTAGCCTTGATCTCTAGGTCGGGCAACGAGAGAGTTCCACGTGTCGTAGACTCGCGTAGGGGTGTCTGGGGGTGTCATGCGGCTTTCGAGTGTAGTGTTAGGTGTCCTGTAAACTTCAAGCCTGGGGAGTCGATCCTGAAGCTTAGAAGGAACATTATTAGTGGTAGGGTTAGGGTTGAGGGGTGAGGTTTTGTGGGTTTAAGAGATGCTTTTACTAGTTGGTTTAGGATTAAGGGCAGAAGCCTGGAGCATGTAAGTTTCGCTATCAGGAGACTGACAGGTATAATTATGGCATTCTATCTTCTCGGCCACCTTGTTGACATTACGACGCTGCTGGCTGGACCCGAGGCTTACTCGCAGCTTTTAAACCTCTTTGCCGGGCCCATGGGAGTCGTGATAGACTCGTTTTTATGGGCTGTACTCGTTATTCATGGAACTCTGGGTATCTATTCCGCTATTGTTGAAATGGGGTTCCTTCTAGAGCATAGGCGTAAACTTCTCGTTATTGCATGGATCTGTGCTCTCTTATTCATTCTGCTTGGTGTAGAGGTGATTATAAATGTCCTCAGGTAGAAAAAGCCTTGGATGGATCTTCCAGGTAATTACAGCGGTAATCCTAGTCGTAGCTGTTCTTGCCCACCTCTTACGCGTACACATCTGGGGCTCTTATAAAGGGCTGCCAACATACCAAGACGTGATAGCGGCCTTCAAGAACCCTCTTGTACTCGGCATGGAACTCGTCTTGGCCGGTGCGGCTATCTACCACGCCTTGTACGGACTCCACATGGTTCTAGTTGAAGCTAACTTAGTGAAAGAAGAAAAATCTAGGAAAATTCTAGCCATATTAGGTTCAGCTATGTTCATCTATGCATTAATCCTGTCGATTATCCTAGCGATTAAACCATAAACTTGACTTTAGAACAAGTCTAGGAAAAAAGTTAATTTATTAAAAAATGGAAAAAAGTCTTATTTTCTTTTACCCTGTGAGCTCTGTGTTAGTGGGTTTTCCTCGTGCTTCCCATCATTGTCTCCGTGTCCTTTTTTCTCGAGGCCTGGCGGAAGGATTTTCTCCTTAGGGGGTTTTGAGGCTGTAGGTATATCCACCTCCTCTTCTATCTCTTTCACGTGTTTACCCTTCTCTTTGACCTCTTCTTTTATCTTCTTCTCGATCTCTTTGATTTGCTTTGATATGTTTTTGGACATGTTTCTTACCTCGGCTTGTATCTCTTCCAGCTCAGCTGCTGTTTCATTGATACCTGTGCGAGTCCGATTGCGAACCTCCTTTAACTTGGGGATTTTATGAATTATTAGCGACTGGTTAAGGAATGCTGTGTCATTCTTCTTTAAGAGGCCTAGCTTCATCGCCCTGATTACAGTGACGTGTAATGACTGTCTGTTTAGCTCAGCGTTTACAAGTCCGAGGATCTTTTTGACAACTGCAAGGTTTTGGGCTAAAATGGACACAGTGATGTTACCTTGGGCAAGCTGGTTTCTCGTCTGGGCTAGTATTGTCTTAGCATAGTCAAGCAGTTGGAAGACAAAGGTGAGGTTGAACTCTGACTGATTTAGCTTTGAAAGTGATGCTTCGAGCGCAGTTACTCTAGCCTCAAGTACTTGAAGCTGCAGGAGTAGTGCTGTCTTGTTGAGGGCTTCCTCAACCTCTTTTACCTCGGTTTGGTTTAGGTGTTCCTCTGCTTCCTCAAACTCTAGATTTATTCCAGCTTTCTCAGCGAATTCCTCTAGGATCTCAATAACGTTGTCATAGGTGTTTATAGCATAGATTGCATAAAGCTTGGCTCCCGTAAAGTTTCCTGAGTTGTATAACTGGATGCTTAAGTTCAGGTATGTGTCAGCCTGGCTGAGTAGTCCTTCAATCAATGATAAGTTGAGAGACTTTGTCATGTTCAACAGAGACTTGTTTGCGCTCAGGACAGAGAGCGTGACGTTTAGCCTCTCGTAGGCTATCTTTTTGAGCTTTTGGGCATTCCTTATCAGTATTTCGACAGAGTTATCTTTTGAGGCACTAACGCTCGCAGAGTAGGATAACATCGAGGCTAGCAGCAGTGTTACCAGTAGCATGCCTACCAATTTTTTGGTCATGGCTTAACCCGGCACTTTAATCGCGGAGGGGGTTATTTAGGAAAACCATGGAAAAACATGAGAAAAGATCTTTTCATAACGAGAAAAACTACATTAGGTTTATTGCCTAGAGTGAAAAAGCCTTCTTGATGACATGAGGATAGGCTGGCTGGAGAGCGAGATAGGAAAAATACTTGAGGTTGAATTAACAGAGGCTGAGGAAGCAATAGCTATATCAGATACCCATTTGGGGCTAAAGTACAAGGGTAGAGAGCTTTCTAAGAGCCGGGAGCTCTCAGAGTTTCTCGAGAAAATACTAGGGGACAATAATGTGAAGTTAATAGTACTCCTAGGCGATATTTTTGACTTTTGGAGCGCAAAAGTAGGGGATATCATTAGGAGCGCTTACGATCCTGTAAAAGTCTTGGTTGGCTCTGATAAAACGATAGTTTATGTCGCGGGTAACCACGACAGGATAGTCTCATGGATAAAACTTGAGAGTAGTCGTGGGAAAGGTGACATTTACACAGTTCCGGATTTTTTCATCCTGAACGTGGACGGAAGAAAATACCTGCTGCTGCATGGACACCAGCTTGATGCTCTCTTTACAAGATTTAAGGGCTTGTGGAAGATTCAAAGCTACGTGTATATACTTTCAGAGTCGCTGTTCTCGCTACCGGGGCCATCGGAATGGATGCTTGCCGCTTTGAGCGCTGGATCATTTGCATTCCTTCTAGCATCTATAACTGCGAACAATGTGTTACAGGAGTTTATCCTTTTCCTGGTATCTATCCTACTCCTCTCCCCTCTTCTAGTTATGTTGTGGAGGAAACTACAGGACAGAATATGGTATGGTCTTCTCGAGGAATTAAACATGAAATTATCAAAGAGTAGGCTTCGCGGGAAAAGCCTTAGACACTTGTCTGTAAGCAAACCGCTCAACCGCTTCCTCCGATCCCTTGAAAGTATACCCCAAATCGGGCGAATCGATGGAGTAGTATTAGGACACACACATGTGCCAGAGCTGCTAGTTGAGGAGGGGAGAGTTTACGCCAATACTGGATCCTGGATCGAAAACGGGCACAACAGTACCTGTACCTTCGTTAGGATCACGTCTCACATGATCACACTTGGAAAATGGGAGAATGGGAGAGAAACAAAGATCCACGAGGCAAGTTTACCTGGAAGCTGATTACACATTATTTCCTCCAAGTGGACAAGCTCTTGTACTCTTGAATCAAGAAAGATAAATTAAATCATTACTCTGATTTTTGGCTCTCTAGATTTTTTAAAGTCAAGATGAGCAGGGGCAGGGAAGCTAGGCCAAGCCATATTTCGGGTCTCAGTATGCCGGTTTCAAGGGTTCCTTGTGTTAACCACTCCCATGTAAATTCTTCCCCGGAGATATGGGAGAGATAAGCGTTGAGGCCATCCGCACCTATAATGAGCATGTATACTACACTGTAAGCCCCGGCAAGGAGCGCACCTACGAGTGTGAAACCCAGCGATTCGTTCCTCCCCTTTAAGAGGTCTAGGCTCCTGAGATATACTGCTCCAATTGTGAGGGATGAGAATCCTCCAAAGAGGTCTCTGCTAGGAAGATACGGCAAGCTTAAGTTTCCTGAAGGATCTATGAACCAGTTCCAGATGGCCAGGATAAACTCCGCTAAGCCAATTACAACGTAGAGCAATCCCATGATCAAAGCATATACAACCAGTATTCCTTGATTATTCCGGGTTCTTACCATTTTTCTTCACCTCATGCGAAACCTAACAGATGACCCACGATTATAATCGCGAAAGCAACAACATATGCCAGTATCATTGAATAGACGATAGCAAACAACGTCCACTTCAGCGAGTTAGTTTCCCTGTATATCGCTGCGATAGTCGCGACGCAAGGCATGTATATGAGGGTAAAGGCCATGAATGCGAAGCCCGTGAGTGGAGTGAAAATCCCCTGACTCCTAAGAGCCTCAGGCAACCCCGTCGCCTCGGCTCCAAGGAGTAGACCGAAGGTTCCCACGACTACCTCCTTGGCCAGAAAGCCGAAGAAGAGTGCTACGACAGCACGCCAGTCAAAGCCAAGAGGACGGAAGAGGGGTTCAAGTGTGCGGCCCAGCATTCCCACGTATGACTCCTCGATGTGTGACCCCCATGGATAACTCGAAAGGAACCACACCACAATCATGGTAAGTGTTATTATTGTCCCCGCCTTCTTCAGAAAAAGTGAGCCCCTTTCCCACATGTGTAGCGCAGTATTCCGTAGAGTTGGTCGTGCGTAATGTGGTAACTCTAGGATGAACGGTGAGGGTTTACCCTTGAGTATTGTCCTCCTGAAAAGGAGGGCCATAATTAGGGCTAACGCTATTCCGAGGAGATACATCGAGTAAACGCCTATAGCTGCATAAGATCCCAGAACAGCCGAGCTTATTAGAATATAGACGGGTAGCCGAGCGCTACACGACATTAACGGGTTAACGAGTATTGTTATTATTCGGTCCTCATCACTCTCTATTATCCTGGTTGCCATGACTGCTGGGACATTACAACCAAAGCCTAGAAGCAAGGGGATAAACGATTTCCCGTGGAGACCCAGCCTATACATGATCCTATCCATTACGAAGGCAGCCCTTGCAAGGTAGCCGCTGTCCTCGAGAAGTGAGAGCCCGAAGAACAGGAAGAATATAGGTGGAATGAACGTCAAGACGGCGCCAACACCTCCCAGGAGTCCGTTAACCACGAACCCGGCGAGTTGCTCATTTGGTATGGATGCGGAGGCTAATGTGCCGAGCCAGCCAAAGAACATTTCTATCAAACTCGTGAGGGGTGCTGAGACGTCGAAGGTAAACCTGAAGAGGAGCCACATAGACGATAGGAAAACAGGTATTCCTGCATACTTGTCTAGCAGCGCTTTGTCGAGTAGGTCGGTGACCGTTAATGGTTTCGCTCCTCTTACAGTTTTACCAAGCACGCCACTTATGAACTCATAACGTGCCTCAGCTAAAACTACGCTAGCATCTCCACCGAGTTCCTTCTGGAGGCTCTCTTTGAGGGCTAATATTCTTTCCTTTTGAGAACTTTTCTCAATCTCTTTTAATACTTCTTCATCACTCTCTAACACTTTTATAGCAAGCCATCTTGTAGGATACGCTTCAGCGAGTAACTTGTCTTCTTGGATGAGCTGCTCCATTCTTGAGATTATTTTCTCGACGCGTTCATTATAGCGTAGCGTGCTACCTCTCCTCCTCTGTTTTGAGGCTTCAACGATGGCGTCTAACAGCTCCTGCATACCTTCCTTCGTCGTTGCGATTGTCGGTATAACCCTTACACCAAGCATTTTCGAAAGGCCCTCAACGTCTATTTGAAAGCCAAGGCTCTTTGCCAGGTCATACTTGTTCAAGGCAACGACGACATTTGCCTCAAGCTCGAGCAATTGAAGTGTCAGGTATAGATTTCTTTCGAGGTTCGACGCGTCGACTATGTCAACCACGACATCAGGCTTCTCCTTCACTATATAGTCACGCGCTATCATCTCGTCAATAGTCTGAGCGGTCAAGCTATATACTCCAGGAAGATCAACAATCTGGATATCCTCTCCTCTATGCCTGCATCGCCCCTCCTTCTTCTCAACAGTTTTACCAGGCCAGTTTCCGACGTGAACCCTACCCCCCGTGAGATTGTTGAATATTAGACTTTTACCGACATTAGGATTTCCAATGAGAGCTACCCTTATAGTCACGGCGATCCACCCCATTCGACAATAATCTTCATCAGAATACCTCGCCCCACCATGACTCTAGATCCCCTCACCTCTATGAGAACAGGCCCCGCAGAACCAGAATGAATGACTTTTACCTTGGCACCAGGGGTAAGGCCTAAATCTAAGAGCCTCCTCATAATGCCCATACCTCCTCTAACCTCGACGACTATGGCTTCCGCGTTCTCCGGAAGAAACGCTAGCGGGAGCCTCACCTTCCCTCACCTCATTCACAATGACGTATATGTGCTCGCTTTCACTCTTCCTCAAACTAATATTGTATCCCTTAACAAGATACTCTATAGGGTCACCCAATGGTGCCTTTCTGAGAACAACTACCTCCGCGCCCTTGACAAAGCCCATATCCATCAGCCTTTTACGTAGAGTTGGCTCGCCTGTGACGCGTGAAACGATACCTTTTTCTCCAGGTTTCAAGGAAGCCAGAGGTTTTTCGCTCATTTTCCCCCCATTGAGAAATTTTAGGTTTCACTAATATTTATTGCTTGCCCTAAAAAATTTAGGTTCATATTTTTGCTCTGAGATCAATGAGAGGACAAACCGCTCGCATCGGAATACTTAAAGAAGAGAGAATAATGTAAAAAATAGGTTTACATGAAACTTAAGATCACTCCCCGAAAAGAGGACTACCTCCGAGCAATCTACAGGATTACAAAGGAGAAAGGCTATGCTCGAGTGAGAGATATCGCTAAAGAACTTGAGAAAAAGCCCTCAAGCGTGGTCGAGATGGTTCGCAAACTACAGGCAGAGGGTTATGTCAATTATGAGAAATATGGAGGAGTGACTTTGACTCCCAAGGGGAAAGAGGTTGCCGAGATAATTGAAATGAGATACTACACGTTTCTCAAGCTACTCAGGTTAATACTCGTACCTGAAGACATTGCTTTAAAGGATGCTCATGTTCTTGAACACATGTTGGACCCTAAAACCACCTTGCAGTTTATAAGATTGGTTGAATTTCTTGAGACAAGATTCCAGAACTTTGAAGAGGAGTTCAGTGCTTACTGCAGGAGAAAAAGCCATGGCTTGGTTCATGGTACCCTTTAGTACGTATTAAAAGTTATAATAATTAATTTATCCGGACTACTGTTGTGACCTCTATGGGTCTAGGAGAATATTTAGAGTGCTGTGCAAAGCAGATAGGCAATAAAAGTTTTTCTCTAGAGGGAATCTTAGATTGCGCAAGGTTACATTGGGATAGTATCGCGGGAATCTTTACAAGTCTCTATGGTTCGAAAAGGGCTGAGGAGATTTACAGCGTCTTGAATCAAGGCTTAAAGTTGGGTGAAGTAGAAGAATCTCATGAGGTTTTCAAAGTTGTTTCAGAGCTACTTGAAGTTTTCCTGGGAAGCCTTGATATGACTCTAGCCAGCCCGATTTTAGTATCTAACCTTGAAATGATCCTCAATATTCTAGTGGAGAAGGGTATCATGCCAGAGGATAGGCGTCGTTTATGGGAGAGAATTCTCTTGGAGGTAAAGCTGAGGCTCGAGAAAAATGTTCTATGGGTTGAAGGCGGCTCAGCAACCCCTCTCATCGCCTTGAGTGACGAGGACCTGCCGTGGGCTCTGGGTTACCTTTGGCCGTATTTCCTGGATCAAGTGGAAGGTAAGGGTGTTGAGGGAGTCTTGAAGGAGGTTCAAAGTAGCATATATGAGGGTATAGCGGTAAGATTGAAGGGAACCCCTGGGTCGGGTAAACTAGCGTTAACATACCTTACGCTAAAGCACCTGATAACTGAGGGTTACCTTGTCTATGCAGGTGACCCGAACTATGCACAGTTGCTGAGCGGCGATAAGGTTGTCTTCTCGCCTAGGGGATATTACTTGTCACCTGCGGGAAACAAGGGGGACATTAAGGAAATTGACGTTTCAGGCCGCTTAACACTGGAAGAGCTCAAAGAAATAGCCCTAAGGATCGGAGCTTGGGATGGTGTTAAGATCTCCGAGTCTATGCTAGGGGCACTTGTTGAGCATTCAGGCGGGAATCCTGGATTCGTTGAGGCGGCTTTGCTTCATCTCGCGCTTTGCGAGATGAGCCAGAGGCGATGCGAGGTGCCCGATTCTATGGAAAAGTTAAAGGCGAAGTTGAGGGCTGATCTTCCTCCAGCACTCGTCGAAAAGCTCACTAACTTGTCTTTGATTTCCGCACGCTGCTTCCCAACCGGGCTCCTGGAAGTAGGTGAAGATGAGGAGGACTTCTTTAACCGTGTGTTTCTAAAATATGATCCCTTGGGGCTTTATTCATGGAGGAGTCTTGTATCTCGAGAAGCCTTTAGTAGGAAGATTGCCTTCCCGTATAATCCCTACGAGGTGGTCTTTTCATCGGAGTCGCCGTTCCACAGCGCATGGTCTCTTCTCTCCAGCTCTCCCAGGATCGGGAGCTATGTAGCCGCTAAAGCCTTAAGTGAGTTGTACGAGGAGCAGTCTTACCCGCTTCTAGAAGCTGTTGTTACGCTGTCTCCAGGTACGGTTGCGCGGCTCCTTAGGAGCTCTACTGTTTACCGTTTAAGGGTGCTTGTTGGAGTCGCAGAGAAAATGGGAAGCTTGGCATTGGCGGAGGAGCTCCTAAGCCTATCCACTAATATCCTTAAATCAATGGGGGGAGAGGTGCTTGCGGAAGAGCTGGAAGCTCTGACAGTGGAGCTGGCTGAGATTCAGGCTAAGAGATTGTTGCCAGAGCTTGCCCTGCGAACACTCAGCGGCTTCTCACCTAGAGATGAATCATTAAGGCTAAGATCTGAGTGGATAAGAGGGGCGTCGCTCTTAAACATAAGCGAGTACGAGAGAGCCTTTACTCACCTACAGGAAGCACTGAGGTTGTCCCAGGAGGGGAATTCGAGGCGTGAGACTTACTCAATTAGAATACTTATCGTTGACGCCTTGCTAGGAATGGGTAGGAGGGATGAGGCGGTCAAAGAGATTGAGAGCATCGTCAAGGAGCTTGTTAGGGCTGAGTGCACCTTAGTGGATCTCCTATTTGAGGCGGCTATCAGGGAAAAGCAACTAAAAGGTAAAAACAATTACGCAGTCTGCGCCTCCCTTACACGATGCGGGTATCCAGACCTCGCAGGTTCGTATGGATGTTTTAGCTGAGCTGGAAGTCAATTGAGGCGCCTCTATCGACTCTAACACTCCACCCCCTCTGAGCCCCTGCCCTGATTGCCTCCTCTAATATCTTGTGCTGCACGTTTGAATCTGGCTGTGTTAATCCAAGGAGGCTTCCCCCCAATCCCGCACCGCTTATCTTCACGCCTAGCGCCCCGGCTGCGAGCATGGCGCTTCTTATTTTTTCGAGCTCAGGGAGGCTTACATCGTATAGGTCTCTTAATAGCTCGTGCTGGTAATTTACCTCGTATGCTATAAGGTTTAGGTCGACACGTCCCGTCTTCAAGCTTTCCACTACTCGCATTGTCGATTGGTGCATTAGGAGAGTAAAGGTAACTCTCTTAGCAAGCTTTTCAGGTAGCCTGCTGAGATAGCCTTCTAATTCATCAAAACTCAATTGATCCCACAACGTTTCATCGAGGCTCGGCTTGATCTTCGCTTTAACGTCAGGTGGAATATCGTCCATAGAGTACAGAGTACGTAAAGCCTCGTTGAGCTCAGCCTGCCTCTTTGGATGAATATCAGCAACGCTGTGTCTGATCCCGGAATCTGCTATGATTAAGTTCAGCTTTCCTATCTCGAGTTTCTCTACACGTACTGGAGGTTTGGGGTATAATAGTATCGCTCCTCCCAGGGAGGACGCATACTGGTCCAGCCTACCGCAGGGGATACCGGCGACTCTGTTTTCGGCCAGAAAGGCAAGCTCGGCTACTTCTTCCGGTGATAGGCCAAGGTTGTAGTGGGCGTCTAAGGCCTTGAGGAAGGCTACTTCTAGGGCAGCACTGCTCGAGAGCCCAGAGCCTATTGGCACCTCGCTGTATATGACCGCTTTGAAGCCCCTTGTAAGCTTCAATCCCCTGTATTTTTCTAGGGCTATAACAACAGCCCTGAGATAGTTTCCCCACCAGCCTCGCACATGTAGCTCAGGGTTGGTTGCCGAGAAAACATCTTGAAACTCAGCTCCTTCCTTTTTCAGGTTCAAGCTTATTACCTGGAAGTTGTAGCTTTCTGATAAAACTGCCACGTATGTTCTCAAGTTTACCGCGACTGGAACTACAGGCAGGCCCTTGTAGTCCTGATGGGTGTTAAGGAAGTCAATGCGTCCAGGTGCAGAGGCTACGAGTAGAGGCGTCCGGTCCAGACTGGAAGAAAGCTCATACGGTATCTTCACAAGAAATAAAACGTCGTTCTGAAAATAAATCTCACGTGCAGGGGGAAACTTACAACGAGCTTCGATGGAATCCACTTATTGGTAGCTGGATCATAGTCTCTAGTAAAAGGGCTGTCAGGCCCTGGAGGCAAGTCGAGAAGTGCCCTTTTTGCCCTGGGTCCGAGGAAACGGGGGTCGGCTGGGATGTCCTCGTGCTAGACAATAGATTTCCGGCTCTCAGGGTTGATGCGGTAGCCTCTCGAGGGAGCAGGGGATTGTATAAGGTTGAAAGGGCATATGGTTATTCGAAAGTAGTTGTAGAGACACCAGATCACGAAGGTGACCTAGACACGATACCCTTCGTGAACCTCATAAAATACCTGAGAGTAATCGCAGATCTTACAGAGAAGCATTGTGGTGATCCAAAAATAGAGTATGTTTTGCCATTCAGGAACAAAGGGGAAGTCATAGGCGTGTCTCTCACTCACCCCCATTCACAGGTATACGTTTTGCCCTTTATACCGCCACGGGTAAAGAGGGAGTTATCAATGATTAAGGAGCATAGGGAAAAGACAGGTTCCTGTCTTCTATGCGATATCCTGAAGGCTGAAGAATCAGATGGAGAGAGAATATTGTATTCAAATAGTCACTTCACGGCTTTTCTCCCGTTTTTCGCTATGTGGCCTTACGAGGTACATATATACCCTCAAAGGCATGTCGGATCACTTCCTCAACTAGACCCTGAGGAGCTCCAAAGCCTAGCTGACGCTATTAGAATGGTTGTCGGGGCATATAATCGGCTGTTCGGCTTCAGCCTCCCCTACATTATGGTTTTCCACCAGTCCCCCTGCCGCGACTCCGGCGAATTCCACTTCCACGTCGAATTCTACCCTGTTCACCGATCCCAGGATAAGTTAAAGTATCCCGCGGGTATAGAGTGGGGAGGGTGGATCTTCACGTATGACGGCTTGCCCGAGGAGAGGGCGGGAGAGCTGAGAAAAGCGTTTCAAAGAGCCCTAGTCGATTTCGAGACGAAGGGTTTAAAACCATTTGGAAAAGTCCCCGAGAAATGAGAAGGCTTATCGGACTACGCTTTTATATCTGAAGCTTTAATTGTGTGCATCGTGAGCATCAGATACGTGGTCTTAATCACCCTGGGGCTCCTAGTTATCCCTAACCTGGTTTTCGCTCAGCAAACAGGCGTAGTAAACGTCGAGATTTTTCCTACGGGAGGTGCCCATGTCGTCTATATTCTTCCAGTAAATGGGTCACTCATAGTTGATCTGAAACTGATTGGTCTTCCAGACCCTAACTTCCTGGTAATTGTCCAGAACGAGAAGGGTGAGCCACTACCATACTCGATAAATGACACTACTGGCTACATGACTATAATTACGTTAGGGTCGTCTCAGTTAAAAGTAGACTATTATACCTCATCTATAACCTCCAAAGTAGCAGGCAGATGGATCGTAAACTTTACATCTCCACTCCCAGTCATATTGAAGCTTCCCCCAAATGCAACACTCTCAGCGATTTACACCATTCCAGAAGGAATCTCCACTCAGGATGGAAGCATAGTCTTGTCCTTCAAACAAGGCCCAGTCCTTATAGGCTATGTTCAACCCCCTGTTAACGTCGTTGTACAAAAGCCTATAACGCCTCCTTCCAATCCCGCAATACCACCTGGGAGTAACACCAGTAGCACAACGAGTCCAGGAACTACACCACAATCGCCTTCGAGCCCCTCTCTGCCCTCTACAAGTCTTACAAGCCCTATAATCCTAGGCGCTATCACCCTAGCTACGGTCGCCGTATTGGTACTTTTCTTACTTCTGAGAAGGAGAGAGAGCGCTAAGGGCTTTTCAGAGGTTGACGCGCAGATAATTGAGCTATTAAGGAGTGCTGGTGGAGGACTTTTTCAATCTGAACTTGTCAACAAGCTTGGGCTACCCACTACGACTGTCTGGCGTCATATAAGGAAACTAGAGTCTAGCGGCATCGTGGTTGTGGAGAAGAGGTTTGGGAGAAACTACATCAGACTCGCCCGGTGAGTGAAAACTATTAGGTTTGAAGGGGTGGGCAAGCATCTCATTCATACGCTGGGGAAGTTAAAAATGAGATCCTATGTTTTATATAGCTTTATTTTTGCCTCACTGCATAGACGGCTTTATGACTTTTAATGCCTCTTTTACATACTTATCTGGTACATATCCTTCCCTTATAATCTCCGCTAGAACATCCGCGCTAGGCCTCCTGATCCTCTTCTTAGACTCGAGGTCTACAGCGTAAAGGCCGAACTTCATCCTAAAGCCGTCGGCCCACTCGAAGTTATCTACAAGCGCCCAGTGCAGATACCCTTTCACGGTGTTTTTCTCCTGAATGTATTCTTCTAGGGTTTTGAGGTGTGTGGCTATAAAGTGTGGTCTAAGCCTGTCTTCGCGATCCGCGATACCGTTCTCAGTTACGATTATAGGTTTTCCATAACCGGCTGCGATGTCTAGAACCTCTGCTAGGCCCTCGGGGTAAATCTCCCAGCCGAAGTTGCTTGTAGGTCGACCGGCCATGCTATAGGAGTCTGGGACACACTCGTTTCCATAGCCTTTTACCATCTCTGGGAAGACTGGAATACCTAGGATGAAGGAGAGGGGGTTTCTTTTGCCGTGAACAACTTGCCTCGAGTAGTAGTTGACGCCTATCCAGTCTACCTTATCCTTATATGCCGCGTACATCTCGCTAGGTTCTTCCTTCATGTTCGTGTCCTTGTCAACCCATCCGCGCGTTACAGCGTTGAGGATCCACCTGTTGTGTAGATGGTCTGAGAAACGTGCAGCTGTTACGTCGAGATGACGCCGTGGGTCTAGAGGGTGGAAGGGTATCATGTTGTGAATTATTCCGACCTCAGCTGGGCTAGATGTTTCTGGATATGCTTTTGTCTTGTCTATGCTCTTTATGATCTTATGAGCCAAGACGTGGGCTTGAGCTATATTTACTAGGGTTTTCCGGTAACCGTCGAAGTTGAATAATCCAGGAGGGAACTTTCCGTTCTTGAAGAGAAAGCCAGCCTCAGCCACTACGCTGGGCTCGTTGAATGTTGACCATATGTCCACCAGGTCTCCGAACCTCCATGCTGCGTAAGCTGCGAATTTTACAAACTCGATCGGAAAGCGTGGGTCTGCATAGCCCAGTGGTCCTCTTTTTAGGTTCGTGGCTCTAGCCTGGATAGGGTCATGGAGCCATATGGGTAGCGTGAAGTGTACAAGGTTTAAGATGACGAGGAATCCTTTCTCGCGTAGGTCCATTATCACCTCACGGTAATGCTGTACAGCTGACTTATCGGCCAGCTCGTCAAGCTTCGCCAGGTCTTCTTCGTCTAGACTTGCGTTTACTAGTAGAGACTCGTCTTTCTCGACGTGGATGTTGATGTTAAAGGTGGGTCTTGGGAATATCCTGCTCCACTCTAGATTTAAGCGGTAAGCATTCATGCCTAGAGACTTAGCGATATCGTGGTCTTCACGGAAACGATGCCAATAGTCTATCCCCTTTTCGGGCAGGTCTCCGCTCACGATTCCTCGCTTAATATTGGATTCGTCGTGAACCCAGACAAACCAGTCTGTGTTAGGGTCGATTGCTCTCCCTTCAGGGTCTCCCATCTCGAATTGGAAGCCTGCGAGTGAGACACCCCAAAGGAAGTTTTTCGGGAACAATTTAACCACCTTTTAATTCCATCTTTCTCTCTTGCATTAGGACTCTAAGCCTGTCTATATCCTTAGGTATTATTATCGTAAGCGCTAGGAAGAAGACGAAACAGAGCAGCCAGGTGGACACACTGACAAGGGTTATGGATTTTCCTAGAGATAATCCTTCCGCGAGTATCCCTGTAAGAGCTGGAGACACCGCGCTCCCAATATTTTCGAAAAACCTTAGGTAAGCCGTAGCACTGGATCTCAGCTCGGGCTCCGTAACATCTGTAACAGCCGCTACAACGTTAGGCCCGGCCATGGGGATTACGAAGGCTGTCAGGAGGCCAAAAAAGAGGAACTCATCGGTTGTAGGTGAGTTTATAGTTAGATAGATGAGGATGGCTGAGAATAGAACCACAACGGCGCCTAGCAGCGCTCTCCCTCTTTTCGTTCTTTTGAAGAGTCTATCGCCAAGGTATCCTGCTGTAATGTTGCCGAAAGTCATCGCTATGAGCCAGAGAACCATCACCAACATTACTAGTTCTGGTTTGAATCCTCTCTCGAGCTCCATATAGGTTATTATCCAGAAGGTTATAGCGTTCCATGGGAATACACCCCAGAAGCCCTGCAGATAGAGCAAGAGCAACGACCTGTTTTTAAGGAGCTTCGGCAAATCTGAGGCCCTTGCCTTGTAGATATCCTCTTTCAGGAGTCCTTCAAGCTCTGGTTCAGAGCTCCCTCTAGGTACATCTTTTATGACAAGAATTGTCAGAACACCGATAAGGATGCCTATTGGCCCTGTTATGTAGAAAGCGTTTCGCCAGGAATATCCGGCGGATACTATCGTGAGAGCTAGGATTGTCCCCAATATAGAGCCGAGCGGGCCCGAAGCGTTAAGAATACCCATGGCTTTACCTCTCTGGTGGGGCTCGAAGTAATCTGAGACTAAGCTGTATATCCCGGGTGGAGCCGCATCATCTATGCCCGTCGCCATTCGCGTCGCGAAAAACTCGTTAAATGTCCTGCTAAGAGCATTAAATATTGTTGTGAATCCCCAAATCGCTGCAGCTAAGCCAGCAAGGATCTTCCTTGAATACCTATCATAGAGATACCCCCATAGAGGATATAACACCGCGGCTACTAGAACGGTCAAAGAGAATACAATTCCCAGCTGACCGTGAGATATTTTGAATTCTTCCTCAATATTCGGAGCGACAGCCGAAATTATGAAGCGATCCGCTTGGTGGAGGGTCAAGAAGATGGCGAAAAATGCAACGACGAACCATTTATATTTATTTTGCATACAAAATAAATCTTAGTTTGCACTTAATATATTTTTTTATTATACTGTTAACCCGAAAGGAATACTATGTGAGAATTTTCTCACCATCTAAATAAAGAGTGGGAGGCGGATCTTTGAATGAAAAGGAATAAGAATAGTTTAAAATAAACGCAGAATTCTTAGCACTTGTGAAAGAGATCCATACTTTCCCTCCTCGCTATGGGCCCGAGTGGGGAAGCGGGGGAGTCTTCGGCCTAAAATACTATAAAGACACATTATACTTCACCCTTGCTTTTGAGGCTGAGGCACACTTCGTCCAAGATGATGAGCATAAAATTTACCGTTTTGAGCAAGTGGGCTACCTGCCCACGAGTGGAGGTGACACCTACAACGCTGTGGATGTCGTGGACGACTCTATATTTTTCGGTGGATGGGTTCATGCTCCAGCCATATATGCGGGTCGGGTTGGTAGAGGAGGATTAATTCATTTTTACAATAAGTACAGCCACGTCCACGAGTATGTGATAAGTGAGGAAAGGGTTAAACTATTGTGGAAGGAGAGCATTAGACACGAATCAGAGTGGGCAGGAGAGATTTCCAACATCATTTACGACCCAGTGAATGACAGGCTTTTACTTTCTAGGTCGGATGGACACAAGAACCTGGGCGTATACGCTCTGCCGCGTAGAGGTGGAGCAGCCGAAAAAATAAGCGAGAACCCCTCTCTTAAGGGGGCTTTACTCGGAGATTATGCATGCTTCGATGTGATAAAAGATTGGAGGCGAGGCGTTGAGGCTGTACAGTGTCATGACCTTATATCAGGAAAGTGGGAGTTATTCGACATAGATTATTCTAAGATGAGTGTTGACGGTAGCCCAGCATTTTTCACTATGAGTGGACCCGCAATTTCAGCTTATGGGAGATACATGCACTTTGTTAGGGGAGGCGTCCTAGTGGGTAATCCCTTGAACTATGAGGGGCTGTCGTTCCTCAGACTCTTCGATTTCGGCCTCTCGGGTTATGGACCTCTTCGAACCTCAGCTGTGCCTTTTGCTGGCGGTATCCTCGTGGCCTTTAATGCGTTCACTCATGGAGTTCAATATCCTAGAAACAATGATGAAATGGAGGCAGCTAAGGCTATGAATACGATAGTCGGGCCAAGTGTTCTACTTTACATTACTCCGCCTATAGCTCGTATAGTGGGCGCGTTTGGAGCAAGAATCACATCCATTGAGAGCGCCGGGGGCAAGGTGTTTCTCGGAACCTCTACTACAGCGAATTATGGTGCGCTTGACGCCGGGCCCGTTGATGCAGGATGGAAAGAAGTTGTAGGTTTAGATCTAGCCGGGGCTTTGAACAGTGCACCTCCAGTGGTCTTCAGAGTTGACGGTTCAAGGATTCTCGATATGGCGTGGGGAGGTATACCGTTATATGGGTACAGGAATCCAAGAATTATAGTATCGACTAGCCGTGAAAACGAGTTGATTCTACGAGAGTATGACTTTAGTTTGTCACCCAGTAAGGCTGAGGAGGAAAGAATTAAACTTACGAAGGGTAGGAATATTATTGAGCTCGGAGCATATAAGGGGATTCTCTCCTTCCAACTTATAGAAGAAGACCCATCTCTTGTAGCTAAGATAGTGCTCGAATAATCTTCCCGTAAATTACCCTTGAATGGTTAAGCTTTTATCTCGGGTTTTTTGCCTAATGCGAATTGTAGGAGGTAAATGGAGGTAGCCAGCTTGGAGAAGATATCCGACAAGTTCGGCATTAAACTGTGCGAGAGAAAGATCGTTTTTGAGAGCGGCAAAGAAGGTGTTCTCGCTTCCATCGATCTACCTTTGAATGCTGAGGCTTTTGTTGTCCATACACCTGAGGGGTCCTCGGTTGCTAGTAAGCCCGAGATAGTGGGCAGGGAACTCGATAGCGCCATCATAGAGCCGGCACGCGTAACAGCCTCTTTTCTTAAGCAAAGACTCGAGGGTGTGGAGGATATCGTATTCCTACACGTTCTCAGAGGGTCTCAAGGGTATCGTCTTGATGTGGCTTTGCGTGAGGCTGGCTTTGAGATCAGGGAAGAGTTTGTGCGGGTGGTCTATGAGGGAACAGGGGAGAAGCATCTGGATTCAAGCCCACGCATTGGTAGAGTACTGTTCGGTGAGCTTTCAGGAAAAGAGAAAGTCCTGGTCGTCGCTGATACTGTGGCTACGGGGAGAACACTACTTGAGGCTCTCAGGGTATTACTCGATCTCGCCCAGTTTAAGGGAGTAGAGTTCAAACAGGCCATAGTATATGGATTCATCTCCGAGAACGGCGCAACAAAAGTTTCAGAGTTCCTGGAAAAGCGCGGAATTACCCCATTTTTAATCTCTATTGAAAACTTTTCAGCCCTCGCGTCTAACATGTTCGATATGCCCCTTTATGGTCCCGACGTGACGCGCGACAAAATCCAGGTTGATAAACTGATAGCTGGCTCTACGATTCCGCTTGCCCTGAAATCCATGCTTGAACACTATTTTCCAGGATTGGACCAGCCTGGCGATTGGAGCGAGAGACAGTGCCTCTTATTCAACGGAACATCTTATGAGCGCGGCAGGATAGAGAAGCATCTAGAAAACAGTATGAGCGCCCTTGAAAATCTGTATTCAGCGATAAAGACTGTAGACTGGTTTGAAAACTGGATGGGTCGAGTCTACCAGGAGAGGAAGAAGGGTCTCAGAAAAGCTATGAGAAAGGATTACTGTGCTCCCGAGCTTTAGCTAGGATCTTGCAAACCTGTACTTCTACTGGCTGGCGCAGGTGTGCCTTGTAGACTATATCATCCTCCTCCAGGATAAGTCTAGGAGAACCGTCAGCTATTATCCTGCCGTCTACCATTACTAATAGACGGTCCGCGTACTTGTAAGCCAGCCCTACGCTATGAGTGACAACTAGCACAGTCTTGCCTTTATCGACTAGCGACCTAAAAATAGACATGAGCTGCTCGCCGAGTCTTCTATCCTGCCCGGTCGTGGGCTCATCGACTACTAGAACCTTCGGGTTAAGGGCATATACACTTGCTATGGCGAGTCTTCGTTTTTCCCCTTTGCTCAGAAAGAACGGATGTTCTTCCTCCAGCCCTTTAAGGTTGAAAAGCTTGAGGGCTTCCTCAACCTTCTCAGCGTATAACCTTTCGGGGACTCCCCTAAGCCTCCATCCGAAGGCTACCTCATCCCAGACAGTCTGATTAAAGATCTGATGCTGTGGATTTTGATATATGTAGGCTATAATGCTGGATAGCTCTTCCCGCGTATACTCACCTACCCCCCTCTTGTCGATTAGAACCTCGCCTTTAGAGGGTTTGAGAAGCCCAGCAACAAGCTTCGAGAGAGTTGTCTTACCGCTCCCGTTGGGACCCATGAGGAAAACTAACTCTCCTAGTCGTAACTCAAGATCCACACCCCTTATGACTGGTTTTTCAGGCTTGTATTCGAACCAAACATCTCGAATCGATACTATCACATCCCCTTTACGTCCTTCTATGACTCTAGGGTTGCACACGCCGTTAAACTTCACAGCGTTGGAGTACGCCTGTCTCAAGAGGTCGCCGGTGTCTCTAGCTTTGATGTTGAGCTGTCTCGCAAGTTGTATATAGTCGGGCGGGTAAGCCGCGTGTTTTAAAGCCGTCTCGCCTAACTCGTATACTTCACTGGGCTCTCCTTCTAGAACTATTCGTCCTTCATCCATAACCAGGAGCCTGTCCGCAAACTCTACTATGAGTTCTGGCTCGTGTTCAACCATTACGACTGTTGTCCTGTATTCATTTATCAGGCTTCTCAGGGCCGAGACAACTTCTTCCTTACCCTGGGGATCCAAGTCGGATGTGGGCTCGTCGAGTATTAGGAGTTTTGGTCTCCTGGCAACCGCCGCTGCGATGGCCACGCGTTGCTTCTCACCCCCAGATAGCTGTAGAGGTGACCTTGGGAGAAACGACTTGTCAAGGCCTACAAGGTTTAGCGACCATTCGATTCTCTCCTGTATCTCATGCTCATCTAACTGCAAGGGCTCCAAGCCCAGTAGTATTTCGTCCTCAACGTTACTCATCACGAACTGGATCTCTGGATCCTCAAATACGACGCCGACGTTCCTAGTTATCTCGGAAATCTGGGTTCTTGACGTATCGTAACCCAGGAGTAATACTTTACCTTGAAATTCTCCTGGAAGCCTCTGTGGAATGACCCCTATAAGTGTGAGAACGAGGGTGGTTTTTCCCGCACCACTAGGCCCTGTGATAGCGACGAATTCTCCCTCATCTACCCTCAGATTAATATTCTCTAAAATGGGTTTTTTGGACCCAGCGTATCGCCAGTAAACTTCTTTAGCTTCTAGAATCGCCATGTGAACCACCACGCAAGGAAAATTGTCAGGAATACCGTGAAAGCTAATACGAGGTAATCCTTTATTGTAAGCTTGCCTCTGTGTAGGCTTGCCGAGAAAGTAGTAGAGGGTTGTATCCCTCTAGACTCTAGTGCAAGGGATATCTCTAGACTTCTGGTTACCATAAGGGAGAGTAATGGTATCAAAGCGTTGAGGTAAATTCTGAATTTTCTTGCGAGACTTGATTTTTCAAAATCAACTCCGCGTGCAATCATAGCCTCCCGAACTATAAGGAAATCTGAGACGAAGAAACTAATACCCCTAAAGAATAGAGAGGCTGAGATGCTCACCCATGCAGGTAATTTTAGCCTTCTTAACCCCCACACTATGTCCCGGTCGGATACAGTTGCTATAAAAAGCGTTGCGGTGAAAATCATCGCGAGTATTCTAAGAATGAAGAAAGCCGTCTGCAGGAGAGCTGTGTCTGTAATCAGTATCTTCCACTCCCATACTCCTCGTTCAGCGTTAACGCGCAAGATTGTCGTGGAGTAGAGGGTGTTACCTGGAACCTCTTTAAAGAAAACGAAGGATAAGACGATAAAGAAAGATAAACTCAGAATTAGGAATAAGTAGTTTTTCAGGAACCTCAATGGGACGCCCGCCCATAATAGAAACACGAGAGCTGTGACAGCCAACAGGGTAGCTGTGGTAATGTCCTTGACGAAGAACACGTCAAGCGACAGAAAAAAAGGAACAATTATTCTAGTAACAGCGTCGAGTTCACTGTAACTTGTATGTCTTACATACACACCTGCGAGTTCCTCAAGTATTGTGGGCATGGGCTAGGCCCACCATCCTTCGACATATAGTCCAGTCCTTTTGAATATGGGTGTTAATGCTGTCAGGATTCCCGTGGATAGAACCGAGAGCACGATAAAGTCTCCTATAACCCAGCCTGTGAATATAGGCCAGAAGAGTTCGGCTGGTAGGGGCGGTGGAACATTATATAGAGTCAGGGTGGCCGCTCCCCATATACCAGACGCTACCGAGGTGAGTATTATGCTGGCAATGTACACGCCCCATGTCTTCGCATCGCCTACCAGGAGGCCAAGCATTATTCCTATGACTGCAAGCCCCAGTCCAGTATACACGCTCGCCACATAGATAGAGGTAAACGGTTCTCCTAGGGATCCCAGTAAAACCTGTATTATTATTCCAAGGATAAGTATAATGAAGCCTGTTGAGACGAATACTGGGAACAATCTAGCCGCAGCTCCACGTTTAACCGTGAAGTCTGGATCAATGCGTAGGATTCTAAATAAGAGGGCTGGGATAAAGGCCTCTATAAAGTCTGCGAAAGCCCAGATGACCGACTGGTACAGCGTATAGCCGCTCGGGTATAGTCCGAGGAAAAGACAGCTTAGGTACCCCGCAAGTGCTCCCCAACCACCCATCCAAATCCCTAAGGGGACGTAAACCGAGCTTGCAACGTAGAGAGCGGAGACACCTGGGGCTCCTAGAACTGGGAAAATCAGCGATGAGAGCACGGCAAGCACATACGCCATTGCTGTGGCAAGGATGAAGGTAACGATGTGGGCCCATGTAACCCCTCTTTTAAAGGCTTTTCCCTGCGTCACAAGCTAGAGTTTTTTCATCTATTTATAAAATTTTCTTTATTTTAAAACATAAAATTTTTATACTATTATCTTATTCGTGATAACAATGTACTCGAAAAGAATCGAGGAAGCTACCACACAGGTCATATGTCACAAAGCCTTGAAGGCCGTTAGAGCACATATCCCCCCAAAGGAAATTCTCGAAGAACTGAATAGGGCAGGAATAGATGTGTCGCCGGTGGACCTAAGCAGGTATCTTGGCGGTCTTGTTTTACCTGCGCCAGATAAAGCGTTGCAGATATTGGAGGCGATCTATAAAACCGGGCTAGCTGAGAGAGTGCTCCGTGTAAGGGTTCATGTAGACTCTCATGGGGTCGTCAATGTCCCAGACATAGCCTTCGATACTCGAATATTGGAGCTGGCCTCCGCGGTTGCATTCCTGTTATTTAGGGGTAGAGTGGATTTAGTCGTTACTGCTGCAACGAACGGCATACCACTGGCTTCTACCATTGCATCCTTCCTGGGGGCCAGACTTGCTGTAGCTAGACGTGAAAGAGAGAGCCCTAGCATTAAATATATAACAACTGGATTGTTTCTGAGGGATCCTCCTAGTTATGTCCACCTCTACCTTCCCGCTGATTCTATTCGGCGGGGTGACAGAGTTCTCATAGCCGACGATCTTTTTAGCACAGGTAGGACACTAAAGGCACTGCTAAATATGGTCGAGGAGGCGCGCGGGAATCCTATTGGAGGGTTTGCCCTTATAGCTATGGGCAACGCTTGGAGAGAAGTAGCTCCGAGCGGGCTTGAGATCGTAACTCTTCTAGACGTATGAAAGCCCACACTATATATATCATACAACAAACTTCCTCAAGTGATGGGCAGTAAAGCACCTGTTTTTGTTGTAGACTATGATGGAACACTATCTCGTGAAAATACACCAGTCGAAGAGAAAGTACTTAACGCCATTCTTTCATTGAAGAATACTTATGGATTTAAACTTGTACTTGCGACGGCAAGGCCTTTTAGGGATATCGAGCAATTTGTAAATGCAGGGATTTTCGATGCTTTGATCCTTGAACTTGGAGGAGTTCTTCATTTCCCACCCTCAGATATCGTAGTCTTCAAGCCAAAGTGGTGGAATATGGTAATTGAAAAAATTGCTCTCAGAGTCCCACCGGTCAACAAAGGAGAGCTATTATATTATTTTGACGAGAATCATCTGCCACAGGCCCTCGAGGTTTTAAACATTATAAGTCCTACACACCCGGTAGAAGTTAAGAAGGTCGGCTCTAGAACTCATGTATTCGCCCCACAGGGACTCGACAAAGGAGTGGGGCTTACAAGGCTTTCAAGGTTTATAAGCTTGGAAAAAGCTGAGATTATAGCTATTGGGGACAGCATGTCAGATATGCCCCTATTCAAGGCTGCCGGGTTTAGGATAGCTGTTGCTAATGCTGAAGAACGTATAAAGGTTGAGGCCGACTATGTGACAAAAAGTCTCTATGGTGAGGGCGTAGTTGAGGGCATAAGATTCTTTCTGGAAAAAACATCAGGTAAAAAAGAAGAGTATTTTTAAAAGAATTGTTTTATCCGAGGATTCCAAGGATGGCTAGTATGAAGGCTACGAGGAAGAGCACTATCACCGCTTTGCCGTAGCTGTAGCCCTTGTTCTTGATTAGCCAGTACGTGAAGAGTGTGAAGAGTAGCGGTAGTAGTGAGGGCATAAGCTGGTCTAGGACTGGTTGCAGCTTTATGGCCTGCCCGTGGAACTGGGCTAGAACTATTGGCGTTGTGGCTCTCACGTAGGTTGCTGTAATCCCACCTATCACTGCCATAGCGAACGCCATTACGGCTTCGCGGAAGACCTTCAAAACGTCTCCCTTGAGGACTTCTGAGAGCGAGAGACCGTACTTGTAGCCGTACACTAGGGAGTAGTATTTGATAGCCCAGGAGACGGGAATTCACATGAGCAGTGTTACTAGCGGGCCCAAAATGTTACCGTTGACTCCTAGTGAAACACCTCGACAAATATGTCATCATGTACTCCCTGCGAGGGCTCCATCCTCCTAATGTACCCGGCAAGGGGGTGACCCGCTGGATTCTCTGGAGTAATAAC
>ERZ1669248.298-NODE-298-length-26756-cov-24.295869_pt1 | contig 26756 bp, 24 predicted proteins | sample MGYA00579296_ERZ1669248 | MGnify/ENA primary metagenome ERZ1669248 (study PRJEB41166, sample SAMN08046057) | hot springs metagenome | biome: hot spring; feature: neutral hot spring; material: thermophilic sediment; isolation source: thermophilic sediment from...
ATCAAGGATAGCCGCCATAGGAAGGGGATCTCATGCTTCCGTGGGTTGAGAAATACAGGCCTAGGAGGCTGAAGGATATAGTTGGGCAGGATGAGGCCATTGAGCAGATAATGAAATGGATAGGGGACGTAAAGGCTGGTAAGAAGGTTAAACCCCTGCTCATATACGGACCTGCTGGAACAGGAAAGACAACTGCCGCGTATGCGATAGCAAACGAGCTTGGATACGATATAGTTGAGATAAATTGTGCTGATCTGAGGGATAAGGAAAAGTTGAGCAGAGTGCTTGGAGGACTGGGTTCTTTCTCTCTTTTAGAGGAATCTCCTAGAATAATTCTATTTGATGAAGTTGATGCCCTCCCCGCAGAGGGAAGGACGGTATCCTCCCTTCTCAAGGACATACTTTCAAGAGGTGATATGCCCGTGGTTATGACAGCTAATGATGTGTATGAAAAACATATGTATGGAATAAGAAGCTTAGCTGAGAGCGTTGAATTCAAAAAGCTCGGCGTCAGAGATATTACGAAAGTTTTATCCAGAATAGCTGCAATGGAGAAGGTAGATCTGCCAGAGGAAGCGATAAAGAGGATAGCATCGGGTTCTGATGGCGATCTTAGATCCGCTATAAATGATCTTCAGTCCTTAGCTGAAGGATCTCCTGATTTAATAAACTACTATGGAAAAATATTCGGCCAGAGGGATAGAGAGGCGGACATATTCAGAGTTTTGGGATCTGTCTTCTCCGGCAAGTATTGCGCTAGAACAAGGCTTTTAACGAGCACATTGGATATGGATCAGGATATGTTCATGAGATGGGTCGAGGAAAATCTCCCAGTAGCGATAAAGGACCCATCTTCCTTGTCCCTTGCTTATGAGTATGTCTCATTGGCGGATATATTCAGATCAAGAATTGTAAGAACTGGAAACTGGAAGCTAATGACTTACATAAATGAATTTTTGACTTTAGGTGTTTGTTCGGCTAGATCCCTCAGCAAATCATCTGGATTTATAAAGTTCAAGTTCCCGTCCATAATAAGAGAGCTAGCATCGACAAAAGAGGAAAGAGCTGAGCTCAAAGATGTGCTGAGAAAGATAGCCAGAATCGCTCATACATCCAGCTCTGTTGCGAGAAGGGAGATTCTTCCCCTAATAGCCGCCCTTTGTAAAAGAGATAGAGCTATCACGAAGGAAATAGCCAGGGATATAGGAGTTGAGGAGGATCAGCTTGAGGACATAATTGAATCTATAAAAATATAATTTCAAACTTTAACTTTTCCATCTCTTCCGGAGAGCGAGAGGAGAAACTTTTTTATCTCTATAGTTAGTGGGTTTTTATAGTTTAAGTAGAAAACTCTTATTCTCCCAAACCTTTTCTCCCCGACTATTCCCTTGTTTAAGAGAGCATTTAGATGTCTGCTTACAGCCATATAGCTCAATCCCGTCTCCCTAGATATTCTCATTATGTTTGCCTCTTCTTTCAAAAACAAGAATATTATTATCTTTAGTCTAGGTGCAGGAGCCAAAACTTCTTCTAAATTGCCGAGATAGTCCAACTGGCTCAATCCTCTTTTATCTTCAACAGAATTGAGAGATCCTTTTTCAGCTCTGAGGATATGCTGAAAGATGGTGCTCCCTCAATGGATATCAGTGTTGTCTGACCCTTAACACCCTTTCCAGATCTTCTTGTTGTTATAAACCCTGTTTTATCAAGGGATTTTATCCTGCGCCATAACGCTGTGTGCTTGAATGGAGCAACTCCATATGCCTCACACAACATTTTGTATTCTTCTTCAACCCTTCCCATGGGTATCCATGCATCTGAAGATTTCTCCAGCAGGCTTGATATCGCTAAAAGAAGCAACTTCTCGTGAAGCTCAAGGGACATTAGAGCTCTTCTGTCTGCAAGCGGCTGATCCATCGAGATAGCCATTCTAACATGCTCTGGAGTTATCTTATCAGCTTTATCTGCCTCTGCAAACATCGCTGATTGATGAAGCATGCTTAGTGCCAGTCTAGCATCTCCGCTTCTGGCTGCTACCTCGGCTATCATCAGCAAGATGCTATCATCATAGGATCCAGAAACAAGTCCAATTTCAGCTCTGTATCTCAGTATATCCAATATTTCCTCCTTATTGTAAGGCTCAAGGGATATTTTTGTTGTTATGAATGGAAAAATAGATCTATCTAAGAGGTAATCTGGTGTCCATTCCCTGGATATAAGTATCATGGCTGGAGGTCTTGTCCCAGAGCCCTCGCTTATCCTGAAAAGCGAGTAAATGAGATCCCCTCCATCTCTCAGATATCCTACCTCATCCAATATTATCAGTATGTTCTTCTCCTTTATAAGATCCTCAAATGCCATAAGAGCCTCTTGAAGCGAGAGCCCTCTCTCAGGAAGGCCGGAACTTAAACCTTTTATTATTTTATGCAATACTAGAGAGGATGTCCTATACTTCCTACAGTTGACATGTAGATACTTTACCTCAATCTCTCTAGATATGTTCATCGCAAATCTTAAGGAAAGAGCTGTTTTTCCGAGACCAGGTCTTCCCATTATGTAGGCATTACCTGCTATCTGACCCGATCTACTTATTATAGTGGATTCAAGCAACTTAAGCTCCTTTTCCCTATGAGGTAGATGCTCTGGAATGAACGACTCTGAAAAGCTCTCCTCATTCTTTATTATCCTCCCAGGAACATGTCTTAACATTCCTATGCTCAAGGACATCCCCATTGAGATAAAGGGTCTTTATTGATAATACTTTCATCTGCTGCACTAAATAGAGGGATAGAGAAAAGTTTTCTCATTATCAGCAGAAAATTGATTAACAACATATTATTTCTACTTCTTACTATATCTAATATAGTACAAAATCAATAATACAGATACAATGATAGATGCTATAAGGGGTGGCGCATATATGGAAGTTGGACTCACGATACTAGACATCACTTGGTTGTAGTATTTAATCAACTCTGTCTTGTTGTATTTCAGGAGAGGGGGATTTAGGGTAGATAATGCATTGAACCCCTCGAAGAATTTTCTCGCTGAAGAACCTGTACTAGATATATTATTCGAGAAAACCCTTCCAGATAGCACTTTGTATGCTTCATCGTAGTTTTGAGCGAGTGATCCTATTTCCTCCGTTGGAGTAGAAGCATATATCTTGAAAACACCTATTTCAGCTCCTGCAAGTTTAGCTGAATATGGATTTGTGGTGAACCAGTTTAAGACGACTCTCTTAGTTCCCTGCTGCTCTACTGTGTATATTATTGATGGCTCTGATGGCATCACAAAGGCCACTTTGTAGTTAGGTGGTAGGATGAAAGTGAGGTTGAAAACATCATACATCCCTAGATAGAGCTCTGATACTCTTGAATCCTCCGGCATCGTGCTGTATACTATTGCCCTGGTACTATCTGATGTCTTCACCTCTCCAGAAACAACCTCTACAGGGATAGAGATTCTGGCTCTCAGGAACTTGTAGTTCCTCATTGTTCCATTTGTTATGAATACGGAGGGATCTGAGGAAGGAGAGAATTTGAGAAAACCACCTATAAGAGGTTTATCCGTCAAATTCCTCACTTTACTCATTAGGATTTCCCTAAACTTTTGCTCTGTTATATTTGAGATTAGCTTCATGTAGTAATCTGCCATCGATCCGTACCATGAGAATTCCACGGATATATTCCCCCTTGTCTCCGAGTAAACGTCAAATACCACGCTTATTGTGAGCGAATAGGGCTTCTCGGATAGAGGTTGAGCCTCAACATAAAGTCCTTGTAGTAGAAATATCAGCACCACGATGACTTTCTTGGAGTTCATAGTGACCCTATGTAAGATACCCATATTAAATAGTAGCGGTACCATTTCGACGTTACCAATTTTGGCTTTAGACGAGGTAATTAAATAAAAGGAAAAAACATCTTTTTAGAAAGAGAAAGCTAAATATATGGGCAGGGGTTATGCTCATGATGAACTCAGCAAGAAAGGCAGGAATAACCGAGCTCGGATACTTAAAATGGCTTCTAAGGAAAAACCCATTCTCATCGATCTCCAGCGAAGCTCTGAGCAAGGTCCTTCCTCTTCATGTTGATACCGAAGCTGACAAAAATCTAGCCGGAATTGTAAGAAGCACAGTAGAAAGAGGAGCTAAAGGTATGTTGTTCATAGTAGGGGAATTCGGAAGCGGAAAAACTCACAGGCTTAAGCTCATCTCCGAACTTGCTGAAAAAACTCCTTGTTATTATATAAAAGTGGATGTAGAGAGTTTAGGAGGGCTCGTGAGAAGGATATATGAGAGGATAGAGGAGGAAGGCCTTCTATCCAAGATAGGAACTGCCTTAAAACTGAGGGAGGAGAGGATAATACATGACAACTATGAGGATCTAGCAGAGGATATAGCAAGCCTATTATCTCAGAAAGAATATTTTATATTAATGTTAGATGAGATCGAGAACCTTGTCCAGAGAAGCAGCAGAAGAGAGCTTGAAAGGCTCAGCTTGTTTCTCCACAGACTTTACAGCAGAATGGAGAAGGGGATGATAATAATGGCCTGTGTGCCTAGAGCATTTAATATACTTAATTCGTATATAAGGGATATACCATATAGCAAAGTTGTCGTTAAAAGGATAAGCAACGAGGAAGCTGAGTTAATACTAAGCAGAAGACTTCAGCTTTGCAGAGAGGGTATGACAAGAAGAATCTCTCTTGACTCACTCTACCCATTTAAGAGAGAAACTGTCCATAAAATGAATGAGATTGCTGAGGGAAATCCCAGAAAGCTCCTTAGATATGCTAGGATGCTTCTAGCCTCTTCTGTGGCTAGTGTGCTTGAAGGAAATGCTATAGGGCCAGAGTTTCTCCTGAAGGAATTCCCCCCAACAAAAGGAAGTGATCACATTAAAAGCGATTATGATGGGGTGTTTAAGACTATTAAAAATAAATTTGGAGAAAGAAGCTTCTCAATTATAGAGGTATCCAAGATTTTCGATCTTCCGATAACTGAGACAAAAGAATTGCTTGAGAGACTAGTTGAAGAGAACAAGCTTGTGAGAGATGGACTTAAGTACAAAGTAGTTGCTTACAGCCATAATCTTTGATCTCTAATAATTTTCTAAATCTTGAATCATTCTACTGACATATACACCTACTTAAAGCGATCTAAAAATTAGAAAAGTACCCCGATAAAGTTTTGAGGAGGACCTCCATCTGAGTCGCTTACACCTTTAGGAGCATTTATCTTCCCACAACTGGAGCTTCAGTAAAAATATTGTTAGCTGCTCATATCTATTTGTTTTGAAACTATTGGCAACAGCGGGTCTAGGTGCTTCTACTCGCCTGTATTCTCAAATATTTTTCATCTACAACAACCATCTCAGTTATATATTTTATGGATGCATAGGGTAAGAGGGCATTACCCTCCTTATCATGTCTCAGCTTCTGCAGAAAGCTCTCAGCTGACCCTTTCGCCTTTTTAACGACAATATATGTTATCTTTCCGGTGAGCTCATCTATTATCAAATCCACGATTTCCCCTAACATTATCCCCTTGTCTGTTACAACGGGCATATTAGCAAGCCTGTCGACAGAAAATCTTGCCATTTAATCACCTTATCCTAGATGGGCCGGGTGGGACTCGAACCCACGGCCTCCGCCGCGTGAGGGCGGCGTCATACCGCTAGACCACCGGCCCTTCTGTACTAAGTGATGATGAATTAAAAGCTTATCCTTGGATACTTATTGCATTACTTAAAATAATTAAAATTTGAATTATTTTTAGTAGGAAATCCCAGTTTTGTAATAAAGCAGTAAAGATAATGGCTTTCTCAACGGCGGTACAGCATGAATTCTCCAAAAAGCTTATAAATACTACTTTCTTCAACCTTTAAGAAGAGGGATGAGCTCATCGAGCCCGCTGATGAGAATTTATGATGAGGATCTTGAGTAGCGACCTCTTAGGTGATCTTATGGATCTGTTCGGAAAATTAGCAGATATTCTGGTCAATAGAGGGGAGAATGAGCTAAAAGAATTGGAGGATCTACTGAATGAGATAGAGGATCCAGTCTACAAGAAGATGGTCGAGGGAATTATTGAGTCCATAAGAGATGGGGAGTCAAAAGCGATCTTGTTTAGAGTAAAATTACTCGAGAGGAACGAGCTGCTCGATCTCAGGAGAAAATTGGATCAATGGTTTTCTGATTTAGGAAATCCTGACGAAAAGGAAATAAAGATAGTTGAATTCTGGAGGAACCTTATAAGAGAAATGGAGGAGAGAAAGTCGTCATCAGTAGTTTCAAAACAAATAGATAAATAATCATAAATTGTTCCATAGAACTCCAGTTGTGGAATTGTTAATGCCCCTAAAGGAGCATAGAACTTCAGATGAGGGTCCTTCTCCATCCATGAAACTCTTTGAAGCTATAAGAAGATAAAGTGAGTTGCTCTGACATTATTAGAGGAAGATACCGAGCCCTCAATGAACTGGAGGGTCAGGATCTGATGAAGATCAAGAACTATTTAGGCTATTAGTAAGATTAAATAGCCCAGAACCCGATCTCACTACTTAGATCTTCCTTCTTATTTCGGTACTTAGGTTAGAGAAAACGACTAAAGGTAACCTTAGAACATCTTAAAAAAATAGGATCTAGGTTTCAATTCTTGATATAAGTCCAGCAAAAGCTTAGTTGCAGAAGCCAAATTTTATAAACACAACAATAACAAAGGTATTCGATGCAGACATTCCGCTTCTGGATAGATGAGCTTGCTAATAAGATAGTAGAGGATGTGGAAAAAAAGAGAAGGAAAATTCAGGTCTATAGAGTTGAATCAGGGATAGGAGCGAGTGGTTTTCCTCATATAGGATCTGTTGGGGATTCAATAAGAGCCTATTCTGTGAAACTCGGCTTGGAGAATCTTGGAAAGAAGAGCGAATTAATAGCATATAGCGATGACAGAGATGGACTTAGAAAGGTCCCTAATGGAGTTCCTGAGGACTACAGGAAGTATCTAGGTATGCCCGTGACGGATATACCAGATCCATTTGGATGCCATTCTAGCTATGGGGAACATATGAGCAGCATGCTTATCGAGTCCCTAGAGAAATTAGACATTGAGTTCACGTTTATTTCAGGCACAGAAGCTTACAAATCCGGCCTGCTTGCTGAGGAGATATCAACTTTGCTGAGAGAGCATAAGAAGGTGGATAAGATAATAAGAGAGGAAGTTGGAACAAGCAAACCAGAAGGATGGATACATTACTGGCCTATCTGCGAAAATTGTGGCAGGATATATACTACTAGAGTTACAAATGTGCTGCTGGATGAGAGAAAAGTGACTTATACATGCGATCAGGAGTTCATGGGCATTAAGGGATGCGGCCACTCTGGAGAGGCAAGGTATGACAGAGAAGAAGGAAAGCTCTCATGGAAAGGAGAATTCGCTGCCAGGTGGAAAGCTTTAGGGATAATATTCGAACCACATGGAAAGGATATAGCTGACTCGTTCAGAGTGAATGCAAGAATATCAAGAGAAGTGTTAAACTATGAGCCTCCTTATACCATAAGATATGAGATGTTCCTTGATTCAACAGGAACCAAGATATCCAAGTCAAAGGGAAATGTCATAACTCCTCAAGATTGGTTGAAATACGCCCCTCCTGAGACAATAAGGCTTCTTATGCTTAAGAGGTACTCTGGAACAAGAAACATATCGCTAGAATTGATACCATCTTATATAAATGAGTTAGAAAGGGCACTTGTAAATTACAGCAACTTGGACAAAATAAAAAATGCTAGAGATAGGGAAAACCTCAAGAGGCTGATGGAGTATACTTTCCTTATGAGGGGGGTTCCCCCACCTCCAAAATTCTCCTTTAGTACTATAGTGAATGTAGTTGGCATCCTTCCCAGAGGATCGGATGATGAGATCATTGACCTAGCTGCCGAGCTCATAGGAAGATACTATGACATTCCGAAGGAGGAACTTTTATCGAATAGAGATTTTAGAGAGAAAGTAATATTTGCATTAAATTATGTAAGAGATATAAAATCCTCTGTAGCACAGGAAATCCTTCTAAAAAAAGATGTATTTACCATGATAAAGAAATTCTTAGACAAACTTGATGAGAGGATGAGCAGTGAAGAAATACAAAACTTGATTTTTGATTTGCTGAAAGAGCATGGGATAAAGGCGGAGGATTTCTTCACTGCTTTCTATATGTTGCTCAGCGGGGAATCAAGAGGACCTAAGCTCGGGCCCCTGATAAAGAGATTAGGTGTAGGCAAGGTAAAAGATATTATTGAAAACAACATGAAAAATGTCAAGGTGATATAATTGTCTGAGGAAAGGGAAAAAAGAATAAAAGCTCTATTAGAGCTGAGAGATATTCTTAAGAAGAGAGTTAAGAGGCTAAATGAGGAGGTGGAGAGGCTCTCAAAGATAATAGAGGTGATAGATGATATACTTGTTAGGGAGACTGTTGTTACAGCTGATTTAATGAAAAAACCTGAGGGAAAGAGAATTGAGATAAAGGATTCGAAGAACAGGATAATAGGATCGATAATATACGATGAGGTGAACAGGCTCATAAGATTTGAGCCAGGAGAGGTGGAGATAAGCTCTGATAAAAAGCCAATAAAATCTTGGATAGAAGGAGAGCTCAGATCTGTGAAAAACGAATTTCCTGAGATGGAATATTCCATAAACAGCTCGGATGGGAAGCTTGTCAGCATAGAGATAAGGAGGTTCCCAAGGGATAGAGGATTTGAGTTGATAAGGAAGATAAGATGGGCTGTAACGCATGCATTAGCTTAGTGTATAGAGGAAAGTATTATCCCTATTGCCCTATCAACAGAGTTCCAGCGGGAGAACCTTCTTGCAATTTCATTTGCTTTTTTATAATATTCTTGATTTTCTAGTATAGTTTTTACATAATTAAAAAATAAGTTTATCCTATCCTGCTCCAGTACTAGGCCTGCTCCAATTCTCTCTATGCTTCTTGAGTTCTCCCACTTCTCGCTGTGACCGGGAACTGGTATGGATATCACGGGTATTCCGGATAAAATTGCCTCAGATATGGTTGTGTGTCCTCCTCTGCATACCACCAAGTCGGATCTTCTGAGTACTTCCCATTTATCTTGAAGCCATCCGTGTATGACATAATTTCTCCCCCTTTCCACATAAGAGCTTCCGGCATCCCCAAGAGAGACTATAAACTGTATATCTTCCTCATCGTTCTCTCTTATCATCGGGAGGAGGGAATTTATCAAGGGAATTCTTTCATGAAGAGGTCCTGATATAAGCACCAGCACTCTTCTTTCCTCTTCGTTTGCTTTTTTCACCCTCCTTACTATGGGCCCGACGAACTCAAGTCTATCGTACAGACTTTTGGGAAGATCCTCTACATGAGCCCTGCTTATCGTGTAGGGAGGTGGAAGATCTGCCATTATAATAGAGTTTGACAGATTCCAAGCAGTGCCCATGAGTTTTGTCGTCCCCTTCTGAAGAAGAGGACTATCCAGCAGTATCCTAGGCTGGTTCACTATAACAGACAGGGGAAATCCCAGGGATCTAGCTGCTATTATAGTTGATATTCTGGAATCTGAAATTACGACGTCGGGTGATACGGCCTCTATGTTCTCCAGCTCTCCCTTTACATGGCCAAAGAATCTTAGAGCGTATAACGGAAGTCTTGCCAAAGTTCCCTTTATATCCGGGCTTCCATCTTCCCTCATCTTCCAAGCAACTTTTTCTCCCCCGATTACCAATGGGATATCTGGGGACTCTCTGGCTACGTATCCCAGTCCATCTCCATAAGATGATAAGAAGACTTCATGGCCCATCTTTATCAATTTTCTAGCTATATTTATGCACCTAGAGGCATGTCCATAGCCTATGCCCACAAATGATATGTAAAATCTCATCGACTCACTCTTTTCACAGGTCCAAGAGGTCTCACTTCCTCAAATATCTCTGCCTCAAATCTGTAGACCTCGGTCCCCTTTTTCCTCCAGCAGTCTTCAGGCAATCCTGCTTTTAGACAGGTCTCACTTAAGAATGTCTCTTCATCCCATCCATACTCAGTTGCCACTTGGGGGAGAAGGAGACCGCTTCTCATGCCTCTTTTTACTATTAATCCATGCTTTCCTATCTCAATAAAAGATAAAAGTTTCTCCGGTGATTCTGCATCAAGTCTTTCCGGTACAGTTAGCACTGATACCTCGATTATAACAGTTGGAAGTTCCGATAAGGAGAGGGGAGGAAATCTGGGATCTTCTACAGCTGAGGCTATTGCTGCTTTTTTAACAGCCTCCCACAAAGGATAAATGGGATAAGGAAAGCCTATGCAACCCCTAAGAAGTTTTTCTGGATATTTATATAATGTGACAAAAACACCTGATTTTTCCATGAGCCTTTCATCTTCCGTTTTTTCATCAGTTATCTCCCCGTCTATAAGGTATCTCTCTATAGCCCTTCTAGCAAGCCTTACTAGGCTTTCTCCCTGTTTTTCAGAAAGCTCTAACTGCATAGCCTCCCTCCAGGAGAATGTCCCTCAATTTATAAACTGCTTTTTTAACATCACCCTCCACTTTAGCTCCAGTACATACAAGACTTCCTGAGGAGAATATGAGGAAGACCACGTCAGGATCCTTCATCCTGAAAATAAGACCCGGAAACTGTTCAGGCTCATATAAAGTGTTTGGCATATCCATAGCTAGCCTCTCTATGTCAACCTCGAGGAAGAGAGATGCTGAGGCTACTATGTTCTCGGCCTTTATAAGAGGCTTGGATCCAACTTTTATCCCATGTTTCTCAAGTTTCTCTATCGCCTTGTATATAGCTCTTGCAGACTCTTCAACGGATTTTGTCCCAGTGCAGACAAACTTTCCACTACTAAATAGGAGGAGTGCTGCCTTTGGCTCGCTTAACTTGAGAACTAGACCAGGAAATTTATCCGGTTCGTATCTGGATTCTTTTATCTTCTTGGCTATCTCATGAAGATCCAGTCTTTGATTTATGTCAGCAGAGGACACTACATTTTGTATTTTTATTTCCGGATCTCTTTTCGGAATTATTTTTCCTTTTTGTCGCTCCTCTGGACCTCCCTTTTCCATGAGGACACCTAGGAATATTTAAAGGGGTAACGCTTAAATATTTTGTTGAGCTCTCAAATTTCTAATGTATGGTATTCTGCTAATTTATCTAAAAAGTTTTCCAAGATTTTTGCAAAAAATGTTATTATAAAAAGGGAGAAGAGGCCAGTATTTTCATTCCTGTGATAGCTCTATCTCTATGACGCTTATGTCCCTTCTTGTTCCATCAGGACTTATAATCTCCTCTGTACCAGTCCTTATGTCGGAGACCTTTATTTTTCCCGGGAAATACTTTAGTCTTGCTATCTCAGCCACATCCACGGCTCTTGATATGGCCCTTCCCCTTGCCTTGAGGACGACCTTCTTTACCCCCCTGTTTATCTGGAGGGTAACAGCCATAACATAGTTTATTGCCGGTTTCCTACCGACGAAGACAGTTCCCTCCTCTGAACTCATACTGACACCCCTTTGACATTGTGTTCGCTGGCGGTATTCCAGCAAGCAATCAAATAAAAAGATTTTGTTCCAATTTTAGTATTTATTTCCTTTCAATGTACACAGGTAATCTGCCGAGCTTATACTCCAGTTTGGCTAACTCCACTGGGTCACTAAGTCCAGAAGGTATCTCATCCTCTCTCAAAAGAAGAGGAGCTCCTGCAGCTATCTGTTGAGCTCTTGCAGCTATTATTCTTACCTCTTCAAATTTTGAAAAAATATTTTTATGATTCTTAGTCTCCAAGTTCAGACCCTTCTTCTCCTTTGCTCTCAGGTTTCTTCCCTCCTACCTTACCAGCTGCTGCTATTATGTCATCAACCTTGAGAACTGTGGTTGCAAACTCTGCAGCTGATCTTATGGCATATTTGTGCACTCTTAGTGGCTCTATTATCTCGTTCTCGAACATGTTATCTACTTTCCTCTTGAGAACATCAAAGCCGTACTTGTTTCTTCCCTCTACATGAGCCTTCTTCAGCTCAGCCATCATAGTTATTGGATCCTCACCAGAGTTCTCTATAAGAGCTCTGGGTATTGATTCGAGTGCCTCTGCAAACTTCTCCACTACTATCTGCTCCTTTCCTCCGAGCTGTTTTGCGTATTTCTCCAGCTCAAGTGATAGGAACACATGAACCGCACCTCCTCCCGGTACAACATATCCATCCTCAACAACATCTCTCACAACGCTTAGCGCGTCATGTAGACTGCGCTCTGCCTCGTCTATTATCTGCTTTGATCCGCCCCTTATCAATATTGAAACCGCCTTTGGATCCCTGCAGTTCTCAACAAATACCATCTTGTCCTCTCCGACTCTTCTCTCCTCCACTAGGCCAGCATATCCTAAGTCAGCTGATGATATATCCTTTATGTTCACTACTATGCTTGCACCTGTTGCTTTGGCCAATTTCTCCATATCTGACTTCCTGACTCTTCTAACAGCCATAATCCCTCTCTTGGCTAGGAAATGCTGTGCTACATCATCTATTCCCTTCTGACAGAATACCACATTGGCTCCAGCTTCGGCTATCTTGTCCACCATCTCCTTAAGCATCGCCTTCTCCTGCTCTAGAAACTCGTTTACCTGAGTTGGAGATACAACTCTTATCTTCGATGAAATCTCCGGCTTCTTTATCTCCAGAGCACTTTCGATAAGAGCAATCTTTGCGTCCCTTATCAGCTTTGGCATATCCGGATGTACTACTTCCTTGTCTATGACGAGCCCTTTCGTGAGTTTTGTATCAAATATAGATCCTCCTTCCTTTTTCTCTAGCTTTATGTTGTCTAGATCAACAACTCTCTTCCCGTCTCTCTCCTCATATACAGAGAGAACTGCCTCCGTTACTATCTCAGCTAGATAGTCCTTTGCAGCAGCTATGAGCTTAGAGCCCATTGCTATTTTTGCAACTTTTTTCAGGAGCTCCTTGTCGTCCCACTGGACTTTTTCAGCCAGCTTGCTCTCCAGCACATCTATTGCATATTTTGCAGCCTTTCTGTATGCCTCCAGTATTATGGTTGGGTGTATACCGAGATCTAAGAGCTCCTGAGCCTTTGAAAGAAGTTCTCCAGCCAATATAACAACTGTTGTGGTCCCATCACCAACTTCCTGCTCTTGTGCTTTTGCCAGATCAACCATCATCTTGGCAGTTGGATGCTCTACCTCCATCTCTTTCATTATTGTTGCACCATCGTGTGTTATGACAACATCTCCAAATGGGTCAACAAGCATTTTCTGCATTCCCTTAGGGCTTAATGTTGATTTCAGTGCCTCGCTTATTGTCTTTGCCACCATTATATTCAGTCTTAATGCCTCCTTACCCCTAGTCCTTGAGGTACCCTCCTTCAGCAGAATCACAGGTATGGCACTCACAGTCTCCCTTCCGGCTGACATTGATCATCACCTCCTGGGATAAGATTCAGCAATCATTATCCTCAGGATGGATTTAAAAACTTTTCACAGGTTTTAAAAATGAGGAAGCATTCTTTAAGGCCTGGTTGCTAAGTTCTAGGATGCAGCTGGATCCAGAGCTAATCAAGCTCATATTAAGAAGATATAAGAAGATCACTGATGTTCAACTGAAATCTATTCCTGTGATTTTAAGTGGAAAGAATGTTATAATAAGCTCTCCAACTGGAACAGGAAAGACAGAGGCTGCTCTTTGGCCGATTCTAACTCTAATGAAGAGACAAGATACAAGGCCTATTTCTCTAGTATATATAACTCCTCTAAGGGCTTTAAACAGGGATCTTGAGGAGAGGATAAGATTTTGGGCTGAAGTTATGGGATATAGAGCTGAGGTCAGACATGGAGATACAAATCAGATCGTGAGAAGAAAGCAAGCCATAAGCCCCCCTGATATCCTTATAACAACACCTGAGACGGTGCAGATACTGCTGATAGGGAAAAATCTGAGAAAATACCTTGAAAACCTCAAATATGTTGTTATAGATGAAGTGCATGAATTAATAGATGATAAAAGAGGAGCACAGCTTTCCCTAGTTTTGAGCAGAATGAGAAGAATTTCAGGGAAGTTCCAGACTGTTCTTCTTTCAGCTACAATATCCAATTCATCAGAAGCAGCAAGGCTTTTTCTAGGGGATGATGATTTTGAAATAGTGGAAGCTCATGCAGCTAGAGAATTAGACATTAAAGTGGAGTTTCCGGATGTGAAGGAAGAGGATTATAACGCAAGCTCCGAGCTGTTGATAGATCCTGATATAGCGTCGAAATTAAGGAGAATATCAGAGATCATCGAGGGATCCAAATCTGTCCTCATCTTCACTAACACAAGGTCAATGGCTGAGGCTCTTACGAATAAGCTTAGAAGCTACCTTAAGGACAAAAAAGCCATAAGCATCCATCATAGCTCTCTTTCTAGGGAATCAAGGGAACAAACAGAGAAAGAATTCAAAGAGGGTGCACTAAATGCCGTTATTGCCACAAGCTCTCTAGAGCTCGGAATAGATGTAGGATATGTGGATACAGTGATCCAATTCTCCTCACCGAGACAGACCACTAGATTGATACAGAGAGTTGGGAGGGCGAGCCACAAGCCAGATGAGCCTGCTAGAGGATTTATCATAGCACAGGACTCTGATGATTATCTAGAGTCTCTTATCATAGTTAAGAGAGCAAAAAATCAGGAGCTTGAGGGAGGAAAGATCTTTAGAAGACCTTTAGATGTGTTAGCCCATCAAATAGAGGGAGAACTTTTGGTCAGAGGAAGGATGTCGATTAGAGAACTACTTAATCTTTTCAGATCTTCATATTTATATAAAAATCTAAATGAGGAGGATCTAGAGAGGTTACTACTCTTCATGAATGAGATAGGATTACTATACTATGATAAGGAGAGCAAAGTTGCTTCTGTGTCGAGGTACAGGGCGTATGAATATTACTTCTCAAACCTGTCTACAATACCTGATGTGAGAACAGTGCCCGTGATAGATGATTCATCCGGCTTCTTCTTGGGATCTCTTGACGAGATGTTTGTAGCGGAGTACTTAAAGCCTGGTGTCAAGTTTGTGTTTCGAGGTGCAGTATGGCAGGTAAAGGAGGTAGAAAGTGGAAGGGTTTACGTTAGAGCAGCAGCAGATCCAAGTGGTGCCATACCAAGCTGGATAGGAGAGGAGCTTCCGGTTACTTTTGAAACAGCAATGAGTGTGGGAAAACTTAGGGAAAGGGTAGGCGAAATGATAAGAAATGGAATGAATGAAGATAGAATAATCGAGGATCTTCTTAAAGAGTTTCCGTTCACACAAAAGGAGGACCTCATAAGAGGGATAGATCCTATAATAAGACACATGAACCTAGGATATCCCCTTCCAACAGACAAAAGAATTGTCATAGAGGAGACTCCCGGAATAGTTATAGTGCATGCAACTCTAGGAACTCTTATAAATAGGACTCTTAGCAGGATAATAGCTTATTTCCTAGCAAAGAGATATGGTCTGGTGGTGAGAACTGATGAGGATCCCTATAGAATCTTTATAATAGGAGCTAGTGGTGATCTGATAAGACATTATCTTGTCCAGATTATTCAAGAGGGGTTAGAGAATTATTTAGAGGCAATAAGAGAGACTGGCTTTTACAGAATTAGGCTTGTACATGTCGCAAAGAGGTTTGGCGCGATAAAGAGAGACGCTGATATAACTGGTATAAGCATAAGAAAGCTTGTAGATGCCTATCGAGGAACTGTCATAGATGAGGAGACATTGAACGAAGTTCTCACAGTGGATTTGGATATAGATGGTCTGAGGAAAATATTCAACCTCATTAGAAGTGGGGAAATAAAGATAGATTACTTCAGGAGTAAGGAGTTATCCCCGATAGCTGCAGAGGGAGTAAGAAGATCCCCATACTATTTGGAATTTGTGCCCTCATCATTTATAGAAAAGAAGATGTTAGAAACATTTAAAATAAGGCTCATGAGGACTCAGCTGCTATTGTTATGCTCTAGCTGCTGGCAATGGAGCTCTTGGATAAGCATATCCTCCTTATTGGAATTAAAGGATCTGAGATGCCCGAAGTGTCATAGCAGTAGATTGGCAGGGCTTCATGGAAAGGACTCTCAGCTTGCATTAGAGTATATTAAAAGGTCCATTGAGAGAGGCAGGCCTTTTGTCCCGGATTCAAGACTTGCGAACAAGGTGTTTGAGCTTGGAAAACTTACCGAGGAGTTCGGAATAATAGCTCTTATCTCAATGGGAATAAAAGGTTATAGAATAGAGGATTTGAGAAATTTGCTAGCTGAAAACAGGGAATTCGATAAGAATTTTCTCTCAAGATTGGCTCTTATAGAAAAAGAATCTATAAAGAGGAGATTGAAAGATTGATTGCCTGAAAAGGCACTTCAAGAGTTACTTACTTAAACCAGAGATGCTTGTGGCTCACTCCGAGATTTTTGAGCTAATTTTTAATGTATGGAGTGATTTATACCTATAGCTGAAAGTATTCTCCTGACAGATCCCTTTACATCATTAGACCCTGTTATTGCCCTTCCTACCATGACAAAATCCGCTAAACCGAGAAAGTTAGATATCGATCTCTCATCTATGCCTCCAGCTGCTCCTATGAGAATCTTATATCCCTTTTTAAGCTCCCTCATGATGTTAGGATCAGCAGTCCCTCCCTCATCTATTCCTCTATGAAGACACACCCTATCTACTCCTATCTCTTCTGCTCTCTTGAGCTTTTCTACTACATCAACTTTGCTTATCCCAAGTAGATCCAATAGGATTTCTTTTCCTCTCTTCTTGGCTTCTTCAACAGCGCTTTTCCAAGTGCTTTCTGGGGCTACTGCCATCACACTTGATATGTCCGCTCCATTATCAAAAGCAATTCTTGCCTCCAGACCACCTGTATCCATCGTTTTCATATCTGCGAATATGATTGCATCAGGAAAAGCATCTCTTATCATTCTTATTGCTTTTACCCCTTCGGATTTTATAAGGGGTGTACCTACCTCTATATGTCTTATTCCTTCTTCGTACGCTTCAGAAGCTATTTTAATGGCTTTTGATATGCTCAACACATCCAATGATAGAAAAACCTCCAACTTGGACACCTCTTGCTTGTTCTCTTGTCACTAATAAAACTACCTATAAACAACCTTAAATTTGATGAGATCCTGATTCTAATAGCTTCAAAATTCTGCTTCTCTCTCCAGATACTAAAATCACCTCTCCCTGTATCAGCTCCCTCTGGCTTTTGACCAGATCCATGAATCCATTTTTCCCAAAGAGAGACATGACTCTCACCCTATAGGTAGACTCGACTTCTGAGATTTTTCTTCCGGATAGCATTTCGTTTACCATTAACGCTGCATAAAGGGGTCCATGCTCCTGAAAAGTCTCACACCTCTGAGAAAATCCCTTTCTCAAGTAGCTCAATGTGATATCCACTATTCTAATGGACGCATTCCCGTCTCCAAAGGGGTTATCCTTTATGATGGGTTTTATTCCCATCTTGGACATCCTTGTTACCTCGTATACTATTCTTTTCGGGTCTGTTCCGGCTAAAACGCTCAGGCCTGTCTCAAGAGCTTCTGGTCTCTCTGTGTTATTCCTCACTACAACGCAAGGTACGCCCAAGAATGTGGATTCCTCCTGTATTCCACCTGAGTCTGTCACAATCACTGAGCTCCTCATCATAAGTCCTATGAAGTCTATGTAACCCAGAGGTTCGGTCATTATGATATTATCCTTCTCTCTGAGTTTATCTAGGAGCTCATATTTCTCAAGAACCGAGAGGGTGTGTGGATGAACCGGCCATATCACTGTCCCCAGGTTTAGGGAAGTTATTCCTTCTATTATTCCCATCATTCTCTCTTTTCTGCTCAAATTTTCCCTTCTATGGACTGTAACTGTGATTATAGGTTTTTCATACACTCCGAGATAGTCTAGGATACTTGATTTCTCAGCTTTATCCTTCATCCTGATCAGGGAATCTATCACAGGATTTCCCACGACATGAATATCTTCATGCGGATAGCCCTCTGCTAAGAGGTTACTAGCTGCTCTGCTAGTGGGAGAGAAATTGAGAGAGGATACGCGATCTGCTATTATTCTGTTTACCTCCTCTGGCATTGTCATATCAAAGCTTCTAAGCCCTGCCTCTACATGGATAAACGGTATCCCTGTCTTGTTTGCGGCAATAGCTGCGGAAAGGACCGAGTTTGTATCTCCGACCGCCATAACTGCGTCCGGGAGTACTTCATCGAATATCGACTCTAATCCTATTATTATGTCGGCAATTTGCTTTATCTGAGTTTCTGTATTTATGTTGAGATAGGTATTAGGTTCAGGCAGCTCGAATTCTTCAATAAAGACTTTGCTCATGTTCCAATCATTGTGCTGGCCTGTGTGCACAATGTGTAGATCCAGCCCTTTTATGCCTCTAAAACGGTGTATTATTGGAGCCATTTTTATTATCTCCGGCCTTGTTCCAGTGACTACAACTATTCTGCCTTTCATCCATAAGCTTTTCTAAGAGGAGAATTTAAGCTACTCCTATTATATTTAGCTGAAACTATGCTTTTAAAGAGATCCTGTTTAGGGCCACAGGTGGTGCTCACGCTAAAGCCTGAAGGGTTACTTGAATTCTATGCATACACTACAAAAACTGGAAAGAATTTGCTTGCAAGCGCGCTAGTGGAGTTTGATGAGATACACTTGGAGCTTCCTCTTGAGCTTCCGGGAGTTAGTCCGCCGAAAGCAGAAACTCCGAATCTGAGGTTGTATGAGGAGATAGTTAAGGCCTTGGAGAGGGCATCAAGCGTACAGAAAAGAATTTTCACTGGTTCATCTCCAAGCGATAATCCAGAAGAAGACATAAAAAGGCTTGATGAACTCGTAGGAAAAGCCATTTCCCTAGAAAAACAGATAAATCTTTCTAAGAAGGCAAAAAAGATAGTTTCAGAGAGAAAGAAAAGGTTAAGCGAGGTGGAATCAGAACTTTCTGATGTTGAGGAGAAATTAAGAAGATATTATGCAACTGCTTTGGAGACTGTTTCTAAGGATCCAAGCAAGATGAAGATTGCTAGATTGATAGTAGAGGCTGATTCCGAGATCTTAAGGTCTCTTTCCCTTTTAAATGCCTCCTTGGACAAGTCTACATCAATGGATGATATGAAGATAATATTAAATAATGTAATAAGGACTACTGATAACATTAAGGGGAAGTTGAGGAAGATATCAGAAAGTATAGCCGAGGGGAACCTGGATCTCCTTATATCTAAGACAGAGGACATAGAGAACAGCTTAAAGGATATCATTAGCAGTGTAGGGGAATACCTGACTTTATCAGGCAAGTTTTCGCAACTTGAATCGCTTGAGAAGATGTGGGAGAGAATAAGTGATGTGTCAAAGAGGATGCCCGAAATTCAGCTCATGATATCCGAGCAGGTTCCTACTGTTAGGAGGATATCTCAGGAGAAGGAGGAAGTGGCAAGAAGAATGAACGAACTAGTCGACATAATTCGAACAAAAGTTAAGAGTTCTGTGGATCAAATGGACTCACTTTACAGAAGTTTTAGAGAATTGAGGGAGTGTGTAGTATCGGTAGATGTCTTAATTGCTGGAGAGGCTGAGAAAAGCATATATGAAATGCTTGAAAAATCTCAACCTCTCCTAGCAGAGAGAGAAAAAGTGGAACTCGAGCTATCCGAGTTGAGCAAGCTGATGGATAAGGAGCATGTTGATAAATTAAAAAAAGAGCTGGAGAATATAAAGAGGGAAATATCAGAGGTTGCATCGAGGCTTTACAAGACAAAGGAGGTTATCAGACATAAAGCAGTGGAGGAAAAAGTATCCCTCATGATATATGAGGGAAGCGACATTGTTGTAGCCCATGGTTGGGTTCCAAAGAGTTTAGCAAGCAGTTTGAAATCTCATCTTGAGCGAAGCATGGGTGGTCTTGTTGCTGTGGAATTGGAAACACCTAGCAGAAAGGAGAAGCCCCCTTCAAGAGTTAAGCTTCCGAAGATGGCCCTTCCAGTTAGCTTGCTTACGCACAAGCTTTATGGATTCCCCAACATAAAGGAGATAGATCCAACGGTGATAACCTCTTTCCTCTTCCCTCTGATGTTTGGAATGATGTTCGGCGACATGGGACATGGTGCTCTTGTGGCTATATTCGGTCTGTTTCTGCTTCTAAAGACAAAGGGGTCTCTGAGGGATCTTGGAGGCATACTCCTATACTCAGGGATATTTGCAACGATTTTTGGATACCTTTATGGTGCAGCTTTCTTTGTTGAGCTTGGAACTCATGTGCTCAGCCCGATAAAGGAACCAACGAGGTTGTTTGGAATAGCTCTTCTCATAGGAGCTTTCGAGATCTTATTAGCATTTATAATAAGAACGATTAATAAAATCTTATCAGGTGATAAATTTGCAGCTTTCATGGAGTATGGAGGCGTGCTCACAATAGCAATGTATTCAGGAGCTGTTTATGCTGCGATAAGAAACGGAGCGGATGTTATGAAGACGGTATCAGATCCTCTCTTTCAGGCAATGGTCATACCATTGCTGATAACAGGAGTAGCACCAATGCTCAGATCCATGATGGAGGGACATGGAATTCTTCATGGAATGCCCGAGATGGTATCTACTTTTATAGAGAGCACTTTAGCTCTTTTCAGCAATTCCCTCTCATTTATAAGGTTAGCTGCTTTTGCAGTAGCTCATGAGACCTTCGGTGTCCTTGCAGGAATGTTCACTGTGGGGTCGACATCAATAACTCCAGAGAATTTGATGCATCTACTTACCAACCCAATTTCCCTGGTGACCTTCATCTTCATCAACATAGCTGTTATAGGGCTTGAAGGACTCCTGTCCTTCATACAAGCAATGAGGCTTACTTTCTATGAGTTCTTCACGAAGTTCTACTCCGCCAACGGTAGGCCATTTCTACGTGTGAGGGAGCTCATCTCATCCTGAGATGGTTAAGTTAAATTTTTAAAGAAAAACATCGACAGGTCCCGTCTAAAGGAGGTGCTTTCAGATGGACAAAGTGAAGTTGTTCAAGATATCTCTCTTGATCCTTTTGATACTTCCTCTAGCCGTGTTTTCCATATCAGTGAAGATAGTATTCGCACAGACAGATCAAGCCAAACCAACGGATATATACAGATCACTAGGAGCTGCTTTAGCCGTTGCCGGAAGTACAATAGGAGCAGGAATAGCTTTGCAGGGAATAAACATAGGAGGCTCAGCTCTTCTCGCGGAGAGACCGGAGGCATTTACTCAAGTCCTTCTGCTTGCTGGTCTATCCGAGGGAATTGCTATATACGGGCTTCTAATAGCGTTCCTGTTGATGGGATGATCAGTAAAGCGAGAGCATGTCATATATTTTTTCTGATTCAATTCCACTAAGCTTTCCAAGCACAACCGTTCTGACAGCCCAAGACTCCCATTCTGCAGCCACTATATAACTGAACGGAAATATTGAGGAGAGTGGTTTCATTCGAGCTAGACTCCTTATTTTAGAGTACAGCTCTTTGAATAAACTTAGGTCCAGGGTCCATGGAACTCCATATTTTTCGTATACTTCCATTAGCTCTGATGCCATCGATTTATGAGCCTCCGTGGATAGAAGAGCCTTTATGGATTCCTCAAACGTACTGGATTCTGAAAGAGCCTTTCTCACATTCTGGGATAAAAACTCAAGCATGGGACTGTAGAACTCGCTTCCTATCCCAGTTAATTGTGATCTTAGTATTACTCCTAGGGCATAATTCTCCGCATATATCCTGAAAACTTCTCTCATTTTCGTCATCTCTGCCCAAGCTATCGTTTCAGCCAAATATGCTCTGTCTATTCCTATATCCAGCAGCGGTATGTTCATCTGACCAGATGAGAGCCATGCTGATATGAAATCCCTCAGCTTGCCTTGAGGGAGGAGATCACATATCTGACTCACATCACTAGCTCTCAGGATGGGATCCATGCTCACCATAAACCCGCTTATGGGCAGAAATCTTTCTTCTGACACGCCCTCTTTCCTTATTAAGAGTGAGAATATCTTTCTTTTCAGGTTTTCCACATCGTATTTTGCCAAATATCGGACTGTTGCCTCCTCCACAACATCTCCTTTTGATATCTCAAGAAAGGTTCTCACTCTCCTGCCGAGCACCCTTAAGGTTACATCGGTCACCTTATCGGCTGATCTTAAATCATCAACTTTTTCCAGAAATACACCGTATTCTGTAGAACTTATCTCCTTGAAGAGAGATTCCCAATCAGGTATCATCGCCCAAGATCTTATCCTGTCTGGGTTTAAAAGGTGAGTCATAAGACCATGGGTCCTAACTACTAAATACCTCTCTTTTGACAATTCTATTCACCTCTCTTTATCTGCCTGTACTTCTTTATTGTCAAGAATTCCTCTAGATCCTCCTCTTCTAGGAGTTCCTCCACATATTTTATAGCTGCAGTATAGTCAGGTATAACTATCTTCTCAAGTGCATTGACCTTTCTCATTGTTTGGGCCAGAGCTTCAGCTATTCTCTCAAATCTGGCTTCTGCGTTTACCAGTGGCATCATCTCCCTTATTGCTTCAGAAAGCTTAGCCGCTGCAGCCATAACTGCTGAATTAAGAGAGGGTGAGACTGCAAGCTTGAACTCAGATGTAGTTATCTCAGGGGTCTCTACACCAACAACGCTTTTAGTCCTCACCTCTATTCTCAGAGGTGTTGCTAAAAGAGCCGCTTTTCTCATCTCCTGAGGTCCAGCAACAGCATATGCCATCTTCACCATAGAGAATGCTTCTTCTAACTTTTTGTCTATATCTTTTCTGGCATGAAGCTGCTTTAAAAGCTCCTGGCTTTCTCTTATGAGCTGATCCCTCTTCATTTTTAGTGCTTCCACACCCATTTGTAAAAGAGCTGCCCTCTCTCTAAGCCTTATAAGAAATCCTTTTGTGGGAAGTATCCTTCCGACAGACCTGAAGCTCATCAAACCCCCTCATATATCACTGTTTTCTCCCCTCTCAGCTTTGGATGAAACTTTCTTATGGTTCCATCGCTTATCCTAGTTAGCTCTCCCTCAGGAAGCATTGACAGGACATCCCAAGCTATATCTAGAGTTTCCTCTATTGTCCTCCTTTCCTTGAAACCTTGCGAAAGAAGTCTCTCCTCAAATCTCTTTGCGAATTCCAGATAAAGTCTCTCCCTCTCGCTCAAGCCAGCTTCTCCTACTATTTTCACAAGCTCTCTGGCCTTTACTCCCTGACTGTATGAAGCATATAGCTGGTCTGACACCTCCTTGTGATCTTCTCTTGTCTTTCCAGCACCTATTCCGTCTTTCATCAACCTACTCAAGCTAGGAAGGGCATTTATCGGAGGGTATATCCCTCTGTTGAATAGATCCAGGTCTAAAAAGATCTGACCCTCGGTTATGTATCCAGTGAGATCCGGTATTGGGTGAGTTAAGTCTCCTCCGGGCATAGTTAATATTGGCATGAAAGTTATTGATCCGGCTTTTCCCTTTATTCTTCCAGCCCTCTCATATATGGAGGCTAGATCGCTATACATATATCCTGGATATCCCTTTCTGCTCGGAACCTCTTCCCTAGCTGAACTGAGTTCACGCAAAGCTTCACAATAGTTGGTCATATCAGTCACTATGACCAGAACGTCCATATCTAGATCAAAGGCCAGATATTCTGCTGCAGTTAATGCAACTCTTGGCGTGGTGATTCTCTCTATCACAGGATCATTTGCGAGATTGAGAAATAGAACTGATCTGCTTAATGCACCAAATTCTTCAAATTGCCTCCTGAAGAACAGTATGTCGTCGTATTTAAGCCCTACTGCAGCAAATACTATTGCAAATCTCTCTGATTTTCCGGGGACGACTGCTTGCCTTGCTATCTGAGCAGCAACCATGTTGTGAGGCAGACCTGCTTCTGAAAAAAGAGGTAACTTTTGACCTCTGACTAAGCTCAACATTCCATCTATTACGGATATCCCAGTCTCGACGAACTCGTCGGGATAATCCCTCTTTACAGGATTTATTGGAGCTCCATTTATGTCCCTGTAGTCATCAGCTCTGACAGGAGGCCCGCCGTCTATTGGCATCCCGGATCCATTAAACACTCTCCCAAGAATTTCATCTGAGACAGGAAGCTTCAATGTGCTTCCCGTGAACTTGACCATTACTTTTGTCTCCAACCCCTCTGTATCTCCTAAAACTTGAAGTATTGTCTTCTCCTTTCCCACCTCTATTACCTGACCTAGCCACTCCCTTCCATCGTCTGAGTAAAATCTAACCACTTCTTCGTATGATGCATCTGGCACACCTCTCATGATAACCAGAGGTCCCTTTACCTGCTCAATTCCTCTGTACACCTTACCATATAAGGCCATCAAGACACCTCCGCAACAAGTCTGTTCAGCTCATCCTTAAGCTCCCTCAGGGTCTCCTCTACCTCTCTATCAAACTCCTTCTCGGGGACAAACTTCAACCTTCTCAACCTTCCTAGAGAGGATAGCTTTTGTATTCTTGATACTGGCACGCCGTAATCGAGCAGAGGTCGAGCTTCTCTGTAGAACTGTATCAGAGTTTTCAGGAGCTTAGCCTGCTTTTTTGGAGAGCAGAATGTGTCGACTTCATGATATGCATTCTGGACCAGATAACCCTCCCTTATCAGCTCTGCTTCCAATAGGAGAAGCCTGTTCTCTTCCGACAAGGCTGCCTCTCCCACTACTCTGGCTACCTCCTCTAGTCCAGAAGCCCTCTGCAGGATATCCATTGCCTCACCTCTTAGGCTCAGCATGTCCTCCCCAGAGTTCTTCATCCACCACTCTCCAAGTCCAGAAGCATATTTAGAGAAGCTTCTAAGCCAGTTTATCGATGGAAAATGTCTTCTGAATGCAAGATCCTTGTCTAGAGCCCAGAAAGCTCCTACATATCTCATGGTGTGTTGCGTCACGGGCTCATTGAGATCTCCTCCTGATGGACTTACAGCTCCTATTATTGCCACTGACCCGATCTCATTTCTGCTGCCCAGAACTTTTACTCTTCCAGCTCTTTCATAGAAGGACGCTATATAATCAGGGAGATATGCTGGATATCCCTTCTCTGATGGTATTTCTTCAAGCCTAGAGCTGAGCTCCCTCAACGCTTCAGCCCATCTGGATGTGGAGTCTGCTGTCAGCACCACATTAAGGCCCATGTCTCTGAAATACTCAGCATAAGTGATTCCCATGAATATGCTAGCCTCTCTTGCAGGGACAGGCATGTTGCTTGTATTCGCTATCAGCACACTTCTCTCAAGGAGAGGTCTTCCTGTCTTTGGATCGATTAATTTTGGAAATGTGTGAAGCAGATCTGTCATCTCATTGCCTCTCTCGCCACAGCCTACATAAATTACTACATCGGCATCTGCCCACTTCGAAATCTGATGGAGAGTTACAGTCTTTCCGGTTCCAAAACCGCCTGGAACAGCAGAGGTTCCCCCCTTGACTATCGGAAAGAATGTATCTATGACTCTCTGTCCTGTAAGGAGGAGTTCTACAGGCTCAAGTTTTTCTTTAAACGGTCTTGGATATCTCACAGGCCATTTATGATACATTTTCAGGTCAATTTTTCTTCCAGCTCTCTCTAGAGTGGCTATTATATCCTCAACAGTGTAATCTCCTTCGCCCGCTATCTCTGCTACCCTGCATCTTCCTGTCCTCGGAGGGACCATTATTTTGTGATTTATGGCTCCCTCTTTGACAGTTCCTAGTACATCTCCATCCTCTACTGTATCTCCCTTTTTCACTACTGGTTTGAATGTCCACTTTTTGTTCCTTGGGAGCGTGGGAACTTTTATACCTCTTGTTATAAACGGCCCTCCTGCTATCTCTGCTACAGCTTCTAGAGGTCTTCCAAGCCCATCAAGGACGGATCCAAGCAATCCAGGTCCTAATTCTGCTGAAAGAGGTTCTCCTGTTCTTTCAACCGGCTCCCCGGGTTTCAGTCCACCAGTTGGCTCATAAACCTGAATTACTGCTACATCTCCCTCAACTTTAACTATCTCCCCTATAAGTCTCTCCTCTCCAACTAGCACCACTTCTCTTATTTTAGCTCCTTTTAGGTTCTCCGCAAAGACAACAGGGCCTCTTATATGAAGTATCTCTCCTTTTGCTAGTACCTCTTCCATTTAGCCCCCTCCCAATATCATATCCAGTATTCTCCTCTGATTTCTGTCAAAGTAATCCCTAATCCTCCCCTCGAAGGTCCCATAGAATCTGATGGAATCATCTTCATTTCTCATGATCACTCCACCTAAGGATTGGATATTCTTATCATCCAGCCTTATATCCACACCCGTTTCCCTGGATATCCTTTCGCTTATTTTTCTTACTATTTCCCTGTCTTTATCCCTACATGCCACATAAACAATCCTGCTTCCAAGCACATTAATGCCTTCTCTTATATATCTCTCGAGCACTTCCTCATAGTTTATTCCTCCCACGCCCTCTGAGATTTTTGCTAGCTCCTCCTCGACCTTAGCTTCTATCTCCCTAATGATATCCTTTTTTGCTCCCATTAGTATCTTTTTTGCTTCTATCTCAGCAACACTTTTTCTTCTCATCACTTCTTCCATGGCTTCCCTCTCAGCTTTCTCCCTCTTAGCCATCATTATTCTCTCAGCTTCCTTCTTTGCCTCCTCAATTATTCTCTC
>ERZ1669248.299-NODE-299-length-26616-cov-5.196566_pt1 | contig 26616 bp, 24 predicted proteins | sample MGYA00579296_ERZ1669248 | MGnify/ENA primary metagenome ERZ1669248 (study PRJEB41166, sample SAMN08046057) | hot springs metagenome | biome: hot spring; feature: neutral hot spring; material: thermophilic sediment; isolation source: thermophilic sediment from...
GGACAGAGTTAACAAAATCTTACAAGAGGCTTGGAAAAAATTAGAAAAATAAAGGAGTTACTATTATGATAAAAAAGAGCTATAGATTTATAGAAAACCTAATAGGATATATCTTCCTATCACCTTGGCTTTTTGGATTAATATTCTTTGGTCTTGGTCCCCTAATTTTTTCCATTATCTTATGTTTTTCAGAATGGGATCTTATAAGTGCACCTAAATTAATTGGATTTAATAACTTCTTATCCTTGTTGGAAGATGAACTTTTTTGGAAATCTCTAAGAAACACTTTGCTCTTTTCCTTCTCGGTTCCTATTTCAACCTTCATATCCCTATTTTTCGCTTACCTTATGAATAGGCCAAAGAGTATTTTCTCTGTACTAAGATCTATCTATTTCATTCCTTCTGTAACTCCTGCCGTCGCAAATACAGTAGTGTGGGTATGGCTACTGCATCCCCAAGTAGGCATCATAAATTATCTACTTAAAAAATTTTTCTCAATTCAAGGACCTAATTGGCTCGGCGATCCGAATTGGATAATCCCTTCTTTAATAATTATTGCTGTTTGGGGAGCAATAGGATACAATATTGTCCTTTTTACGGCAGGGCTACAAGCTATAGATCCCCAAATATATGAGGCTGCAGAGATAGATGGAGCTAATAAATGGCAAATCTTCTTTAAAATAACTATTCCCTTAATATCTCCCACTACTTTCTTTGTATTGGTAACTTCCTTTATATGGTCTTTCCAAGTATTTGACATTTCCTATATTGCTACTAATGGAAGGCCAGATGAGCACAGTTTGACCATAGTATATTACCTATTCCAAAATGCTTTCCAATATTTTAAAATAGGAAAAGCTTCAGCTATTGCCTGGATTTTAACACTAATAATAGGATTTGTTACTTATATCGAATTCAAGATAGAAAAGAAGTACGTGTTTTATCAATAAATGGGAGGAATATTAAATGAATAAAACCAAATTAGAGGGAATAAATAATTTAATCTTAATCTTGATTCTATTTGGTATAGGTGTTCTAATGTTACTTCCCTTCATATGGATGTTCTTTACATCTCTAAAAGATTGGGGGGAGATTTTTAAATTTCCACCTACCCTCTTTCCTTCAAAGCTAAGATGGGAAAATTATAAGGAGTTATTTCAAATTGCACCAGTTATTGCTTGGCTTAAAAATTCTTTATTCCTCTCTATTGTTTCTACCATTGGTGTACTATTATCTTCATCTATTGTTGCTTTTGCCTTTGCAATGATGAACTTTAAAGGTAAAGGTTTTTGGTTTTCCATATTGCTTCTCACAATGATGGTTCCATTTCACGTTACCATGATTCCCCAATACATTCTTTTTAGGTACTTGGGATGGATCAACACTTTAAAGCCATTATGGGTACCTACCTTTACAGGTGCACCATACATGATCTTTCTTTTAAGACAATTCTACAGAAGTGTTCCTAACTCCTACTTTGAATCTGCAAGAATTGATGGAGCTTCTTTTTGGCAAATTTTTTATAGGATATATGTCCCCTTATCTTTGCCTGTAACTGTAACAGTAGCTCTTCTAACTTTTATAAATCAATGGAACTACTTTCTTGGTCCCCTAATCTATCTAAACGATATAAATAAAATGACTATTACTGCTGGCTTGTCCTTCCTTCAAGGACAAAGTTTTGGATATTGGAACTATATTATGGCTGGATCTACCATTGCAGTGCTTCCTATATTGCTCCTATTCCTACTTACTCAAAAGTATATTATTGAGGGTATTATGCTCCAAGCAGGACTAAAATAATAGGGAGGTGTTTCTATGAGAAAATTTTTATTTATTTCACTAATTAGTTTAATCCTATTGTCTCTTTCAGCTCTTGGACAGAGCAAAATCCAAATTACTTACATGAGATGGGGAGATATAAGGGAAATTGAAGTAGAGAGAAAAATCGTTGACGCCTTTAATCAGTCCCAAAATAAAATATTTGTTAATTTAGAATCTGCTGCCTGGGGAGCTTATTGGCAACAACTACAAAACCGAATTGCAGCTGGAAATGCACCAGATGTGATGCTAATAAGTGGAGCCTACTTTATTGATCTTGCCTCTAAGGGCGTCTTTAAAGATATAACTGACTGGGCTAAAAAAGATATCAACTTCAAAAATTATTACTACAATCCAGAACTCTGTGAATGGGATGGAAAGATTTACGCTATGATAAGGGATATCACCTTAGGCGGTATAATGTTCTACAACAAAGATATTTTTGATAAGTATAAGATTAAATATCCTGACTGGTCTTGGGATTGGAATAAATGGATTGAGGCAGCTCAAAAATTAACTATAGATGAAAATAAAGACGGTACTCCTGAAATCTGGGGAACTTATGTCCCTACTTGGGGTGAGGGTGGACTCTATCCTATCATTTGGAGCGCAGGAGGTACTGTACTCTCTAAGGATAAAAAATCCTGCACCATCTACTCTAACCCTAAATCCCTTGAGGGTCTTAAATTTATGTATGAACTAAGATATAAATATAAGGTCTGTCCCTCTGAGTCCTTCATGCAGGGACTCTCCGATCCTTTCATGACTGGAAACTTCGCAACTACACTCGGAATATCTTCTTTCATTGTTAGCTATAAAAAACTACCTTTCCGTTGGGGTATCGCTCCTATACCTTCAGGACCTGCTGGAAGATTTATGTCCGCTAACCAACTTTCCCTCGCTATCTACTCTAAGTCTAAATATCCAGAGGCTGCTTGGGAATTCATTAAGTTCGCTACTGGACCTAAAGGGCAGGAAATTATGGGAAAAGAACATCAGGCTATACCCGCTCTTAAATTGAAAACCCGAGTATATTTCGACGATCCTAACATTAAATCCGCTCTCACTATCTTCTCTCTATATGAAAAGGGACAACTCAAATCTCTTGAATTTACTCCTTCTTGGTTAGAATGGAATAATATGCTTGAAACTACCCTCGGCTATGCTTGGCAGGGAAAGGTTGATATTGAAAAGGCTGCTAAAACCGCTGAGGACAGAGTTAACAAAATCTTACAAGAGGCTTGGAAAAAATTAGAAAAATAAAGGGGAGGTGAAAAAGACAAAATAAATTTTTAAAAACCTTATGGTTAAGCAAAAATTTAAAAATCAAAAGGAGGTATTCAAAATGAAGCGTTTCTTATTAGTCTTAAGTTTAGTTCTTCTTCTAACATTAACTTTATCCTTTGCTGAAGACATAAAATTAAGAAAAGGCACTTGGACCCACTATGTACCATATACTACAACACCACCCACTATTGATGGAGACATTAAAATTAGTGAATATTTCCTTTCACCAAGGTACTACGTAGGTCTTAAAGATGATGTAGACTACATTCCAGAAAACTGGAATGGTCCCAATGATCTATCAGTATATTACTATATGCTCTGGGATAAGAACTATCTATATATTGGTGCTGTAGTAAAAGATGATAGTATAGTACAGTTAGCAACAGGAGAAAATATGTGGCAAGGAGATCACATTGAAATTTGGTTTGATACTGATCTCCAAAGTGATTTTGAAGACAATAAAAACAACAAGGATGATTATCAATTAGGGATAAGCCCTGGAGATTTTGAACTCCTTTCTCCCGAAATATGGGTATGGACCCCACCAGTTCTCGCAGATGAAGTTAAAAAGGCAAAAATTGCAGTAAAAAGAACCAACGATGGGTATACTGTGGAAGTTGCTATACCATGGTCTTTGATAAAGGTAAAGCCTGAACCCGATTTAATAATGGGATTTGCCTTCTCTCCAAGCGATACCGATACACCTGGAAAATTAGATCAAGAAATGATGATGAGTTCTGCTCCTGGAGCAAGCCCCAACTGGGGTAATCCTACCTTCTGGGGTAATTTAATTCTTGTTGATCCTTTAGGAAAATTCTAAGAGCTAAGAGTAGGGAAGAAGGCTACTTCTTCCCTACTCTTAATTTAATTAATTTAAAAGGGGTTGAGAAAATGAAGAGTTCTAAATTATTAAAATTACTTGCAATTACCTTATTTTTGATGGTCATTGCAGGGTGTTCTGCAAAACAAAACACTCAACCACCAGAAACTCCAACAAGTTTAGAAACTCCTACCAACACCACCTCACTAATCTTAATAGGTTACAATGATGCATGGCAAAGTGGAACTAAGGATGGACTATATGGATATGATCCTAATGGTGGCTGGGGAGATATAGAGTATATATTTTTAACAGATGTGAGGTATTGCAAACCATGGGGTGCCGGATTTGTACTCACTTTTGACCAAAACATAGATTCTTTCTTCTATATAGCAATTTATAATGCTGACGATACCCCTAAAATCTTATATATAAACACTTATGATAATAAAACTCCTCCATATAACTGGAAAAATATTTTGCAAGAGGAAATTAAAGCGGATACTGCTAAAAAGTTCCAAGTCATAAAAGTAAATATAAGCAAAGATGATTTTTATGACAATGAGGATAGTAGAGAGGGAATTCAGCAAAAATTTTCAATTTATGCCGCAGATATTAATGGGAATGGTGTTGATACGGTAAAAGTCGCATACATAGGAAATCCTGGTGAAAAACCTGAACTATTATTTAGCAAAGTAGAATGGGGACCTAATTTAGTAGTTGATATCTCCAACATAGGATTGAAACCTGCTGAAAACGTAACTGTTAACATCTACTCATACGAAAATGGTCAACCTCAAATATTAGCAACTCAAACAATATCTCTTCTAAATCCAAATACAACAAAGGAATTAATTTTTGAAAATGCCTCTAATGCTACTGAAATTCGCATTGATCCTGATAATACTATAGAAGAAATTATAGAAGAAAATAATATAACTGGAACCTAAAAAGCTATAGAAATATTGGGGAGAGAGGGAATCCCTCTCTCTCCCCTCTTTAATAAAATACGAGAGGTGAGGTTCTATGAAGACTAAAATTTCAAAAACTCCATTTTTAACCTTTGCTATCATAATACTTATAGTTCTAATAACTGGTTGTCAAAATACTTTTGCCTTAAAGGAATCCCAACTTAGTAATATTAAAAATTTTGTATTCTTTTATGGTAGAGGAGAAGTTGAAAAACTTGAAAAATATGATCTCATAGTTATTCAAGATTATACCCTTACCAAAGACGAGGTAAATTACTTAAAATCAAAGGGCAAAAAGGTAGTTGTTTATGTAACCATCGGAGAATCCGATACTCCCCCTACAGCAGATTTACAAAACTGTGTCTTAGGAAAGAATGTAAACTGGAATTCTTGGTATATGGATGCAAGATGTGAAAAATGGCAAAATTTGGTAATAAACAAGATGAAGAATCTTTTAATAGACAAAAATTATGATGGCTTTTTCTTGGACACAGTAGATACGGCAGTACTTTTTCCTCAAACTAAAGATGGTATGGTAAGCCTTATTAAAAAAATAAGAGATACTTTTCCTAAAGCAATCCTAATACAAAACAGAGGCTTTCCTCTTCTTGAATATACTGGAGATTATATAGATGCAGTACTTTGGGAAGATTTTGCTTCAGGATACAATTTCCAATCAGGAAAATACGAAAAAAACTCTATAAATGATCTATATGTAAGACAACAAATTGAGCTTGCCAAAAGAAAAGGCTACATAATTCTCACCCTAAATTATGCCGAAGAGGATGATGTAGAATTAATAAATTATGTTAAAGAAGTATGTCAAAAATACAATCTTCTCTATTCTATCACCGATCTTTACATATCTAAAGTATATGACCTCTCAGCCCAAATTAAAGAAAGAACTTATACTACTGATAATGTAAATCAACTGATAATTATAGGAAGAAACGATAAGGATTTTTTGTATGGAGATGGATGGAAAGAAATTGAAAATATATGGGGAACAAAAGCAAGAAAATGTGAAGGATGGGGAGCAGGGGTAGTATTAACCTTTAAAGAGAAAAAAGACTCTATATTTTATGTGACTTTCTACGATGGTGGTATAGAAGAGATGGCCTTAAAAATAACTACTTTTAATGGGTTAAATTGGCCCATGATTGCTTCACTTCCGGTAGGAGATTCTGAAGTATTCAAAACCTTTGAAGTTAAAGTGAAAAAAGAAGAACTTTACGATAATGATCCAAATACTCCTGGAATACAGCAAAAATTTGGCTTTCAGGGAGCAAAAGTAGCTTTTATAGGATATCCACAAAAACCAGAACTTTTATTTGGCAAGGTGGAATTTACGAAAAAGAAAGACAGAGTATATTTCAAGGTAGGAAATGTGGGATTAATGGATGCAAAGAATATAAAAGTTGTTGTAAAAGACGAAAATGGCAATATTATAGGAGAATTTAATCTGGAAAGATTAGATAAAAATGGAGATCAAGAATTTGCCTTAAAATTTTCACAAAGTACTCCTAAAAAATTAACCTTTATCATAGACCCAGAGAATAAAATTGAGGAAATTACAAAAGATAATAATATATTAGAAGTCCAAGTTAAATAGGTGATTAAAATGTATTTTTTAGGCGTAGATGGAGGAGGAACAAAAACTATTGCCTACCTCTTTGACGAAGAGGGTAACCTCATTTTTAAAAATACATCAGGACCTACAAATATCTTAGAAAATGGAGAAGAGGTTTTTAGAAAAAATCTTAAGGAACTTCTTTCCTCTATATTAAAGGATATAAATCCTAAGGATATTAAATCTTGCTTTGGACTTCCTGCAGTGGGAGAATTTAGAGAAGATATAAAAATTTTAAGAAACATAATAAAAGATGAACTAAAAATAGAGCCCGACATTATTGTTAATGATGTAGTTATAGGATGGGCTGGAGGAAATTTAGCAAGAGATGGAATCCATGTAGTAGCAGGAACAGGAACCATTACCTATGGAAGAAAAGGCAATAAAGATATAAGGGTCTCAGGATGGGGAAGCATTATTGGGGATGAAGGGAGTGCATATTATATAGGCTATAGGACATTAAATGAAGTAAGTAGAGAACTTGATGGAAGAAAAAGAAAGACAGATTTAACCAAATTACTCTTTAAAAAACTAAGCTTAAAAGATCACTTGGATTTTATTGAGTTTATTTATGATCCTCAAAAGGATAGAAGATCAAATATTGCCTCCGTTGCCAAAATCACTTATGAGATTGCTAAAGAAGGAGATAAAAAGGCTTTAAAGATATTAAAAGATTCAGCAAAGGAATTAGCTATTACTGTAACCACGGCGAATAAATTTCTAAAAATCAAAAAACCCATAACTGTGACCTATAGTGGGAGTGTTTTGGAGAAGAATGATATTGTAAGAGAAGAGTTTATTAATATTTTGGAGAAAGAAGGCTACAAAGTTGAGCCTCCAAAGCTTTCTCCTGTACTTGGTGCTATACTTCTTGCCTTTTTAAGCTTTGGAAATAAAGAGAAAAAAGGGAAATTTATAAATAAACTTTTAGAAATTTATAAGGAGGAGAATAAATTATGAGACCTGTTGAAGTTATAATGATTGGTGCAGGAAATAGAGGTTACGAAGCCTATGGAAAGATAATATTAAGAAGACCTGACATAAAAGTAGTTGCAGTAGCAGAACCAAATGACATAAGAAGAGAAAGATTTGCAAAAGAACACCATATTCCTTCCGAAAGACAATTTAAAACCTGGGAAGAGGTTTTTGAAAAAGAAAAGTTTGCCGATGGTGTAATTATTACCACCATGGATAGAATGCACGTAAAACCTGCAATTGAAGCCATAAAAAGGGGATATAAAATACTCCTTGAAAAACCTATTGGAGTAAACCTTGAGGAGATTAAAGAACTATATAAAGTAGCAAAAGAGTATAATGCGAGTATTACTGTAGCCCATGTATTAAGATATACCATGTTTTTCCAAAAACTTAAAGAACTTTTAAATAAACAAGAAATAGGAGAGCTTATTGGTATAAATCTAGTAGAAAATATTGGCTTTTTCCATTTTGCCCACAGCTTTGTAAGGGGAAATTGGAGAAATTCGGAAACATCAGCACCATCAATCTTAGCAAAAAGTTGTCATGACTTAGATATTTTAACCTTTCTTATTGGCGAAAAATCCCAAACCCTATCATCCTTTGGAGAACTAAGATATTTCAAGAGAGAAAATGCTCCCAAAGAAGCAAAGGAAAGGTGTCTTGACTGTAGTGTGGACTGTCCCTATGACGCCAAGAAAATTTATCTTGGTGATTATACAGGGTGGCCTGTCTCTGTAATTTCTGAAGATCTTTCCTTAGAAGGAAGATTAAAAGCCCTAAGAGAAGGACCCTATGGAAGATGTGTATATTACTCTGATAACAATGTGGTTGATCATCAAGAAGTTTCTATAAAATTTAAAAACAATGTATATGCATCCTTTACAATGACCGCCTTTACTAATAAGATTACGAGAAAAATATATCTTTATGGCTCCCATGGAGAAATTTATGGAGATCTTGATGAGAATAAAATTTACATACAGAAATTTGGAAAAGAAGAAGAAATAATTAACCTTAACTTACCTTTTAAAGATTTAGTAGGACATGCAGGAGGAGACGAGGGAATAATGGAGGAATTTGTAAAAGCACTAAAAGGAGAAATAAAAGAGACATTATCAAATATTGAAGAATCCATAGAAAGTCATCTCATGGCTTTTTCTGCTGAAGAATCTAGGTTAAACAACAAGGTAATAAATATGGATGAGGTTAGAGCAAAATTTTATAAATAAATTTTAGGGTTGACAATTACCACAAGGTCTATAACCATTATTGATAGCCTCCTCTCTCGTGTTAAAAAAAACTTGATTTTGTGGTGCTGGCAAAGTCCAGCACCATGGATAGTGGAATATTTTTGTAGCTTTATTACCTACGTAAAATTTAGGAGGATAATACCAAAGAGTATAAGTCCTCCCCGATACATAATAATATATTATGTGGGCATTATTAAAATTATTATTTTTAAGAGCATTTCTAAAGGCTGTTATATTAGAAGTAAAAATATAATTGAGACTATTATAAGGACATATAGGGTTCTCTACGAAATTAGTAGTTAAGAGATTTTGAATTTCTTCTGAGGATGGAAATCTCCCATTTTTTAAGTAAAATTTCTCAATTTCAAGTTGAACAAGAGAAAGATTGTAAATTTGAGAATTTCTCTTTGCATCCTCTTGAACTCTCAAAAATAAAGGAATAGAAATAGAAACAATTATAAAAATAATACCTAATACTATAAGTATTTCTAATAAAGAAAAACCCTTTCTACCTACCATTTAAAGAACTATAATTCACTTGAGTTCCCACAATTATTTTTCCTTCATCAAGCATTAAAACAGGAATAGTATCAATTCTTATTTTCTTTTTACTTCCATCGGGCATACTTACCTCTGTAAAACTCTCAAAAGGCTTTGGTCCTGGAAAAGTAAAGGCTATTTGATAAATTTTAGAGAGATCTACCTCTCCTAAGGCTATTTTCTTTCCTAAAATATTAAAAGCAACCTCAAAGGCAACTTTTTCTACTTTAATGTTTATCTTATTATTTTCATGATCATATTTTATAGATACCTCTCCATAGGCAGGAGTAGAATAGCTCAAAGGTGGCATTTTAAGGGATACGGTAACATCCGCTTGAAACCTTGCTTTGTCCTTACGCAAAATTATCCTTGGATTTCTAACTATCCAAGTATATTCTCCTTTAACTCCTGAGATGTTAAATTTATCAGATTTTTCCACTTCCCCTATCACATTTAAAAATTTATTTAATGTATTTTGGCTAATAACAATACTTGCATCAGGCTCAGAAAAATCTGCAAAAGAGAAAACATTTAAAAAGGAGAAAAATATAAAAAAACTCAGGATAAATATAAGTCTCCTCATAATTCTTACCCCCTCTATTTTTGCTTATTTATACCATAAAAGAAAAAACAAATCAAAAGTTAGAAATTGATAGATGCACCTTTTTCTTATTTCTTCCAAAGTTCTCGGAATACCATCTTTTAATCCATATCTTAACTCTAAAACTTTTCTCTCCCTGAAAGTTCCCTGATTAAATTAGCTTTCTCCGAAAGGGCTCTTGTTATTGTTTGTCTTATCCACCAAGTAGCATAGGTAGAAAACTTGTATCCTCTTCTACAATTAAATTTATCCACTGCTTTTATAAGCCCAATATAACCTTCCTGAACTAAATCCATATATTCAAGTCCATAGCCAAGATATTTTCTGGCTAGGGTATTTAGAGATCTCTTCAAAGTGATACTTAGCTAATACATCATTAGCCCAATCCTTAAAGAGTTCTTCTGATTTTCTCCTAACTTTGAGCTTTCCAATTTCACGAGAAGACTTCTTTGGAGACTGTTCCTTTCCCACTTCAGCAGACTTTTTATTTTCTTTGGTATCGAAAACTTTCTCCTTTAAAATGGCCTGCAAAAGGCTTAAAAATTCAACACCCAAACCATCCACAAACACAATTTTTTCTGCATCCTCTTTTATAATATTTTTAACTTTCTCAAATTTATAATACCAGTCGTAAAAGGACTCTGAATTAAGGACAAACACTACAACCAACCCTACTCAAACCATATCTATATCCCTTGTTTATTAATATTCCTCCATCACTATTTTTTAAGCTTTATATAAAATAAATAAAGAAAACTTTCTACAAATGACCAATTCAATATGACTCTTGAATTAATGACTGTATAATGCTTTACTTCCTCTCCTACCCTCTCATAAGTACTCCTTCTTGCACTTTCTTCTGCTCTAACCCAATCAAAAACCAAAATTTTCAAATTTTCCTTGTCAGGATTCAATCTTCTTAAAAACCTTACTTGAGGAGAAGTTTTATAAACAGAGCAACACCAACGAATTATCCTACTTAGAGGTCCAAATATTTTCCATAAATCATAGGAATGTTGTTCATTTCTTACTGTATAGAAATTTCAAATTGGGATATAACTTTTGATAATATTCTTTTGTCTTCTCGTACACCTCATAAGTAGGTGGAATCTCCATTGTAGTATCTGTGAAAATTACTATATATTCATCAGGGGGTAGAGTTTTACTTACCAAATCCAAGACTACTTGAGAATCTTTTCCTCCACTATAGGAAACAATAAAATAATCTACTTTTTCTTTATATTTTTTATAAACATCATTTATAAAATCGATGGCTTCATTTTCTAATACCTTCAAGGGTTCTATATTCTTTTCTATCATCCCTTTCAAATCTATTGGTTTAAGCTTTAAATCTTTTCCTTTGTCTGTGAATAAAATCTTAGGATCCTCAAATATATTACCCCCTCTAACTTCTGCCACCATTTCTCCAAAATAGTAATATTTTCTACCAATATTCCATAAAAGAGGTTCCTCAGATTTTGGATATTCCCAATACTTATCAAAACCCAAGAGGTCTAATTCTTCATAAAAAACTGGACGTGGAGAGGGTAAATCTGAAGTTGAAGAGCTTACTAATATAACTCCCCCTGTCTCTTTATCCCATTCAAATTTATACATTTAATTCCCTCAGAGCTTATCTTTTAAAATTATTATATCAAAAATCTTTAAAACTTATTATTTAAAATAAAACCTTTTGGGGTCAAAATTATTCCTTCAAAAAAAATTTAAATAAAAAAGGGGAAGGCAGTAAATTCCTTCCCCTTTATCTATAATGAATGTTTTCTTTTCAATTATAAATCTTTTTCATCAAATTCTTTATCAACTCCATGATTATATGCATATTCTAAGGCTTCAATCTGTTTATTCTTTAAAAGATCTTTGTAGTATCCACCTTCGTCTTGCAATGCTTCTACCCTTTCTATCACATCCATAGCAATACTAAATCTATCTATCTGGTTAAGAATAGCAAGTTGAAGTGGAGTGGTTATTCCTCCTCTTCCTTTTAAGAAGGGGGCTAAATATCCTGCATCTATTCCAATTTTTCTGTTTTCTCTATACCCTCTTACGTGGATATTTTTATGGTTATTTCTTCTGTAAGTTAGTCTATGAATTAGCCATGGATATCCATGGAAGTTAAATATTACTGGTTTGTCCTTTGTAAAGTAGGAGTCAAATTCCCTATCGGAAAGTCCATCGGGATGTTCTGTATTAGGAGTTAGGGTAAATAAATTGAGTACGTTTACAAATCTTATCTTAAGATTAGGGAACAATTTTTTAAGTATCTTTACCGCATAAATAGCTTCTTTTGTAGGTATGTCTCCACAGCTTGCTATAACCACATCGGGCTCATGCTCAGGATGATTGCTTGCAAAATCCCAAATTCCTATTCCCTTCATGGCATGTTTAAAGGCATCCTCTATAGATAAGTATTGAGGATGTTTTTGTTTATCAATAACAATAATATTTATTCTATTTGTGGTTCGGAAGCAATGCCAGACAGTACAAAGAAGGGTATTGGCGTCAGGTGGGAAGTATACCCTTACCACATTAGGCCATTTGTCTACAATAGAGGTAATAAATCCAGGATCCTGATGAGTAAAACCGTTATGATCCTGTCTCCAAACTACTGATGTAAGAAGAAGGTTTAAAGAAGATATGGGAGCTCTCCATGGAATATCTGAAGATATGTCAAGCCACTTTCCAAATTGGTTTACCATGGAAGAAATAATAGGAGCAAATCCTTCATAGGTATTTAAAAATCCATGTCTTCCTGTAAGAAGATAGCCTTCAAGCCAACCTTCAAGGGTATGTTCTGAAAGCATCTCCATGGTTCTTCCAAAAGGAGATAAAAATCCTTCATCTTCATCTTCGGGTAATATTTTAGCCATCCATGCCTTTCCATATTCAAATACCGCATCAAGCCTATTAGACTTGGTCTCATCAGGTCCAAAAACTCTGAAATTATCAGGATTTAACCTAATAATCTCTTTCAAAAATATACCAAGAGGACGAGTATTTTCCGCTTCATCATTAATAGGGCTTTCTACTTTAACTGCATAATTTTTTAAATCAGGAAGCTTTAATTCTTTCCTCAAAAATCCTCCATTAGCATAATGAGTAGCGCTCATTCTTTTTTCGCCCTTTGGAGCAAGTTCTCTTAAATCCTCTCTCAATTTCCCCTCAGGTGTAAAGAGTTTTTGAGGCTCATAACTTCTAAGCCAAGCCTCAAGAACTTCAAGAGATTTTGGATTTTCCTTGGCATCAGAGAAGGGTACTTGGTGAGCTCTCCAATAACCCTCAATGTAGTGATTCCCTACTTTTCTTGGTGCGGTCCATCCCTTTGGAGTCCTCAATATAATCATGGGCCATAAAGGTCTAAAAGGTTTATTATTAGATCTTGCATCTTCCCATATATTAATTATTTTCTCAACGGCAGAATCCATAGCTTTTGCCATCTTTTCGTGAACTTCAAAGGATTCTTCTCCCTCTACTATATAAGGCTCATATCCATATCCTTTAAAAAGATTTATAAGTTCATCATTCTCTATTCTTGAAAGAAGAGTAGGATTATTTATTTTGTAGCCATTGAGAAGAAGCACAGGAAGTACCGCCCCATCTCTTACAGGGTTTAAAAACTTATTAGAATGCCAAGAAGTGGCAAGAGGACCAGTTTCTGCTTCCCCATCGCCTACTACGGTTATGGCAATAAGATCTTTGTGATCAAATACTGCACCAAAGGCATGAGATAAACTATACCCAAGCTCTCCACCCTCCTGAATAGATCCTGGAAGTTCTGGAGTACAATGGCTACCAAGGCCACCTGGAAAAGAGAAGGCTTTAAAAAGATTTTTCATTCCCTCTTCATCTTGACTAAATTGAGAATAGAGTTCACTTATCGTTCCTTCTAAATAGGCTGGTGCAATTACTCCAGGTGCTCCATGTCCTGGGCCTGCTATAAATATACAATTTAAATCATATTTATTTATCACCCTATTTCCATGTACATAAACAAAGGAAAGTCCAGGACTTGCTCCCCAATGTCCAAGAAGTCTCTCCTTAATATGTTCCGGTTTTAAAGGCTCCTTCAAAAGAGGATTATCCCATAAATAAATCATACCTGCAGCTAAATAACAACAAGCTTTCCAATAATCATTTAATTTTTCCAGCATATAATCACTCCTTTCTCAAAATCTCCTTTTAATCTGCACCTCCGCCTCCTCCCCCTCCTCCACCGCCACCTCCTCCCGAAGAACCAGAGGAAGTAGAGGATATAACACTACTTGAAAAGGCACTACTAAAATCTTCAAGAGATGAGCTAAAGCTCTGAATTGAATCAGCAAGTCCCATAGCAGAGGAGGTGGACATAGGAACATACCAGCTTATCTGATCTACAGGCACATTAAGCATTTGCATAGCCCTTAAAACTTCTTTAGCAACTCCAAGAACTGTTCCGTAAACTAAATATTTCTCCCATAAGATCAAGGATGAAGGAGGACGCTCAGAGATTAAAGAAAAATCCTTAAGATATCTTCTAAATGCCTTCCATCTTAGGGCTAAAAGCTTTCCTTCCTCCGAATATCTCTGTACAGGACGTATGAATAAAGCAGAGATCACTATATTTATAAAAAGAATAAACCATAAAAATACGCTGCAAAAAGAAAGCTCATTTCTAAAAAGAGCAGAAGAGAAAATTCCCAAATAGTATAAAACTCCAAGTCCAATCCAAAGAGCAATTAAGATATAAAGCTTTTGCTTTCCCTCATCAATAATCCACTTTTTCTCTTTAAAAACATAGTTTTTTACAACACTGTCAAACTCTCTCTTGAAATTAGAAAGGTCTTTCTTTTTCAATTCCGATATATAAAATTCTCTTCCAAAACTTCTTAACTCCTCAAGAAGAAGCCTTAACTCTTCCGAAAGATCATTTTCTATCTCTTTATTAGTAATTACGATCTTATATTCCTTATGTTTTAGTCCTAAAAAGCTTCGCTTTTCTTCTTCCTCAATCTTTATATAACCTCTTCTTGCGAGCTCAAGAGTTGAAGCCACTATGGAGTTAGGAGTTAAAGTAGAAGATTGATTTACTAAAGCCTCAACCCATGCGGGTGGGATATCCGCTGGAGGCTCCTGCTCGTAATCCCTTTCATACTCTACCTTTGGCTCTCTTCCATACTTAAAATATATCCGTAGGGGTAAGAAAATGCCTAAAAAAAGTAACAAAAGAGAAAATACACCAAAAACTTTTATGTATACAACCTCTCTCTGCTCTTCTTCAATCTCCTGTTTTTGCCATCTTTGTTCCTCATCTAATATAAGATTTCTTCCACTTCCTGAAGCTAATTCTACTTTAAAGGGATCAAGCTTAGTCAAATAACTCTTAGGAAATACAACCCTTACTTCTACCCACTGATGGGGGGGAATATTTCCTGCATAAGCTACAATTCCCTTATAATCTTTCTTAATACCTATCTTTCCATCTATATTAGGGTGTAGCCAGTATAATACATCATTAGTAGATTTAATCTCAGAGGGTAAATTTACTTCTGTCCATAAAGCAGGAAGACCTATATCCCAATCTCCACCCCATACCTTCCAATAAAATTCAGCCACATCATCGTAAACTTTTAAAGCATTTTCTAACTTATACCTTATTACAAAGGTTTTTTTGGTATTATTAGCTCTATAAAACCAGGTTATTTTATATTGGTTGCCCTCTTGAACCACATCAAAGGTTCCAGGAATTCTTTCTGAAGTCTCTTTATGATAAGAATAACCTTTGTAAATCCCATCAATAATCTCTCCAACAGAAATTTCCCCAATACTATACTTTCCTTTTGGAATAGTTATCCATGCCCGGGAAAAGGATCCGGAAAAATCATAAGTTAATTTATTTTCTACTTTAATCTCCCCTGTAGGTAGGATGTCATAGGTAAGTATTGCTTCTCTTATAAAATACTCCTTAGCATAGGCAAAATTTAAGAGGAAAAGAAGGATAAAAAAAATTTTTAAAAACCTCTTCATATTCCCTCCTCAACCATATAAACCTTCAAAAAAGATTATAACATTATTTTGTTAAAAAGAATTGAAAAAGAATATTTAAAAAGTTTAAAATTGTAATATGAAGCGAATATTTCTTCTATTATTAGTTCTCATACTAATATCCTCACAAGGCTGTATCAAACCCGAGCCAGTATTAAAGGATACTGGCATAAGGATAGTAGAACTCAGAGGAAACCCCTATGAGATAGGATATCAACATGGAAAAGAATTAAAAGAAGAAATTCAATATTTTAGCCATAGGATTGAAAAACTCATCATATATAAAACCCTATTAAAAACTGCCAAAGAATTAGCAGAGGAATTTGGGAAAACTTACCCAGAATTTAAAGAACTCATAGAAGAGATGAAAGGAATATCCAATGGAGCAGAAGTCCCCTATGAAAATATACTCCTTTTCAATCTCATGGATGAAATAGTATTAAATTATTACTGGAAAATATCTATAATTGGTTGCTCTGCCTTTGTATTTAGAAATAAAGATGGAAATCTGATAATAGGAAGAAATCTAGATTATGGTGTATTTGTAAATGAGCTTCCACTATGTCCTGTAATTTTTAAATATTATCCTGAAAAGGGAAATCCATTTATTTCTATATCCTTTCCTGGACTTGTAGGAGCCTACACAGGAATATCTAAAAACCTTTATATATCTATAAATGTATCTCAAAGCCACAAAACCAATATAGGCGCTCCGGAATGTCTCATTACAAGAAAAATAATCCAATATTCTAATAGTATCGATGAGGCATTAGAAAATGCATTATATCCCTATCAAGGTCTAAACCTATTAATTGCTGATGATAAAAAGGCAGTAGTATTAGAGATTAGCCCTAGAAAAAAAGCAATAAGAGAACTTGATAAAGAGAGATTCTTAGTTATAACTAACCACTTTCAACATCCCGAAATGATATCAGAGCAGGCAGAAAAACTCATTGAAGAACTTCCTACTCCGGTAGATGGCACTTTTGTAAGACAGATAAATACTAAGGAAAGAGAAAAGATAATAAGAGAGATGATAAGCTCAAAAGAAGAAATAGATGTGGAATATGGGAAGGAGATTTTAAAAAATGTAAGCACCCGCTTAACATTGCAAAGCATAATATATTTGCCTTTTCAAAGGAAGCTTTTTATTGCCAAAAATACTACTTCTCCTGTAAGTTATGGAGAATGGCTTGAATTTAATTTGAAATTGTTATTATAATATTTTCCATGAATATAAGTTTAATCTTTAAAGTATTTTTGCTTTCTATGACTCCCGTAGGAGAATGTCGAATATCTATTCCCTACGGAATTTATAATGGTCTTTCTCCATTAGAAAGTTTTATTATAAGCTTTCTTGGAAATACTTTAATGGGAATAATAATTTACAATATTATTAACTGGATTGGAAAATATATACTTAGCAAAGAGCCATTAAAGGGATATTATGATAGCTTTGTAAGGAATAAACTTAAAAGATTAAGAATATATTCCTTGGGGATTGTGTTTTCTCTTGCGGTTTTTGTGGCAATTCCCCTTCCTGGAACAGGAGCCTTTACAGGTGCAATTTTGGCAAGATTTTTAGGGCTCAGCTTAAAAGAAGCTATTATCTCTATAACTTCTGGTGTTCTTATTGCCTCAACCATTGTAACCCTTTTAACCCTTTCTTCAAAGGTAATTTTCTAAAATTTCTTTAAAAATGTGACATACATCACTTTACGGCAAATTATAAACAATATAAACTATAAATGTAAAAATCTTTACAGGAGGTGGGAAAGTAGGATCAAATTTTTCCCAAAGTTGTTAAAAAAAGTTGATTAATCATATTCTTATATAAATCCTAATTAACCCTTTTTTAATAACCCAAGTTTTCTAAAGTCTTCTGAATTTTTATTTTTAAAGGAGGGAACATGAAGAAAACATTAATTTTTCCTTAATTTCTCTTATATTTCTTTTTATTAGCGGATGTATTCCTAAAACTAATCCTCCAACTCAAGGCAACACTCCCGTTTTTATGGACCACTTTGAAAACGAAACAAATAATGAAAATACATATACAAGTACATTCTATGGAGAAACCATAGACTCTATAAGAAATATATCCTTTGTAAACGGTAAAGTCGGAAAAGGCGTTCACTTAGATGCTTTAAACAGTTATATATGCTATAGCACCCAATATCTAAACCCTACAGAGGGAACTATTAAATTCTACTTTAAACCTAATTCAGACTATCAGTTGACTTACTATGATTCAACTACGATGAATAATCGCTTTGAAGCCTTTCTCTTGGACACCGTAGGGTGGCTGGAAGCATTTTCTGGAGGCTTTTCAAATGTAATGCTATTTGGAGTAGATCAAAACACGCAAGAAAAAATAATAAATATGATTTTTGGAACTTGGAGTGGATACTCTTGGTCCTATGCTATAGCTGAAAGTATAACTTTACCTACAGATCAATTTACAGAGATTGCAGTAATATGGAATAAAAGTAGCAGAGAATGACTACAACACTGATCTTAACAATGGAGAATTGTTTTTCATAGGACAGAATCCCTTTGGGCAAAAGTATTATGGTATGGCATACTGGCCCTATGGACCTCATGCCATGATGGGAACCTATGATGAACTTGAAATCTACGATGTAGATATTTACAAGCTACCTGGTTAAATTAAGACATTAGAAAAGGGGACAAGAGTAATTCTCTTGCCCCCTTTTGTTATTTCATCTCTTTTAATTTAAAGTAAAATCTTACTATGGATTTTGCTCCCTCAATCCTTCCTGCAAAGTTATAATCTTTCAATTTATTTTCCCACTCCTTAAGCTTTTTTTCTCCCTTTTCCAATTCCATTAAATTACTCTTTAAAGTATCCTTTGACTTTTTCATATTCTTTTCTACATCTACAAGCCCTGGAAGCTTCTTTCCTTCAATCTCTCCTCCATAAAGTATAGTATTTAAAAGCTCTTCCATCTTTTGAAGTCCTTCAAGAGATGCACTCAAAAGATCCATAGCTTTTTTGCTTTGAAAATTTAAATCAGCCAAGAAATCTCCAATCTTTTTCACGTCATCGGACATATTATTTTCTTCAATTTCCTTTTTTACTTCCTCCGCAAGACTCAAAGCCTTCTTCCAATCTTCTTCTTTACTACCTTCTGCTTTGCTTTTTATAAATTCATAGAGATTATTAAAGCTCTTAGGATAGGTCTTTAAACTATCAGAAATAAAGTATGCTTTATTTTGATAGGACATTAAAGTAAAGGGAAGAGTAAGAAATTCTTGAGGTATAGAAAGAGTATTCTTCTCAAGACTTTCTAATATTCCTTTTAATATCTTTTGATGAGCTTGATTTAACATAAGAAATCCTTCTAATCCATTATAGAATTCCTTTAATTTTTCTCCCGTAGAAAGATCCACGGGAGGAAGAGAAGGAAGAGCAGTAAAAGTAATATCAGGAACTTTTAACTTATTACTTTTTAAAGATAAAATTATCTTTCCATCAGGGATTGGATAAGTAAATCCTGTAACTCTCACGGTCTTACCAAGTACCATTACCATAAAATCTTCAGGATTTCTCAAGATAAGATCATCAGAAGGAAATTCTGTGGACATAACAATTCTAAAAGGCAAATCTTCAATGGGTTTAATATATATCTCAATATCTAAATTTCCAGATTTTCCCAAAAATTCCTTAGGACTTGCAACCTTTCCATTATATTTATAGGTGAACTTAAACTCTAAAGGAAGCTTTCTGTTAACCTCTGCTTTATAATAAATATTTTTGACCTCTTTAACATTTCCATAAAATCTTATTTTGTCTTTTGTAAAGTCCATCTTTACATCTTCAGAATAAAGATCAGGATTTTTAATATATCTTGCATCCTTTACTATCTCAAAGCCTCCCTGCCCCTGTACCTCAATCCAATTTACCAAGTCCACTTTTTTTGCTTTTCCATCATAATCCAAAAGGACATAGACAGTCTCATCATTTTTAATCTTTAAAGAGTTTCCCAAGGAAAGCCCAATAAGAAGCAAAAATATGACTCCTATAATAAATGCCCTTTTCATTATTTTCCCTCCCTCTTAATAAAAGTTAACTTCTCAATAATAGGATCAAAGGTAACAAGAAGAGGAATTATAAATAGAGTAACAAAAAGCACACTTACTATTGCTCCTCTACTCACAAGCATGGCAAGATTTTGCGCCATAAATATCTCAGAGAAAATTCCTAAGGGTAGCGCTATAAAAAACATAGTACCAGCACTGGTTAAAATACTATTTACACCTTCAAAGGCAAAATGAGCCGAGGAAACTCTATCAAGTCCCTTGCTCTTTGCCTCCAAATATCTTGATGTAAGGAGTACCGCATAATCTATAGTAGCACCAAGTTGTATTGCCCCTATAAATAAGTTAGAAGAGAAGAATACAAATCCATAAGTAAGATAATCTATGAGAAGATTTATGGTAATAGCCATCTCAATGACCAATACTAAAAGGAAGGGAATAGGAATAGATAGGAAAGATAAAGCAATTATGAAAAATATAGCAATAATAGAGATGAAATTTACCCTATCAAGATCCTTAGTAGTAACATTTTTCAAATCATAATTTAAAACAGGAACACCTGTAATTTTTACGTTATATTTTTTCTCCACATTTTCTCTTAACCTTTCCACAAACTTATAGGATTCAAGAGTACCATATTCAAAATTTGTATCTAATGTCACATAAGACGTGCTATCCTTAAAGAAATTTTTCACCACACTCTCTGGCACCATATACTGGGGCAAAAGAGGATCAACCATATTGTAATACCCCATAACCCCTGTAATATGTTCTTCCTTCTTCAAAATCTTTAAGATCTCTTGCCAATTTTTTGGACTCTCTTCTCCCACAACAAAAATAGTAGACCTTTTTTCAAATATTTCCTCAAGCTTTTTTTGTCCTATCATGGATGGAACATTTTCTGGAAATCCCCTTAGAAGTTTATAGTCCATAGGAAATTTAGGAGCCAAAAGAATAGTTGCTACCCCAATTAAAAATATGACAAAAATTATAGGTCTTGCCTTAAGTATAAATTTAAAAAGTCTTTCTCCAGAAAGCCTTAAAACCCATCTTTTTGCATTTGCCCACTTATTATAAAAATGATAGAAAAGTACAGGGAGAATAGTTAAAGAGAATATGAGAGAAAGCAAAACTCCCCTTGCTAAGATAAATCCCATATCCTTTCCAAGTCCGAACTTCATCTGAGTCATAGCAAGAAATCCTGCTATAGTTGTCCCTGCACTTGCAATAATACTTGTAGCAGTAGTCTTTACTGCAATCCATCCTGCTTCTTCTCTACTATTATTCTTTGCCTCTTCCTCATATCTATGATACAAGAATATGGCATAATCCATAGTAACTCCCATTTGAAGTATACTCACAAGCATCCTGGTTAAAAAGCTTATCTCCTGCCCTATTAAAGTAGAGATGGCAGTATTCACCAAAATAGCAAGGAAAATATTGTAGTAGATAAGAAGAGGAACATACATAGAAGGCAAAAGAAAAAACAAAAATATTATTACAAAAATACTTCCTATCAGAAGATATTTTGCAGTTTCCCTTTGAGTCAAATCGCTTAGATCTTCAGCAATAGCCACGTTTCCTGTAAAATAAGCCCCCTTAGGAAGAAGCTTTCTTATCTCCTGAGAAGCTTTTTTAGTTAAAGGACTTTGAGAAGATTCTATAAAATCTACTTTTAAAAAGGTATAACCATCTCTTATAAACCTACTTTTTAAATCCTCATTCCAAAAATATTCAGGAACAAAGATATCTTGATAATCAGAGATCCATGAGACCTTAGAAACCCCATTTATTTTTGCAATTTTATTTTTAAATTCATCAGCCTCTTTTGGATCCTTAAAAGGAAGCAATATGTAGCCTTCTTCTCCTAATTTAAACTTCTCTCTCAAAGTATTTAAAGCTTTTACTGAGGATAAATCCTTAGGAAGAAGAGAATATAAGTCATAATTAACTTTTAAGTTTAAGGTGAGATATAAAGAAAAAACAAATAAAGCCAAAGAAAAAATAAGTACCAGCTTAGAATGTCTAAATGCCCATAGGTAAATTTTCTTCATACACAATCACCATCCCCTTCTAAATACTTAAAGTTCCCAAAATTTTCCCCGTAAGCTCAAGGATAAAGTTCATTATGCTCTGAATACTACTTGGCTCTCCTAAATTTTCTGCATTTTTGTGTAATAACCCATATACTCCATAAAGAATAAAGGTAGCAGTTTTTTTAGAGTCAAGATTTCTGTCCTTTTTAATCTTTTCAATCAGTTCTGCAAAGGGCTCTCTCAATCCATCAAGGATTTTGAAAGATACTTTAACTCTTAAAGGAAAATATTGAGGACTATAATAAATATCTGAAAGAGACTTCATATCTTCAAAGGCTTTTACCACTGCATTGACTATTTTTTGATATTTCTCCTGCAGGGTTAAATTTTCATCTTTAAAAATTTGAGAAAGCTCTTTTATATAATTCTCCACATAGTATTTTATAGCCTCCTCAAAAATCTCCTCCTTTGAGGAAAAATAATAATAAAACATCCCAGGAGATCCCTTTACCTCTCGCAAAATATCCCTAACAGAGGTTTTCTCATAACCCTTGGACAAAAATAATTTAAGAGCAGTCTCAATTAGCTCTTGTTTTCTTATTTCAGGCTCTTTACTTATCCTCATTTCCTTCACTCCTTATTTTGAACGAACGTCGTTCGGTGCAAAATTATAACAAAATAAAAAGAAATAAGCAAGAGAAATATTGCTTACCCACTGCGCAAAATCTCAAGAAAGTCATCTTTGTTGTCCTACTTTCTCAACACCTTTTATGGAATATAATATTTTATTTTATTAAATCTCATGATATAAATAACAAAAAGCGATGAAAATATGCATAAGATATACTTTGCTTTTTTATAAGGAGATTATTAACCTATGAAAGGAGTAATTTTAGCAGGAGGAACAGGAACAAGGCTGAGATCTCTTACAAAGGTGACCAATAAGCATCTTCTTCGATTAAGGGTTGAATAGTATGAAGGGAAAAGACCTTATTAGTGTAGTTATTCCTGCTTATAATGCGGAACATTTTATAAAGAATGGTATACTTTCTATATTTAAGCAATCTTATAGACCAATAGAGATCATTGTTATTAACGACGGTTCCACTGACCATACGTTAGACATTATAGAAAGCTTAGAAAATTTAGTTCCAAACAAAGAAATTTATATGAAAATCATCAATTTAAAGGAAAATAAAGGTGCTGCAAACGCATTAAATGTAGGATTCAAGGAGGCTAACGGGAGCTATATTTGTTGGCTAAGCGCTGACGATATATTTATAAATCCTAGAAAACTTGAAAAACAAATACTTACAATGAAAAAAAATAAGACTTTATGGAGCTTCTTTGAAAAATATTATATAGGAGAGAGTATTAATAACGCCATACTAATGGGAAATTCGTATAAGTCTAAAATCTTAAGTTGTCTATCCTCTATTAGCACAGATTTTCTCTTTTTATTTATAATTTACTCAAACCCAATAAATGGTAGTTCTTTAATGTTCCATAGGAATTGTTTAGAAAATTATGGAAGTTTTGATCCCTTATTAAGAAATGTTGATGCCGATGGAGATTTACTAATGCGTTACGCACTATTAAAAATTAAACCTGCAATTATAAAAGATGTGGGTGTATTCTATACACAACATCCGTTTCAAACATCCAAAAAAATAAAAGAAATGATTTATGGCTGTGATTTAACAAGAGTAAGGATCTTAAAACTATTAGAGGAAGAGGAAATATTAAAAGAACTATCAAAACTTATAGCATTGTTTTTACTATCAGCTATTTACAGTGGTAAGAAAATACATTTAGCTTATCCTTTTACATCGGAATTTTTAATTAATTACATGATAAATAACAGCCCCGGTCTAAAGAGGTCAAAATTATTAAATAAGGCTCTAATAGAAACAACTCAGCATATAGAATCTTTAGGCTTAAGTAGAGACAATTTCTATAAAGATGTCGAAGAAAAATCTAAGAGTGATGTCTTTGAGAATTTTAAAATATTGTTGAGAGAAAGGAGAAAAAAGTTATGATATTGGTAGTTGGTGGAAGTAGTTTTATTGGAAGAGGGATACAAGACTTAATTAAAGAAAAGCCTTTTGCTAAAGAATTTATATTTACTTATAACAAACACCCAGAGAATATTGAGAATAAATTCCAAAAAGTCAAATTAGACCTCCAAGATGAAAAAGACTGTGAACTTGCTAGAAATTTCTCATATTGCATATACTTAGCAGGTAATAGTCTTCACAATATGGCTTATAATAATCCAATTATGGATCTCGATCTAAATGTGAGAAATTTTTTAAATTTTATGAAGCACTTTAGAGGACAATTAATACTCTTGTCTTCTCAAGCAGTATATTATGGACTTACAGGAGAGATTCCTGAAAACATCATTCATTACCCAACTATACCTTATGGTATTTCAAAACGGTTTCAAGAAGAATATGCTAAGTATTTTTACAAAATTGGTTACTTATCAAAGTTATGGATATTTAGATTAATGTATTCTTTTGGAAAAGGAGAAAGAATGGATAGATTAATCCCTAAATGTGCAAAATCGGCTGTAAATGGGGATATAGTGAAAGTCTTAGGAGGTGGTAGATCATTTTTAAATCCCTTACCTGTAAATTTTGTTGCAGAAATACTGGTAAATGCATTATTAACTATGAAGGAGGAAGATAATGAATTTTTAGAGGTAACAAACTTAAATCATTCTGAGAAAGTATCTGTTTTAGACATAGTTAAATTCTTACATACTATAAAACCTTTTAATTATATTGTTGAAGAAAAAGGAGAAATATGGCCTGTTAGTTTCTGGGGATCTACAGAAAAACTTTCCCGCTACCTAAAAAAGTGGAATATATCTTTTCCTAATATTTGGGAAGACTTAGAAATTTATTTTAAAAATTTACTGACAAATATGAGGGAGAAAAATTATGAGTAAAATCCTTATTACTGGAGCGTTAGGTGTTATTGGAGTTTTTTTATATGATTCTTTGAAAAAAGATGGATTTGAAATTATAGGAATTGACCAGAAGATTACTGATTATAGCGATTATATAAGAGCTGATGTGACTCATTTTGAGGATTTATGGAAGGTTTTTAAAAAGGAGAAAATAAGTACAGTTATACATCTTGCAGGAGAGGTAGGTAGACTAATAGGAGAAGAATATCCTCAAAGGATGGTATATGTTAATAATGTTGGGCTTCTTAATATTATTTCCTTATGTTTAGAATATAATAGTAGATTGATATACTTTAGTACCTCTGAAGTGTATGGAAAACTCTTTAATGAAGGGAAAGAGGTCAAAGAGGAAGATATAGAGCTAAAAGGTAATCCATTTATAACAACAAATATATATGCTCTGTCCAAACTTTATGGAGAAGCTATAGTTAAACATTACGTAGATAATTATGGTCTCAAAGCATTAACCATTAGACCATTTATGGTTTATGGCCCTGGAGAATATTCCAATAGATATAGAAGTGCCATATCAATATTTGTTTATAATGCCTTAAATAATAAACCTATAACAGTTCATAAAGGAGCAATAAGAGCCTGGTACTATATTTCAGATTTTATCGACGGGGTTAAATTACTGTTAGACTACCCTATAACAGAAAAATATGAGGCTTTTAATATTGGGTCCGATGAATATCATAGTATGGAAGAGATAGCAAATATAATTATTGAGGAGGTAGGAGGAGATTTTGAAAATTTAAAGATTATAGATCCACCTTCTAAATTTCTGAGTCTTGTAAAAAGGTTTTCTATAGAAAAAATAAAAAATTTAGGATACAAACCTAAGGTCTCTTTTAGAGAAGGTGTAAGGGAAGTAATAAGATGGCAAAAAGAAGTTCTTAAAAATTATTCTTGAGGTACCTATGATTAAAGTAGCTTTTCTAAGCGATTTCCCTTTTTCTATAGCCTTTGGAGGAAAGGAAGTTCAGCTTCTTTCCTATATGGAACATATTAACAATGGAAATTTTAACATAAGAGTAAAGCTTTTAGACTTTTTTAGTATGGAGGAAACCTTTGATATAATTCACCTCTTTGGTTATAGTAACTGGTTTTATGATATTGTAAAAAACTTAAAAAATAATTTTCCCAATATAAAGATTTTTGTAAGCCCAACCTTCTATTATGAAAAGGAGACAAGGATGTTAATAGGGTCTCTTCTCTCAAAACTTTGTCCTGTTCCTAACTTTTTCTCCTATAAAAAATATTTTCTTTCCAAATCAGATCTTATTATCGTAAATAGTAATGCTGAAAAAGTACAGTTAATAAAGTTATTTCAAATAGATGCTCCCAAAATTGAGATAATATACAATTATGTAGACTCCAGCTTCGCTATCTTTAATAATCCTGAGGATGCTAACATATTTTTAAGAAAATATAACCTTGATAAGGACGAGTATTTTCTCTCCGTAGCCTTTTTGGACGAAAGGAAAAACACTCTTAATCTTCTAAGAGCATTCTTAGAAGTATATCCTATTTTGAAAAAAAAGTTGGTTCTAATAGGCAAATTTAGATTTAGAAATAATAACATTAAAGAAGAAGTTGAAAAA
>ERZ1669248.300-NODE-300-length-26604-cov-15.123432_pt1 | contig 26604 bp, 18 predicted proteins | sample MGYA00579296_ERZ1669248 | MGnify/ENA primary metagenome ERZ1669248 (study PRJEB41166, sample SAMN08046057) | hot springs metagenome | biome: hot spring; feature: neutral hot spring; material: thermophilic sediment; isolation source: thermophilic sediment from...
GGTGATGCCTATGCGCAAGAGGTGGGTTGTGCCGACGCCGACGGAAAACGACGATGAGCAAATGTTGGTGGCTTTGAGACCGAGAACCCTTGACGAGTATGTCGGTCAGCGTGAGGTTGTGGAAAGGTTGAGAATTGCCATTGAAGCGGCAAAGAAAAGGGGCGAGCCGTTGGAGCATTTGCTCCTTTACGGTCCGCCGGGACTTGGGAAAACGACTTTGGCTCACATTGTCGCTAACGAAATGGGTGTCGGCATAATCGCAACCACTGCCCCATCCCTTGAACGCGCTGGCGATGTCATGGGTTACCTGCTCAGTTTGAAACGAGGGGAAGTCTTTTTCGTTGACGAAGTTCACCGACTCCCACGCCATGTTGAGGAGTTCCTTTACCCAGTCCTTGAAGTTTTCCGAGTTGACTTCAACTTGAGCAAGAGACCCGGCGCAAAGCCCCACAGGTTTGATTTGCCACCCTTCACCTTCATCGGCGCTACGACGAAAGCGGGGAACTTGTCCAAACCAATGCGAGATAGGTTCGGGCTGAAATTCAGGCTTGACTTCTATGGCGTTGAGGAGTTGACAAAAATCATCAAGCGAGCAGCGGATTTGCTCGGCATCCCCATTGACGATGCAGGGGCAGTGGAAATCGCAAGGAGGTCGCGGGGAACACCGAGAATCGCCAACCGACTCTTGCGACGAGTCCGCGACTACGCTCAAGTTAAAAGCGACGGGAGAATTACCGCTGAAATCGCTCGGCAAGCGTTGGCGATGGAAGGAATTGACGAACTGGGACTTGACCAACTTGACAGAGATTACTTGACCGTCCTCATCCGAGAGTTCAACGGAGGTCCAGCAGGTTTGGAAGCGATTGCTGCGATGTTGCAAGAGGATGCCCGAACCCTTGAGGAAATGGTTGAACCCTTCTTGCTCCAAATTGGCTTCATCCGAAGAACCCATCAAGGTCGCATCGCAACGGCAAAGGCTTATCAGCACCTTAACCTTGAAGCAGCGAACTTGCCACAGCCTTCACTGCCTCTGACGGGGATTTGAGGGAGTTGATAACTCATGACACCTCGTGAGCGCTTCCGAATGATAATTCGCGGGCAAATGCCTGACAGGATGCCTTACATGTTCGGAAGCCCAAGAACCTCCACTTTCGCTGCGTGGCGAAAGCAAGGTTTGTCGGAAGAGCAAGAGCAAAATTGGAGCAAGTTCGTTGGCGAGGAAGGTTTCATCGGCATCGGCAAAGTCAACTTCGGTCCAATCCCGCCCTTTGAGGAACGAGTGATTGAGGAGCGAGGCAACATACGCATCTGGATTGACCATTACGGCGTCAAAAGGATGGACGCAATAAGGCAGCCAACGCCGGGATTTGCAACCCGCAAATACATTGAGTTCCCCGTCAAGTGCAAGGCTGACTTTGAGGAGATGAAGAAGCGATATGACCCTCACTCTGAGGAACGCTTCACGCCGATACCAGGCGAAAATCAAAGACCCACTTTCAACCCCGATGGCTACAGGGTTTATCAAGCGACCCAACATTGGCGGGAGCGAATTGAAATTTGCAACAAAAGCGAACTGCCCGTGAGCCTTTCGGTTCCGGGGCTTTGGTGGACTGCCCGTGATTGGTGCGGTTTTGAAGGGCTTTGCATCATGTGCGTTGAGCAGCCCTCTTTGGTGCACGAGATGATGGAGTTCTGGACTTGGTTTCTCATTGAACTACTGAAAGAGCCGCTGCGCCACATCAAGGTTGACCTCGTTATCCTCAACGAGGACATGGCATACAAGACCGCATCAATGATTTCGCCGGCGATGATGCGAGAGTTCATGCTGCCTCGCTACAAACGGCTTTACGAGTTCTTCAAGTCAAACGGAGTTGAGTGCGTCATGATGGACAGCGACGGTCATGTCTCGCAAATTCTGGAGGTCTTTTTCCCCGAAGCCATTGACGGCTTGCTGCCCCTTGAAATCGCAGCCAACAATGACCCAGAGGTCTACTTGCGGAAGCACCCGGGGCTTGTCCTGATTGGCGGGATTGACAAACGGGAGTTGAGGTTCTCTCGCGAAAGGGTTCGCGCTGAAGTTGTCAAGCGATATCGCGTCGCCCGTCAGTTCGTCAGTTACATCCCAACAGTTGATCACGGCGTCCCACCAGACATACCCCTGCGAAATTTCCTCTACATGGTTGAGTTGAGCAAAGGCTTCGCCAATGGCGAAGACCTTGACACTTATGAGCCACCGTGCGAATTGGAAAAACAACTCGGTGAGGTTGAGGAAATGTTTGACCCGGTAAGGGCGATTGAAGCAGCGTGGGGAAGCGAAGACAGTCTGTAAGCAGGGGCGACTTCGGCTTGAAAGGCGGTGAGAAAGGAGTGCATTGGGCGAAGGTGGTGACGATTGCAATGGTTTGGGCTTTTGGCAGCGCAGTTGCAGCACAGCGTCTTGACAGCCCCATTGTTGGCGCTGTGTTCTTCTACTGGTATGAGTGGGACGAAGAGGCAGAGTGGGGCAATTGGCTCGGCGGCATCCACAACACGCCCCTTTACGGTTACTACGACAACCGCAAATTGCAGGACAATTTCCGCTCCCTTTTGCTTGCTGCCGACTGGGGCATCACCCACTTCTTCCTTGACTACTGGGGTCAAGATTGGCGGGGCGAAAACAACGAACCCCGCGAAACAACCGTCCTGAAAGCCGCTGAAAAAGTTCGCTCCCTTGGCTACCCCATCTTCATCGGCTACTACCAAGACGGCACAAATTTCGCAATGCGCGAGTTCTGGCGAAACATCTCTGAGCGCCGTGACACTTACCGCTGGCTTCGTGATTATGCCCGTTCGCCTGCTTGGACTTGGCTCTTCGGCAAACCCTTCCAGATGGTCTACGCCCGTAACGGTGTGCCTGAGTTGACCATTGACCACGAAGGCTTTCAAGCGTGGCTGCGTCAGCGCTATGGCAGCATTGACAAACTCAACGCCGAGTGGGGCACGAACTTCCGCGATTTCAACGAAATCCGCATGGACTTCAACGCTGTCGGCTTCCAACGGGCGATGAGTATCGCTTACCAATACGAGCGTTGGCAACGAGATTGGGAGAAGTTGGAGCAACTGGTTCGGGACGAATTGGGGTTGCCCGGTTTGCGCGTTTCCTTTGATGTCGGCTATGCGCCTTTCCGCAATCTCGGTTTTGAGCGGTTCGCCCGCACCTTTGGCGGACCCCACTCTTATGCAGGCATCTTCGCTCAACCCCACGAGCAAGATGCCGAACGATTTTTGCAAGCGGCGGTCGCCAAAAAGTGCGGGACGGTTTTCTTTGACCACCTCAAGCACCGCTACTTTGACTGGAACATTCGCGTTCCCGGCACCGCTTACCCGCCAGAACCGCACCACTTTGATAGGTTCTGGGTCGGCAACTTAATGCGCTTCGTGGATGGCGTCTTGCACCTGAGTTGGAACGAATGGTGGGAAGGTTCAAACCTTGAGCCAAGTTTTGAAGGCGGCAAGCGTTTTTGCGAGACCAACTTGCTCTACAGCACGATTTGGCAACTGAGTTATCGGGACACGGAACAGGGGACACGGGACACAGATGTGGGTTTGCTCGTGAACGACTGGATTTTTGAGCACGGTGGGGGCGAGGCAAAAGACCTCTACAATGCTGTGCAAGGTTTGCGCGCGGTCAACGCGCCTTTTGACATCGTGCTTCAAAGCGAAGCGACGCTGGAGAACTTGAAGCGCTACAAAGTCATCGTTTCGCCTGCAGGTGGTGTCGGTTTCGGCTTCAACGCCAAAGGCGAGCGAGTTGGTGAAGTTCTGCGTTCTTGGCTTCAACTTGGCGGACGAACCCTCATAACCTCTCAAGGCGGGACATGGGATACGGGGCAAGGGACAAGTAAAGCAGGTCAAAGTCGTTCCAACGCGTCCCCCGTCCCACGCCCCGCGTCCCGTCCGTTCAATTTTTTCGTTGACATCGGCGTTGCTGGAGACGAAGCAGTTTTGGTTCAAGGTTTCAGCGGTCGTGAAGATTGGGGCAAGTTGCCAGAAGGCGCTTTTGGTGCAGGAAGTCAAGCGACGGTTCGTTGGATTCCTGCTGTCGGAAACACAACCGTGATTTTGCTGCCAACGCCTGCTGGGGTTCGGCGGGAATTGCGCCCTCTCAAAAATGTGAAAACTTTGGCTCGGCAGGAGCCTCGCCCTCCCCAAAATCCTGCACTCGTTTTGCGTTGGCACGGTTCGGCAATTTGGCGCAACCGATTGCGGGTTTTCGTCAATGAACAACTCGTTAGCGAAGTGGGGGTTGAACCGGGATGGCGGGTCTACGAAGTTCGCTTGCCTGCTGAGGTCGTTGCTAATGCAAGCGTGATTGAAGTCCGTTTTGAATTCGCCGAAGCACATATCCCCGGCGAGAAAGACCCACAAAGGTTTCGGGGCGAGCAGCGAGTTTGCAACTTGGCACTTGATTGGGTTCAAATTTGCACGCCCAATGTGCCCGTTGGAGAGCGAAAAAGTATCAAGTGGCAGCCGACGGAGTTTGCGGAATTTTCCGACGAGGTGCGAAAGGTGGCATACGCGAAGCAATTTCGCGTCCCGCTTTTGCGCCGCCGTGCTGTCGCACCTTTCGGCAAAACTCTCAGCACCTACTCCGATGGCATCCCCCGCGACATCCTCATTTTTGTCAACTCGTCCCGCGTCCCCCGTCCCTCGTCCCTTCTTTTCGTCAACGGCATCTTCACCGACGACCCACGATGGTGGGCGACGATGTTGGAGCAAGTGGCGAAAGTTCCGTGCGGCAAATTTGCAAGGCTTGACAAAGGCGACTTGCCCGACAAACCCGATTTGATGAGCGCCATCTTGACGGCAGGCAAAACGAAGTTTTTGCTCGTGGAAAACCGAAGCGGTCAACCCCGCAAGTTGCGCCTGAGCGTCCCTATCGTTGACGAATTGCCCGTCGCTGAAGTTGTGGCGCTCTCGCGAGACGGAAGCCGTTTCGTCTCACTTCCCCCAACACGAGCCTCTTTTGCTGACGAGGTTCACTACTATGCCGTTTATCAGGTCGTTTTCGCACCCGCGAAATTGTCAATGCCCTATTGGGTTGCGTTCCCCGGACAGAAAACGAACCTGCCCATCAGCGTTCAAAACCTGACCGAAAAGTCCATCACCCTCACGCTGCAAATTGGCGCCGTCATCGCCAGCATCAAGGGTGAACCCGTTCGGGTTTCCTTGAAGCCGAAAGAGCGACGGCAAATCAACTTGCCCGTTGAAGTCAAGCCCTTCGCCGATTGGGGCGTGAAAACGGTTTTCGTAAAGGGGACATGGGACACGGGGCAAGGGACACGGGAGACGGCGTATTGGCTGCGACCGTTGGTTGTCGGGCGAAATGCTGATGTCCGATGCTTGACGACAGCCGTGACTTCACATACGCCGACTATCCCGATTGTCAATGCACCGACCACACCCTTTGGCGATTTGAGTTGGTGGCATCCAGCGTTGGATGTCCCCGGCGAGACCGCAAGGGATGTTGAGGTCATCTTGCGTTTAGGAGCAAGTGCAAAACCGCCTGAGAATGTCAAACTGCCCCGTGAAATTCGCTTACCTTTGGGCGACCTTCGCGACGGCGAGACCAAGCAAATCCGCTTGCCATTGCCTTTTTCCTCGTCCCCCGTCCCTCGTCCCGCATCCCTTTCCCTCCGTTGGTGCGACAGCGCAGGAACTCATGAACGGACGATGCCCATCAATGTGGTGCTGTTGCCGAAAGAACTGCCGAAAACGCATCCTGACCAAGTTGCGACGATTGTCGTTGCCGATACAGGGGAAGTCGCGGGAACTCCCGTCAGCATCAGTTTGCCGAAAGAAATTCAGGGCGACAACCTCGTCGTTCGTTTGCCCGACGGGACAACTTTGCCCACTCACACCGAAAAGGCAAAGGGCAACCGCAAAATTGTTCACTTCGTCCTCCCGCCGGCAAAATCGCTGTGGCAGGTTGACATCGGCGTTGAAGGCGACGAGCAGGTTTTGGTTTATGGGTTCAGTCACCGTGAAACTTGGGCTGGTGGCTGGACAATTCGTTGGTTGCCCGGCGAAGGGCGAGAAACGGTTTTGCGAGTTCAAAAGCCAAAAGTTGAAGCGCCTGCTTATCGGCTGTTGCTTCACGGTCAGGCTCTTTGGGGAAACAAAGTGAGCGTGTTTGCCAACGAACAAAAACTGGGCGACCTTGACATTCGCGCTGGTCTGCAAACTTTGACGGTTTCATTGCCCGCCAGTTTGTGGGAGTGCAAAGAAAGCGTTGATGTTCGGCTCGTTTTCCACCAAGCCCATGTCCCCGCTGAGAAAATTCAAGGCAGCACCGACAAGCGTGTCTGCAACTTTGCGCTGGATTGGGTAGCGCTTGAGCCTGTCCTTGACGCTCAACCGTTGCTGCTGGCTTTGTGCCGAACCGAGAAGCAACAAAAGCAGCAAATTTCTGTGCAGGCGCAAAACGGCGTTGTCCGAGTTGACAACGGCGTGCTTGAACTTGAGTGGCGTGAAGATGCGGGCGGGACATTGACAAAATTGCTCTCAAAGGCGACGGGGCGCAATTACGCGGCGCAAAGTTGCGGCGCGGGGATTGGCATTTTCGGGCGCTTTGACCCTGCCCATCCTGCCGTGACGACCGACAAATTCATCGTTGACGATTTCGTCTGGCAGCGGGATGGCAAAGCGACCGTTAAGGTCACGGAGCGAAACCCCGTTTGGGTGACGGTGGAAGCAAAGGCTAAAGGTGACGGATTTGAAGCCACGCAACGCTACCGCATTTTCGCCAACATCCCTTTGGTGGAACTGACCGCTTTCGCTGAGCCTCGTCCCTCGTCCCGCGCCCCGCGTCCCGACGAATTGGTTGCCCTTGAAGCCCGCTTCAACGCCCGTTGGTGGACGAAATCGTTCCCGAATTTCGTTGGCTTGGGCGATAAACCGCCTGAAGTTTACGGGCAACACATTGTCCACTTTGGTTGGCGGATGGGCGATTGGGTTCCGTCAGTGATTTGCTTGTTCAACCCCAACGACTTGACAGAAACGCTCTCGCTGCTTGTCGCAGAAGTAGAGGATTTAAAGGCTCGGCAGGAGCCTCGCCCTCCCGCTATCTCCCGACCCGCCCATCTGCCTACCTCACGACCTCACGAATTCTGGATTAGGCAAGGCTTTTGGGGCGAACAGCGAGGCAAACCGACCAACGAACGGCGCTATGCGACGATAGAACTCATTGCGAAGCCGCCAAAAGCGGTTCGGGTGCGGTTGTGGCTGTTGCTCCACAAAGGACACCACATGACGGCTCGTCAAAAGCGTCACTCTTTCCTTTTCCCGCCCGCAATCTCCATTTTGCCTTGAGGACTTTGGCAAAGTCCTGCAGCAAAATTGAAGCAGCACCGAGACGGAATTAACGCGCTTGCGGGTGAGGTGATTGAGAGTGAACACTGTTGCAAGGGAAGTGAAATTGTCAAGTGGGCAGACAATCCGAATTTTGCGTGGTGACATCACTGCGGAGCAAGTGGACGCAATTGTCAATGCCGCCAATTCTTACCTCAAGCACGGTGGCGGAGTGGCTGCCGCGATTGTTCGGAAAGGGGGCGAGGTTATTCAGCGGGAAAGTGACGAGTGGGTTCGCCAGTATGGTCCTGTGCCGACTGGGCAAGTTGCGGTCACGGGTGCTGGAAACTTGCCAGCGAAAGCCGTAATCCACGCTGTCGGTCCAGTCTGGCATGAGCACACTCCAGAGAAGGCAGATGAATTGCTCAAAAGCGCTGTCTGGAACAGCCTCATGGCTGCCCACAACAGGGGATTTGCAAGCATTGCTTTGCCGGCGATAAGCGCTGGCATTTTCGGTTTCCCGAAAGAAAGATGCGCTGCGATTTTGTTGGACACTGCCCGCGAATTTTGCGAGAAACATCCCGACAGCCCACTTAAGGACATTCGTTTCGTGCTTTTTGATGAACCGACATTTCAAGCCTTCCTTGAAGCCTTTGACGCCCGATGGGGTTCAAAAACTTAGCCGACCTGAATCCCTCGCCTCAAAACTTCAATGAACTGCGGTGGGGCGACAAGTTGCGGTGGCAGTTGTTCTCGGTTGAGGGACAGTTTAGCGATGGGTTCACCCGTGAGCAGGTAAACGATTTCAGCGCCAGCCTCTTTAGCGATGAGCCAACCAGCGGCTATGTCCCAAACTCGGTTATCTGTCAAGACTCCACCGATGAAAGAGCCTTTAGCGACGAAAGTGAAGCAGGCGACGGCTGTGCCGAGACTTCTTACCTTGCACGGCAAATTGACCTTCATCCGCTTAATGCTCAAAGTGCTCAACCCAAGCAAATCGTCGTGGCGTATTTCGTCATCCTGTCGGGCGAAAATTCGCTTTTCGTTGAGCCATGCTCCTTTGGCTTTTTGTGCGATGTAAAGTTCGCCGAAAGCAGGGTAGTAGACCGCTCCTATTGTCGGCACTCCGTTCTCAACCAGCCCAACCGAAACAGCCCAAATTGGGACGCCAGCGACAAAGTTCGCCGTCCCATCAATCGGGTCAACAACCCAAGCCACATCCCTCTTGACACATTGCTCAACCTCCTCGCCGAGGATTTCAACGCCGGGGAAATGCTTTGCGAGTTCGGTGCGCAGGAAATCTTCCACGACCTTGTCCGCTTCGGTCACGAAAGAGCGGTCAGGTTTTTCTGAAGGGACAACTCGCCCGTAGTAGGAGAGGGCAAGTTCTCCCGCTCGGCGAACGATGCTTTTAAGAACTTCCAGTTCCGTCAAGAGCCATGCACCTCCGAAGTTTTTTCCGAACCCGTTTTCCTGCGAATGACCAATATCTCCGCAGGCAAGTCACCGTGCAACACGCTGTATCGCTGTTCAACAGCGAAATCCAAAACGGGAAGCAACATTTCAAGCCATTCTGGGTGATGGGTTATGACAACGAGTTTGCCATCTTCACCCAAAACATCTGCAGCGACTTGGACGAGCAACCTATGGGCTTCTTTTGCCCTTGCGACCGAGCCGCTGCGAACGCCAAAGGGTGGATTGACAATGATTCGCTGGACGCTGCCTTTCGGGAAAATTTGAGGCAACTCAGCAGCGTCAAGAACTTGCCATTTTATCGTGTCAGCGACCAAAGCCCTTTCAGCGTTCAACTGGGCGCCGGCAATGTGCTTCGGCGAAACATCCGAGCCGAAAAGTTTTGCTGAAACGCTCCAGTCGGCACAGGTGTCCCACTCAAACATCAAGTCGTCAAAGTTCAAATTCCCAAAGCATGGCAGCGACCTGAAAGCGAAATTTTCTTTTCGGAAGAAACCCGCAGGGACTTTCCGTGCAATCAAAGCAGCCTCAATGACTATAGTTCCGCCACCACACATTGGGTCAACAAGTTGTCCCTCAGGTTTCCAACCCGAAGCCCAAATCATTGCTGCGGCGAGGACAGCATTGATTGCCGCTGGGTGGTCGTAGACGCGATATGCTCTCCGATGCAACGCTTCCTCGCCGACGAAGTCAATTCCCACAACGCACCTTTCACCCGTGACATCAACTCTCAACATAACATCGGGGTGAGCCAACTTGACCTTTTGCCTGTGACCCGTTTGCTCCATGATGCGGTCAATTATGGCTTGACCGCTTATCCGCTCAATGTCTGGAGATTGATACTGGTGACGACCGCTCCTTGTTGAACGGACGCAAAAAGTTGCTTCTGGCGGTAACCATTCCGTCCAGTCCACACTCTTGACAATTTGGTAAATATCGTCCAGACCTTCTTGGGTGCGACGAACTTCGCCTTCCGCCAGAACGAGCAAACCGCGATAGATAGTTCTCGCTTGGTAGCAAACGCGAGCCAAAGTGAGAGGTTCATCAACGAAACCCCAAACCCAACCGTCAAGCCCGAAAAGGCGGGGTCTCGCCTCTACGCCCAAAGATTTCAACTCCTGCACAACGATGTCCTCAATGCCTCGCGATGTCGTGAAGAGAACTTTGTAAGCCATGTTGCGCACCACCAATCGGAGGTTTTGCTCCGACAAACTGAAATTTTGCCAGCAAAATTAAAAGTGTCGCAGCCCACAAATTCGCGATGGAAAGAGGTGAGTTGATGCCAAAGTGGTTCATCAACCTGTTCGCTTTTTTGTTCGGCGCTGCGGTTGGCAGTTTCGTCAATGTTTGCATCTATCGGCTGCCGAGAAAGTTATCCATCGTGCAGCCTCCGTCCCACTGCCCCCACTGTGGGACGACTTTGACGACCTTTGACTTAGTTCCGTTGCTGAGTTACTTGTGGCTCGGTGGCAAGTGCCGATATTGCAAGACACCCATCAGTCCGCGATACTTCGTCGTTGAACTTTTGACGGCTTTGCTGTTTGTGGCTGCCGTCAACAAATTCTCGCTGAGCGTTGAAGCCATTTTGGTCGCAGCATCTTTGGCAGCCCTCATCGTCATCGCTTTCGTTGACTGGGATTTTTTTCTCGTCCCCGACGAAGCCGTTTGGGCACTGGGAATTTTGGGGTTCATCCGATACATCGTCGCAGAGCCTAACCCTCACGGAATTTTCGTCAGCCTCAGCGGTGCAATTTTGGGCGGAGCGATTGTCTGGTTTGTCGGGATTTTGGGGCGTTTGATTTTTCGCAAAGAAGCAATGGGATTTGGTGATGTCAAGATCGCTGCTGCTGTTGGTGCCCACTTGGGAGCGAGTTGGCTGATGCTGCCCTTCTTCCTTTTCAGCGTTTTCATCGGAGCAGCCATGGGAATTTTAGTCGCCTTGCTTCAACGCCGTCCCTTGACAGGTTACATGCCGTTCGGACCAGCAATGGCAGTCGCTGCTGTCATTGTGTTCCTCGCTCCGCCTTCGGTTACAGACTTCGTCTTGAAACTCTACGGGATTGCCAGATAGAGGAAAGGGTGGTCTTGTGATGGAAACGGTGCTTGACCGAAAGGAAGTTTTCAGGTTCGGCTACCATTGGGTCGGCGACGAAGAGGAAGCATCACAGGAAATTGAATTTGCCCGCAGGTTGCTATACCTGCCTGTCGGCTCAAAAATCCTCATGCCTTTTTGCGGTCCCGGTTGGTATGCTCATGAACTGTCAATGTGGGGTTTCCGAGTTGTCGGGACAGAAGTCACCCCATCGTTCTTGCAGGAAGCAAAACATCGTGGTCAGCGTTTGGGATTGCTAACTTCGTTTTTGCAAGCAGAGCCGTTAAATCTCCCCTTCCGCAACGAGAAATTTGATGGGGCAATGCTGGTCGGCAACAGGTTCGGGATGACAGGAGACGAGTCGTCCGATTTTGAGTTCTTGCGGGAAGTGGCGAGGGTTCTCAAGCCACAGGGAAGGTTGGTTGTTGCACTGCCTCATCGGGATGGACTGCTTAGTTCCTTTCAAGAGCGGGACTGGGAGACGATGACGGACGGAAGCAGAATGCTCATTTTGAGGAAATGGGATGCAACGGTTGGACGAATGTGGGAGGAGTGGAGAGATGTTGCCTCTGAGCAAAACACACGCCTCTTTGTCGTCATCTACCGCGTTTACACGCTGACCGAGTTTGAGCATCTACTGCGTCAAGCAGGATTTACGCTCGTCAACGCTTTCGGCAATTTCATGGGTGGGGAATTGACCCACAAAAGCCGTTGGATGGTCGTCCAATCTGTCAAGGGGTGAACCGCTTGCCCGGCTTCCGCGATGAACCGGGCTTGGTGCATAATTTGCGATGGTGCTTGGGCAAAAACTAACATTCGCCATCGGTTCGCTAAGGGCAAGGAGACAAAATTCCTCCTCCCGCCAAGCAAGGGGTTTGGAGTGAACGGGAAATGACTGGAACTTTTGACAGGCGAGAGCCTATCGTTTTGCTGGAAGATGTTCACTGCAGGCTCAGGGACAAACAGGTTCTGGAAGGGGTCAACTTGCAAGTTCACGAGGGGGAAATAGTCGCCGTCGTTGGGGTTTCTGGAATTGGAAAGAGCACTTTGCTGAAAGTCATCGCAGGATTGGTGCCCGTTCAAAAAGGCATTGTCCAAGTCTTCGGTTGTGACTTGACAAAATGCTCCGAAGAGGAAATCAACGAAATCAGACGGCAAATGGGTTTCGTGTTTCAAGGCGGGGCTCTCTTTGACTGGATGACCGTTGCTGACAATGTCGCTTTCCCGCTGAGAACCCGCAACGAAAACTTGACAGAAGCGGAAATCATGGAGCGAGTGAGAAGGTTGCTTGATGCGGTCGGGATGGAAGGGACGGAGAATTTGTTGCCAGAGCAACTTTCAGGGGGAATGAGGAAAAGAGTGGCAATCGCCCGCGCCTTGATTGCTCAACCGAAATTGATCCTTTACGACGAACCGACAAGCGGTCTTGACCCGGTCATGAGCGGCGTCATCAACGACCTCATAAAGCAAATGCGAGACCAATTCGGCATCACGGAAATCGTTGTAACTCATGACCTTGCCAGTGCAGTTCGTTTTGCTGACCGAATAGCGATGCTGCACGGCGGCAAGATAATTGCCGAAGCACCACCTGAAGAGTTTCTGGCGCTGTCTAACCCAGTGGTGCAGCAATTTGTGAGAGGGGAGGCAACAGGTCCGCTGACCGAGTTCATAGACCGAATTTAGTTTTATGGGGGTGCTTCCCATGACCACACGCCCAGAAAGCGCTTTCTGGTCAGGAGTCTTGGTTTTGGCAGGTTTGGTCGTTCTCATAGGCGGCGCAATTTACCTCCGTTCGTTTTTGCGATGGCAAACCGGACACTGGTTCATCGTGGAGTTCAACAAAGCGATGGGATTGGAGGCTGGCTCTGATGTCTTGCTCCAAGGGATGCGTGTCGGGACAGTTGACAAAGTTGAATTATCGCCTCCCAACACAGTCCGCGTGGTAGTGCGATTGGAAAAGGATGTGCCGGTCTACTACCCGCCCGCTTCGGAAATCACAATCCGCTTCGGGACGCTCATCGGGCAACCTTATGTTGACATCGTCAACCGACGGGTCGGCAAGGTGATTGAAAAGGGAGACAAAGTGAGGGGGATTGACCCAGTCTCGTGGGAGGAGTTGGTCCCTCAAGCGAGGGAGTTGGCGAACAGTCTGAACAGCATAGTTGGTGACCCTCAGTTCCAAGAGAACCTGAGAACCACTGTCGCTGACCTCGCCGATGCAGCCCGGTCACTACGGGTAATCTTGGCGTCCATCCCCGCTAACGAGGTGCGGCAAATTTCAACGAACATACGACGGGTGAGCGAAAGGTTGAACGCGTTGGCGTCAGATAAAAGACTTGACTCCACATTGAGCAATGTTGAAGCGGCAACCCGTCAACTGGCGGAAATCTTGTCCGACCCGAAACTCAAAAGCGGTATCGCAAGGACAATACAAGAGGCAGAGCAAACACTTCGCTCCGTCCGGAGAATCGTCGGTGACGAAGAAACGCAAAAGAACCTGAAAGCGCTCGCAGCGAATTTGAAGGAAAGCAGCGAGGCTTTAAAGAAACTTCTGTCCGAAGAAGGCATCGGCGGCGAAGCGAAAAAAGTGCTTGCTGAAGCCAGGGCAACTGTCAGTGCTGTCCGCGAAGTTTTAGATGACCCAGAGGTTAAAGCCGCTTTGAAGACAACTGCTCGGAACTTGGCTGAGTTGACCGGGCGAGGGCACGATGTCCTCACTGAACTTGAAGCAAGTTTGAAACAACTGAGGGAACTCGTTGAAAGGACTCAGGACGACTTAGAGGCGATGACCGAACATTTGAAAGGCATAACGCAAGACTTGGACGAAACCTTAGACGCTGTCAAGTGGCTTATGACGGAAGGCGGTTTGAAGGAGAACCTAAAACAAGTTGGCGAAAACCTGAAAGCGACTTCGGAGAACTTGAAAGAAGCCACAGCGAGCGTTCGTGAGTTGCTGACGAAGGAAGAGACGAAGAGCAGCCTTGAACAAGGCTTGAAAGAAGTCGGTCCTACGATTGCAACTATCCGTCAAACTGCTGAACGAGGGCAGAAAGTTCTGGAGCGTTTGGAGAGGGCGACGAACTTGCAAATTCATGCTGGCTCTTCAATTTGGTTTGTCCCTGAGTTTGACGAAGTTCGCGGGGAAGCATGGACGCTACTCAAATCGCCTCTTTTAAGACCACTTTCCCTTCTGGCGGGAACATACACTGGGAGAGAGGGGACTCGTGTAAATCTTCAAATTCAGGGGCAAATTGGCTCAAAAATGCTATGGCGTTTTGGCTCAATCCGTTCTAAACTTGGCGTTGGCGTCGGATGGGGCACTGAACGGTTGCGCCTTGATGTTGAAGCCTATGCCCCCGACAAGTGGCAAGTCAATTCTTGGCTGCGATGGCAAATATCACCATCAATCCTTTTGCGTTTCGGCGTTGAAGACTTAGGGCGAACCCGCACTCTCGGGGTAGGCATAGAAGTTGGACGGAGGTGAATTCCTGTGAAAGTCGTTTTGATGCAGGATGTCCCTAAACTCGGAGCGAAATTTCAAGTCGTGGAAGTTTCCGACGGTTACGCTCGCAATTTCTTGATTCCGCGAGGTTTAGCCCAACCAGCGACACCTGCCCTTCTCAAGGAAATTGAAAAGCACCGACAACGAGAGCGACAGAAGGAGCAAAGGGAATTAGAGCGAGCGCAGGCGTTGGCTCAAAAGTTGAACAACCTTGTCGTGGAAATATCCGTCCCCGCAGGCGAAGGTGGGCGGCTGTATCACGCTGTTTCCGCTCACGAAATCGCTCAGCGCTTGAAGGAACAGCACGGGATTGAAATTGACCGAGACCAAGTTTTGCTGGACGAACCTTTGCGAAGTTTGGGCGTTCACTCGGTTCCAATTCGGCTACACCGTCAGGTTCGGGCAACCCTTAAAGTCAACATAGTTGCTGCCCCGGCATAGCGGGGGAAAGGAGGCAGGGGCATGGAGGCAGCACGGTTGCCATCCCCAGTTCCCTTTGCTTACCCAACACCACAAAGCATTGAGGCGGAACAAGCGGTTTTGGGAGCAATGCTTCTTGACCGCGATGCCGTCACTACGGCAGCGGAAATTTTGCAGGTGGACGACTTTTACTATGAGCCTCACCGATACATCTTTGAAGCCATCTTGACACTTTTCAATCGCGGTGAGCCTACCGACTTACTCACCGTTGCTGAGGAATTGAAGCGCAAAGGGAAGTTGGACGAATGTGGCGGTCAGCCTTACTTGGTCAAACTTGTGGAAGTTGTCCCTTCGGTCGCCAACATCGCTGATTACTGCCGCATCGTTGAGGAAAAAGCAATCTTGCGCCAACTCATCCAAGTAGCCCACCAAATTGTCAACTGGGCATATCACCACGACGGGGATTTGGAAAGCCTGATTGACCGAGCGGAAGCAGCACTGTTTCGTGTAGGTCAAAGGCGGGTTGGGGCTCAATTTCAGCCCCTCACCGAGTTGATCCGACAAACTTACGACTTCCTTGAGCAACGCTCCCGCCAGCCTGGCGCCCTTTTGGGCATCCCTACTGGCTTCAACGAATTGGACGAAGTTCTTGGCGGCTTGCACCCTTCGGACTTGATAATTATCGCCGGTCGCCCCTCTATGGGGAAAACTTCCTTCGCTTTGTCAATTGCAATGAACATAGCGACTGAACAAAAATTGCCCGTCGCAATTTTCAGCCTTGAGATGAGCAAGCAACAATTGGTGCAGAGGCTTTTGTGCGCAAGGGCAAGGGTCAACTTGCACAGGTTGAGAACTGGCTATTTGCGAGAACACGATTTCGTCAGGTTCACTCAGGCTGCTCATGAACTTTACAACGCCCCACTTTACATTGACGACACGCCCGACTTATCGCCTTTTGAAATCCGAGCAAAGGCAAGGAGATTGAAGGCGAGTGAGGGGTTGGGGTGCGTCATCATTGACTACCTCCAACTCATCCGACCGCCCCGCAGGATGGAAAACCGAGTGCAAGAAGTTACAGAAGTTGTCCGTTCGTTGAAAAGCCTCGCCCGTGAACTGAATGTCCCTGTCATTGTCCTCTCGCAACTTTCTCGTTCGGTTGAGCACAGGGAAAACAAGCGCCCCGTCTTGGCTGACTTGAGGGACAGCGGCGCAATTGAAGCGGAAGCGGATGTCGTTTGCTTCCTCTTCCGCGAGGACTACTACGAGCGAAGGAAAAAGCCAGTTTCAACGGGACCTTCCCTTGAAGGTCTTGTGGAAGACGAGCGAAAGCCTGAGTTCTTCGTCACTGAAGTCATCATCGCCAAAAACCGCAACGGTCCAGTCACCACAGTGGAGGTCGCTTTCGTCCCAAGATACGCGCTGTTTGAAAATCTGTCAAGTGTCCATACAGACCTTCTGTGAGGCTTTGCACATCATTGAAGCAATCTCCGCAACCTTTCATCGGGTGTGAGTGTCTCCTCAATTTTCCCTAACCCAAATGCAGCCATCATGTGCCGAACATACTTGGCGAGGATGTCAACTTCCAAGTTGACGACATCGCCCGCTTTGCGTAGCCCTAAAGTCGTGTGCTCAAGGGTGAAGGGAATGAGCGATACAGTGAACCAATCTTCGCCGACTTCAACGACCGTCAAACTAACACCGTCAACGGCAATTGAGCCTTTTGGGACGATGTATGGCATCAAATCTTTTGGCGTGTGAATTCGCATGACCTTTGAGCGCAATCGCGGGACAATTTGAGCGATTACCCCTGTTCCGTCAACATGTCCCTGAACGAAGTGACCGCCGAAGCGTCCTGAGACCGAAAGCGCCCGTTCCAAGTTCACCCTGTCGCCCTGCTTCAAAAAACCGAGGTTGGTGCGAGCCAAAGTCTCCTCAACCGCTTCAACCCAAAAGACAGGCGGCTGGACGGAGACAACAGTCAAACAAGCACCGTTGACGCAAACACTATCTCCCTGCTTCAGTTCCTTCGCAAAAGACGCCCGTATCCCGAAAAAGACAGCCATCCCTCGCCGCTGCATTTGCGCGACCTCGCCGACTTCTTCCACGATGCCCGTGAACATACCCATCACCCATCAAAACAAATGTAGCGTCGGGTTTCAACTGACGCAAATGAATGTAGGGCAAAAGCACCACCTTTGTTGACTCCTCACTTGTGACAACCGAAGGTGCTACATTTTTGTGGCGAGGTGACGGGCGATGTTGGGCATAGTTTTGCTGGGAGGTGCGTTACTTATGGCAAGCGTGGCGACGGCTGAGCAGGATGCGAGATTGACGAGAGTGAGGCATCTGGATTTGCGCTATGAACTTCCGAGTTACAAAACTGCCGAGGAATGGCGACAAAGGTCGGAACTCTTGCGCTTGCAAGTCCAAATTGCCTGCGGTTTGTTCCCGCCTTTGCCCAAATCACCGCTTAACCCACGCCGAATCGTTTGCTACGAAGACGAAGATGTGGTCGTTGAACGGGTCGTGATTGAAACTTTCCCTCGCTTTTACTTGACTGGCAACTTGTATCGTCCCAAGAAGGGCAAACCGCCTTACCCAGCAGTTTTGCATCCACACGGTCATGTCCCGCAGCCTGAAGGTCGGCTTTACGAACGAGAACGCATCCGAGCAATGGCAATGGCAAAACTCGGCTTCGTTGTCTTCGCTTACGACATGGTCGGCTACGGTGACCAATTTCAAGTTGTCCATCGCGCTCCAGAAACGCCACACGAGCACCTTTGGGCGGTAAGCAAAGGCGGTGTGCAAACTTGGAACAGCATTCGTGCCCTTGACTTTTTGCTAAGTTTGCCTGAGGTTGACAAAAAGCGCATCGGGTGTTGTGGCTCTTCTGGTGGCGGGACGCAAACTTTTCTGCTCGCTGCCGTTGATGACCGACTTGCTCTCGCTGTTCCAACGAAAATGGTTTCGGCTCACATGCAAGGCGGTTGCATCTGCGAGAACCCACCACTTTTGCGAGTTGACACCTGTAACCCAGAAATCGTCGCCTTGTTTGCTCCCAAACCGTTGATGCTCATCTCCGACGATGGAGATTGGACGAACGAAACGCCTCGTTACGAGTTTCCGTTCGTGCAAAGCATTTACCGCCTGCTCAATGCTGAAGACCGATGCTCAAACGCTCACTTTTCCGAAGGTCACGATTTCGCACGAGGTTCCCGTGAAGCCTACTACAACTGGGCAATCCGTTGGTTGAAGAACGACGGCAAACCGCTAAGCGAACCCGTGAAAGAGCCAGCGATGCAACTCCCTGAGGCTCAAAAGTTACGAGTTTGGGGCGACGATTTGCCCAAACCACATAACGCCGTAACTTGGGACGCTTTGGTTGAATGGCTCAAAACTCAGGCGAACGAAGCGATTGAACGGATGAGACCGACCGACAAAAAATCGCTGGGTCAATTCCAACGGCTCATGCGCAAAGCATTGCAAGTAACGCTCGCCCTTTCCGTGCCGAAAGATGGGCAACTCGTCGTTCAGCAAGGCGAACACAAGGAAGCCAGCGGCTTAAAGGTGCAGCAGATTTGGCTTGGGCGCAAAAATTTCGGCGACAAAATTCCCGCCGTTCAGGTTTCATCTTCAACGAAAGCGAAAGAAGCGGTTTTGCTTGTCAGCGAAAAAGGTGCAGCGACGGAAGTTTGGAACAGCGAAGGCGAAACAGCCGAACTGGCAAAACAACTGTCAACCAGATTTGAAGTGCTGGCAATTGACGCTTTTCAAACAGGCACGGCTTCTGGCGAGCGCAAAACCGATGTCCAATTTTTCGCAACTTACAACCGAACCGACGATGCCGAGCGGGTGCAAGATATCGTAACAGCGATTGCCTATTTGCGCCAAAGGTTCAAACGAGTTCACCTTGTTGGCATCGGCACGGCAGGTTTATGGGTTCTGCTGGCAGCAGCGGTGACGGAAAATGACGGCAAGGTGGTTGTGGATGCCGCCCAATTTGACGCAAGCAACGACGATGAATTTGTCAAGCGGTTGTTCATCCCTTGTTTGCGCCGCGTCGGTGATTTGCGGACGGCTTTGGCGCTTGTTGCGCCCAGACCTTTGTTCATCCACAACGCTCATCCCAACTTCCCACGCAACTGGGCGGAGAGCGCTTACAAGGCAGCGAATGCTCTGAATAGGATTGTGCTGACAGAGCAGCCTGCGACTGCAAATCAGTTGGTTGATTGGCTGACAAAAGCCCAAAGGGGGCACAAGTGATGGACATCGCTGTCAAGAGTGTGTTCGGAAATCAATTCCCGACGGGAGAGCGAACTTTTGGGTGAGCCCAAATTTATCGGTCGCTCTTTACAACAAACACTGCCGGTGTGCGGACAGCCGTAGGGGCAGGTGAAACCTGCCCGAAAATTGGCGGAAGGATTTTATCCACGATGTAGGGACAGGCAAAGCCTGTCCGAAAAATTCTTCGGGCGGATTTCATCCGCCCCTACAGTTTGTTAAAAGCCACCAACAATCCTTTGAGTGAAGAGCGGTTGGATAAAGCCGAATAAGGTAGCGTCGCCCCTTGCAGGCGACAGTCGTTAATCGTCGGAGGGACAAGCCCCGACGCTCCATAGTAGCCCACCAATTCATTGGTGGACAATCTAATGGGAGGGCGAGGCTCCTGCCGAGCCAAACTTATCAGCAAATGGTGAGATGGGCAGGTCGGCAGGTTGGATAAATTTGGGCTCATAAACTTGGGCTCACCAGGAGGTTCGCCCTCCCAGAGGCTGATTAGAAAACTTTGAACGCCTAAAAGCGGGAACGGCGGTTGAAAGTTGTTTGGGAACACCCTACAAGTTCGGGCAAGTTGAAAGTTCGCGAATTTGGGCGAGGACAGGCTCAAGGGATGTTCGGATTTCCGCAGGCAAACTCTCCAGCAATTTCAGGACAAGGCAAGAAGCGGCTGATTTCAACAACGCAGCGCCGTCAACCTTTTGGGCGGAAACGCTTATTTCCTCCTCCGCTTCGGATTCTCGGAGCGTGATGACCACTCTGGAGTCACCTCGCTGCCAGACGCTTGTCTCCACCCCGCCAACTTCTCCCGCTTTCACGGACTCTTCAAACCCCGCATCTTTAAGAGTGTGCTCCAATGCGGAAACCAACGCCTCTGCGAGCCCGGAGGGCAAAGTGAACTGGTAGGTCTGTTCACTCACGAACCACCGCCTCCTTCACTTTCGTGCCTGGGCGTGGGTTGCGGAAAAGTGGCATCAGGGCAATTGGGGCAAGGAAAGTCGTGACGAAAGTCATCATCACGGCAACTCCAAACTCAGCCTCGTTGATGGCTTTGTATGCCAAACCCATTCCCGCAACGATCAAAGCGACCTCACCGCGAGGCATCATTCCGATGCCGACACGGGTTGAGCCAAGGGAATTGAAGCCAACAGCGAGGGCAGGCAGACCGCAGCCGAAAACTTTGCCGATAATGCTCGCGACGGAAATCGCAACCCCAAACCAAAAAGCGTGGCTCATCGCCGAAAAGTTGACCAACATCCCCATGGCGACGAAGAAGACAGGCACTAAGCCGTGAATGAGTGGTCTGAGGGCATGCTCCAAATCTTCACGCAATTCGGTTCGCGAGAACGCCAACCCAAGTGCATATGCACCGATGATCATCGCCAACTTGCCGACACTTTCGGTCAGAGAAGCAATGACAAAGCACATTGCCAATGCCAATCCGATGAGAGCACCTTCACCCTTAAAGCGACGCAGCACTTTGACCAAAAACGGAGCAACCGCAACCAAAATTCCTGTCAAGAGCAGCCAGAAACCAAAGGCTTTGACAGCGATGAATGTCAACTGTCCAGCGTCTACCTCTCCCACTTGGACGATGCTTGTGACGATGGCTAAAACGATTATGCCCAAAACATCGTCAATGACCGCCGCTGCCAGAATGGTTACTCCTTCAGGTGTGCCCAACCGCCCCAATTCCGAAAGCACTCGTGCTGTAATTCCGACGGAAGTTGCGGTCATCACTGCACCCATGAAAAGGGCTGAAGGGTGCATGATACTGTTGGCGTAGCCGAAAGCGATTGTCAGGAACACGCCAAAGAAGAAGGGCAAAATTACACCACCTATCGCTACGACAAAAGCGGGAAGCCCGAAACGAAGGAACAAACTGAAGTCGGTTTCCAAACCTGCACCGAAGAGCAAAAGGACTGCTGCAAGTTGAGCAACTCCCCAAAGTTCAGGTGAAAGAGGGATGCCGCCGCTGTGTCCGTGCGGAAGAGCGAAAAGCGGTTCATGCATGCCGGGCAAGCGAATGAGATGTCCAAAGGCGTAAGGACCAATGAGCATCCCGCCCACGAGTTCGCCCAAAACGGGAGATTGCTTCAGGTAGCGCTCAAACAACTCTCCGAACAGTTTCGCCACAAGCAACATAAATCCCAGTTGTGCGAGCAGATGGGCTGCTCGTTCCACAAGCGCCATCTCTTCCATCTGAACACTCCCCTTTGCAAATGCGAGTGCTCGGTGAGGGTCGCAATTAGCGCCCCAAAATTTTAACACAAACCTGCACCGCTGATGTATGGCTCACCGCTACGATGAGGGTTTTTCCCTGTAGGAGCGCTGCGAGGCGCGAATAAATACATTGTAGGAGCGCCGTAAGGCGCGAATGACTTGGCGATGAAAAGTTCGCGGCTGACGCCGCTCCTACAATGCTGTTGCGCGCCGAAACGAACCTAAAGGCAGATTTTTAGAACACACTCGGTTGCGTTATCGGCAAAAGTTGACAAAATGGGAAGAAGCATCAAGGGCTGGCATCTTTCAATTCACCTGAGAGACTGCCAAATTTTTTTGGGCACAAAACGAACCCAACTTCCAAGAAGGGGGGAAGCGAACCGATGGCTGAGGTAATGGAGCGGCAAAAGTTAGTTGAAGCGCTAAAGGCGATGGGACAATTGCTGAGAAGGCACGCAGTTGAAACCACAACTCTTGCAGGGTCGGGACACCCAACTACTTGTGTTTCCTCAGCCGACATTGTCGCAACGCTTTTCTTCACTGCACTTCGTTACGATGTGCTCAATCCGGACAACCCCCTCAACGACCGATTTGTGCTTTCAAAAGGTCACGCTGCACCTCTCCTTTACGCCGTTTGGGCTGAGGCAGGGGCTTTCCCCGTTGAGCACCTGAAAACTTTGCGGCGAATTGACAGCGATTTGGAAGGTCACCCGACGCCGAGATTCAAATGGGCTGAAGTTGCAACGGGCTCGCTCGGTCAGGGGCTGTCAATCGCAAATGGAATGGCACTGGCAGCAAAGATGGACAACTTGCCCTACCGAGTTTACGCTTTACTCGGTGACGGAGAGGTTGCTGAAGGCGGAGTTTGGGAAGCAATTGCCTTCGCAAGCCATTACAAACTTGACAACCTGACAGCCATTGTTGATGTCAACAGGCTCGGTCAAAGTGCCCCAACTATGCTCCAGCATGATTTGGAAACTTATGCCCGAAGGTTTGAAGCCTTCGGCTGGCACGCAATAACCGTTGACGGTCACGATGTTGAGCAATTGATGAACGCCTTTGAGCAGGCGAAAAATGTCAAGGGAAAGCCAACGGTCATTCTGGCGAAAACGATCAAGGGCAAAGGCATATCGTTCCTTGAGGACAAAGAGGGCTGGCACGGTCGCCCGCTGCCCAAAGACCTTGCTGAAAAAGCGTTGGCGGAACTTGCCTTAACAGAAGAGCAAATCGCTTTGGCTCGGTCGCTTAAAGTGAAGCCGCCGACGGACGGCGTTCCGAGCCTGCCTACTGTCCCTGAGGATTGGTATCGCCAAATTGAGTTCCCGCACTACCAACTCGGTCAGCAAGTTGCCACTCGCGAAGCCTACGGCGATGGACTCGTTGCAATCGGGAAGGTCAATCCCAAAGTCGTTGCCCTTGACGGCGATGTCAAAAACTCAACCTTCTCGGAGAAGTTCATGGCTGTGTTTCCTGAACGGTTCGTTGAGTGTTACATCGCTGAGCAGAACATGGTGGGTGTCGCAGTTGGCTTGGCGACAAGGGGCAAGATTCCGTTTGCGTCCAGTTTCGCTTGCTTTTTGATGCGAGCATACGATTTCATCCGCATGGCTGGCATCGGCACTGCCAACATTAAACTTTGCGGCTCCCACGCTGGAGTCTCCATCGGCGAGGACGGTCCGTCACAGATGGGTTTGGAAGACATTGCAGCGATGCGGGCAATTCCGCGCTCAATTGTCCTTTACCCTTGCGACGCCGTCTCAACAGTCAAGTTGGTAGCCGAAATGGCGAAGTATCAAGGTATCGCTTACTTGCGAACGACTCGCCCCAAAACGCCCGTCATTTACAGCAACGATGAGGAGTTCCCTGTCGGCGGCTGCAAGATTTTGAGGTCAAGTCCGAACGATGTCGTCACCGTTGTCGCTGCTGGCATCACCGTGTTTGAGGCTCTCAAAGCGTATGAAGCGTTGGCGAATGAGGGCATCAAAATCCGAGTCATTGACCTCTATTCTGTCAAGCCCCTTGATGAGGCTACTCTTGTCCGCTGCGCTTTGGAGACCAACCGAACCATCATCACCGTTGAAGACCACTATCCCGAAGGCGGCATCGGTGACGCCGTCGCCGGTGCAGTCAGCAAAGAAGGCATCAAAGTCCACAAACTCGCCATCAACGACATCCCGCGCTCAGGCAAACCCGAAGAGTTAATGGACATGTTCGGCATAAGTGCCAGATGCATTGTTGAAACCGTGAAGCGACTGGTTAGGTGATTTGTCAAGTTTGGGAATGTGGCAAAAAGGACTCAAGAGCCGAGTTGGCGAAAAACTGTTGAGGGGTTGACCGAAAATGACCTTAAGGCTTTACAACACCCGAACGAGGCAAAAAGAACCGTTGCAAACTCGTGAGCCGAATGTCTTGCACATGTATGTTTGCGGTTTGACCCCTTACGACAGCATGCACATTGGTCACGCACGGGCATTTGTGGTTTACGATGTCTTGCGGCGATACCTTGAGCACCGAGGTTGGCGCGTCATCCATGTCCAGAATTGGACGGACATTGACGACAAAATCATCCAGCGGGCAAACGAGTTGGGTGTAAGTGCAAGTGAGGTTGCAGAACGATTCATAGCCGAGGCTGAGGAAGACTGCCGAAACTTGGGGCTGCTGCAACCGACTATTGCTCCAAAAGTGACCGAGCACATCCCCGACATCATCAAAGCCATCCAAACGCTCATTGACAAGGGCTACGCATATGCTCGCGGCGGCGATGTCTATTTTGATGTCAGCCGATATGAGGACGAATTTCACGACTACGGTTTGCTTTCGGGGCAAACACGCGATGAGTTGATTGCAGGCGCTCGCGTTGCTCCCGATGAGGACAAAGATGACCCGATGGATTTTGCTCTTTGGAAAGCGGCAAAACCCAATGAACCTTTTTGGGACAGCCCTTGGGGCAGAGGACGCCCCGGTTGGCACATTGAATGTTCGGTCATGTCGCTCAAATACTTGGGCGCTCCTTTTGACCTTCACGGCGGCGCTACCGACCTCGTTTTCCCGCACCACGAAAACGAAATCGCTCAATCCCAAGCCTTGACAGGTGTTAAGCCAATCGTGACTTGTTGGATGCACGCTGGCGTCTTAACAGTTGGTGGCGAGAAGATGAGCAAAAGTTTGGGCAATTTCGTGACTTTGAGAGATGCGTTGAAGCGTCACGGCAAAAATGCCCTCAGGCTGCTATACCTTTCAACCCACTACAGGTCACCCCTTGACTACTCCGAGGAGCGGGCGGAAGGGGCTAAGGCGTCTTTGAGGCGAATTCGCACCGCCCTTGAGGCAATCCGAAACAGGTTGGCAGCCGAAACTGCCGACGAAACCGAAGAGAGCAAAGAACGGGCAACGGAATTGACCCAACTCGTTAACGAAAGCACAAGGCTATTTTACGAAGCGATGGACGACGACCTTAACACAGCCGAAGCGCTCGGTTACCTTTTCCGAATGGTCGGAGCCGCTTTGACTGTTGGGGTGACTGTCAAGGAACCGCCTTCCCGTTCCGAAAAAGCAGCCCTTAACTTGCTGAGGGAGAGGTTGACAAATTTGCTTTCGGTTTTGGGCTTTGATGTGGCTGAACTTGAAGCGCCAGAAAGGCTTGAAGACGCATTGGGTGAGCAACTGCTCAACTTGCTGGTTGAGGTTAGAGGGCAACTTCGCCAGCGCCGGCTTTTTGACCTTGCCGATTTGATTCGGTCAAAACTCAGCGAATTGGGAATTGCCCTTGAAGATACGCCCCAAGGAACTCGCTGGCGGCGAGTTTAGCGCATATCGGGTCTGGCGCTGTCTAATAAAGCGGTGATTGCCGAAATGAGGCGTTGGTTTCTAATTGGCTTGGCGTTGGGAGTTATCGCTCCGATAGTTGGGGGCGGGCTGGCTTTTCTCTGGTGGCAGGGAACTGAACTCATCGCTTTCGGCGTTAGCGTTCAAGGTGTCAACATTGGCGGAATGAGAGCGCACCATGCCCGACAAACCCTTGAAAGCAAATTTGCGTTTCCGACCTCAATTGCTGTGGCTATCACCCATCAAGGGAAGGTCGTCCGAAAAATTGGGCTTGGAGAAATTGGGATGAAGCCGAATTTTGACAAGGCTTTGGAAAATGCCCTAAAGGTTGGACGGCGCAAATCTTTGAGGGCGAGTTTGGCGGAGTTTTTGATTGCGTGGCAAGGTGGCGTTCACTTGCCAATGGTCTACGATTGGGACAGCCAAAAGGCTCTTCAGATTCTAAGCCAAATCGCTCAATCGCTGAATTGTCCGCCGCAGCGAGCATTCGTTGAATACCGCAAAGGGACTGTCCAAATAATCCCGTCAAGGAAAGGGTTCAAGGTGGATGTTGAGGGGACTTTGAAGTCGTGGAGAGAGCGATTGGAGCAAGGACAATGGGAGACCTTGCCTTTGATTGTTGATGAAGTTGAGCCTGAAGTGATGACCAAGGATGTGGCAGCCATTGACGGAGTTGTTGGGCAAGCAACAACCACCTTCCGAACCAGTGAGCGAAACCGCTCCCACAACATCCGTTTGGCTGCATTGAAGTTAGACCATGTGCTCATTCGCCCTGGCGAAACAATTTCGTTCAACGAACTTGTCGGTCCTCGCACTCCCCATCAAGGTTTTCGGGTGGCGAGGGTTCTGGCAAGAGGTCAGTTCACTGAGGATTTCGGTGGCGGTGTTTGTCAAGTTGCGGGAACGCTTTACCTCGCCGCCTTGCGAGCGGGGATGGAAGTCGTTCAGCGACATCGGCACAGCCGACCCGTTGCCTACTTGCCGCCGGGTTTGGATGCAACGGTCAACTTCGGCTCCTTGGACTTGAAACTTCGCAACCCCTTTGACGCGCCGCTATACTTGCGAACTTTTGTCAAGGGAGGACGCTTGACAGTGTTAATCTTGGGCAAGCGGCAAAAAGGGGTGACTTACAAAATCGTCCGTTCGGTGGAGAAATTGAGTGAACCCGCAGTCAAGCAAATTCCCGACCCCAATCTGCCTGAGAATGTGCAGAAAGTGGTGGACAAAGGCAGCAAAGGTTATCGGGTCGTGGTTTGGAGATTGAGAGTGGAAAACGGCGTCGTGACGAAGCGGGAGCGAATAAGCAGTGACATATACCAACCCCAGCCCCGATTGGTTCGCACAGGGAAGGCGAAGAGGAAAGTCCCCCCGCCTCAAACTCAAATTTCCCCACCCGCCACCAGCGACGGAAGTCCATCGGCTGAGTCTGAAAGGGCAGAAGCCTCACCTTCTCCGTAACTTC
>ERZ1669248.301-NODE-301-length-26396-cov-6.964884_pt1 | contig 26396 bp, 23 predicted proteins | sample MGYA00579296_ERZ1669248 | MGnify/ENA primary metagenome ERZ1669248 (study PRJEB41166, sample SAMN08046057) | hot springs metagenome | biome: hot spring; feature: neutral hot spring; material: thermophilic sediment; isolation source: thermophilic sediment from...
ATATAAACCTATACCTATATAAGACCTGAACCCCTTTTAATTACGGCTCCTTAAAAATTAATTTGCCTCGGTGTTTTTTATTATTTTATCAACTACCTCCATGATGGCTTTAGCAGCCTCGCCATGTGGATAGGCCAGTAAATAGGGTATCCCCTTATCCACGGCTTCATTTATTAAAGGATCTAACGGTATCATGCCAAGGAGCACCGTGCCATATTTACTTGCGAGATACTCGCCTGTGCTTTTACCTAGCAGGTTGAACACTGTACCACAGACAGGACACTTGAAGTAACTCATATTCTCCACTATACCCAGTAGCTTGACATTATTCTTCGCTGTGAAGTTAACTGCTTTAGCCACAATAGTTTCTGTCAACATATTCGGGGCTGTAACTATTATTGCCCCAGTTATACTGGGGAGGGATTGAACAAGTGTTATGGCTGCATCACCTGTACCAGGAGGCATGTCGATTACCAGGTAGTCTCCACTACCCCAGGCAACTTTACTCAGTAGCTCTGTAATGGCTCTGGATACAAGTGGTCCACGCCACACCACCGGTAAATCAGGTGAGTCGAGCATTAGGTTTATTGCAACAGCCTTCACACCTAGCGGTCCTTCGACGGGAAGTATATCACCGTCTTCATCTGCGTAGTGTCTCGCTCCCTGTATACCGAGCATCAATGGTATCGACGAGCCGTGCACATCGGCATCTAATATGGCTACTTTTCTCCCTCTTATAGCTAATCCAAGAGCTATGGATGAGGAGATAAATGTCTTACCTACCCCACCCTTACCGCTTAAAACAATTATTTTATACTTATATCCCTCCAGCCTCTTTTTGGCATCATTGATTAGCTTGAAGACTGGTGTGAATGGGACTCGTTTCTCCCCGCTACTACTCATTAACATGCACCATGGTAATCATTTATAACCATGTTATCTCACTATACTCTTAAATAGTTTAAGGGTGCATAGAGTAAATGACCTGTAGTATAGCACCTGGCAAGATCATCTTATTCGGCGAGCACTTCGTTGTAGAAGGCTATCCAGCGATCGGCCTAGCTGTGGGGCTCTACGCTAGAACATGCGTTGAGGAAGGGGATTTAAAAATCTACTCTAGGCAACTGGGGCCAATAGATCCCTCCTCCAAGGAGGCGAAACCATATATGAGGATCATTGAGGAGGCAAGTATAAGATATGGTTGCAGAGACAGGTATAGGATATATATAGACTCCGAAATACCCGTTGGAGCTGGAATGGGTTCTTCAGCAGCTGTAAACGTCTCCCTAGCTCACTCCCTACTGGAAACATGTGGCGTGGAGTTCACTAAGGAGGATGTCAGTAGAATAGCCTACCTGGGGGAAACCATGGTCCATGGTAAGCCAAGTGGCGTAGATAACACGTTATCCACTTACGGTGGACTCGTATACTACAGGCAGGGCTTATTCAAGCGCCTTAACACATCTTTACCAGAGAATACAGCACTAATAGTAGCTGACACAGGTGTTAAAAGGGATACAGGCCTAGTGGTTAGAGAAGTATTAGAGAGATATAGGAGACTAGGAGGGCTTGGCAAGGCGATTTATGAAGTAGCTGGTAGACTAGTCGAAGAAGCAGCAGTAGCCATCGAGAAAGGCGATGTAAGTAGGCTGGGTGAATTAATGATCGTTAACCATGGATTACTCTTCGCGATGGGTGCCTCAGCCTGGATAAACGACTACCTTGTCTACAAAATGATTAACAATGGTGCTCAAGGAGCAAAGCTAAGTGGTGCTGGGAGGGGGGGTATAGTTATAGGGATAGCAAGACTGGAGAACACTGGTAAAATAATGGAGGCACTGAAGACCGAGAAGGTTAACGCATACCTGGTTAAACCGGATTATGAGGGTGTCCGCTCAATAAATACTAGGGTTTCCCCCATGAAGCATTAAATAAAGCCGATGTCATTATTTAAATGAGAATGATGAATATAGTGGTCTATGAGACGTGATTAGACTCCCATGGGCTGACCCCTATGATGGATGAGAATAAGCCGGGAAACGGGAAAATCCGGATACGCGTAACCCGTGAGATATTGGAGAAATTAAACTCTATTCTCCACGAGTTTCTCCCATCGATTTACAGCTATAACAATTTAATCAAGGGCGAGAAATACTATTTAAAACCAGTCCACATAGTCTCCAGGAAACTACCCTCCGGCTCAACTGTGAAATACTATTACTATGGAAGATACTGGTATAAAATCGAGAAAAACAATAAAAGCATTAAATGGATCTACCTTGGTAAAGAAAAACCATCGCCAAACCTTCCCGACCCACCGGAGAATTTACTTGAGGGCCTCGTAGTAAAGAAGATTGATGATGGAAACATGGTGGAACTAGTAATCGCTAGCGAAGAATTATTTAGGAAACTATACGATAAGCTTTTCCAGCATTGAAACACTGTTTTCCCATTCTATCCAACCCATTATACAATCCTTACCGGCACATCCTTGATGCCGCATCTACAAGGAAGGGATCCCTATTAGCGGATGCTATTCTAAGTGGATCCCTTATCCTGGTTCAGTCAACTATAGCCAAAATTTATAACTGGACAATGATATAATATACAAATAAGCCTGGTTTTAGGAATACCGGTTATCATGGGGACCAAGTAATGATAGTAAATATAGATGTGGCTAGCAGAGTTCTCAACAGGATACTTCTTAAATATCTCTCGGTATCCAGGGGAAGTCTAATAGCTAGGATGGCCTTCACCAATGAAGGAGAGCTGTTCAAATATCTGAAGGATACATGTAGAAATACTATATGTATAGCATTAATTCATGCTGGAAACGTGAACGGCGAGATATATGTTACGCAGGAAAATATAGTGGCCAGTTACCTCGAGGTTGGGGGAGAGCAATTGAATGGCGTCAACGCATTGAATAAGCTTAAAGAACTTAACAATGGGTATGTTGAAGTATATAGCTTTAACCCCCAGGTTATAAGCTATATACATAAACACATTGATACATTGATAAAGGAGGTAAGAAGCGAGGCTAAAACATCTGGCAAAATAATGACGTCTATGAATACTATTCTAAGATTAATAGACATCCCCTGCTACATCGATGAACTAGAATTCATGAATGGAGAGGAAATGATTTACGTCGATGCTGCATGTAACGATGAAGATCTTACATTATATATCATTCTTATATTACTCAGATTGCTCGACTTATACTCTATATCTCCCTCGGTGATCAATTATTCTGTAAGACTGAAAACCCTGGAGCAAGGAATTATAAGGGAGAAAATAATGAAAAAATATCTGGAAATCCCTGATGATACAACCAGGATGATATACCTTGAGCTACCAATGATTCTCGCATCAGTTGGCTCACACCTCCTCAACATTGAAATAAAGAGGCAGCGTGGAAAGATCATCCTCAACATTGAGGCTACACCACCTATATTTACCATGGAACCCGACGAGCTAGCCTCGAGGATCTATAATGCTCTTAGCAGATACATCAGTAAACTCGAGGTCAACGTGGAATATACAGTGAAAACTCCCGTGGGTCCAGTGAAAACCAGGGGTAAAGCCCCCTAAAACCATCACATTGTTCACGACCCTCAACAATAAACTTTAATAATTATCCGGGGGAATTAATATTGTCTGTATTAAGGTGATTAGGATAAACCAATTTTGATGGATGATTAGGGTTGAACCAGGAATTAGCAGGCAGTATCACCGAGCTGGTTGTAGGGGTGGCACTTGCCTACTCACTGCTACTTTCCATAGGTTTAACAGGGTATATAGGTTATAAACCCCACAGAGCCAGCTTTAAGGCGAATAACTATGAACTAGTTATTGTTTCAAAAGCTAATGAAAAAGTACAGAGGAGCCTTATAGAGTCTATAAAATACCATGTGTCAAGGTTCGGGCATGTAACCCTTGTTGTTGACGAGGGGGCTCCACTACTTAATACCCTGCGTTATTTCAAGGGGGTGAAACTCATAGTCGTCCCATCAAACTATAGAAGGGATTTAATGGGGAAGGGAAGGGCCTTAAACTACTTCGTAGAACACTTTGTCTCCCCAGATAAATGGTATGTATTCATAGATGATGACAACCTTATTTTAGATGATTCATTCCTCTATGAGATACCTTATTACGAGGCAAATGGTTTTGTAGCAGGTAATGGAATCCTGCTTCCCAGGCCGGGTAAAAGTAAGATGGCTTATGCAATGGATTGGATCAGGTATATTGATGATCTAACCCTTTACAGATTCTTCACAGGCTTACTGGGAAAGCCCTTGATAGGATTACATGGTGAGCTCTTAATAGTTAAAGGCGCTGTTTTAAAGGAGATAGGCTTCAATAATAGATCCCTAACCGAGGATTTCAGGTTTGCGATAGAATTGGTCAAGAGAAAATATAAGACATGGCAGTCTAATACCAGGATCTCGATAAAGAGTCCAAATAGTATAAGGGATCTAATGATTCAACGTGGACGATGGTTCAAGGGCTTGATAAGCGATATAAAGTACTCGCCGACACCAATGAAGCTCATAGTTGGCTTTAGATCCTTTGCATGGGTTCTTAACTCAATTATCTCAATAATGTTCTTCCCGGTTCTAATATATCTAGGCCTAGTATGGTATATACTACCTGGAAGCCTCTATTATTTCGCATCATATACCTATGGAGTAATTAGAAGCAAAGAGCCATATCTATTTTTCCTCATACCATTATTCGGCTTCATAGAGGCTTCATCAAGGATTTATGGATTAATCGAGGTAAGCGATTTCATAGTAATAGATAAAAACTAGGACAATTATAGTAGAACCTATCTATAGGGTGGATAAAATGAGATATTATAGTCAAACATATAGATTCAGATATAATGATGCATGCTTATTCTTTGGTAGCGGTGTTCTCCGTGAGAAACTCGGAGAAAACGTGAAAAACCATAGAAAGGCATTACTCATCACCAGTAAAAATGCAGCAAAGGTTTCAGGAGCACTCGACACAGTGGTTGAAGCCTTGAAGAGAGAGAACATAGAGTATTTCATTTATGATGGGGTCAAAGCGAATCCTTATACAAGTATGGCTGACGAAGCTGGTAGAATAGCTGCCGAGAACAGGGTTGACTTGGTAATAGCTATAGGTGGGGGCAGCGTAATAGATACTGCTAAATTCGCCTCGATAATTGCCACTACAGGCTTTAAGGCTGTAGAAATCCTGACAAATCCATCCCTGTCATCGAATGTCACGCGCTTACCACTGATAGCCGTGAACCTCACCCATGGAACAGGCAGCGAGATAGATAGATACGCCGTATTAACAATCGATGGAACCATTGAGAAAAGAGGGGTAGCCGTGAGATACCCGGATGTAAGTTTCGACGACCCGCTTTACAGCAGGACCCTCAGTAAGGATCAAACAATATATACAAGCCTGGATGCATTCTATCATTCATATGAGGCAGCTACATCAGTATTCTCCAACTTACTATCAATAACTCTCTCCAAGGAGGCTATAGAGATAATCGCGGAAACCCTGCCTAAAATACTTGGAGACCTAGATAACATAGAGTACAGGACCAAACTACTATATGCATCGATGATAGCCGGCATAGCTATCGATCAATCAATGACTCATTTAAACCACGCTCTTGAACACGCTTTCAGTGGATTACACCCGGAGCTACCCCATGGGGCAGGTCTCGCCATACTGGGACCCATGGTCGTATACTACACGCATAAAGCTGTCCCTGAGGTCTCAGCTCAACTATTAAAACCATTGGATCCGGGAATTAAACCGGTGAGTGAGGATGCCGAGAAGGCATATAAAGCCGTCAGAGACTTCCAGTCATCAGTAGGCCTCGATAAGAGGTTAAGTGATTATGGAATAGATAGGAGGGATGTTGAGAAAGCAATAGAGTTCGCCGTGAGAATGATCAACACGCGGTATACGTCTATACCATTTAAACCCAGTAGCGATGTCTTAAGAGATATAATTGAGAAATCCCTCTAATCTCCTGAGGCATCTAGATACCGTAGTTTTATCTTGCCTGCAAACGATGCCAATTTCTTCAGCATATATTCCCTCTCCTTATTCCCCGTTTTTAAATCGCTCAGCAGTTTGATGAAGAAATCTATTGTTTTATCAATATGCTCTACCTTAATAGGGTATGGTACACCGTCTTTACCTCCATGGGCATATGCATATATAAATGGATCCATGATACTCGTTGTGGGATCCCTAAGCGATGGCCTGTAGCCATATATAAGGTCAGCCACCAGTGCTAGAGCCCTTATGGTCTCAGCACCAACACCCTGTATACGTAGTAATTCGTCAAACTCCCTTAAACCCCTCTCCTTTATCTCCTCAGCTATTTTCTCCATTAACCTAATATTAGATACTGGGCGATAGTATCTGGGACACTCCTTGATTAAATTCCGGTTTCCTGTTTTCCTAGTAATAGATCCACTATTACTCCATGAAAGAATAGAGTGTTCGCCCCGGAGGAGACAGTTAACTTCCCCAATATTTTGAAGCAGAGAATTAACCGGGGTTGATGCAACTATCTCAACAATCGCTCTCCGTGCATTTAGGCTGTCTGCATCAACGAGGTTGAGTGAGGGCTCCATCTTCACTGACGCTACACCGGAATGCGGGTCTCTGTTGGTCGTTAACGGGTGGCTACTGGTGAAGATATGGTAGCGTCTAGCTATCCCTAACTCCTCATTTAAGCCCTGCTGTATAACGAGTATTCCTCCCCTGGAATCGATGACCAAGCCATGAATATAGAGACTGTAGCCATCTTGAAGGGCCACCCCATCTATTTTGGCAGCCATTCTACTGGTGTCAACAACGGTATTGTAGTCAACTACATCTCCCACTAACCATGCTTCTTCGACCACATTGCGTGAATCACGTCCCTTACCGCCCAAGACAGCTATCTCGTTATCTCTAAACATACTTGGTGGGAACATGTTTTTCAACACATATAAAACAATTGTGGTTGATCCACTGCTATCCCAATCCATACCGATGACATTGTTGAATGCCTGGAACCATAATGGGTCTGAGAGACGGGTTAATAATTCCCTCGGGCCATAGTATTCAACAATATATCTAGCTATTAATCCACCGAGCTTCTTCATTCTCTCAAGCAGAAACAATGGCACATGTCCATCATGCAGGGGTAGCTCAGCAAAGCCGCTTGACATCCTACCCACTTATCCCCATTATTAAATAGGTATAAACCATCCTTTAAACCATGATTATTAATCTAGGGTAGCAACGTCAAATGGTTTCACACCCTCATCCATTAAAGCCGGAGTTGATGCCTGCAATGCTGAATATACAGGTTAGAAAGCCATCTAGAATGCTGAGCGGTATAACAGTTGTAGCTGTTATGACGCATCCCCTACCCTGCCCAGGCGAATGCGTTTATTGCCCAGGTGGACTGGGATATAATGCCCCGAAAAGCTATTTTGGGAATGAACCAGCAGTGAGAAGGGCTAGGAGAAACCAGTTCCACCCGTTTAAACAGGTATACGAGAGGTTGAGGCAGTACGAGGCACTCGGCCATAATCCAAGTAAGTTAGAGGTAATAATCATGGGGGGCACCTTCCTAGCCCTCCCGGAATCCTATAAGAAATGGTTTATCGCAAACATATATGAAGCATGTAATACCTATCCCTATGGAAGCCCACCTTTAAGAGTCGACCTAGAGTCAGCTATCCTAAGAAACGAGACCAGCAGGTATAGAGTTGTAGGATTAACAATAGAGACAAGGCCTGATTATGGAAGAGAAAGACATGCAGATGAAATGCTGCACTATGGGGCTACAAAGGTCGAGCTAGGTGTTCAATCAATATATGATGATGTATTAGAAATAGTGAGGAGAGGGCATAGTGTAAAGGATACAATAGAGTCAACACGAATACTTAGAGATGCCGGCTTCAAAATATGCTACCACATAATGCTCGGTCTACCAGGTAGCAATCCTGACCGGGATCTAGAAATGGTTAAAGAACTATTCACCAATCCCGATTTTAGACCGGATATGCTGAAGATCTACCCCACCGAGGTAATAGAGGGAACAACCCTCTACACTTGGTGGAAAGAGGGAAAATATAAACCATACAGCGATGAAGACGTTATAGAATTAGTCAGCGAAATGTACCGTTACATACCTAAGTACGTTAGAGTAATGAGAATACGCAGGGATATCCCAGCAGATGAAGTGGCTGCTGGAACAAGATACGCTAATCTAAGAGAGATGATCGAAAAGAGTGCTATTGAGAAAGGCATAGAAATACAGGAGATAAGGTTTAGAGAGGCCGGGCTCCAAATGTATAAATACGGTAAAACCCCTGATCCCAGTAGAACCAATATAACCAGGCTGACATATGAGGCCGGTGGGGGTATCGAGGAATTCCTAGCCGTGGAGGACACGGCTTCAAATATATTAATAGGCTTCCTAAGAATGCGCGTGCCAAGCGAGAAAGCCCATAGATGGGAGATAGACAGAGATACTGCTATTATAAGAGAACTACATATCTATGGCCCTGAAACACCTGTAGGAGAGAAAGGTGTATGGTTCCAACACGTAGGGTGGGGTAGGAAATTAGTTGAGAAAGCCGAGGATATCGCCCTGAATAAATATGGGGTTAAGAAAATACTCGTGATAAGCGGTGTCGGCGCCAGGGAGTACTATAGGAGACTAGGGTATTTCCACCCACCGGAAAGCCCATACATGTTCAAATATCTTAAGTAAAAACATTAGACTACAGCGACTCCTTCACAGACTTCTTGAATATCTCTAACCCTGTTTTAGCTTCCTCCTCGCTTATCACTAATGGCGGGATAAGCCTTATCGAGGATTTCCCGCAGGGCAGTAGCACTAGTCCATTCCTCAGAGTCTTGGATACAATCTTGTTCCTAAGCGCTGGATAAGGAGTCTTAGAGCTTTTATCCCTAACTATTTCAACACCCCATGCTAACCCGATACCCCTTACATCCCCTACTTGTTCGACTTCGTGCTTCAACTCATTTAACTCATCCCTGAACAATGATTCGAGTCTTCCCACGTGTGGAAGTAGCCTCTCAACCACTTCCAGGGTTTTCAATGCTGCTATTGATGCAAGGGCATGACCACCGTAGGTGTTGCTATGTATCCCGGGTTGTTTAAAGTCGAGCTCGCTCCTGAATATAGTGGCACCTATCGGTACAACGCCACCGCTTAACGCCTTAGCCATTGATATGATGTCAGGGGTTATTCCAAAATGCTCTATAGCGAACATTTTACCGGTTCTTCCAACACCCATTTGCACCTCATCAATCGATATCAGTATCCCATACTTATCGGCCAATTTCTTCAACTCCATGAAGAACATTGGTGGAGGCACCACGTATCCACCTTCGCCCTGTATGGGTTCAACGAATATTGCGGCAACCTCATCGGGTGGTACGAGTTTATCAAGTATGTATTCCTCTATGAACTCTATAACTCTATTGACTAGTTCAGCAGGCTCCTCATAGCCGTCGATATGCCAGGGATTCCTATATGGATTAGGGTATGGTGCATGAAATACCCCGGGCATCCATGGGAATACCAGTTTCTTGTGAATGTTTTTACTAGCCGTTAATCCCAGGGATCCCATTGTCCGCCCGTGGAATCCACCAAAGAATGCTATGAAGAACTTTCTTCCAGTTGCCTGTCTAGCTATCTTTAAAGCAGCTTCATTAGCCTCTGTACCGCTATTCGAGAAGAACACCTTCCTAGGTATACCCCCAGGGGCTAGCTCGGCGAGTCTCTTAGCCAGCATGACCTGGTATGGGTTGAAGAAGTCTGTGCCGGCTCCATGGGCGAGCTTTTCTAACTGCTCTACAACAGCCTTCTTTACCTCTGGATGTGTTGGATAACCTAGGTTGTTTACTCCTATGGCGCTTGAGAAATCAAGGTACTTGTTTCCATCTACATCATATAACCATACACCCTCTCCTCTCTCGATTACCAGGGGTTGTTCTTCTGGGCTATGAGTTGTTGTTGCAACATATTTGAAGTGTTCCTCTATCCAGTATCTAGACTTACTGCCTGGTGAGCCTGGCTCTACTCTTACCTCGGGCTTCAATAATTCGACACCTCTACATCCTATATATATCTACACATATAAATACATATGGCATAGACTATAAATACTATTCAACCGTTAAGCTCCATTGGAAACCGGGTAAAGTCATCTACATATGAAACCGGTCAGACGCACTCAAAGGATTCCTCACTACTCGGAGAGTACAGCCTTCTTCATCCCGTTTACTATTGATCACTGATATTCCCTTTAAATACTTACCTGGGCTGCGTCTATGTTCTCTTAATAACATTATTATCAATAAATTAATAAATAGGTGATACCTATAATATGTCAAGGGATCGATATGAGCGACCAAAACACATACATATACCGCTTGTGGAGCATCTGGGTTAAAACACCTATGCTTAAAGACAGTGATATACTAGTGGCATCAGCATGTCTCCCACTGGTCAATCCCGGGTTATTCAAGGAGTTATCGAGGAACAGGATTGTATTACTAGCATGTCCTGAGGGAGAGCCGCCTGCCATCTATGGAAAACTAGCAAGCATTATCAGGAGCTCGAGACCTAGGAGTATTACGGTTGCGACTATAGATGGAAGCCCCCATTGCTTCACCTTACATGCAAGTGCTAATGAGGCAGAGTACATACTTGGTGAGAAAATATCGAAGAAGCACTACGTGGTGGTTAATTCAAGCGAGCTCAAGAAGATAAGCCCTGACTCTATACGCATTGCAAGATATTTATCACTCGTCGACGAGCTGATTAAAGAGAAGCCAGAGATCCTTGAGAAGCTTAAGGGGCTCAGCATGGAGTACCAGAACTACTTAAGGATAAGAGGAAAGAACCGTGACTAAAACAATTATGGGTATTGCTAAATCCGGGAATACTACTGAGGAGATGAAGAGGCTCAGCGAGATAGAGGATGTTCCTGTTGAGAAGATCAGGGAGAGAATAGCTTCTGGTAGAATAGTTATTACTAGAAATATTAGACGTGAGAGTATAAGAACTACTGGGATAGGTGAGGGATTATATACAAAGGTGAACGTGAATATTGGGACAAGCAGCATGCTAGTAGATATTGAAATGGAGAAGAAGAAGGCTCACATAGCCGTGAAATACGGTGCCGACACCATTATGGATCTAAGCACTGGGGGCAACCTAGATGAGATAAGGAGGATTCTCTTAAAAGAGGTTGAGCCACTACCACTGGGCACAGTCCCAGCGTATCAAGCATGGATTGAAGGCGTTAAGAAATACGGAGGCGTGAGCTTCCCGAGTGAGTGGTTTATCGAGATTGTTGAGAGACAGTTAAGGGATGGAGTTGACTTCATGACCATTCACTCAGCACTATCCCTTGAACTAGCTAGGAAAGCAGTTGCTAGCACACGAATAATGCCGATTGTGAGCCGGGGTGGGGCAATGCTTGCTGTCTGGATGTTGGAGAACAATGAGGAGAACCCGTTTAGACAGCACTGGGACTACTTATTAGAATTGTTCAGGGAGTATGATGCTGTTATAAGTATAGGGGACTCCCTAAGGCCGGGTACTATAATGGATCAACACGATGAGTTACAGGTAACCGAGTTGATAGAGATAGCCAGACAGGTGAAACAGGCTAGAGAGCACGATGTACAAGTGATTGTCGAGGGACCCGGACATATGACGCTGGATCAGATCACTAGTAACATCACTTTAATGAAGAAACTAACTAATAAAGCCCCCTATTACGTCCTAGGACCACTGGTCACCGATATAGCTATGGGCTACGACCATATAGCCGCCGCCATAGGCGGCGCCATAGCTGCTGCTCATGGAGCAGACTTCCTCTGTTATCTAACACCAGCAGAACATCTAAGTCTCCCAACCATAGAGCAGGTCAGGGAGGGATTAGTGGCCACTAGGATCGCTGCACATGCAGGCGATATAGTGAAACTCGGCAAAAGAGCCTACCGTAGAGATGTTGAGCTAAGTGTTTTCAGAGCTAGGTTGGAATGGGATAGGGTACTTGAATACGCTTTCGATATTGAGAAGGCCAGAGAGATCTATACACAGTTCCCAGTATCCACTAGGGGTTGCAATATGTGTGGACAATACTGTGTCTTCCTATTGCTCGATAAGTTATTGAAAAAGCCAGCATTAAAACAGTGAGGGTATTGATGTAGTTTCAGGTATGAGGGTTTTAAGGTTTTTGTAGGTTCTTTAATGTCCTTCTAGCTCTCAGTGCTGTTAGGTATGCTAATGCTGTAGAGCTTATAAGCTTTTAAGGGCTGATAAATTCATTGAGTGATCCTTAGTTCCCAAGACCCATAACAGTCTGTGGAGAGGGAGCTAGGGGAAACCGTGGGCGGGAAACAGTAAAGAATTAAACAATAGTTGTTTTTCTAAATAACTCTAGGCATGTTAGCTCCCTGCTCTTACCTGTATCTTTATCGATTATCTTGAAGGAGGCTAGTTTATCCTCAAGTAGGCACACTAGCATCATGTATTCTAATGGTGTTGTCTCACTACCCCTCATGAATGATGGTATTGCATATATCTTTAACTCCGCGTTGTTTTTCCTAAACACATTGTTGATGAGACCGTAGATCCCTGAGAGGACTGGTGTATCTCTCTCTAGGTTGAATAAATTACCTGATAAACTCTCTGATACCACCTCTCTGAACAGCTTACTGGTTTTATCCATATAGGTGTAATCAATTACTATAGTATTCAACAAGGATTTTACACCAATTTCCATGAGGTGACCAGTAAGCCTTAGAATGTTCTCGAGAAGACCCACCTGGTATTTCTCAAGTATTATACGTGTTAACACGCTGTTAAGCCGGTCCCCCAGGAACTCTGCATCTATCCCATCTAAATCATTGGAAACACATCTGAGAAACTCCTTGTATGCATTAATACTTATAAAAGGCGATGCCTTCACTAGTACCTGTTTTGAATCAGCAGGTAGGTTAAGCCTGGATGCCTCGTCACCAGCCACCTTATCCATGCAGGCTTTAACTATTTCTGGAACATTATCTCTGACATCCTCTCTTTCGCCGCGAATAACATGTAGTATTGTGTCAGTAAGAATACTGTGTATATTCTCCCCAGCCCATGCCAACGTCCTAAAACTCGTCATGAAGTAATGGTAGTCGGCTGGGTCATTCTCTACTAGGAGCAGGGTCTTTAACTGTTCCAAGTAACTCCTAATACTAGCTGGCACTAGTATAAACAATATGTTTGACTCAAGGAGGAGCCCTATAAGCAGGTATGTGAGGAGCGGGGCTGTAATGATCAACCTCTTTAAATAACCTTCAACCTTGTCGACAACTATCTCGACACTACCGGCTTTACCGATATTAAGGCAAACATCTTTTGAATCACTAGTTGCCTCGAGAGTACATATGATTCTATTTAAATCAGTGAAGGAAACCCTATCCTTTCTAACCCCTCTTATGGTTTGTATTACACTTTCCACTAGATAGGTTATTTCACTAGACCTGCAGAAAACTCCTTTAATAGACTTACATATTTCACTGTATGGGTCAAAGTATTCTTTTAATTCCCCATACCTCGGTATAGGCGACTCGATTAACCTGAGAAGCGTTCCCTTACTAATTCCCTCTCCCTCACTAGACACCAGCTCGCCCACTAATTCTCTCGCCATATTCAATATCTCATTTAGAAGCGTTCTCCTGATAATATGTAATGAGTCCTCGTTGAGTAGTTCAAGTATTTTTTCAGTAAACAAATATGTGGCTGAGTGGTCATGGCCTGTATAGTCAATTGTAATGAGGACTGTATCTATCGATCTGCCCCTAATAATCGAGGTAAATGGCAAGAAGTGCCTTGAATGTTGTGTACCCTTCTCATATATCCTCGTAAATACCTTGGATGCAATATAATGATCCGTTAATTTCATTATATTGTTTATCCTGCTGCTTTTGCCTGACTGGGAAAAGCCTATAAAGCCTACTATTAGCGGTCTGTCATTTCTCCGCTTTTCAGGCATGCACAGCATCCTCGCATTCATGAATCATTATTAATTTTATTTTTATAAATATTATTAGAGCTGTCCAGGTATATTATAATTTAGTTGAGAGTGGCGACCATGGAGGACTGGGTTAAGAATACTGTAGCATTATCCCTCTTATCATTAATACTTGGAACAGCCTCGGTAATACTGTTGGGCAGGTACTCCATGTACATTGTCATGAGTCTCTCCATGTTAACACCAGGTATTATTAGTTTTACTCTCCTATTCCCATACCATCTCTCATCAGATATTACTGGGAGGGGGATACTGCCTAGAGGCAGCAGTGAGATCAAGCTATTTATAGCTTCATACCTTCCGATCTTAGTATTATACATACTACTCTTGCTAGGATACGGCCAGGATGCTGCTGCCATCCTTAGGGGATGGCTTATCCCTATCTTAATCATACCAGGCCTACTCATGGTTGTGTTAATGCTTCACTACGGGTTATATAAGCCTGTCACGCGTTTTCCAGTTAAAATACTGGTGGCATTTATAATATTACTGGTTGACACAACCATATGGGTTTACATAATACTGGCTGCAGGAATAGTCGTGGCCAGCTGCATTGAATTAGCTACACTATATCTACCCATCAATATTGAGGTATTTCGCCAACTAGTAATCGAGACATTATTTATAAGTGTACCAGCTGCTTCACTGGTTCTAGCATTAATAGATATAACCATGTATAGGAAGCAACGCATCAATCAGGTCTCGAAGCATGGGCCTCTTCTATATCTATATAGGAAATACTTGCTTTCAAAGATGTTTACACGATTAACCACGAGTCATTTAATAGTGCTACCCCATGGGCTCTACGATGACATCATATTATTTGTAGAGAAATAGAGCTCTTCATGCCTCAGCCAATCATAATAGATGCTACCCTAGCATTTTTCAGAGATGCTATTTTCTTAACTAACTCATCCACCGTTTCCGTAATCTCCCTGAGTCTTTCAAGGGTTTCAGCTTCAGCATATAATCTTATCTTAGGCTCTGTACCACTGATCCTTATCAGTACCCATGAGCCATCATGGTACTCGAATCTATAGCCATCTACATTAATTATATTCAATGGCTCTCCAAGCCTGCCCTTCAACTCCTCCACCAGTTCCCTGTACACGTCTACCCTGACCTCGGGCGGGTCAAGCACGTAGCTTCTTCTATCCCACGGGTAGTCCGGTATTTTCTCCTCCTCGAGTATCTTTACGAGGGGCTTGCCTCTTTCAATAATTAATTTAACAAGTAAGGCTGCCTGCCTTACTCCATCAACCCATGTGCCCCATGAGGTATCAATTAACTTCCATGGCTCTCCAGCCATGATGACGTTGCTTGCTCCGAGTTCCTTAACTCTTTCATGGGTTTTACCGAGTATGTATCTCTCAAGTCTGCCGCCGGCTTCCTCAACAACCTCCTCAATCACTCTACCAGTGTCCACGCTAACTATCACTAGCCCCCTTCTCTCCTCCAAGAGTATTTTCGCGAACAATGCGAGCAATCTATCCTGTCGAATAAAGCCGGCATGGCGATCTAGGACTGCTAATCGGTCCGCATCGCCGTCATGCGCTAGAATCGCCGCTGGCTCGACGCTACCGTAGAGTGGTAATAGTTTTTCAAGTACATCCTTCCTAGGTTCAGGAGGTCTTCCCGGGAAGTAGCCGTCTGGACTACAGTTTACGGTAATAGGTATCCCACCTAGTAATCTGGTGACTAATGGTGTTACATGGTATGATGCCCCATTAGCGCAGTCTATAACTACCTTGGGTTGCCAGGCTTTTTTAACCGGGGTAGATGACTCGACGAGGTCTTTAATATAGTTGTCTAATGGGAGAGGATCATGGTTGGATTTGCCGGACTTGTTCCATTCAACCGGCTTCAACGGTGTTGAGACCAGCTCCTCGATTTTCTTCTCCAGCTCACGTGTAAACTCATACCCCTCCACATCATAGAATTTAAACCCATTATACTCAGGGGGATTATGACTGGCTGTCACACTGATACCTATACTCTTATATTTTAACCCGGCATATCCTGCCACAGGAGTTGGAGCTAGTCCAATGATGCTGGCATCTATTCCTCCAGCTGTTATCCCTGATACTAGCGCGTGAACCAGGACATGGCTAGTGGTCCTTGTATCATAGACTAAGTGGCTGGTATCCGACAACCCCAGCCTGCCGAGGCTGAGGCCTATCCTATATGCAAGGATGGGATCCAGTTCTTCAGGGTACTTCATTCGTATACCAGCTGTGCCAAACAACCTCATTATCAACAACCTCTATTACACTGAATTAATTCATTATTCTTCATTAAAAACCTGTTAATACATGGTATATTGGTAGTGAACCGGGTATGAGTATATATAGGCCTGGGAAGGATAAGAAACAGGTAATCGATAATATATTAAAAGACCTAGATCCATCTCTAAGAGAGATAGCAAGGGTCATCCTTGAAAACATGAGCCTTGAGGAGCTGGCTGAAGTAGATAGAGAGGAACTATATAAACGGTTAAAAAACCAGGCTAAGCAATGATTAGCTGATACGTGATCATAGGGTTTATTCCTGGATCTACTTAGTAGGTTTTTATAGTTGTTGGTGTTGGTTTATATTGTTTGATGCTGTTCCTCTGGTATTATTATTGCATATACTTTTTTGCCGTGTAGGTGTTTCACCTTCTCGAAACACTAGGGATAAGGGGGCGAGGCTGATTCGAGAAGACCACAGGATCCTCAAGAACCCGGAGCACGGGTTCACCGGAGACAGGGATAGGGTGGCATACATAAACCTATTCCTTGAATCCCTTAATTCAAGATGTACGGGGCTCCGGTGTACCCGCGAACACCACAAGCCAAATGCAAACCCAAAAAGGGATGTAGGGGAACAAAAATGAAGGGATAAAACTAATTTATATCAAACCTATATGAGACCTGAACCCCTATTCTCCCATAACCATCGACATAACTGCCTTCTGGACGTGGAGCCTGTTTTCTGCTTCCTCGAAGTACAGACTCTTCTCATAGCTGTCTAGAACTTCGTCTGTTACCTCCTGTCCTCTATCAGCTGGTCCACAATGCATGTAGTATGGCTTACCAGCCTTCTCAAGCCTCTCCATGGTTACAATCCAGTTCTTGAATTTATCCTGGTATGCCTTAGCCCCATCCTTATCTACAACATTATTGTATGGTGGGAAGAAGCCTTTAGGGCTCCAGGCCTTCGGGTAGACTATTGTCGCACCTTCGAATGCTTCATCCATGTCGTGGACGATCTTGAACTCGCTTCCCCAGTGCTCGGCATATTTCTTAGCTATCTGCATTGCTTCATCCATTAACTCGAAGCCTGGTGGGTGGGCCACATACACATCTGCACCAAGCAGTGCGAACATGCTTGCCACATCCTGTGGTACAGCCAATGGTTTCAGCCCACCGCTATATGCGTAGCTCACGACGACTTTTTTGCCTCTAAGATCCCTGGGCCAACCTAGTGCTTCAAGGGCTGCCTGTGCATCAGCTAGCGACTGGAATGGATGCCACACGTCATCCTCCATGTTTAACACTGGAATATCAGCCCACTTAGCGAATTCCCTTATTATTCTATGTCCACGCCCGATTACCCATTTAGCGGCATCACCATATATTCTTATAGCTATGCCGTCCCCATACCTGCTTAGAACCCTCGCTACATCACTTATAGCCTCCGTCTGATATGGTACCATGTCTTCAGGTAGTGTGGGGGCATAAACCTGGTCAGGACTAATATAGGTAGCCTGCCCGCCCAGCTGATACACACCAGTCTGGAAGCTATTCCTCGTCCTCAGGCTTTTATTATAGAATATCAGGTACAGCATCTTCCCTTCGAGCCAATTTACTTTTCTAGCACCACTATGATACATCTGTTTCAACTCTTTCGCGGCCTGTAGAACCTTGAATATCGTGTCTATATCATAGTCATAGTTAGAGAGCCAATCCTTGCCTTTTAGATATCCAACGAACCAGGGTTTATGTCTTCCCATACCACTCTCACTTACCTAGATTTATTGATCCATAAGTATTATCTGGTTGAATTAATAAATTTTAATCATGAGAACCCACAACCAGTGGGATAGATAACAGTGCCAGGGTTCCACACATTATCTCTCTAAGTAGCTTGTTCCCGCTTATCCCTGAAGGCTACGAATAAAAATGAATTAATGAGATTATGCACATCTAGGGGTAAGAAGGTGGTATGGTACAGACCTAAGCATAGCCATGATGACTAGTCCTGGACCTGATGAAGAGTTATAAGGATGGCCTGGATTACTCGGTTAAATAGTTGGCTGGGAACATTAATATTATGTTCGCTACATGAATCAATACCGAGCCTCAGTGTGAACAGCTATGAGCGTTGAAACCATAAGAAGCTATGTCGGTGAAAATAGGGTTATTATTTGTATTGGCACACGGAACCCAGCTAAAATCAGGGGGGTAACCAATGCATTTAAGAGGTTCTTCAACGAGGTTGAAGTCAAGTATATTAATCCATCAATCAATCTTGCACCACAACCAATAGGCCTGGAAAACGTTATAGATGGGGCTAGGAGAAGGGCTCTCCATGCCATGGATAAGCTCAGGGATTGTAGCTACGGTGTCGGCATCGAAGCTGGATGGGTACTAATCAATGGAGAATATTATGACTTGGAAACAGCATGGATTCAGAGATGGGATGGTGTGGGTTCGCTAGGATTCTCTCCAGCGTTTAAGATACCCAGGTTATTCGCTGAGAAAATACTTGATGGCAGTAGGAAGGAGCTGGAAGATGTAGTGAATGAATACTATGGCACCGAGAACATTGGAGATAGGGGAGGCTTTATAGGTGCGTTAACGAAGAACGTTGTCACCCGCTCTGATCTAAGCTATATGGCTACATTAATGGCTTTAATACCATTTATAAACGAGGACCTCTATATTAGGGGAAAAGATATACGGTAAAGCATAAACCAGGTGATGCCTAATATTCTATTAGTAACCATAGGTCACTCCATACTACAGCAATAATTATTTGTATCGTTGTTGATATAAGAGCTATCTTAAGCCATTCACTCCATGAAATCCCCATTTTTTCTCTCTCAGCCATAGAGACAGCAACTATGTTAGCTGTAGAACCTATCGGCGTATAGTTGCCTCCAAACACTCCACCATAGAGCAGGGAGAAGTACGATACCCTACTTAAACCCAGCTGGACGAGTACTTTAACAGGTTGCATTAATGTCACTATCACAGAGAGATTATCTAGTACACTACTTAACACTGCAGAGCTTATTAATAATATATTTGCAGTAATGGCGTTACCCTCAAAGCCGCTTAGACTCGAGACCGACGCGATAACGTATGATATCTTCGCTATAGCACCAGTATAGCTAAGCGAGTATGATAGAATGAATAAGGCGATGAAGAACAGCATCGTCGGCCACTCTACAGCCGACTCAATCAACTTGTTTATGCTGGACGGATCAGTTATGAATATCGCCATTGCTATAGAGAAGAACGGGATGAAAGCCAGTAATGCATGTGGGTCAATGCTGACACCCGTAAGTATGCTCATTAAATTGGCAAGATGCTCGCTTGAGACTACCAGGGCAACGAAGAATATTAGTATAAAGACGCCTGTCTTAAAATGCTTGACCTCGATTCTGGAAACATCGATTGTTCTAGCAAGACTTAACTTGCTTATTAATTCCTTAGATTGTTTCAGTTCCTGGTCGAGCGCCTTTGTATAATCCCTCAACACTAGGTTGAAAAGTAGTACTAGAACCATAAGCTCCAGCAGTGATAACGTAAGGCATTTTATTATGAACTCGCTGACCGCTATATTTGCTGTAAACGCGATGTATACACCTATAGGGTTACCCACCGGTAGTGCTATGCTGCCAGTGTTTGTAGCGAGCACGGTGAATATTATTAACGGCTTTAAATCTATCCTCATTACCCTCTTAAGCTCTAGAACAACCGTGACAGCATAGATGATGCTTGTCACCTCGCCGAGAACCATGCTTAATACAGCTGAGAAAATACCGAGAAGCATAAGTAATCCAAGCGACGACTCACTCTTACTCAACAGTGAAATTGCGAGCCTATTGAAAACCCCTGTCTCCCTGAGTACACCTGCCAACGTCATTGAGCCTATGAGAAATAATAGTAGCCTCCAGTCAATAGCTTTAACCACCAGGTCCTGAGGCGGCACAATAGCACTCATCACCAGTATACCTATGCCCGAAATAGCGGCTGCCACACGCCACTCCATCTTTATGATCGTCACCACTATCACAGTAAAGAATATTGTTAACGTAATAGCTTGTGAAAGGTCGGCATATTCACTATCTAAGTTTACTGGAGCACCCCTATATTCTGTTACAACCTCGGTTATTTTACTCCCGAGAGGCCCAGTTAAATGTACCATGCTCACAAACAGATATGACAAAAAAAATATTACAGCTATATAGATGGTGAGCTTAATCATGGTTTTCAAGACTGCCACCATACTTTCTTCTAACAAATACCATTACCATAATTATTAAATTTATCTTATCTTTGTCACTAAATACTTCTAGAACCAGCCCATATATTATCAAAATATGAGAGGGCCTTAGAAACTATACTTGTACAATTAGTCTCTATTGACGCCTCATGGTTATTCATTAAAGCCGACTCAGTCCAGTTATGGCTACCAAGTATTACTGTGGAATTATCGATAATCACCATTTTAGTATGAGTTGTTATAGCTGAAGACTCATCTAGCCTTACGGGTATATTATTTGATAGAAGATAACGAATCGTTGTATCTTTATATGATTTATAGGTTTCATCATCCACAACTATTTTCACATCTACGCCTCTATTCTTTAACTTCTCCAGCGTTTCCAGTAGAATGTTTACGGGATCGCCCCTCTCATTTGGATCATATTTCACGACATACATCATTATGTATACACTTCTATTAGCGCCGCCCAGGGTCCTCAATACTGCGTCATAGTACTCTCTATCCAATAATAGATTGAGTGAACAAGTATTATTTACCATTAAACCACTTCCACCGGTTTGGAAATACCTTGAATAAACATACACACCTATAGACGCCCCGATAATCATCCCCAGTATGAAGACTATCAATAGGTTTGCAACGGCTCTCATGAGCCCACCCGATCCCTTTATTAACTATCTCTAGAAGTTTTAAATATTCGATGTAATCTTATCTTACTAGAAAAGGAGGTCTGATAATGTTTTACCGGTTTCAGAAGATATGCGGTAGGTTCAGGGAGATGTCCCTGTTCGCTTCAGTCCTTTCTAGGTGGTATGAGTGAAAGCAGTGGTGCTTGCTGGAGGACTTGGGACAAGACTTTACCCCTTAACCAAGATCACTCCTAAACCCATGATACCTCTAGCAGGCAAGCCTATATTAGAATACATTACAGAATGGCTACGTAAACACGGCGTTAAAGATGTAATCATTGTGGCCCGCTACCTTGGCGACCAGATATTGGCATACTTTAAGGATCACCCATATGTTAGAGCCATGCTGCTTGATTCGAAGGATACAGCTGACGCTATAAGATTACTCGACGGCATTCTTGAAGAATCCTTTATAGTTACAATGGGTGATACATTATGTAATATTGTTTATAGAGAGATCTATGAATCACATGAGTCTTCAAACGCTGTTGCAACCATAGCGCTTAAACAGGTTGAAAACCCACTACCATACGGCATAGTCTATTTGAACGAGCAGGGGGATATACAGTTGTTCATTGAGAAACCTCTATCCATAGAGGTATACTTGCTGAATATAGCATATTACAGGAGGAAGAGTTTATCGGCCTACGAGAACCTCATCAACACCGGGATATACGTGCTCAGCCAACACATACTTGAGATCCTCGAGAAGAACCCTGGTCTACTGGATTTTGGGAGGCATGTCTTCCCCTATTTGATTGAAAATGAATACAAGGTTAAAGGCTATATTTTGAAGCATAATGTGTACTGGAACGATGTTGGTAGACTGGAAACATATAGGAACGTGGCATGGGATCTCCTCGATGGTGAAATAGCTGGTTTTGAACCGGGAGCACCAAAGATCTCGCCCGGCATCTATATGCATGAATCCTCCCTGGTGAAGGGTGAGGTACATCCTCCAGTCTATATAGGTAGGAATGTCGTTATAGAGGATGATACGGTCATCGGACCCTACGTCATACTAGAGGATAACGTGAAAGTGGAACATGGATCTATTATACGGGAAAGCATCATATGGCATAACACTATAATTAGAAGGGGGTCGAAAATATATGATACAATAATAATGAACAATGTAGAGGTAGCCGAAAACACGAGAATGATGGCCTCAGTGATCGGCACGGGCAACCATGTAAGAGGGGATATTTCTAAGAAAAACATAGAGCCAGTAGAGGTGACGCCGCCTTATGCTTAAATACGTTGATGGAAGAATAACAGGAGAACCACTAGTCGATATCAAGCTAGATGATGTTGTCATGCTTGGAGCGGTATTTGGCTCGTTACTCGGTAAGAGATCACTGGTTGTAAGTGGAAGAGATGTCAGGCCTGTCTCCAGGATGTTTAAGAGGGCTTTAACGGCTGGACTAATGAGTGTTGGATGCGATATAATGGATTTCCACGAGGCTGTAAGCGGCGAGATCTCCTTCAGCATGAAGAGATTTGGAGCGAAAGGGGGTTTCAATATACATTTAAATCCTAGGAAACCCGGCTACATAACTATAAGACTCTATAAGGCTCCGGGTTACGAATTAGTTGGAAAAGAGATAATCGACATAATAGCACTAACACAGGGTAAAACCGAGGGTCAAGGGGTAGGTGAAATCGGATGGGTTAACTATGCCGAGTACATGCATGAACTATACACCTCAGCATTGATCAGCTTCATCAAGTCCGATGAGATCTCGGCCGCAGGATTAAAGATTGTAGCAAGCCACGGATATGGTGCATCAGGAGAGATACTTGGAAGGCTCTTCTCACTACTAGAACTCGAGCACACATTGATGAGTAGTGGTAGGGGAAACATAGAAACATATCCATATATAAAAGAGATGAGTAAGATTGCGGCATCCACGAGGGCTTTAAAGTCTGATCTAGGCGTGGTATTCAATATAGATGCATCCGCGCTGGCTGTCTATATCAAGGATATAGGGTTCCTGCTACCTGAGGAGGTGCTTCTAGCAATATTAACCAGGTATCCAGTAAACAGTAATGTAGTTGTCGACACGTATGTCTTACCGGGAATAGTAGAATACATGATTAATAAGGGTTACCAGGTTAAAGTAGTTGAGAATGAAGAAAAGCTCATAGAAGTTGTTAGAAGAGAGAGGCCTGTTTTAGCATTGAATAGCAGAGGAGACTTTATAACTCCGTTGTTCAGCCTAGGGTATGATGCATTAATAGCATTCATGCAATTACTCGAGGCCTTCAGCATTCAAAGAAAGGAGGTATATGAGGAAGTAGCTAATGTTAGGAACCTCCTGTCCCACTCTCTAAAAGACGGGAAAGATGTATCAACTGCATGCAACAATAATCCTGAATGTATTAAGACATTATGGGGGTATAGAATACCCGGGGATAAAGTAATACGTACATACATCTATAGCCCGGAGATGGATTCGTATATAGAGTTCGTAGAGCAGTTGAGAAACCCATAAATGTTATCAATAGCTTAATCAATAGCGAATATATTCGAATAGGTAATGCAAGCAACTAGATGAAATCAAGTAGCTAAATTATTATTGTTGTGCATGGGGAAGGTTTAATGGATAACTATATATATGCAGAGATAAGGTTGGCTGGATACAATGCTAGCAACCCGATACTGGTTGAGAGCAAGGTTGAGATCAGTAATGGTGAGGCTGGTTTAATCGCAGGGCCCTCCGGCTCTGGTAAAACAGTATTCCTCCTCAGCATAACCGGGGTACTCAAACACTTCTTTAACGGTGTGGTTGAAGGCCGTGTAGACATAGGTGGATTAAACCCATTGAGTTACAATGACTATATTAGCTTACCGGGGAAACTTGGCTTCCTGATGCAGGATCCTGAGAGACAAATCATCTACCCCACCCCGCTTGATGAAGTAGTGACACTGCTGGAGGCCCGGGGATACAGCTATGAGGAGGCTCGCAGGAAAGCATCCAATATTCTAGAATCCATGGGGTTACTGGATAAGGCTAATGAACACGTGGAGAATCTATCAGGAGGTGAGAAGAAACGCTTAGCAATAACCCTTTCAATAGTACATGACCCCGGGATAATACTACTTGATGAGCCCTCAGCCAGCCTGGACCCTGAGGGAATAAATTTCATTAGAAAACTCATCATAGAGAGGAAGAATAAGGGCTGTTCCATACTCCTCACCGAGCATAAGAAAGGTTATTTCATAGATGTCATCGATAAAAACTATTTGTTAATTAAGCAGAGAATAATACCGCTCAACGAGATAGATGTATTAGACTATGAGAAACCGCCACCCTGTAAAAATGGTGGCGCATTAGCTGGCGAAGTAATCCTGGAGACACGTGGACTGGATATAGGGTACGGTAAACCCTTAGTGAGGAACATCAACATCTACGTGAGGCGGGGAGAGGTGGTGGCTTTAGTTGGACCCAATGGATCGGGCAAGTCAACTCTCCTTAAAACACTAGCAGGTTTCCTCAAGCCTTTGGGTGGAGAGATAGTGAAACGAAATATAAGAATGTTCTATAAGCCACAGAACCCTGATCTCGTGTTTATTCATAGTAGTGTTGAGAAGGAGGTGAGGGATGTGGCACGTAGAACAGGTTTAATGACTGAGAACATCATCTCCATGTTTCCATGGTTCCAAAGCGTGAAAAACCTGCATCCACTCCGCCTGAGCCACGGCCAGAGACGATGGTTATCACTGCTTATATCATATGCATATGGTAAAGATCTCCTCCTCCTCGATGAGCCAACTACAGGGCTTGATTACACACTGTATAATAACCTGGTTAAAACCATTAGCGAGTTAAGGAGGAATCGCTCAATGATAATAAGCACGCATGATCCACGGCTCCTCGCTGATGTAGCTGATAGAGTGTATGTTGTGAGGAATAACTATGTCGTGGAGGAGGAGAAATGCCGCGTTGTCGAATCAATGTATAGGGAAATAGGTGTTACCCCTTGATGAAGCCGCATGTATACTCAACATTCATCTACGCTACAATAATAACCCTCATGGCATTCATAATTAGAAACCCCAAATGGCTTATCATGTCATCGGTAATCAGCATCGTTATCTGCCTCATATATGGTGGTAGGAGAGTCCTCTACCTAATCTTATTGGTCTCAATTGGGTTAATCGGCGTATTCGTGAACGCATTGTTCTTCGCGAACACAGGAAAGGTTGTTGTGGAGACCGGCCCAATAATTATTAGAAAACATGCACTGGAGGAATTCATGGTGGTTGCACTGAGACTACTACTAATAGCTAGCGGGGGAGGCGTCTTAGCATTAACCCATAGTAGTAGCGAGATCGCTAGAGGGTTAGCAAGGGAACTCGGGCTCCCATATTACATAGTATTACCGATATTCTACGCCCTCAGATCCCTACCATTGATAAAGCAGGACCTGGATGAGATATTATTCATGCGTAAGCAAAGGGGGTATGGAAGAATCCCCATATCTCCCGGCAGTATATCCTCCATAATAACGCCGTTGCTCTCAATAAGCTATCAACGAGCTGTATGGGGAGGCATAAGCGCCGAGTTGAAGGGTTTGAGGGGTTCAACCATATACAAGCATATCGAAGTAAATATCCTGGATATACTTCTACTCATCTTACTCATGATTTACATCATGGCGGCATTTATTCCCGGGTAGATTTACACAGCGCCTGTGTCAAGCATGCTAGTTTGAACACTTAATCCGTGAAACCCCTTAACTGTTTCACTAAGCGAGTCGGGTTCGGCTCTTCTTCATCATTTCCTCAGGTTCGCGGTTCCTCCCCATCGCTTCAGTATTATAGTTACCCAGGTAACTAGTTACCTGGGTAACCTTTTAAAATTTTCATCTTTCTGAATACGCATTAACCATTCAACATCTTCCCATGGTTATATCAAGAGCTTTCCATTGTTCAAATGAATTCAAAATACTTTTCCTAAGAGATGATGGTAAAAGCATTTTTGAAACCAATAAGCGATAGAGTTTAAGCTATTCGATTCTATTGAGCTGATGATCTAATTGATTCATTGATGTTTTATGATAATGCAATATT
>ERZ1669248.302-NODE-302-length-26383-cov-9.386585_pt1 | contig 26383 bp, 29 predicted proteins | sample MGYA00579296_ERZ1669248 | MGnify/ENA primary metagenome ERZ1669248 (study PRJEB41166, sample SAMN08046057) | hot springs metagenome | biome: hot spring; feature: neutral hot spring; material: thermophilic sediment; isolation source: thermophilic sediment from...
TTTTAGGAATTTTATATGTAATTTTTAAAAAAAGTCAACTTTCATTTTAGGAATTTTTAGTTTTTTTTTATTATTTAAAATTTTTCTTTAATTTTTTAATTTTTTGGCATACTTTACTTTTTCCTTAGTTTGAGTACAATAAATTAAAAAATTTTTTCAAATGCTTGATAAAAATTATCTCTCCTTAAAAGAAAGTATTAAACTCCTTTTAGAACATGTAGAATTTGCTTCTCTTCCCTTTGAATTAATTCCTATAGAAGTTGCTTATAACAGAATCACCTATGAAGATATTTATGCTCCTGAAAATCTTCCAGGCTTTAGAAGATCTACAGTTGATGGCTTTGCAGTAAGATCTCAGGATACCTTTGGAGCTAAAGAAACTACGCCTGCCTATTTAACTGTAAAAGGCCATATTCCTATGGGTAAAGCTCCTAATTTTTCTTTAGGGCAGGGGGAAGCTGCCGAGATAGGAACAGGAGGTATGCTTCCAGATGGAGCTGATGCAGTGATTATGCTTGAACATGTAAATATAATTTCTCCTGATCTAATAGAAGTCTTAAGACCTGTTGGCCCAGGAGAAAACGTTATTTTTGAAGATGAAGACATAAGAAAAGGAGAACTTGTAATACCGAAGGGGCGTAAGTTAAAGCCTCAAGATATAGGCGCTCTTGCAGGTTTAGGAATTGCTGAAATTAAAGTAGTTAAAAAACCCACTGTTGCCATAATCCTTACTGGAGATGAGATTATACCTCATACAGAAAAGACAATCCCTGGAAAAGTAAGAGATATTAATTCTTTTGTTTTGGCTGGTCTAATTGATGAAGCAGGTGGTGTACCTCTCAAAATGGGAATTGTTAAAGATAGTTACAAGGATATAAAAGCTTTAGTTGATAGAGCTTATAGTTCTGCAGATGTTATTTTAATTACAGGAGGAACAAGTGCAGGAATAAAAGATATGACTGCTCAGATTATTAACGAACTTGGGAAACCAGGTATTATTTTTCACGGAGTTTCTATCAAACCAGGAAAACCAATTATAGCAGGAGTATGCAATAAAAAACCTGTCTTTGGATTACCTGGACATCCTGTAGCAGTTTATATTTGCTTTGAGCTATTTGTAAAACCTGTTTTGGAAAAAATGCTCGGAATCACTGATAAATTTTATAAAACAAAAATTAAAGCTAAATTAACAAGAAGTATTTTTTCGCAGGCAGGAAGAACTGATTTTATAAGGGTGTCTTTAGAAGAAAAAAATGGAGATCTTTGGGCAGATCCTCTTTTAAGTAAATCAGGACTTATTATGACCTTAGTAAAAGCAAAGGGAATACTCTGTATTCCTGAAGATCTTTTAGGATTTGAAAAAAATGAAGAAGTGGAGGTAGAAGTCATATGAAAGAAAAAATTGTGTTTCTTTATATAACTTGTGGATCCAAAGAAGAGGCTCAAAAAATAGGAAAAACCCTTCTTGAAGAAAGGCTCTGTGCTTGCATTAATATTTATCAAGAAGTTAAATCCATGTATTGGTGGAAAGGAAAAATAGAAGAAGCAAAAGAGGCTATTTTGATAGTTAAAACAAGAGAATCTCTTGCAGATTTAGTAGAACAAAAAATCCTTGAACTACATTCTTATACCTGTCCTTGCATAGCAAGAATGAAAATAGAAAAAACAAATGAGTGCTTTTCAAACTGGCTTTTTGAAGAAACAAAGGGTGGCTAATGGATTTATATAGAAAAGTTGCAGAGCTTATAAAAAGTTTTAAATACTTAGTAGCTTTTACAGGTGCAGGAATTTCTGTGGAAAGTGGCATTCCTCCTTTTAGAGGCTCTCAAGGACTCTGGTCTAAATACGATCCTGAGGAATTTGCTCATATCGAATCCTTTTTAAAAAATCCTGCTAAGGTCTGGAAAATGATAAGAGATATGTTTACTACTGTTTTAGAAGCAAAACCAAATACTGCCCATAAAGTTTTAGCTGAAATGGAAAAAAGGGGATATCTAAAGGCTGTAATTACTCAAAATATAGATGGCCTTCACCAGGAAGCTGGAAGTAAAAATGTTATAGAATTTCATGGAAATTGTAAATGGCTTTTATGCTTAGGATGTGGTAAAAAAGAAGAAGTAAGAAAAGAATTAATTGAAAAGCTTCCTTATCCTAAATGTCCAAAATGTGAAATTCCCTTAAAACCAGATGTGGTATTTTTTGGAGAATCTATACCCTTTTCTGTGAGAAAAAAAGCAGAAACAGAAGTAAGCTCTTGTGATTTCATGTTAGTAATTGGAACATCAGGGGTTGTTTATCCTGCAGCTGAACTTCCTTATATTGCAAAAATAAGGGGTGCAAAAATTGTAGAAATAAATCTTGAAGAAACTCCTTATACTTTTTCTATAACCGATTATTTTTTAAAGGGTAAAGCTTCTAAAATCCTTTCAGAAATATTTACTAAATTATCTTGAATTTTAAAAAAATTTTCTTATTATAACGATGTTCTTAATTACTAAAAGGGGGGTTTTTATTATGCCTATTTATGAATTTAGTTGCTTAGACTGCGGAAAAAATTTTGAAAAACTTATTTTTAACAAAGAGGAAGAAAAAAAAATAAAATGCCCCTATTGTGGCTCTCAAAATATTCAAAAACTCCTTTCAGGCTTTTATTCTAATAAACCCACTTCTTTAAGGAGTTCTTCCTGTAGTAGCAAGGGATTTGGTTTTACTTGAGCTTAAAATCTTTTTGGGAGGTTCTCCCAAAGCTATGTTGAGTAAAAGAATTGTTGTTTGTTTAGATGTAAAAGATGGAAAAACTACTAAGGGTATAAAGTTTAAGAATAATATTGAGGTTGGTGACCCTGTTGAGATGGCTGAAAAATATTATTTAGAAGGTGCTGATGAGATTGTATTTTATGATATTACAGCAAGTGCTGAGCACAGAAAAATAATGATTGATGTAGTTAGAAAAACTGCTGAACGTATTTTTATTCCCTTTTCTGTAGGAGGAGGGATAAAGAGCTTAGATGATATGAGGGAGGTCTTACTTGCAGGTGCTGAAAAGGTTTCAGTAAATACTGCAGCTGTTTTAAATCCTAAGCTCATTTATGAAGGAGCAAAAGCCTTTGGTTCTCAGTGTATTGTCCTTGGGATGGATGTAAAAAAGGTAGAGCCCTCTTCAAAAATCCCTTCTGGATATGAAGTCTGGATTAAAGGTGGAAGACAACCTATGGGAATTGATGCAGTCTGGTGGGCAAAGGAGGCTGAAAATCTTGGAGCAGGTGAAATATGTCTTAATTCTATCGATGCAGACGGAACAAGGGAGGGTTATGAGTTAACTATTACCAGAATGATAGCGGAAGCTGTAAATATTCCTGTTATAGCATCAGGCGGAGCAGGACATCCAGAACATCTCTATCAGGTATTAACAGAAGGAAAAGCTGATGCAGCCCTTATTGCCTCTATGGTTCACTATGGAATGTATACTATTAAAGAAATAAAAGATTATCTTGCTGAAAGAGGGGTTAAGGTGAGAATTAAATGGTAATTTTTAAAAGTCTATATAAAGCCAATTCTCAATCTTTTTCTTAAAGAGGAAAAAAATTAAAAAGGCAATTCCAAAAATTCCATAAACAATGAAAATTTTATAAGGATGCCCTCCATAAACCACATCCCCCTGTAAAGAAAGGGCAAAGGTTCCTGGTAATCTTCCTATACTGCAGATAAGTATAAAAGCTTTAAAAGATATGGGCATAAGTCCCAAAAGGTAATTTAAAATATCCTTAGGGAATCCAGGAAATACATAAAGAAAAAAGACACCTGTAGTTCCATATTTTCTAAAAATTTTTTTAATCTTTAAATAACGAGGTGATTTCTCATATTTTACTAGAAACTTTCTTTTAAAATATCTTCCTATATAAAATGCCATGGAAGAACCTATCACAATTCCAGTAATACTTATTAAACACCCTTTAAAGGCACCAAAAAAAAATCCCGCTAAAAAACCAGTTGCTTCCCCAGGAACCGGAGCTAAAACAACCTGTAAAGCCTGAAAAATTATAAATAAAAAAGGACCTAAATAAGGATGTTTTCCTAAAAATTTTCTTAATTCCTCTCTGTTATTCCATAAATGTAATAAGCTATCTAACATCTTAGCTAAAAATATATTTACAGACTTCTGACACCTTTTTACAAGGAAAAATTTCCATTTTAAAATCCTTTTCTTTAATATTTGCTGAATAAGGAATAAAAGCCCTTTTAAACCCCTTTTTTTCAGCCTCTTTTAATCTCAATGATATGTCTTTTACAGATCTTAATTCAGCAGAAAGCCCTATTTCTCCAATAAAAATGGTTTTGGCAGGCAATGGTTTTTCAAGAAGACTTGATATCAATGCTATAGCAATTGCCAGATCTGCAGAAGGCTCTTTTACCTTTAAACCCCCTGCTATTTTCACATAAATATCCTGATCCCTAAAATTAAATCCAAGTTTTTTTTCCAAAATAGCAACTAAAAGAGAAAGCCTAATGGGATCAAAACCAACAGCTGTTCTTCTTGGAACTACAAAATAACTTTTAGTTACTAAAGCTTGAGCAGTAACCAAAATAGGTCTTGTTCCTTCTATTACACAAAATATTGCTCCTTCCTCTCCTGAAAGGAAAAAGTCTTCATACTGAAAATGAGGAACAAGTCCCTTTTCTGTCATTAAAAAAACTCCTATTTCATTTACAGGACCAAAACGATTTTTAACAGCCCTTAAAATTCTAAAACCCGTTTCTTTTTCCCCTTCTAAATAGAGAACCACATCTACTAAATGTTCTAAAATTTTTGGTCCTGCTATAATACCACCTTTAGTAATATGCCCAACAAGAACCACTACAATGCCTTTTTCCTTAGCTAAACGCATAAGTACATTTGCACATTCCCTTACCTGTGAAACCCCTCCGGGAGAACTTTCAAGTTCCGGAAGATAAACAGTCTGAATAGAATCCACAATCAAAAGGTGAGGCTTTATCTCTTCAACCGCTTCTATAATAGAAGCTAAATTGGTATCAGAAATAAAATAAAAATTCCTGTTTATTCCCAGTCTATCAACCCTTAAACTTACCTGTTCAACTGATTCTTCTGCTGAGACATAAACTACTTTTATGCCTTTTTCAGAAAGAATACCTGCTATCTGGGTTAATAAAGTTGATTTTCCTATCCCAGGATCTCCACCAATAAGAATTAGAGATGAGGAAACAATCCCTCCTCCTAAAACCTGATCAAATTCGGTGAAACCTGTTTTTAATCTTTTTTGAGGTTCAAAAATAATTTCAGAAAGTTTTTGAGCTTTTGCCTTTTCATAAGATATACTTTTTCCTTTTTCCTTTTTTTCCTTCTCTTCAACAAAGGTATTCCATTCCCCACATTCAGGACATCTGCCAAGCCATTTTAAACTTCTGTATCCACATTCTTGACAATAATAAGCCATGTTCTCACTTTAAAAATCTAAAATACCTTTCCATATGGAAAATTTTTTATATCTTTTTTTAGTCGTTTTTATGGTTATTTCATCAAGTTTTTTTGTATTTTTTAAATAATAGGGTTCTGAAAAATCTTTTTTTACTATTAAAACCTCTTTTCCTTTCAAGATATCAACCCCCCTCCATAAATGATATTGATTTTCTGGAAAGGGATCAAACTGCATAACATAAACTTCTGGATGAGTTTTTACATAAAAAGAAAGAGTTGCAGCAAGTTGTCTTCCTTCTGTAACTAAGGGTATTTTTTGAGTATAATATTTTTCTACTCTTTCTGCAAGAACCTTCCATCCTTTAAATCTCTCCAATAAAACCTGAAAAGGCTCAGGAAATTTTTCTGGAAAATACCCAAAAAGATAGACTATTATAGATAAAAGAATACTCAAAATTAAATTGGCAAAAATAAGGATCTCCCATTCCTTGGAAAGAGAAAAATAAGCAAAGAAAAATAAAAAACCTGTTAAAACAAAAGGTAAAATCCAATTTACATTAAGCTTAATAAAAAAGGAAAGAAAAAGTAACCCCAAAATAACAGGGAAAGAAAGAAAATATAGAAAATTAAGTTTTTCTTCAGATTCCTTTTTAAAAAATTTTTTGGTATACTCTCCTCCAGTATAAAGGAAAAACAAAAATAAAGGTGTATAAACACTTATGGAGTCTCTGAAAAATTTTAAAAAAGAAAAAAGGGAGAAGGTTTTTCTACTAAAATGTTCCTCTGTATGTTTTACCAAAATGAATTGATGAATATAATTCCAGTAGATATTGGGAAAATAAACTAAAAGCGCTATCAGAAACAAAAGAAAGGTTTCCTTTTTAAAAAATAAGTCTTTATTAAAAATTAGGAGATAAGTAATACCTAAAAATAAAAAAGTGAACATAGTCTGTTTAGTTAAAAGCCCAAGACCTATGAAAAATCCTGTAAAAATAGCATTTTTATAATTGGGATTTTCCAGATATCTTAAAAAGAAAAATAAGGATAAGATCCAAAAAAATATTAAAGGTGGATCAATAGTAATTATAAAACTATAAACTGTTAAAATAGGAATAAAAGAAAAGGTTAATAAAAGCAAAAAAGCCTTGTTTTCATTAAAATATTTATAAACTAATAAATAGGAAAAAAATATAGTTAAAGTTGTGAGAATTAAGGCTGGAAATCTTACTGCAAATTCTGTATTTCCAAAAAATTCAGTTGAAACTCTTATTATCCAAGCTATCATAGGTGGTTTATTATAATAGCCAAAATCCAAAAATCTTGACCAATCCCAATAATAGGCTTCATCATATGATAAAGGAAGATCTAAAAAATAAAGATAAGTCATTTTTAAGAAAAAAAGAATCAAAATAAAGAAAAGAGCTAATATAAATTTTTTATTTTGCAGAAATTTCAAAAAGAACCCTCCTGCAGATTTTATAAAAGATAAAGGCAAAAATAAAACCAAAGATCCAGCCTCCCAAAACATCAAAAGGAAAATGAACACCCAAATAAATACGAGACCATCCTACAAGAATAAAAAAAGGATAAAGTATTAAGGCTAAACTTGGATAGAAAAAGGAAAGAAAAAAAGAAAGAAAAGAGGAATTACTTGCATGACAGGAAGGAAAACTAAAACTTGATTTTTTCTGCAAAGGTTTTTCAAGATAGATAAATTTTTTATTGGAATAATAATAGATATTAGAAATACTGATAAAGGGCCTTTCTCTTTTAAAGATAGGCTTTAAAACATTCCCGCAACTAAAATCAATCACTATAAAGCCTAAAATCATAAAAATCAGAATTGCCAAATATTTTTTTAGAGAATACTTAATTAATAGAAAAAAACTTACCAAAATATAAAAAAAGTCAATAAAAGTGGGAATACTGAAAATAGGCAAAATACTATCTAAAAGGGTATTTCTAAAATGGTTTATCAAATAAAATAACTTAATGTCCCCAAAAAACATTAAAGTATGGTTATATTAGCTATCTTTGCATCTTCCAGAAATCTCTTTAAACCTACATCTGTAAGTGGATGTTTAAACATCTGTTCTATTACTTTAAAAGGAATAGTTGCTATATCAACTCCTAAGAGTGCACACTGTTTAACATGATCAATATGACGAATACTTGCAGCAATTATTTCTGTTTCAAAATCATAAAAGGTATAAATCTGGATAATTTCTTCCAAGACACCTATCCCATTATAGCCTATATCATCAATTCTTCCTATAAAAGGGGAAACATAGGTAGCTCCAGCTTTTCCTGCAAGTAAAGCTTGAAGCGGGGAAAATACCAAAGTTACATTAGTTTTGATTCCCTCTACTCTTAAAACCTGAACTGCTTTAATCCCTTCGTAGGTAAAAGGTATTTTTATAACTACATTATCTCCCATTTTGGCAAGTTCTCTTGCTTCTTTCACCATTCCCTCAAAATCAGTTGCTATAACCTCTAAAGATACAGGTTTGTCCGGAACTTCTTTAAGTATTTCAAGAGCCGCCTCTTTCCAAGGTTTTCCTGTTTGAGAAAGAAGAGTTGGATTAGTAGTAACTCCATCGAGAATCCCCCATTCCTTTACTTTTCTTATTTCTTCAATCTTGGCAGTATCTACGAATATCTTCATAAATCCCCTCCCTTTAATAAATTGAAGGTTTTAAGCCTGAGCGCCTGAAGTTTTATAAACCCTTCTGCATCTTTTTGTTCATATCCTCCAGTCTCATCAAAACTTACAAGTTCCTTTTTATAAAGACTATAAGGACTTTTCCTCCCAACTACCATTACATTTCCTTTATAAAGTTTAAGTCTTACAACACCAGATACCTTTTCTTGAGTCTTTTCTATCATGGTTTTTAAAGCTTGGAACTCTGGACTGAACCAGAATCCATAATAAATAAGCTCTGCTATTTTGGGCATAAGGATGTCTTTTAGTCTCATAACTTCTCTATCAAGAGTAATCTGTTCTAAAGCACGATGAGCTATATGAAGAATTGTTCCTCCAGGAGTTTCATAAACTCCTCTACTTTTAAGCCCAATAAATCTATTTTCTACCATATCAACCCTTCCAATTCCATGCTTTCCTCCTATCTTATTAAGCTTTTTGAGAAGTTCTGCAGGACTTAGTTTTTCTCCATTTACAGCTGAAGCTTCTCCCTTTTCAAATTCAATTTCTATATATTCAGGTTTATCGGGTGCTTTTTCGGGAGAAACAGTCATAATAAACATATCCTCAGGTGGTTCAACCCAGGGATCTTCCAAAATCCCTCCCTCATAGCTTATATGAAAAAGATTGGCATCAATACTATAAGGTTTTTCAGAAGTTACGGGTACAGGAATTCCGTGTTTTTTAGCATATTCTATAAGATCCTTTCTTCCCTTAAAATCCCATTCTCTCCAAGGTGCAATAATTTTAAGATGTGGAGCAAGAGCAGAATAAGTTAATTCAAAACGAACCTGATCATTTCCCTTTCCAGTTGCACCATGGGAAACAGCATCTGCTCCTTCTTCTAAAGCAATTTTAACCTGCTCTTTTGCAATAAGAGGACGAGCAAGAGATGTTCCCATGAGATACCAATCTTCATACCTTGCCCCTGCCTTTACAGCAAAAAACACATAATCTTTAACAAATTCTTCTTTTAAATCCTTTATTATTACTTTTTCTGCACCACATTTTAAACCCTTATCTCTAATTTCCTCCCAGTTTTCCTCTTGCCCAAGATCTGCACAAAAGGCAATAACAGGGCACTTATATTTTTCTATAAGCCATTTCAAAATAACAGAAGTATCAAGACCGCCAGAATAGGCTAAAACTATCTTTTGAGGTTTCAAAAAGTCCTCCTTAAACTTTACTTAATGATTTACCGAGTTTTTTCTCTACTGATTCAATTTTGGCTTTAATACGACCTGACTTAGCCTTTCTAAAATCTATTTTTATGTTGACAATTATACGATTACAATCTCTCTCCAAAGCCTTAAAACAATCTTCTACAATTTTTAAAGCAGATTCTATATTATCGGTTTCAATAACTGTTTCCATAGGAGTTAATAAATAAGGTAATCCCGATTTTTCTATTACTTCAACAGCTCTTGCTACATACTCACTAACACTTTCTCCCTTGTCTAAAGGAAAAATGCTAATTCCTATTAATACACTCATAACAAAAAATTTTACAATAAGTTCTTTCAATATCAACTACACAAACTCAAATATTTTATTAAAACTTGACAAAAACAAAAGTTTGTCTTAGTTTTTAATTAAGAATTTTAAAAAATCTTAAAAATCTATGAAAAATCACTCTAAAAAACTAATTATAGTAGCTAATCGTCTGCCTTTTACTGTTAAACCAGATTTAAGTTTTTCAAAAAGTCCTGGAGGACTTGTTTCAGGTTTAGAAACCTTTCTCAAAAAATCTGAGATTAAAAATTATGTGTGGATTGGATGGATTGGCTCTCATGTGGATAGAAAAAAATTTGAAATAATAAAGAAAAAAGCAAAAAAATTAAAGACCTATCCTGTTTTTATTCCGGTAAAACTGATAGATAAATTTTACAATGGATTTTGTAATAAAATCCTCTGGCCTCTTTTTCATGGTTTCCCTACTTATGTAGTTTATGATGAAAGTTATTGGGATACCTATGTAGAGGTAAATAAACTATTTTGTGATGAGGTCTCCCAGCATATTACTGAAGACTCAATAGTATGGATTCATGATTATCATCTTATGCTTTTACCTTCTTTATTAAGAAATCTTTTTCCTAAAATAATGATTGGTTTTTTTCTTCATATTCCCTTCCCACCACCTGAACTTTTTATGCAACTTCCTTGGAAAAGAGAGCTTCTTGAAGGTCTTTTAGGATGCGATTTAATTGGATTTCATATATATGAATATACTACCAATTTTTTAAGAACTCTTTCTCGAACCTTCGGATTAGATCATAAAATGGGAGGAATTTTATATCAGGATAGATTCATAAAAGTTGAAACTTTTCCTATGGGAATAGATTTTAATTTATTTCATAATGCCTGCGAAAGAAAAAATATAAAAAATTTGGTAAAAAAAATTAAAAACCAGTTAAAAGGTAAAAAAATTATCTTTTCTGTAGATAGACTTGATTATACCAAAGGAATCTATAACCGACTTTTAGCCTTTGAAAAAATCTTATTAACACGTCCTGATTTACATGAGAAGATAGTTTTAATTATGGTAGTAGTTCCTTCAAGAGAAGGGGTAGAACATTATCTAAGAATGAAAAAACAATTAGAAGAAAAAATAAGTGAAATCAATGGAAGGTTTGGCAAAATTCACTGGACACCAGTTCTTTATTACTATAGATTTCTTAATTTTGAAGAACTTGTAGCTCATTATTTAGCTACAGATGTTATCTTAGTCACACCTTTAAAGGATGGCATGAATCTTATTGCTAAGGAGTTTGTTGCCTCAAGAAAAGATAAAAAAGGCGTTATCATACTTTCTGAATTTGCAGGAAGTGCAAAAGAATTGGGAGAAGCTATTATTGTAAATCCCAATTCTATAAAGGATCTTGCAAAGGCTCTGGAAAGAGCTCTTGAAATTCCAGAAGAAGAACAGAAAGAAAGAATTGTATCTATGCAAGAAAGACTGGAAAGATATAATATATTAAAATGGGGAAATGATTTTATTTCTACTTTGGAGTCTCTCAATGATAAAAAATATAAACTTACCACAAAACTCTTAAACCAAGCTCTTATTAATCAAATTAAAAAATCTTTTAAAAACTCTTACCAAAGAGTGCTTTTTCTTGATTATGACGGAACTTTAGTTCCTATTATATCCAAACCTCATCTTGCTTCACCTGATAAAGACCTTATAAATCTTTTAAAAAAGCTCTCAGAAAATCCTAATACAGATGTAGTTATTATTTCAGGAAGAAAAAAAGAAGATTTAGAGAAATGGTTTAATGGTTTAAAAATAAATTTTATTGGAGAACATGGAATATTTATTAAAAAATACAACCAAGATTGGGAATCTCTCGCAAACATAACTTCTGATTTTAAAAACTCTATTAAGAATATAATGGAAATTTATGTAGATCGTTTACCACAGTCCTTTATTGAAGAAAAAGAATTTTCCATAGTTTTTCATTATAGAAATGCAGACCCAGAATTAGCAAGTTTAAGGGTTGCAGAATTAATTGATGAATTATTAATACTCACAGGTAATATGCAAGTCAACCTTGTTTTGGGGAATAAAATAGTAGAAATAATACCTGCTGGTATTGACAAAGGTGTGGCAGCAAATATATTTTTGAGGGAAAAAAATTATGATTTTATCCTTGCAATAGGAGATGATGCTACTGATGAAAATTTATTTATTAGTCTTCCTGAAGAAGCAATAACTATAAAAGTGGGTTTAGGTAGATCTTTTGCTAAATACAGTACAAAATCCTATATAGAAGTAAGAAACTTATTAGAAAATTTAATAGATCATGAGTAATCCGTTTGTCTTTAAATCTGAACTTTGGATACCAAGGTATACAGGAATAAAGGTTTGTTCACTAAAAGAATTAATTGAAGCACTTAAAATAATTGATAAATTTTCCATATTTTATCATATGTATATAAATATTTTTAACTATCATAATTTGCCCACTTTTTATACAAATAGTATCTCCTATTGGCTTTATAAAAATGGGTATCTTTTATTAGCAGAAAAACTTTCAGTTATTGATCCCTTAGATTATTTTGATCTTGAAGAATTAAGAAATGTTTTAATCAAGACCATTAAAGAAAACTATTATGAAAACATGAATGAAAAAAAGGGAAACCCCTTTTATTTTATTACAGCAGAAAGAGAAATTATAGAAAGTGGAAGAATTGCTCATACCTTAAATGAATTTATAGAGGGAATTAAAAAATCAAGTATAAACTCCCTTTTTTATCATTTAGTAACTTCAAGAATAGAAAATAAAACCTTAATAAATGATTATTCTGCCTGGTTATTTAATATGGGAGTAGCTAAAAAAGCAGAAAAAATAAATAAATTGGATCTTTATTCAAGGAATTTATACGAAATTAAAAAAGAAATAATCGAAATTCTGGAAAGCAAAGAATGTTAGAAGAATATATCCCCTTTGTTGGTGAAGAAACTATTCAGGAATTAATTCTTATAAGTAAAAAATTAAAAGACTTAAAGGTACTTCATGTAAACTCCACTTATAAAGGTGGTGGAGTTGCTGAAATTTTAAATAGCTTAGTTCCCCTTATGAATGAACTTGAAATAAAAACTGATTGGAAAGTTTTTAGGGGTGACGAAAGATTTTTTAGTTTTACCAAAAAATTGCACAATTTACTTCACATACCCTGTGGAAAATACATTAATAGCGATGAAATTGTTTATTATTTAAAAATTACTTTTGAAAATTTAAAAGAAATAGATACAGAGAATTATGATATAGTATTTATCCATGATCCTCAACCTATGGGTCTTATAATAAAAAAACATCCAGGACAAAAATGGATTTGGAGATGCCACATAGATACCTCAACCCCTGATCCTCAAGCATGGAACTTTCTGGAAAACTTTTTAAATGCCTATGATGCTTGTATATTTCACATGCCTGAATTTGCATATGAAAGAATTACTATTCCTATTTATACTATTCCTCCATCTATAGATCCCTTACATCCTAAAAATATAGAATTATCAGAAGAAGAAATAAAAAATATTATAACCAAATTTGGTATAGACCTTGAAAAACCTATTATTCTTCAAGTTTCTCGTTTTGATAGATTAAAAGATCCTTTTGGAGTTTTTGAAGCCTTTAAATTAATAAAGAAAAAGTATGATTGTCAGCTTGTTCTTGTAGGTTCTTTTGCAGAAGATGATCCTGAAGGAGAAAGTGTTTACAAGGAACTTTTAAATAAAACTTCAGGAGAAAAGGATGTTTTTGTACTTAATTTACCTCCTAATAGCCATAGAGAAATTAACGCTTTTCAAAGAGGTGCAACAGTTGTTGTACAAAAGTCTTTAAAAGAAGGCTTCGGTCTGGTAGTTTCTGAAGCTATGTGGAAAGGAAAACCAGTTGTAGGTTCTAATGTAGGAGGGATTAAAAGACAAATAGTTCACGGCATTACAGGATATCTTGTAAATAGTATAGAGGGGGCTGCAGTAAGAATAAAACAACTCTTAGCTAATAAATATTTTAGAGATGAAATGGGATTTCATGCTAAGGAGAGAGTAAAACATAGATTTTTAATTATTCGCCATCTAAGGGATTATCTCATACTTATTTACAAAATCTTAAATCAAAAATCCTAAACCTTTTAACAAGCTCCACATAATTTACATTCTTCTGGTCTGCAAAAAGTACTTGTTTTTAAATTTAAAGCCTTTTGCCATTCCCTCCAGAGATATTCCTTTTTTACTCCAATGTCAATTTTATCCCAAGGAAAAGCATTATATAGAGAATCTTCAGGAGCTAAAATTTCAGAAATATTAGGAATACTCTTAAGAGCTTTTTTTAAACTTTCCCCCTTTGCCATTAAAATCAGAAACTCTTTTAAGCTTTTGTCTCCCCTTGCTATTACAGCCTGAACAAAGGCTTCTCTTGGAGACTCAATCTTTAAATTTCTAATAAATCCTGAGTTTTTTTTAACAAATTTTTCTTTTTCTTTAAGTATCTTTAACTCTGGAAAATTAGCCCATTGAAAAGGAGTATGTGGTTTAGGAACAAAAAAAGAAAAGGTAAAAGAAAAATTAAGATTATATTTCTGTTTTAAAAGATTTTTTATAAATTTTGCTATTTCTTCTAAATCTTTTTCTTCCTCAAGCGGTAATCCCAACATAAAATAAAATTTAACATTCTTAAGTCCCCTCTCCTGAAATTTACTTAATGCCCAGAAAATTTCTTCCTCTGTTAAAATTTTATTTATCACCTTTTTTAGCTTCAAAGATGCTGTCTCTGGAGCAATAGCAATACTTTTTGTGCCTTTAAGAAGTTCTAAAAAATCTTCATTCAAAGCATCTATTCTTAAAGAGGAAAAAGTAAGGAGACATCCCTTTTCTAAAAGCTTTTTACCAAGAAAGATGACCTCTTTTTTGTCTGCAAATTCAAGTCCTATAAGCCCAACTTTAGAATTTGCGGGAATCTCTTCTATTACTTCATTTATAAGTTCTTTTGAATAACCTCTTGGTGGTCTATAAAGAAATCCTGCAGCGCAAAATCTACAAGCTCTTCCACATCCTTTCGAAACTTCTATTAAATAGGTATTTGAAAATTCAGCTTTTTCACTTATAAGTTTTGAATAAATAATCTTTTTTGGTTTTTTACTTTTGACAACTTTTATATTTTTTTTCTTTTCATACAAAGGAACATAAATAAAAGAAAAATCAATTACTTTTTCAAGAAATCTCTTTTTGTCTTGAAAATATTCTATAAAAATAGGAACTATCTTTTCTTCCATTTCTTCCCATTCACCCAATAAAAGGGCATCTAAAAAAGGAGAAACAGGTTCTGGATTTAACCAAGTTGCTATTCCTCCCGCTAAAACAATTTCTTTTCTTTTAGAAGGATCTAAGTTTATTTCTCCCATATTTAAAATCTTTATAACATTTATATAATCAACTTCGAAGGAAATAGAAAAAAGAATAAAATTAAAGTCTTTTAGGAGTCTGTTGCTCTCAATTGATCTTAAAGGCTCCTCTTTTGAAGGTAAAAATATTCTTTCACAAACTATCTCTTCATATTTATTCAATCTTTCATAAATATATAAATACCCCAGATTTGACATTCCTATGGGATAATAATTTGGAAAAACAAGAGCAACAGAGACTTTGTTTCTCCATTTTTTCTTTATATAATTCTTTTCAAACTTTAAGTAATCCATAAACCTCAATATAACTTGCAAGGTTGCCTTTTTGATTATAAAATAATTTTTAAATTTTAACAAAATTAAAAAGTTTTTTTATGGAAAAAAAGTTTTTAATAATTGCCGGTCCTTGTGTATTGGAAGATTTTGATACAGCCTTTTATATTGCCAATTTTTTAAAAGAACTAATTTCCAAATATGAATTTGATTATGTTTTTAAAGCTTCTTTTGATAAGGCTAACAGAACCTCTCTTTTTTCCTATAGAGGACCTGGTTTAGAAAAGGGACTTTCCTGGTTAGAAGAAATTAAAAAAAATTTAGATATAAAAGTTACAACTGATGTTCATGAAACTTGGCAAGTAAAACCTGTTTCTGAAGTGGTAGATATTATTCAAATTCCTGCCTTTCTTTGCAGACAGACAGATCTTGTGGTCTCTGCCTCCCAAACAGGGAAAATTATTAATATAAAAAAGGGACAATTTATGTCTCCTTGGGATATGAAATATGTATTACAAAAAGCTCAAATTCAAAACCCTCCAGAAGTTCTTCTTACTGAAAGGGGGTATTCCTTTGGATATAGAAATTTAGTAGTAGATTTTAGATCTATTCCTATTATGAAGAGTTTTGGAGTAAGAGTAATTTTTGATGCAACCCACAGTGTTCAACTTCCAGGTGGAGGAGAAGGAAAATCTGGAGGAGAAAGAGAATTTGTGCCTTATCTTATAAGAGCTGCTGTTGTAGTAGGAGCTGATGGTATTTTCATGGAAGTTCATCCAGAACCTGATAAAGCTCTCTGCGATGGACCAAATTCTTTACCTCTTTCGGAATTGGAAAAAATTTTACAACAGATAAAAGATTTAAGAGCTGTAGTTGAAAAACATGGAATATCCTGAAAATGTATTAAAGAAGGCAGAAAAAATAAAATTTCTTCTTCTTGATGTAGACGGAGTTCTTACAGATGGAAAAATAATTATAGACGAAAATGGAAGAGAAATCAAAAATTTTTATGTACTTGATGGAATGGGGATTAAACTCTTACAAAAGATCGGTGTTGAAGTAGGAATTATCTCCGGTAGATTTTCCTTAGTAGTAGAATATAGAGCAAAAGAACTGGGTATTGAAGTTTTAATTCAGGGAGAACTTAAAAAACTTTCTGCCTATGAAAAAATTTTAAAAGACAAAAAATTGAAAGATGAAGAAATAGCCTATGTAGGAGATGATTGGGTAGATTTGCCAATTTTGAAAAGAGCAGGACTTGCAATAGGAGTCCCCAATGCCTGGTATCCTGTAAATGAATATGTAGATTATATAACCAAAAATCCTGGTGGAAAAGGGGCAGTCAGAGAGGTTTGTGATCTTATCCTTAAAGCAAAGGGGAAATGGGAAGAATTATTAAATTTCTACTTAATATAATTCTTTTTATTTTCTCTTTATACTCATCTTCTTTTTCCTTTCAAATTGCCTCTCAAAATATTGAATACGCCTTTTATAAAAAAAACCAACTTGTTTGGAGTTTTAAAATGAAAGAGTTCCTTCAGAAAGAAAACGGAGATTTTGAGGGTAAAAATATTTATCTTATAAATAAAGAAAAAGGACTTGAAATTTGGGCAAATAAAGGATTTTATAAAAAGGGGGAAGATAAATTTGTGCTTCAAGATAATGTTTACCTTATTACTTCAGAGTTTGGAGAAGTTTATACTCAGGAGATAATATTTTATCCAAAGAAAAATCTTATTATTACAGATAAAGAAGTTACATTAGTAAAAAAAGGATTAACTATAAGGGGAAAAGGACTTATATATGAAATTGGAACAGGAAATTTTAAAGTTAAAGAAAAAGCAAAAGTTAGGTGGAAAATTTAGTTATGCCTATTAATAAAGAAAAGCTAATTCTTTCTGCTTATGAAAAAGCAAAAGGACATAGAAATAGAGTAAAAGAAAGATTTTTAAAAGAGGGACCCGAAAAATTTACTGATGAAGATCTTTTAGAACTTCTTCTTATATTAAACATTCCTTTTAAGGATACCAGAAAATTGGCAAGGGAGCTTTTAAATCATTATAAAACCCTTGATAATGTGCTTGATGCTCCTTTAGAGGAACTATCAAAATTTAAGGGATTAAAGGAAAAGTCAGCCCTTCCTTTAAAAGTAGTAAAAGAGGTTGCAAAAAGGTACTTAAAAGAAAAAGCTTTGAAAACTGAATATCTAAGATCCCCAGAAGATGTTTATAATTATCTGAGATATGAGATGCAAAACCTTCCAAGAGAAACTTTAAAGGTTATTTTTTTAGACATCAAATCAAAAGTTCTTTCCATAGAAACCCTTTTTGAAGGAACAATTACAGAAAGTGCAGTTTATCCAAGAGAAATCTTTAATAAAGCCTTTGAGAAAAAAGCTTCCCTTTTGATATTGGTCCATAACCATCCCTCAGGAGATTTAACTCCCTCAAAAGAGGACATTAAGTTGACTAAAAATTTAATTCTGGCAGGCCATCTTTTACAATGTAAAGTTATCGACCATCTTATCATAGGTAAAAATGGTTATTTCAGCATGGCTGAAAATGGACTTATAGAAACCTTAGAAAAAGAAATATTAAATGTTTTGAGATGAAAATTAAGATTGCCAAGAGAGCTGGGTTTTGCATGGGAGTTAGAAGGGCTGTAAATCTTGTCTTAAAAGCTTTAAATGAAAAAAAGCATCCTATCTATACATATGGTCCTCTTATTCATAATCCTCAGACACTTGAACTTTTGAATAAGCTTGGAGTTAAGGTTTTAAAAAATAAAGAAGAAAAAGTACCTTATGGAGTATGCATTATAAGAGCTCACGGAATTCCTCCTCAGGAAAGAGAAGAACTTTCTAAAAAATTTGAAATTATAGATGGAACCTGTCCTAGGGTTTTAAAAGTTCAAGCATTTGCTAAAAAAGCTATCTCAGAAGGTAAAGAAGTGGTAATTATAGGAGATAAAAATCATGCAGAGATAAAGGGAATTCTTGGATATTGCAAAGATAAAGGCTATGTGATTAATTCTTTTGAAGACATAGAAAATTTGCCAGAACTTAAAAATTATGTAATCCTTTCTCAAACAACCCAGGATGAAAAACTTTTTAAGGAACTTTCTAAAGCAATTCTTTCAAGGTATCCAAATGGAGAAATTATAAATACTATATGTAATGCAACTGAAGTAAGGCAAAATGAAGTTAGAAATCTTAGTAAAACCTGCTCTTCTATTATTGTAATAGGTGGTAAATTCAGTGCTAATACTAATAGACTTGCTGAAATTGCAAAAAAAGAAGGCAAAAAGGTCTATCTTATAGAAAAAACCGAAGAAATCCCCTTAGGAGAACTTAAGAAAGAAAAAGCTGTTGGTATTACTGCAGGTGCTTCAACCCCAAACTGGCTAATTAATGAAGTGGTAGATTTTTTGAAATCAGGTACCTCAAAACTTTATCTATTTTTAAAATTTTTCTCTTTTCTTTCCTTTCCTCAATCTCTCAATTTCACTTTACTTTTCTGGGGACTTTTAAATTTCGCCAATTTTACTTTAAACCTCAAAACTTTATCTTTTCTTTTGTCTCTTTTTTCCTTTCTTATGATAAAGTATAACCTTGAAAATTTACAAAACTTAAAAACTTTCGAATTTTATTATTCCATAAAAGCAAGTTTTCTAAAAAAACACAAATCCCTTATAAAATTTCTTTTAATTCTTTTCTCCCCTTTATGTATATTAAGCGGAATAATTTATCATCCGAGGATTTTGGTGTTTTTTATAGTTTTAACTATCTTAAATCAGATTTTTTTTGCAACTCGGTTTCATTTTATTGTAGAACCTTTAATTCTAATTGGACTTTCCTTATTTTTTTATCCCTTCTGGAATCTCTTGTTTACTCTCATTTTTTTACAAATTCTTTTTATTTTACTTTTCCTACATCTATATTTTGAATCTGTTTATTTTCAAACAGACGGATTTCTGCCTTCTAATTTTTTATTTTCCCTTTTTGAATATAAAGAAACTAAGATGTATAAATTAATGTTAATTCTTATCTTGTTTGGTATTATTTTTATTTTTCCTCTATTTTATTTAAACAGATTTTATATTCTTCTTTTAATACCTTGGGGATTAGCTTATAAATTTTTAGTTCTTTTAAAGAAAAGACCCTTAGGGCAAATAATTTATTTAGAAAATTTATCACTTGTTTTACCTTTCACTTTTAACTTAATAAGTTTAATTTTAAAATAAACTATGTTTAAGAAAGAGGATTTTCTTTTTATGGAAGAGGCTTTAAGCGAAGCTGAAATTGCTTTTAAAGAAGATGAAGTACCTGTAGGAGCAGTAATTGTAAGTCCTGAAGAAAAAATAATAGGAAGGGGAAGAAACCAAATTATTAAATTTGGAGATCCCACAGCTCATGCAGAAATTTTAGCTATAAGAGAGGCTTGTAAAAATCTTGGTAATTATAGACTTTTAGGTTGTAAAATGTATGTAACTTTGGAGCCTTGCCCAATGTGTGCTTATGCCCTTGTTCTTGCAAGAATTGAAGAATTAATATTTGCAACAAGAGATGAAAAAACAGGTGCCTGCAGAAGTATTTATAATATAGTAGAAGATTGTAGATTAAATCACCAGATAAAAATAAAAGAAGGCCTTCTAAAAGAAAGAGCTGAAAAATTATTAAAAGAGTTTTTTAAAGCAAAAAGATAAATTGTTAGAACCCAAAGGCAAAAACTCTGTTTTTCCCATGTTTTTTAGCTTGATACATAGCTTCATCTGCTTCTTTAATAGCTTCTAAAAAATCTTTTCCAAGATTAAAAATTGATATTCCAATACTTACGGTTATTTTAAGTTCAGGAAGGTCTTTAAATTTTATATTTTCTATCTTTTTTCTTAATCGTTCACCAAGGTTTTTACCTTCCTCTAAACCGCATCTATAAGCTATGACTAAAAACTCCTCTCCTCCGTATCTAATAACCTCATCGGTAATTTTAATATTTTTTCTTAAAGTTTTAGCTAATTTCTTTAAAACCTTATCTCCTACCACATGACCAAAAGTATCATTAACCTTTTTAAAATTATCTATATCAATCATTAAACACGCTGTAGGTCCGTTTATACTTTTTAATTTTGTCCTTATTAAATTTAAATAGGATCTATTATTTACTTCAGTTAGCGGATCTATATAAATTAAGTCTGGAAAAGTTTTGGCAATATCTCTTATGCTTAAAATTCCAACCAGTTTTTTCTTTTTATTAATTACAGGAAGATGACCGATATTAAAATTTTTCATCAAGGCTAAAGCTTCAGAATAAGGTTCATTTTGATAAATAGTGATTAAAGCCTCCTTATTTTTATTTAGCTCTTTTAATGCCTCTGAAATATTATTTAAAAAGAGATTTAAAAAACATATTTTGGGAAGATCTCTTAAAGTAATAATTTGATAGGGTTCATATTTTTCGTCAACAATTATAATGCTTCCTATTTCATTATTTCTAAAAACATCTATTAAATCCTGTAAACTATTTTCAAGTTTAAGAGTCATGGGATCATTTTTCATAATATCCCTTACTTTCATATAAGCTCCTTATTATTTTAAATTAAATTTTTTATAAAACACTTTTTAAAAATTTTACAAGTCCAAATTAATAGATAGTTGACAAATAGTGAGAAATATTTAAAGTTTAAAGTAGATTTGGAGGAGTGCCCGAGTGGACGAAGGGGGCCGACTCGAAATCGGCTAAGGGAGGTAATCCCTCCCTTCGGGGGTTCGAATCCCTCCTCCTCCGCACTTTTTATCATTTAAAATAAGTATAATGAATAAAAGTAAAACTACAAAATCAAAAATAATTGAACTTTTAAAAACTAACGATATTATTTCTGGAGAAGAAATTGGCAAAATCCTTAATATATCAAGAACTGCTGTATGGAAACATATTCAGGATTTAAAGAAAAAGGGATATCAGATAGAAACCTTAGCCAAAGGATATAGACTAATAAATAATTTAGATCTCCTAAATGAAGAGGAACTTTCAGATCTTCCTTATAAAGTTTATTATTTTAAAGAAATTACCTCTACTATGGATGTTGCTAAAGATATAGCTGAAAAAGAAGAATCTGCTATTATCATTGCTGAAACTCAAACCAAAGGTAGAGGAAGACTTAATAGGATTTGGCACTCACCAAAGGGTGGAATTTGGATGAGTCTGATTGTAAAACCCTCCCTTTCTTTAAAAGAAGCCTTTCTTCTTACCTATACAGCAAGTTTAGCAACAGCTTTAGCCCTTGAGAAAATAGCAAGAATAAGGGTTTATCTTAAATGGCCTAATGATGTAATTTATAGAAATGACAATGAGGAAAAAAAACTTGCTGGAATTCTTTTAGAAGTAAAAGCAGAAATTGATAAAATAAAATATGCTATAATAGGGATTGGAATAAATGTAAATAATGAAATAAGCTCTGTGGAACCTCAAGCTATCTCTTTAAAAGAAATTCTTAACCGAGAAATTAAAAGGAAAGACATTATTAAAGCTCTTGTAGAAAATTTTAGATATCTTATTAAGAAAGAGCCTAAAGAGATTTTAAATGCCTGGAAGGAAAAAAGTCTAACCCTTGGAAGAAAAGTAAAAATTATTCATCCAGAAGGAGAAAAGATAGGATTTGCTTTAGATATATCTGATGAAGGGGCTTTAATTTTAAAAACTGAAAAAAACGAAATCTTAAAAATTTATTCCGGAGATTGCATCCATTTAAGAAGTATTTCTTAAAATTAAAGATTAATTATAGCTATGGTTGGTTCTATACAGTGATAGACTATAGCTGAACTTACTCCACCCGTTACAAGATCTTTTAAAGGGGATCGTCCTCTTCTTCCTATAATTACCAAATCATAATTATTTTCTTTTATTTCTTTTATTATCTCCTTTGAGGGGATTCCTATAAGGACCTGGGTTTGAATTAGTTTTTCTGGAATATATTCATCTAAAAATTTCTTTTTTGCAATGGAAAGATTTTCTCCTGCCTCTTTTTCAGGATCAATACCTTGATTGATCCTTTCCTGATACACATCCAAATTAATTACTCTTAATAATTTAATTTTTTTTATTTTTTCTCCTAATCCCTTTACTACATAAACTGCGTGTTCTACAGCCTTTTTGGAATATTCTGAACCATCTACAGGAATTAGAATCTTTGAAACAGAATCAACTTGGTCTTCTGAAAACTTCTCACCTATAAGATAAACAACCTGCTTTTTTGCATTATAAACAACCTTTGTAGAAACGCTTCCCATAACAAGGCTTTCAGTAAGACTTATGCCTCTGCGAGCAAGAAAAACCGAAAAGTAATCTTCTTTACATAATACCTCTATTATTTTATTACCTGGATCTCCCTCATCTACTCTTTTAATTATTTCTATAGTTATTCCACAATCTCTTAAAATTTTTTCATATTCATCAAGAATCGGTTTTATCTTTTCTTTTAAATATTGTTCCTTGAGTTTTTTAAATAATTCAGATTCTTTTAAAAACTCTACTCTTAAATCAATCCTTTTTTCATGGGCAGTTAAATAACTAAGTCTTATTACATGAAAAATTGTAATTTGAGAGATATCCTTAATGAAATACTTTAAAAACTTGCCAGCAAAAGTTATTGCTTTTTTAGAGTGTTTGCTTTCATCAACAGGAAGAAGGATTTTTTTAAAACTATAAATTACATCCACTTAAAAACCTCCTAATAAAATATAAGAAGCCATATATTTGCAATAAGTACAGTTATGATCATTAATATAAAGGCATATTTCATAAATTCTAAGAATGTAATTTTGTGTCCCAGACTTTCTGCAATTCCAACAGTTACAACATTTGCAGAGGCACCAATTAAAGTACCATTTCCTCCAAAACATACTCCAAAGGCAAGTGCCCACCAGAGAACATTACTTTCTGCTCCTGGGATCATTTTAGTAAGATAAGCCACAATTGGAAGCATAGTTGCAGTAAAAGGAATATTATCTACAAAAGCACTCATAAGAGCAGAAACCCATAAAATAAGAGTTATAGCAATTAATAAATTACCCTTAGAAAAATGATAAACCCAATCGGCAATAATAGCAAGAAGTCCTACTTCTTCTACTGCTCCGACAAGAATGAAAAGAAAGATAAAAAATAAAAGAGTTGTCCATTCAATGTCTTTTTCTATAAGTTCAAACATATTTACCTTTTTAGTTAAAATTCCATAAACAAAAAGTAGGCTTGCCCCAAATAAAGCGGGAATACTCACCTCCATATGCCAATAGCCATGAGTTACAAAAAAGGCAATAACTATAGCCATTACCAAAAGTCCATAAGTGAGAAGATTTTTATCTGTAATCTTAAATTCCTCTTCTAACTGGGCTATCAAACCATTTACATCCTCAGCTTTTCCTTTTTTATATTCCTTTTTGTAAAAAAACTCATTGTAAGCAATAAGTACTAACATACATATTAAAACCACAGGGGTTAAGTTTTTAACAAATTCCATAAAGGTTAGTCCTGTGTAAGATCCAATCATAATATTGGGAGGATCTCCGATCAAAGTTGCTGTTCCACCCAAATTGGATGACATTATTCCTGGAAGGAGAAGTGAAAAGGGAGAAATTCTTAGAACTATAGCTATCTCAATTAAAACAGGAGTATAAAGAAGCATGGTTGTAACATTATCAAGGAATGCTGAGGTTATCGCAATAAAAAAACAGGAAATTGCATTGAGCCAAAATACATTGCCTCTTGCTATTTTATAAGACATATAAGCACACCACTGAAAAACACCTGTGTGTTTTAAAATCCCAACAATAATCATCATCCCCATAAGAAGAAAAACCACATTTAGATCTATAGCTTCAAGTGCTCTTTCAAAAGAAATGATATGATAATCAGGATTTATAATTCCTAAGGTATAAGTAATAATTAGCATTGAACTTGCTCCTAAAAGTGCAGCAAGTGTTCTGTGAAGAAGTTCAAAGGCTATCAAAATATAGATAAAAATAAAAATTCCTGTCGCTATGTAAAAAGAAGGAGAAAGATATCTTTCAAGAACAATATTTTTTACTATATAAAAATTGTTCCTATTTTTAGCAAAGTCTTCTTTATTTAAAGAAATAATTTTTTTTTTTAAAATTGGTTTTGAATATTTCTAATTTTATATTTCCTCTTTCAATATCTTTTAAACTAACTTCAGTTTCTATTTGATAGCTACCTTGTGAAGAGGTAACTACAAAATCTCTTTCTTGGTGATCAACTAACAATCTTTTAGGTCTTTCATTTATTAAAAGCCTTATCTGAGCTTCTTTTATAGGCTCTTTATGGGCGTCTAAAACTTTACCAGATATAAATAAATTAACTTTTTCTACTTCTGATCGGGCTATTTCTGCAAAAATTAAAACCGAAAAAAAAGAAACTAAAAAAAAGAAAAACAATAGTCCAAATTTTTTCATATCTTTAAACTTTTAAAAGAGATTACTATAAATTAAAAAAAATTTTAATTGATTCTTAAAAAAAGGTAAAGAACCTGGGCTTTTACCCCAGGTTCTTTGTTATGATTAATGTCCTACTTTAAAAATACCTATAGCAGCAAGTACCAATACTAAAATTTCTAAAAGAGTAAGAACAGTATAGATGGTATCTTTTTTCTTTATAAATATAGGTAAAATTCTTATATAGCATAAAATAGTTAAACCTCCTAAGAATGCTATAGGAATGTAATTGAGGTAATCCCCTTTATTTATATTTTTAAACCATCCCCATCCAGTAGGAAGTCCTGTTTTTTCTATAAACTCATGAGCTCTCAATTTCCACAAATTAGGCAATTCATTAATAGGAATTTGATTAGGTAAAAGTCCTAAAAGATAAATTATAAATGTAATAACAAGTGCAGCTAATCCGATTTTCATTCCTATATCAAGAAGGTTAGCATAGGCCATCTGTTCTTCTTTTACATATTTATTCTGAGTCATTTTTTTTTCACCTCCTCCTCTAAAGTTTATGTCCATATTCCCAAACCTTTAAGTAAAGCTCTTAAACCTGCAAAACCAAGAACTAATATAACAATCCATTTTACAATTTTAGGTTTTGTGATAGCCAAAATTCTAACTCCCACTATGGAACCAAGCATTATTCCTATAACACCAGGCACAACTATCATTGGTAGCACAGCACCACTGTTTAAATAAACCCATGCAGCAGATGTATCAGTAATGGCGAGTAAAAATTTACTTGTAGCTACAGCTACTTTAATCGGTGCACCAAGAATAAGGTTTAATACTGGAACATTTGCCCAACCAGCACCAAGCCCAAATAATCCTGCAATGATACCTATAAGCATAAACAAACCAAGTCCTATAGGTGTTCTATGAATCTTCCATTCAACGTCCTTTCCTATAGAAGGATCATAAAAAATACCACTAATATGTAAAGCTTGAGAAAGGGCATCAGGCTCTTTTACTTCAGGAAATTCTGCCTTCTTTGCAGTTGCCATTATAATAACAATAAAAATAATCGTTATTCCTAAAAGGATTTGAACTATATTAGATGGAAGTTTTAATCCTACTAATGCTCCGATAATTGCACAGGTTGAAGCAATTAAAGCCATAGGAATGGAAAGTCTTAAATCTGCAAATCCCTGTCTTAAAAGTCCAGGGCCTGCTGCCAAGGCACCAGTTAAAGCTACAAAGAGACCTGCTCCTCTCACAAAGTCAATATGAAAAGGAAAGAAACTACTTACTAAAGGAACAAAAAGAACTCCTCCTCCAACTCCAGCAAGAACTGCAAGAATTCCCAAAATGAAGGTAAAAATGAATAATGCTAAGGGCCAAAACCACCATGGAAGAGACGAAGAAGGATCAGTTGTTTTTACTACTTCACCTGCAAAAGATAAAGAATAAATTAAACCTAAAATAAAAATTACGCTAAAAATAAGCCATAAAACCTTCTTTTTACAGTTCTTCATAAACCCTCCCTCATTTGAAATTTTATATTTAATTTTATATTTAAGATTACAATTTTTAACTTAAAAAGTCAAAGTTAAATTTCACTAAATTA
>ERZ1669248.304-NODE-304-length-26009-cov-22.483702_pt1 | contig 26009 bp, 33 predicted proteins | sample MGYA00579296_ERZ1669248 | MGnify/ENA primary metagenome ERZ1669248 (study PRJEB41166, sample SAMN08046057) | hot springs metagenome | biome: hot spring; feature: neutral hot spring; material: thermophilic sediment; isolation source: thermophilic sediment from...
ATCCTCTCTCCTTGTAGTACTCAGGCAACATCTCACTCAGTTTGACAGTACCTTTGCAGGTCCCTCCGGCATTGGTTCCTCCAAAAGCCTCTTTGGCAGCGGTCATTGAAACCTCGAGTTCGTAGTAAAGAATAATCCAAGATAAAAAGTAAAACTTTAAAGAATTTTTTGCTATAATAATAACTGAACTTGAACTGTTTGAATTAACGACCTCCATTTCTTTTAAAAAAATTTAAATAATTTCTCTAAGGCGTTAGCAAGGTGGCCTCATGAAGTACGCATTTCTCTGCAATAAAAGGACTAGCAAAGCTGGTTCAAGGATTGCTGTGGTAGGAGCTGGCCCAGCTGGCCTCTCAGCCACGGGATACCTGGTCTGCAGGGGCTATGATGTGGATGTATATGACAAGCTGCCAATGGCAGGAGGACTCATGGCTTTCGTCATACCCAAGTACAGAATTCCACTGGAAAACATCTTGGAGGGCGTTAAAGACCTGGAGGAAAACTTTGGTGTGAAGTTCAATCTCTCCGTCAAGGTCTGCCATGAAAGTGGTTATGAGGAGGGTGATGAGCTGTCTAAAACAAGCAAGGATCTGCAAGAGCTGTGCAGTGAGTACAACGCTGTCCTAATAGCAACTGGCACATGGAAATCGCATAAGCTGAACATAGAGGGAGAGGACTCCAAGAACGTCACATCAGCTCTAAGATTCCTCCTCAATCTGCATCTTCACGATATGGGTTTAGCAAGAAGTGGCCTCCCCAGGTTGGGCAGGGTGATTGTGATAGGAGGTGGCCTCAGCGCTATAGATGCAGCTGAGGAAAGCCTGCTCAGGGGCGCCCAGGAGGTTTACTTGGTATATAGGAGAACAAAAAAGGAGGCTCCTGCAGGGGAGTTTGAGGTAAACAGGCTGATAGGAATGGGGGTAAACTGGATCGAGTTGGCAGCACCAATTAGAATAATGGCAGAGGATGGCATTGCAAAAGAGGTGAAATTCCAGAGGATGAAGCTTGCTGAGCCCGATGAAAAAGGCAGGCCAAAACCTGTGCCAATACCTGGGAGCGAGTTCACTCTGGAGGCAGATACAATTGTTGTTGCTGTTGGGGAAAGACCAACTAATCCCCTCTCAGGGGATCTCGCCAAATACGTTGGGGAGGATGGGCGCATAATCGTGGATCAGAGCTTCAGGATCCCTGGAACAAACATTTTTGCTGCAGGAGATGTGGTAACGGGACCCTCAAAAGTGGGCAGGGCTGTTGAGCATGGCTTATTTGCAGCAAAAACAATAGACGAGCTTATATCAGCAGGAAAGCTTTCGGGTGGTTGATATGAAGCAAGCTGAAATTTGCGAGTTCCTACTGGTTGATCCTGAGAAGTGCAGTAAACTAGGCGAATTCCTTAAGACAATAGATTATACAAAGTGCATTGATTGCGAGACCTGTGAGAGGGTATGCAGCTTTGTGCACAACGGAAAATCTCTTATAAAACCCAGAAAAACCAAGATAGGGATAGAGAGACCAGTTTCATGTTTTCACTGTAGCGAGGCTCCCTGCATCGGGGCATGCAAGAGGGATGCGATAAAGAGAGATGAGGATGGCGTCATCTGCATAGATTACTCAAAGTGCAACAAATGTTTGGACTGCGTCTATGCATGTCCCTTCCGTGTATTCAAGCTGGGGGTTGGTCCAGAAGGAGCTCCAGCCAAGTGCGATCTGTGCAAGCCTCTTAGTGGAGAGGGATTGATGCCAGCTTGCATGGCAATGTGCCCGAGCAATGCGATAGCAATGAAATCTCAGGGAAAAATCTAAAAAATGAGGAAAAGGATATTAGCCGTAGAGGAGCCCCTCTTTCTCCAACATATCACTAACCCACTTCAGATCGAGCTCATCGAGCTTTGCTTTCGTTGGCCTCCCCCTTATCCATCCTCTCTCCTTGTAGTACTCAGGCAGCATCTCACTCAGTTTGACAGTATATCCCTTTGCAGGTCCCTCCGGCATTGGTTCCTCCAAAAGCCTCTTTGGCAGCGTGTCATGCTCCTCACCATCTCCAAATGACATTATGTTGAAAGCCCTCTCTGCATTGTATATTCTTTCCCCTGTTCTCTCGAACTCAGCAGGACTTACGTCCCAGCCGGTCACAACTGATAGCTGTTCTGCCATTACATCTGTCCAGTAGGCAAATGTCACAAACTTGCACACAATCAAGCTGTCAAGTGCAGCGAAGACATCCTGGAAGTTCTTCACCCATCTTCCCTTTCCTGCAGTCGCAAACCTGTCTATTAACTCAGGAACTCCCAGCACCTCAGGAGCTATTAAGTAAGCCCTGAGATGGCATCCTCCTCTGTTGCTAGTAGCATATGCAAGCCCATGTCCTTGTACTCCTCTTGGATCATAAGCTGGAAGCTCCTGCCCTCTCACAACCATCGCAAGCTCTGGTGCATTGTACTTCTTAGCCAGCCTAAGAGCTCCCTCAGCTAGGTCATCCCCTATCCCAGATCTGTAGGCAGTGCGCCAGGTAAGCTCAACTAATGCCTCTCCATTGCCCCATGTCACCTTCAATCCTCTAAGCTTCTCCTCAGGTACTTTTCCTAGCTCCACTAGCTCCATTAATGTGCCTATTGTGTGGCCCATTGATATCGTGTCCAATCCAAGCTCGTTGCAGAGAAAGTTCGCCTTTGTTATAGCAGCTAGATCATCTGTCCCTGTTTGGGCGCCAAATGCCCAGTCGGTCTCGTATTCAGGGCCTCCTCCCTCCCCTGTGAAGGGAGGCTTGTCTATTCTGCTGTACCTAGCGCAGCCCATTGGGCAGCCCCAGCAGACCTCCTCCTCTTGTTTCTTCCAATCAACTATCTCAGCAGCTATCCTCTCCCCGCTTATCCTATCAGCTGTTGGAAACACCCCGGTCCTGAAGTTCCTTGTTGGGAAGGCTCCATGAGCGTTTATTACATTTACAAGGACTGCAGTCCCATATTTTGGCAGGGATTGTGATGTAACAGGGGATTTCTTTATTATCTCCATGGATTTTTCTGATATATCCTCAAGTCTATCCTCTCTTGCCACCTTTGGCACCATATGACCTCTTATTGCTATCGCCTTGAACTTCTTCGATCCCCAGACGGCACCGTGTCCTCCTCTTCCAGCCGCTCTGCTTTTATCGTTTATTATGCACGCTATCCTAGATAGATTCTCCCCAGCAGGTCCTATTGTTATAACCTTTATCTCTTTTGCCTCATCCTTTCCTATTGCTGGGGCAAGCTCCTCCTTTATCAAATCAGTTGTTGCATGAGTATCCTTCCCCCAGAGATGTTTTGCATCCCTTAGCTCAGCGTTTCCATCATGAACCCAGAGGTAGACGGGCTTGTCGGATGCTCCCTCTATTATAACAGCATCAAATCCTGCAAATTTAAGCTCAGGACCAGCCTTTCCCCCGCTATGGGAGTCATGAATGGTCCCTGTAAGGGGTGCTTTTGTGACAGAGCACCATCTTCCAGCTGAAGGTATACCTGTAATCCCCGTGAGAGGTCCTGTTGCCACTATTGCCTTGTTCTCAGGGCTTAGCGGATCTACCTTGGGGTTCACCTCCTTTAACATAAAGTAGACTCCAAGCCCTCTGCCGCCAATCCACTTCCTTAGGACGTCCTCCGGTGGAAGGGGCTCCTTTGAGATCTTTCCTTCAGTTAGGTTCACTCTAAGGATTTGCCCCATATATCCTCCAACAGGCATGGGGTACACCCCCACAAAACTTAAATGGCTTACTAATAAACTTTTATCCAGAAGAATGTAGAAAAATTTATTACTTAAAGGAGTTGATATGGAAAGCATGTTTAAACACAGTGATTGGCTGATCCAGCTGAGCCCAGAATCCCATCCAAGGGAGTTAATGGTGGAGATTTCAACTGAATGCAACTACAACTGTGTTCACTGCTTCAGGAATGCGACAGCCTTAAGAGGATGTATAATGAGCTCAGATCTCTTCTCACATGTGCTTGAGGAGGCATCAAATTCCGGTGTGAAGAAGATAGTCCTCTCTGGATGGGGAGAGCCCACGGTACATCCGAATATACTGAAGATGCTGAAGGAGCTGAAGGATTACGGCTTTCATGTAGCCCTCAACACAAATGGATCAAAGCTTCTCGAGCTTGCTGAGCATCTGATAAAACTTGAGATAGATGAGCTATTTGTGAGCATAGATGCCTTTGATGTAAAGCTCTACAGCCAGATAAGGAGGATGGGAGACTTTTCTCTTCTTTCCAAAGGGCTTGAAAAACTTAGGAACTTAAAGTTGCAGAATGGAAGCACAAAACCGGAGATAAAATCGATATTTACTGTGAACAAGCTCAATGTTAATGAGGTGAGCAAAGCCCTGCATTATGCTAAAGCTTTCGGTGTTCATGAGATCGCGTTCAGCTACTACATAGGTTATCCAGGAGGCCCGAGGGGACTTGAATGCCTGAGTTCAGATGAGTGCAGAGATAAGCTCAAGGAGGAACTAGAAAAAGCAGCTCTGAAGTATTTTGAGACAGGAATAAGAGTTGTTCAACCAAGCATAATGCCAACCACGATGAGAAAGTGTCCCTTTGCATCAAACAGAGCATTGTTCATAAGATGCGATGGTGCTGTGACCCCCTGCATCTACTACTCAAGGACATGGTCCACAGAGCTTTTTGGAGTGGAAAGGAAAATAGGAGAAGTTGTGCTTGGCAATATAAGGGAGAATAAGCTGATGGATCTTTGGAGAAGCTCATATTCCAGGATGTTCTTCAGGCTTTCCTTTACAAACATGCCATCCTGTTTGGATTGCACTCTTCAAAACTACTGTAACCTCACTCTGAGCAATGAGGCAGATTGCTGGGGAAATAAGCCCTCTTGTGCGCACTGTCCTTATCTTCACTATCTCTCCTACTGCCCTCTCTAGAGGAAATATTTATGAGTCCAGCAAGCATAGGATCAAGATGCCCGTAATTGTGAGAATTTATGCCTCCCTAAGGGAGAAGCTGGGATGGAACAGCAGAGAGTTGGATGTTAAAGGGGCCAGCTGTAAGCTTTCTGATATGCTGAGCCATCTAAGCGACCTAAAAAAAGTAATTGAGGAATTTGGTCAGGAAAACTTCACAATCCTGCTGAATGGTCGCAATATCAGGACTCTTAGTGGTCTGGAAACATCAGTCCTCGATGGAGATGTGATCGATATATTCCCTCCTGCTGGTGGCGGAAGACCCTTCTTGAGATAAAAAAGCATTCTGAGGGAATGCAGTCAAAACTCTATCATGAGGGAACTGCTCCGACGCTAATTTCCAGCCCCGGAATTTTAACTCTGCTGTAAATATAGTTTAAGATCTTAATAGATATGGATATCCAAGTTAGATATATTAGTCCTGTCAGAGAATAAACCTCCAGCGGCTCGAAAGTTTGGGCAGCTATGCTCTTGGATATGGTTGTAAGCTCTCTCAAACCTATTACAGTCAGGGCAGAAGTGCTCAATCCAAGTGACACATATTCATTAGTCCACGATGGTATCACTATTCTGAAGGCTTGAGGAAGGACTATATGCCTCAGAATTTGCCCAGATGTCATCCCAAGCGATCTAGCAGCTAAAAGCTGATCCTTGGACACCGCCTCAATAGCGCCCTTGAAGTATCCCTTCTGATATGCCCCGCTGTTCAGCATCAGAGTCACAGCTCCTGCTGTGAAAGAGTCCCATTTTATACCCGTGAGGACAGGAAAAGAGAAGTAGAACAAGAGAAGCTGCACTATTAGAGGGCTTCCCCTAAAGAATTCCACATAAGCTCCTATTATGATTCTGATGAACCTGTTCCCGTAGACATCCCCTAAGGCTGAGAGGATCCCCAGAACAAGGCCACCACTGAGTCCGAGAAATGTCATTATGAGGGTTGTTACAAAGCTTTGTACTATAAAGTCTATATAATCAAGCAGCAAACTACGTCCCTCCAACAAGCCTTTTAAGAAATTCTTTGACCCTTGGCGTTCTGGGATTGGTGAGAATCTGCTCAGGAGGTCCAGACTCTATTATCCTCCCGCTGTTCATGAACAATATTTCATCAGCAACCTCTTTTGCAAAAGCTATTTCATGCGTTACGATGAGCATAGTAACTCCTCTTCGGGCTAAATCCCTCATGACATCTATCACCTCCCAGGTGAGCTCCACATCTAAGGAGGCTGTAGGCTCATCGAACAGCAATATTTCTGGATCTCTTGCCAAGGCTCTGGCTATTCCGACTCTCTGTTGTTGCCCACCTGATAGCTGAGCAGGATAATAATCAGCCCATTCTTCCATTTTCACAGCCTTTAATGCCTCAATAGCTTTTTCTGTTGCCTCCTTATCTCTCATCTTGAGTACGCATTTTAAACCAATCTTGACGTTTTCTAGGCAGGTAAGATGCCTGAAGAGGCTCGGCTCCTGAAAAACAAATCCTATCTTAGATCTGATTAAATTCAAGTTTAGTCTTGAGGCGTAAACATCCTCTCCCTTGAAGAAGATTCTTCCCTCTGTCGGGGGCTCCAAAAAACCCATGATTCTGAGAAAGGTGGACTTTCCCGATCCGCTCGGTCCTATTATTACTTTCTTCTCCCCTCTTTTTATCTCAAAGTTTATCCCCTTGAGGACCTGCAGACGACCATAGCTTTTCTTTAGATCCACACACTCGAGCACGCTCATATCTCTCACCTCAGTCCATACTTTGTCTTCAGAGCTGAGCCTAATCTATCCAAGTAGCTTGCTATTGGGAGCGTTATGGCCACGTATATCGCAGCGGCCAATAGGTAGGGATAAAAAGATTTTTGGGCAGCTCTCAGTATATCGGCGTATTTTGCTAGGTCAAGGACTCCCAGAACAAAGGAATAAGATGAATCCTTTATAAGCAGAGCTATCTCGCTTCCCAGGCCCGGAAGAGCTACTATGAATGCCTGCGGGATTATTATATGTCTGAAAATCTGCATTTTTGTCATTCCTAATGAGACAGCAGCTAGCATCTGGTCCCTGCTCACACTGTTCATAGCTCCTCTGAATATCTGAGATTGGAAAGCACAACTTCTCAATCCAAGTGCTATAATAGTGCTAATGAATGGGTCTCTAAAAATGGGAATAAATGCCGCAAGCCCAAAGTGCAGGAAGAGCATTATCACCAGCACAGGTATGCCCCTCATGATGTTATCATATACCTCCAGGATTGTTGACGCTTTTCGTGAAAGCTGCTTAGTGATAGCCACTGGAACTCCTAAAGAGAAGCCAAGTATGAAGGAGATAAAGGATATAGATAGAGTTGAAAGGATTCCTTGAGATAAGAAAAAGATATCCTGTATGAGGGGCAAGTAATCCCCCCTATATTCCAGCTGTTATGTTCCATTTCTTCTTTATCTGGTCTATCTTCCCTTCTGCAAATAGCTCAGCTAAAGCAGCGTTTATCTTCTCCACTAGGGCTGAAGAGGCTTTGTTTGCTATGAAGGCAACTGGCCAGTATGACCTTGTGTAGATAACAGTAAGAGGTGTCTTCTCTGTTGAAATCCACCAGGTTGTTATGGGCGTTTCTGAGTATACAGCGTCTAATAATCCCCTTTTTAGATCCTCAAGGGCCATGCCGAAGTCCTTATAAGACTTTACCTGACCGGGCTTGATGATGCCCTTGTTAACAAGATCTAGGAGCTCAGCTTCCTCAGTAGTACCGCTTTCAGTTCCTACCACCATATTATATTTTGCTGTATCTGATAATGAGCTCAGCTTAGTTATTCCGAGCTGCTCTGCCTTGCTCTTTGTAGTGATCAGCTGGACCTGAGTCACTGTATGGGGTATTGTGTATAATACCACTTTCATCCTCTCCGGCGTCACTGAGAATCCGCTCACCCCCAGATCTACTTCATTGTTTTTAACTGCTGATATTATGGCATCAAAATCCATTTGCTTCCACTGAACTTTCACCCCTAACTTCTGGGCAACAGCGTTGATTAAATCGACCTCATATCCGACTATTTCATTAGTATTTGGGTCGATGAACTCAAAAGGAGGCCAGTCAGGTGAAGTAGCCACTACAATGTAGCCTTTGTTTCTAATGGATTCATAAGACTGATCTGCTGCAGGGACACTTGACTTTTTTGGATTTGCTACAGGATAAACTAGGTATCCCACAACGAATGCTAGGATCACAAGGCTTGCAATAAGAACCTTGGACATGTCACCACCCAGTAGCTCATTATCAAATCTTATTTATATTTTATGTAACAAACAGCACAGAAAGAATTTTTGTATGTGACATGCAGAACTATCTGCAGGAGGTAGCTTGTCGTCAGCGGATTTGTCAGGATCTTAGTTGTCCGCATAGCTTTTGGGAAAGCTCACTAGCTAACCATCTTAAATGTCTCAATTTGCCAAAAAGTAGTAAAATTAGAAGCTTTTCATTTCCTGTCATGTTTCTTTAGTGTACCAATGGATCGCTTGGTTTTTCATGTCGGGTTTACATCTCTCAAAAAAAGTTTAAAAAGAGAGAGAGTCTCTAGATATATCGGTAGATATTATGTTCCACAAGCCTCCTGTAAAAGGATTCTTCAGGCTACTGGTGCTCGATGCAATAAGAGAGGAGCCCCTTCACGGATATGAGATCATGAAGAGAATAGGAGATGAGCTTGGATGTCATCCTCCCAGCCCGGGAATAATCTATCCAACGCTTCAGTTCCTCGAGAACAAGGGATTTGTGAGATCAGAGAAATCCGGAAGGAGAATTGTTTACAGGATAACAGAAAAGGGCATCAGATATCTTGAGGAGAACAGGGAAAAATTGAGGTTTCTCATGGAGAAAGCAGACAAAATGAAGATTATAAGGAAGATGGTGCCTCATGATATATTCCCTCTTCTTGAGGAGCTTGCCTCTAGATACGATAGAATGACTGAGGAGCAGAGGGATGAGGTTAGGAGGGCATTTTGGAGGCTTATCCAAGATCTCAGCAGGATATTGGGTGATTTGAAATGAGCGCTATCTCAGTGAGAAATCTTGTGAAGAAGTTCGGCAGCTTGACTGCTGTCGATGGGATAAGCTTTGATGTGGAGAAGGGGGAGATATTCGGATTTTTGGGCCCAAATGGAGCGGGAAAAACAACTACAATAAACATCCTTGTCACTCTGATGAGGCCGACAAGCGGTGAGGCATATGTAGCTGGCTACAATGTAGTAGAGGAACCTGTTAAAGTGAGGGAGAGAATAGGAATTGTGTTTCAGGATCCATCAGTGGACAGAAACCTCACTGGATGGGAGAACCTCTACATACATGGCCTAGTATATGGGCTGAGAGGGGAGGAGCTCAGAAGGAGAGTTGAGGAAAGCCTGGAGTTCGCTGAGCTGACAAAGTTCAAGGATGTTGAGGTGAAGAACTACAGCGGGGGCATGATAAGGAGGCTTGAGATAGCAAGAGGCTTGATGCACAAACCTGAAATACTCTTTTTAGATGAGCCGACAATAGGGCTTGACCCGCAGACCAGGGCGAAGATATGGGAGTATGTGGAGAAACTAAGGGATGAGGAGGGAGTTACAGTGTTCCTCACGACTCACTACATAGAGGAGGCTGAAAGGCTGTGTGATAGGGTTGCAATAATAGATCACGGGAGGATAGTGGCGATGGGAAGCCCTGATGAGCTTAAGCAGGGAATTGGGAAGGATGTAATCTATGTCAGGGTTGGGGATAACAGCAGTGCAGCAAGGCTGTTGGAAGGGCTCAACAAAGGGATGTTAGTGAGCTACAAGGAGCTCAATGGAGTTTTAGCTCTAAGCGTTAGCAATGCCTCAAAAGCAATACCAACTGTTTTTGAGGTTGCAAGCAGGATGGGAATCAGGATAGAGGAGATAAAGTACACTCAGCCCTCCTTAAGCGACGTCTTCCTTCACTACACAGGAAGGGAGATGAGGGATGAGGAAGCTGATTGGAGGGAAGTAATAAGGATGAGGCACAGAATGAGGTGATAAAATGAACGAGAGAAACATAATATATGCCATGTTGTACAGGCAGCTGAGGAGGTACTTCAGGGCTAAATCAAGGGTTTTGGGGACCATAATAAACCCACTGATGTTCTTTCTCTTCCTTGGAATGGGATTTAGTGCATCCATGAGGGGAATTTCAGCGGCAATAGGGGTTGATTACCTCGCCTTTCTAGCACCTGGGATAGCTGTGATGACAACATTCACTGCGAGCTTCATAGGGGGAATATCTGTTATATGGGACAGGGAGTTCGGTTTCCTGAAGGAGGTTTTAGTGGCACCAGCCTCAAGGACCTATGCAATACTTGGCAGGGCTCTGGGAGATTCGGTAACATCAGTACTTCAAACATTCCTAATAATGATATTGATATATGCAATAGTGCCATCACTAAAAGTAGGAGGGATGTTGTTCGCATTGGGGACATGTTTCATAACCTCTCTTATGTTTAACAGCTTGGGAATAGCTATAGCATCCAAGATGAGAAGCCCAGAGGGCTTCCAGCTCATAGCGAATGTCCTAATATTCCCCTTAATATTCCTGAGCGGTGCTTTCTACCCTATAGAAAACCTTCCTGCTGTTGTTAAGCCGATATTTTACATAAATCCCCTGACTTACTCCGTGGATTTGACTAGGTACTTCATGGTCGGGATCTCATCTCTGCCAGTGCATTTAGACCTCACAGTGCTCCTGCTCCTCACGGCAATCTTCACATTTCTGTCAGCCAGGACGTTCAACAGGACCACTCTTGACTGAATTTTCAAATTTTCACTTTCACAGGACTTCAGAGTAAAAATGGAATCCTTCCAATGGAAAGTCTAATACATATCAGTGGACAAAGTATATTCCAGCGAGCTTGTGATCTAAGTTGTCAACTTTCTCCTCTCCATTTTTATTGTCGAGCTCAACCTTCCTGTCCGTTCCATGCATTTTTGTTGCTGTGGTAACAGCTTCGCTGCCTACTGAATGCTGAGCTATATTTTACAAACCTGAATTACCAGAAGGAGCAATAATTCCCGTGACCTTTAAGTTAGACATATTGTTTTGGAGAGATTGAACCTAAAAATCTATTGCATCCTCCAAAATATCCCTGAGGATTTGCAAAGAACTATCTGTTGAAGTGAAAAAAAATCATGTTTAACACTATGAAATTCGAGATGCGCAGGCTCAGCGCTTTTCTTTCTCATCATTGAATCAGCTGTCCCCTCCTGCCTCATCGCCTGTTGCAACAACATCTCATGGCTTATATCCTTTATGCTTTACCAGATGACAGTTTTATAATAAATAGAATCATAACCACTGTTATGAGCCATGATGCTATTCCTGTTATCCCGAGGCCTCCGTAAGTCTCGCTCATTGTAGTTACCAGCAATGTTGTCCTCCACAAGGCATTTACAGCTCCGTGAATTGAGACAGCAGGGAGTATGCTTGAGGACATTGTTGTAAGTTTTAGCATTGGTGCTGTCAGGAGAATGCAGAAGACAACGAAGAGAGGGATTCCTGCAGCCCTCAAGATAGGATAGTTGAAACCCAGCAGGATTATTGCAGTGGAGTGCCAAAATCCCCACAAAGATCCTATGATGACGGTGCTTCTAATGTCATTCCTTCGGCCCATCAGCTCGAACAGGTAGCCCCTCCATCCTATCTCCTCCCCCAGGGCAAAGAAGGAGTTTATCGTGAGGGCTGCTGGATAGTCAAGAATTAAACCTATTATGATCATGATTCTGACAAGATCTTCTTTTATCAACCCCCCACTTCCCTCCACTATAATTTTAACATATTTATCGATTGACAAAGTCCCTAGCATCATTGAGAGCAGCAAAAATATGCCGAAAGCAAGATAAACAATGATGGGAGCCAGCAGAAAGTATGTAAGTGTATTTCTGTTGAAATTCAGGTAATTTCCGAGGGATTTCCTGACATCACGTCCCTCCAGCATAAGGCAAACGATTGAAGCAATTGTAGGAGTGTACATCCTGAAAAGACCCCATGCAACCACAGCTAGAGAGACCATTATGACATTTTGCACAGCTGGCTGAGTATAAAGGGCTCTTGCCGTGATTGGAGAGCTGTAAAGAATGAGATCTGCTAGAAGAGCCAGCCCGAATGATAGAATCAGGTAGACAGATAACTTGAAGCTCACGAGAACACCTCACTGTTTTTCCTCCTTTATCTGGGATATAAGCTTGGCAATTGAGCTTATCGGAGTTAGATCATACTCAATGGATCTTTTAACTCCTCTCCTCTCCCACTCGACTTCAAATTTTAGGCCGCCATATCCCTTGTTAACTGAGATCTCAAGTTCCCCTAGTTCGAACTGAATATGGCTGTACTGGGAGAGATTTACAACCTTCAGGAAGGAGATGAACTCATCTGGACTTACCTCAAGCTGTTTCATCAGGGCCTTTATGAAGTTCGTGAGCTCCTTCAGGTCCTCCTCCATAAGGCCAATATGCAGGAGCCATTTTTAAATTTTGAGTTCAATTGCAAGTTTCTAAATCGAGATTTATTAGACCTATGTCTATTTAATATATCTGTTTTGAACCTGCTGGCAACGACATCAATTTTTTAAGGGATGTAAGCTGAGGATCGGGGATCAAGGTGGACGTGATCTCCCTTTCCTTCCTCCTGATGGTTGCTGCATTCATCCTGATAGTGCTTGGCATGTTGTTGCTCCTCCTTCAGGGCCTGAAGGAGGGGGAAAAAGGAAAGGTTGAGGGAGGAGGAGTTTTAGTGATAGGGCCATTTCCCATAGTCTTCGGCACTAACCAGAGGATAGCAAGGGATCTCATGATAATTGCCTTGATCTTCATGATAGCAGTTGTGCTTCTGTTCATGCTGATGCTGAGGTGGTGATATGAGGGAGTTAGGCTTCTTCATGATATTTCTGGGGATCATCCTGTTCTTCATGGCTGCATTGCTTCCCCTATTCTCCATTGCAAAAGGAGCTGAGATAAGCGGGGGAGGCTGCATAGTCATACTGTTCTTCCCCATATGCTTCGGCTACGGGAAGGCCTCATCCCTGTTGATCCTAGTTTCGTTAATACTAGTCATAGTGCTCATGGCCTTCAGCTATCTTATATTCAGGACTATTTCAAAAGGTCCAGTAGGTTATTCAAGGGAGGAGAGCTGAACAACAGTTCTGTCATGCAGACAATCTTTCGCAGAGGACTTTCATGTGCGCAACTAATAAACTGATTGTTTCTGGTTTCCAGGGCATTAATGACATCAGCTCTTAATAACAGTTGAAATGCCAATTGCTCTCTATTTCATTATTTAGAATATATTCTCTTTATAAAATAACTCTATTGATATGTGCTGAAGCATATAAAAGCATCTGAGATGAAAATTCCACTGCATCCAGCTCTAAATAATCGCGCTTCTTCTTGTTTTTTCCTCCCCCTTGAACCTCCAAAGCCCGGTTCTGGGGGAGAGGATCTCTATTTCAAGCTCCTCTATCACAGCATCTGAGAGCAGCACCTCCCTCTCAAGAGGTGATACCAGGGCGTTGCAGAGCAGGTCCTTTGACGATCTATCGCTCTCCACGACCCTGAGCCTCAGAGCTTCCTTGATCCAGCATCCCATGACCTCACCTCCAGCTGTTTCCAGGACTTCCAGGGATGATCCTGCGGGCGGGGGCCAGAGATCCAGCTTCTCCGCCAAGTCCTTGGGTATGTGGACATCCAGCTCATCAGAAGTGAAGCCCGTGTTGAGAAGTGCTATGCTCTCCACAAGCCTTCCGCTCTTAGTGCTCTTCAGCTCTACTTTCACCCTTACCGGCATGCCGGGCATCCTCCAGTGGAATTATGATGCCGAGCTTTGCAGCTCTCCTCATCCTGCCAAGCCTCTTCCTCGGACCAAAAGCACTGCTGCTCAAGCTTACACCACTCTTTTAGGAATGAAGTGCTAATAAACCTTTCGCATAATTGTGATATTTTGCTCTTCTGTCTTGCGAGATAACTTTCGTATGCTCAGCAGAGGATGCTCTCTATGCTTCTGATCTCTCCTTCTCTGATCTCAAATTTCCCATCAGCAGATCTGATCCTGAAGATCAGGTTTCCATTTTCCTCGCATGCAACCAGCTCAGTGATTCCCCTGAACCTCTCTATATCGCTCAGCATGGCTGATCTCAACTTAAGACCCCCAGATATAACACGTATGACCTCATCTATTGCTTTCCTTACATCCTCTCTTTCAGGAGAGGTCCTTCTCATTCTGACAAGCTTGAGAAAGACCTCCTTCAGAGATCCAGCCTTCTCAGATACCTCTCCGTCGGATACCGGGAAGTCCTCAGCCCTTCCGCTGAGGGAGAAATTATATCTTATCAAGTGCCTTACCGAGTGGTAGAGATGCGAAACTGATTTCAAGTACAGCTCGTGAAAGTAGCTCTCCATCGCCAGCCCTAGGGCAACTATGGCTGATCTCCTGAGGACCCTCTTGGTCATATCGGTTATCCTGACCTCCTTTGGTATCGACTCATAGGTTCCGTCATCGTAAAGCACTATTCCTCTTTTCAGCATGAAGCTGAGGGGATGTCCGCTCTCAAAAACAGTTTTCACGCTCTTCACAGTGAGGACAGTGGCATCAACCCTGCTTTTATCTATATAGAACTCGAGATAGTCTCCTGAGGGCTTATCTGCTATTATAAGCAGATCTACATCGCTTACTCCGGGTACAAAGTCCTCATCTCTGCATGCAGAGCCGTATAATATGATGGATCTGAATTTCACCCCCTCTCTTCTTGCTTCCCTCATGGCAAGGCGACATATCTCATCGAGCTTTATCCTGTCCATCCTGCTGTTGTGCCACACATGCTTAATAAAAAGAAGGTAATCGCCCTACTATACATCTTTCAACAACTTTTATTCTCGAAAATATTGCTCTATCATCCGAGTTCAATGTTGGTTTCATAGCCAGCCAGCTCTATCTCCCCGGAGTAGAGCTTTATTGTCACATGATGGGCTCCTCTTTCCAGCCCTATTATGTAAGCTTGGCCCAATATCTCCATCATCCTGCTCTCCTTCGGTGGAACAGCCCTTGGAATAAATGATATTCTCTCCACATGGTCCACCATCACAACAGCCTTGTTTATCACAGCTGGAATATCTCCACTGTTCGATACTCTGAGGTTTACTTCTTCCACTCTATAGCCAGTGTAAGGATTGTATTCAGTCTTAATTTTTACATCATCTATTCTGATGTTAGCTCCACTAAAGGTCAGCTCCTTTTTGTACACCAGCTTTCCCTCGCGGAACTTCACTATGAGAAGAGTATAGGTTCCTGCTTTTGGGGTCATCGCATAGCCGGCCATCGAAAGCTTTACTGTCTCAACACCATCCAGCAATTTTTCCTTCGACACATAGATCTCATCTGCAGTGGTTCCATCTGGATCAGATAGCAGGATCTTCAGGTCAGCAGCCTCCCCCTCAATCCTCACTTTTAGATACGCTTTCTCCTCCTCCGCAACAGGAGAGCAGCTCACTGTATATCCCATGCTTGGTGGTGCGGACTCATTCCTCTGGAGGATGTTGATCGATCCAAAGGCCAGAAGAATTGCTACAAGGCAAATAAGCGCGATTATGCTTAATAAAACCCATTTCTTCATTTTATTTACCTCCAATATCCTTCAACAGCGACTCCCATAGGTTTTCTGCAACTCCTCTAGCCTCTATTCTTCCAGCAAGCTTCTCCACTATCGGTCTGACGTTCTCCCACTCCTCCTCATTCAACGGGGAAACTCCAGTTCTCTCCACTATTTCCCTGATGAGCTTTTTTGTATTTTCTCCTCCTGTCTTCGGCACGAAAAGCCAGATATAATAGAACAACGTGGGCCTGAATGCCCTGGGTATCTCAGCTAGGAACTCCATCATGATGCTGTCATCAGTCTCAGCTCCGGAGATGTAGTGGACCTTCTTCAGCGCTGCGTAGAAAACCCCTGTCGGAAGGAAGAAGGCGAGAGCCAGGTTTTTAACTACTTGGCCAGTTGACACAGTTGCACCCTTGGAGCTCCCTATTCTCTCCAGAGATCCCCTGGCTTCCTCCCTGCTTATCTCTCTGAAGTCCACATTCATCTTCTCCAGGATTTTAACAAGAGGTTTTCTGGTTATAAGGCCTAAATTAAAGGCTTTTGAGGCCTTATCCATGAACCTCTTGCTGATGTACAACATGAAGGGCTCTGCTGACTCCATACACTGCATGAAATATGCAGCTTATAAATATATCTGTCAGATAAAAAATCAGCAGAACGACACTAATAATTTTATGAACCTCATCTTGGATAGAGAACCATAAATGAAATTAGAGCGATCCAGATTTTCATCACTAAAAGATGAAAAATGAGATCTTAAGCGGCAGTTTTCGACAATAACTACTTCTAAAATTCTTCAAATGTGATACTCTTGTGATGCCTTTTCAGCTTCGCCTCTAACTTGTGTTCCTTAGTTTTGAGATCCTCGCTAAGTTTTTATTTTTACTTTGATTTAATGAAGAAGAGGTTGCATGACTATAAGAGTTGCTGCTGGAAAAGCGGAAGTAATCCTCCTTCTTGTGCTTCTTTTTTCTGGAGCGATAATTGTCTACCAGAGCAATCAGTATGCTAAACTCAACGCCCTATATTCCCAGCTCCAAGGCAGATATAATGAGTTAGAAGCCAACTACAGCAGTCTTAAAGCAGAAATAAGCAGTATAAAAGCAAGATGTAATGTATCTGGGCAGGTTTCAGTCCAGCAAGTTGGCCAGATGGCCTCATGTCCGCGAATATATGGTCCGTACTTCTGTCCGGAGGATCATTGTTCCAATGTCGTGATATATTGGGTTTCAAGGGCGAACAAGAGCATAGATCTTGCCATGTATTCATTCACCCTGGACTCGATAGGGGATGCTTTGATAGAAGCTAAAAAAAGAGGGGTTGTCATAAGGGTTATATTCGAGAGATCCCAGGTAAACCAGTGGTCTGAGTACAGCAGGCTGAAATCAGAGGGCATTCAAGTGATGCTAGATGAGAACGATGCTTATATGCACAACAAGTTCATGGTGATAGATGGTAAAGTGGTGCTCACAGGCAGCTACAATTATTCAAAACAAGCTGACACTCAGAACGATGAGAACCTCATAGTGATCGAAGATGGCAAGGTGGCAAGGGCATACGAGGATGAGTTCAACGAGATGTGGTCCGGGATATACGGGAGATGAGAGAAAGCTTTAGAAAAGATTTTAAGAAAGAGGTCTCTATTTTTTCTCAAGTGATAACTTGAAAAGAATAATCCTTCTGCTTATTGTTGCGATCCTAGTGTTTCTAACCCTCCTCGCAATACTTTCAAAGGAAAAAGCTGAGGTAAGCGCGATAGAGCTTGATGCCAAATGGCCCGAGGGAGGGATGTTGTGCTCCTCTGGGCCCATGATGAACATGCTTGAGGGAAAGATTGTTGCTTGTGATTCAGAAAAATGTGTTATTGTTGTCAGAACATGGATTTTCTCACCAGTTCCATCTGCTCAACAGAAAAATGTGGAGATTCAAGCTGGAAACATCGTGAAAATAGCTCAAATGCAGAGAAGGGGGTCCTACATGGAGACAAATCCGTTTCTCATGGTGGTGCCTCCTGGGACAGGGATATCAATTAGAAACACAAGCTTGAGCTTTACAGTCCCATCATGCCTAAAGGAAAGGGCAAAGGAGCCTCCTATCCACATTGTGATGGAGGGAAATGCAAGCCAGGATTGGGGGACAATTCAATTCGAGGAAGCTGTGATCAAATTCAAGAAGATGGGCAAATCCGTCCTGTTGCTAGAACCATCATCTGATCTTGAGCTAGATATCTCAGGAAAATGGGGAAGTTACAGCTTTAAGGCTCCATCAGGGAGGATATCGCTGGTAGTTCTCCCAGGAAGCTTCTCAGCCTTCTCCTCGGGAAGGGAAATTCTGAAAGGATAGATGATTGCAGCTATAGAAACCACTATTTTTATTTTTCATCTCCCTCTTTCTGCTGTGGAGAAGATAGGAAGGTTTCAAGTGATGGCTCTGCTTCAAGCAGCTAGGTACTATCTCCTGAAGGGAGATGTGGAGAAAGCAAAATCTTTCGGGCTAAATAGAGCTATATTTTATGCCTGGGCCAAGAGATCTGGAAAACCTTTGCCCCACAGAAGAAGAACAGCAGGAGCATCAGCTCCATCGATACCATCTCATGCAAGGGAGATAGAGGCATTGGGAAATGAGAACGCATACGTCAATGAGGAGGGGTTCTTCGTCATAGGGAGCGAGGTTCAGAGGCCTGAGGATTACGATAGAGAGGTAGTGAAAAGAATAGAGGATTTTATACCATATGATGAGGCATGGAATGCAGCGATAAGCTACCTTAAGTCATTTCCAAGGGATGTTTTGCTGGATCAGAGGAAGTTCTACGAAAAGGTCTACCTTCCGATAAGGGATAGATTTATCGAGATAGTGAGAAGGTCCAAGGGAGGCTTGGAATTAGCTAATTGACCTAGGGAATCGGCTTGTTCAGCACAAAAGGAAATTTTCTGTCCTCTTTTATCTCCATAAGCAGCCCTCTTTCATAGAAGAACTCTGATAGCTGCCTTTTCAGCTCACTCCATCCGGGAACAAGATCCTCCCTGTCAACAGTTAGGTCAATCTTTATCGTGAACTTGTACTTCTTCTCAAATAGGTCCAAGAGCTTCTTGTAACGCTTAACGACGTAATCGTCCTTAAACTTGTAACCCCTCTCAAGGAAGAACTTAACTGCATCGTACACTTCTCTTGCCTCAGATAGCTTCTTAGGACCCCTATTTTCTCTTACTCCAAACCAGAGCACATCCTCAACATAAGTTATGATCTTTCTCATGGGATCAAGTGTGATGCAGGAGTGAGCATGCTCTGTTGACACGCTAACCTTGAACTCATCTATAGACTCCACTTTGAGCAGTGCTGGGGGCTCATTTCCTATCTCAGCGCTTATCTCATAAGTTCCCTCCTCCTCAAGCTCATCTATTCTGGGCGGATAGTACCTGAGGGTGAAGTTAACTTTCTCCAGATCCAGCTCAACTCTAGCTCTTCCCGAGATGTCATTAAAATGGTATTTCCAGCCCATCCTCTTTATCTCATCCAGAAGGTCCTTTATCTCAGGATAAAACCCGAGTATCACATCTTCTCCCACATCCAGCGGACCCTTTATCTCCAGCAGGACTATATCCTCACCCAGTGTTTTAAACATGGGTGAAATAAAAAGCTTCTACCTGAATGGAAAGCCTGAGCTGCTGGACAGAAGCCCTCATTTAGAGGACTCCTTCAGGATGGATAAAATGTCAGGAGGGGTGAGCAGAGTCACTCCCTCAACAGCAGGACCTTCTCTTGCCACCACAATTCTCTCTCCCTCCTTCGGTCCCTTCTCCACAAAACTAGAGATCTCCTCCCTCGAGATCTGCCCCATCTTCACCTCAACAGAGGCCACAATTCTCCCCTTCTTAACCAGAATTCCGTCTATCTCAGGCTCAAGAGACCTCTGCACTCTAGCTCTGTAGAGAGAAGCAATGAGCTCAACTACAAACCTCTCAAAATAGGTTCCCTCCCTGACTGAGGCCAAGTTCTCAAGCTCCTCCATCGGGACATCCACCTCATAGTACCCAAGCTTTGTGTCCAAGTAGTAAAATAGGTCAATGAGGGGGGATTCTATGCTGTATAGATATCTCTTTCTGCCCATGAGCTGAATTCTGCTGGCTATGCCCATCCTGAGGAGATTTGCCAGGTAGCTCTTGACATCCTGGCTTCTCAGCTCCTTCTCAAAAAATCCAGATATGTAGCTTGCTATTTCACCTGGAGAGCTATTTCCCAAGCTCAAAGCCCTTATCACAAGCTCATATCTATCCGTTAAAGTCCTCTCCTCCTCGCTGAAAACCTCCCCTATCAGGGCTGGGACGTTGAACCTAATTGCATCTATAACCTCCGATCTACTGAAGCTCCTTGGATCCACAAACCTCATTATCCAGGGATCACTGATGTACGGAGCAATCCTGAGAATAAGTTCAGCAGGAATATCCAGCTTAGACAGACCTTTTACCACATCTGCTGGCCTTATAAGGCCTATTCTGACGGGTCTCACTATCCCAAGAAGGGGGCTTCTTCTCTCCATCAATCTTCGTGCCACGGAGAAGCTCGATCCAACTAGAATTAGCTTCGCTCTCGACTCAGGGCTGTGATAGTGAAGCAGGTCTAGAAACCTCTCAGGAAGCCTCTGGAACTCATCTATTACAATTGTGACATCCCTTAGAAGCAAGTTCTTTATGCGCTCCTCAAACACAGGATATGGAATCTGCTCATCGAGCTCAAGGATAAGTCCACCTCTAGTCACAAAGAAGTAGTTATCATGTTTTATCATGTGCTTCAGCATGAAGGTCTTTCCAGTCTTCCTCCTTCCAAAAAGGAGGATCCATCCAGGTCTCTCCACTTCTTGCACTTCGCTTCTGGGAATCATGGTTATGGGAACCATGGTTCCCTAGTAATTAAAAGTTGCATTCAAAACAATAGATCAAAGACTCAGGGATGTTCTTCCATTTCCCAACTCCACTCTCGAGGGCACATTTTTATCCTCCTCTCTTTCAGGAAGGCTGATGGACGAAAGCCCATTTGACGTATACTACAATGAATATGATGAGTGGTATGAGAGAAACAGATTTGCTTATTTATCTGAGCTCAAAGCTCTAGAAATAGAAATTCCAAAGGGTAAGAGGGGATTAGAAGTTGGTGTTGGCACTGGGAGATTTGCAGGACCTCTTGGAGTTTCTTTTGGTGTTGATCCATCTGTCAACATGCTGAGAATGGCAAGGGAAAGGGGAGTTGAAGTTGTCCAGGGAAGAGGAGAGGAACTGCCTTTTTTCGATGGTATTTTCGATTATGTCCTGATGGTAATAACGATATGCTTTCTGGACCACCCTGACACCGTTATATCGGAGATAAGAAGAGTTTTGAAGCCAAATGGGCTTATCATAGCAGGAATAGTGGATAAAGAAAGCTTTCTCGGCAAGTACTATATTGAGAAGAAGGAGAGAGGAAGCAAATTCTACAGGAATGCCAGATTTTTCTCCGTAAATGAAGTAGCGGAGTTGTTGGAGAGATATGGCTTCAGGAAGAAAAAAGTTGTTCAGACTTTGTTTGATCTTCCTGAGAGGTTAAAAGGAGTGGAAGAGCCAAGAGAGGGATTTGGAGAAGGAGGATTCATTGTTATAATTGCTGAAAAGATTTAATCCTGTGAAATATGGCTTTCATGCTCGCTTCATCTAGCACAAGAATTTTAAATAAGCTCCTCCTGCTTGAGTTGTGAGGAAGCTTCTACGCAAGATCTTAAAAGTTCTAGCGATAGTTCTAGTGCTCTACATTCTGTACAATGCATGCACCGGAGGTCCTATTCCATTTTTGCCCTGAGTTAATTGGAGCACGCTCTTGAATTCCAGGATCATCCTAATGCAATAATTATATAGCGATCAACAAACAATTATGTGATGGCATATACAACCATACCCGTGAAGAAGGATGTGAAGAGAAGACTTGAGAAGTTTAAAGGCGATAAGGAGTGGAGCAGCTTTCTAAACGATCTTCTTAACGAGGTGATTGAGGCAAGAAGGGTGGAATCCTTCAGGAAATTGAGAGAGCTCACATTAAGGCATTTAGAGGAGATAGAGGAATCCCACAAAAAATTTAGGAGGGAGTTCTCTCTTGATTAATCCTAAAGTACTGTGAGCTCTATGACAAGCTGAGGGAGGAGGGTGAGCTTATATGCGATGTAGATCTAGTAATAGGTACAGCCATAGCAAAGGGGATGAAACTGTTCACTAAAAACTACAAGCACTTTGAAAGGCTTGAAAGGTATGGTCTGGTCCTGTATGAAAGCAAGTAGCATTTCCAACAAAGATATCCAGAAACAGCAGATCAGAGATCATAATCCATCCTGGTCAGCAGCCAGGGGTTTCCTATGTGTATTTTTGTCAACCCCTCCTCTCTTGCTGCTTTCATCGCATCCATTGCATGCCTCCTGCTTGTGTTTGGAAGGTCGCTCATGAGGAAGCTTGGATGGAAGGCTAGAAGGCTGTAAGGAGCATCTGGATTTATGGATGCTATGAAACGAGCTATCATCCTCACCTCCTCCTCATCCACATATCCTGGGACAAGAAGAGTGCTTGCTGAGAATAAAGGTACTTCAGGCCTTTCCCTTGAGAGCAGGAGGGCCTCTCTTGCATTCTGATAAACAACCCCTAAATCCCTGCCTGTTAGCACTTTGTACAGCCTTGAGTTCCACGCCTTCAAATCGAACTTCACTATTCCACCGCTTTTCATCGATGTATCCATCACTGCCCTCATTATCCTGGGGTTGAAGTGGCCATTTGTCTCCCAGCATATCCTCATTATCCTGTCCTTGAAGATCTCAATCGCTCTTCTTGCGACAAAAAGGGCATTTGACACCTGGGGAGATGGATCCCCTCCGAAGAAACAAATGCATGTAACTCTCTTGGATGCAGCCCTCAGTAGAGTTTCTGCGCTGACAATAGGTTTCTTTGCCTTCAACAAATCCCTGAAGAACCAGTTCTGGCAGAAGAGGCAGTTCAGATTGCATGCCCCATAGAAGACAGCTAGATTGTAGTAACCGGACTCCGGACCATTTCTCAAAGCCCACTTCGGGTATCCCAATCCAGTTGAAGCAGGACAGAACCAGTAATTGACGCAGTTTGTTGGTATTGGATCGTAGTAGTACTCCAGAAGACCCTGAAAAGGTGCTCCTGCCAGATTGATAAGCTTTCCATTCTTGTTGGAGACAAGCCCGCAGTATCCAACTCCTCCCTCAGGTATTATGCACTCTGCATCGCAAACAGAGCATCTCAACCCTTCTCCCCTGGGAGGATCAAGAGGTAGGCCGGATCTGGCGATTTTATGGGCTGATATGGCATAATTAGGGGCATCTGGATTGCTTCTAATGCACTCAAGGCAGATTCCAATGTAGCTGGATATTAAGGGGGATTTCCTCCCGCAGATCTTGCACTCTCCCAAGGCAATCCTCATATAAACAGTGGTCAATATATAAGATAAGAGCCCCAAGGCCGATTGGATTAGTGCTTAAGAACCTTGCAAAATTGATATCCCTGTGGCTCAGCAGCTCTAAGCCTTTATCAGACTCCTCTTAAGGTCGAAAAGAGGTGAGTACAAGCTGTAGGCCATTTCCCTTGGCACTAAAGTGCTCCTACAAATTTTTATTTAATAAGCTCTTAAACTTATAGCTAACAGGCTTTGAGAAAGATATTTTAAATGAAGATACACTACCTGCAGGTGAGCAGATGGAGGGATGCGCTGTCTTCGACATAGACAACACGCTTTTTGATTCCAGGGATAAGTTCAATGAAGCTGCAAGAAAATTCGGGGTCATCTCCCCAAGGGAGCTTCCTCCTGATCTGCAAAGGGAGTTCTGGATGAGCTACATGGATCCAGCACTTCTCTGCCTGGATAGACCCATAGCCAGGGCAGTTGAGATGGCAATTGCAGCTAAGAGAAGGGGGTTGAAGGTGGTGATCATAACTGGCAGGTACGAGTGGCTCAGAACTGATACAGTGCTTCAGCTCTCATCAGCTGGAGTCCCCTTCGACATCCTGATCATGAGGCCTGAGGGCAACTATCAGGAGGACAGGGATCTGAAGCCCTTTTTAGTGAGAAAAATTGGATGCGAGGTGGTGGAATACCACGATGACGATCTTGAAACCCTGCTTGAGATAGGGAAGATCTTTCCAAATGCGTTGCTTTTTCTGCACAGGCCTGATGGAACCTTTGACATAATATCGGGGGATGCTGATCTGAAGGAGGGATCTCCTTAATTCTCGCTGTTGTGATGGTGTTCATGATGAATTGCTCTTCCTTCTGTTCTTATTTTAATCAACCATTACAAATTATTTACATTAGCTCTGAAGGATGTTTAACGAGCAGCCCAGTTGATTTCTGAATCTTCCTCCTTCGCCTTAGGATCTCCTTATCACCAGTAACAAAGATATGCAACAAGCCAATATCCCTAGCAAGCGAGGCGATAGCAACATGAAGAAGATCTAGTGTTCTCAACTTCAGCATATTAGCTAGCTTCATTGCTATTGAGTATTCAAAGGGCATTGTGAGCTTTAAGCCAACCATAGTTCTTGTTATGGAGTGAAATCTCTCAATAGGGCGCAGATTGCAGTCTCTGACTATAAAAGACACCAGAGTGTTAAGGCTCGGTCTTCTGACCAGTAGCTTAATTCTCACTCTAGAGAGCACTGAGAACAGCTCAACAAGAGTCAAAGATGAGATGTAGAACTCCGAGTCTAAGTTGAAAAATGAATCTGCAACTCTAAAGAGGGGGTCATCTGGCTTGTAGCGGGCTACTATGACGTTGGTGTCTACGTAGATTTCAGTCACCTCTTCCCTCTTTCACAAGCTCTACTGCAGTCCTTTCACTGAGTATGATAAACGGAACCTCACCTCTTCTTCTCCTCTCCTCTAGGACTTTGATATGTTCCTCGGAGATTTTACTCTCCTCTTTTAGCAACTCCTCTGCCTCAATCTCCATCTTAAGAAGTCCTTCTATAAGGGATCTCAGTGTAATACCTCTTCTTGCAGCCAGAATTTTTGCTTTTCTCCAAATTTCTTCATTCACTCTTATGCTCGTGATCTTGTCAGCCAAGATTTCTCCTAATACTACAGTAAAACATGTAGCATATAAAGTTGTTTTTAGTCTTTCTTTATTAAGAAAGAAGGCAATATAATACAAAGTATCTAATAAAGTTATTCAGAATCTGCAAAAGAGGAGATTGACATTCTTCATTGCTTTTTTGTTGAGAAGTCAGGGCTCTCATTTGGATGTTGTGCTTATGGGATTTTCTGAAGAGATAATACTTAATTTTTTGGAGTCTGCTTTCAATAGGCATGGTCTGTAGAACTTTTTAATGCAAACATAACTTTTCCTTTTAAGGGGTAGCTACAAGTAATGTGGAATGCTTCCTGTCTTCTGATATAACACCTTAAGACGAACAAAAAGATTTTTCAACATCTATCATCGAAGATCAGATTTAGCTTAACGATAATATTTAAAAAGTGGGAAAACAAGATAGTGGTACCATGGAGATAGCAAGAATCGATGAGAAGGGGAGGCTTCTGATACCGAAGAAGCTGAGAAGAGAGGCAGGAGTGCAGGAAGGAGGTTTTGTGAGGCTAACAGTTCGGGGAAATTGCATTATAATCGAGCCAGTTAAGCCTGCTGAGCAGTTTTTCGAGGCATTTAAAGTGAAAGAGTGGCCAGAAGATCTTGATAAATTTGTAATAATGGTGATGAGAGATTGGTAGTTCAAAAAATCTACGTAGATATCAGCGTCCTCTTCTATCGGCTCAGACCATCCAAAATTTGGAAAAAGCATATTAGTGGATAAAGAGGGTATTCCAATCGGTACTAATACCTTTTTAGTGAACTGGAACTAGCTGGAAACCCTATTTTCAGCTGCAGAGGCTTCTCGCCACAACATTTTCCGATATCCTGAATTAAAATTTACCTGTTTGAGGGCCTTTGGTGGCTGTTTTTAATCAACTTTGAAACCCTGGAAAGATATCTGGAGATCTTCACAGCATTCTCAGGGACATAAATCATCTTGCCCTCCTCCAGGACAATGTGCCTTCTTGCCGGTGGATTCCTCACAAGCTTACAGACCTCCTCAACAACATGGTGAAGTTGAACGCAGTGCAAAGATCCATCCACTGTCAACACAGCTATCTCATCATAGCTCCCTCTTGCCAGTATCCCTGCTAACTTGAAGCCCACCATGTTGGCATGCTCCTCCTCAAGGCAGCAGCTGAGCTTTGCATATCCATCAAATTCCTGCAGAATTTCCTCACCAAGACATGATCCATACAGAAGGATCCTCCTGAAGCTCCTGAGGTAGCTAGATCTGGTGTTTATGTCCATCAGCCTGGGCATAAAAATGATAGAAGGCTGAAGTTAAACCTTTAGCCTGCAACTCATTTCAGCTAAATCTGCGGCAAATAACATTTTT
>ERZ1669248.306-NODE-306-length-25826-cov-60.852159_pt1 | contig 25826 bp, 25 predicted proteins | sample MGYA00579296_ERZ1669248 | MGnify/ENA primary metagenome ERZ1669248 (study PRJEB41166, sample SAMN08046057) | hot springs metagenome | biome: hot spring; feature: neutral hot spring; material: thermophilic sediment; isolation source: thermophilic sediment from...
ACTCTCAAGGATCCTCCAGCAATCTCAACAGCTTTTTCGACAACATCCTTAGAAAGCCATAGACCTGAATACTCAGCTACACCTAATATATACTAAGAGTTGTGGAGTAGTCCTCAAAACCACTATTCAAGAGAGCTATAACATCAATAGATCTCTCATTAACTCTTATTCTCAGTCTTAATCTCATTGCCAAGATTAATATCTCTGATTCCACTGATCCTCGCGATATATCTATATCTTATTCTGCCAATATAGATTTTACTACTCATATCTCTTCACAATAACTCGTTGACTAAAGAAAATATAGATAAAGCTTCAGTGAGTACTATAAAGCAATTTTTTAATGAGATAATAATATATACACATGAGATTTTATGAAAAAAGAGTTATTTTTTATGATTGTTTATAGATCGAGAAACTAGAGATTTATTAATTCTGGGGCAGAACTATAGTTCTGGGGTAGAACTATACTCTTCGATCCTCGTCCAAAGACTAGGAGAGAAGATCTATTTGGGAGGGAGAGAGAACTTGAATTACTACATAGAAACATTGATTCGCCGATTATAGTTATTACTGGGATCAGAAGAATTGGGAAAACATCTGTTCTAAACGTATTTCTAAATGAAGTCTCGATCCCTGGTGTGATTATTGATTTAAGAAGTTTAAAGACTAATTATGGTTTTAAAGATCTCTATGATCTTTTGGCTAAGAGTTTCTCTAGTAAACTTGATAAATTCATTGATCTGTTGAAAAATATATCGTCTATTAAGATCGTTGGGGCTGAGGTGGAGTTTAAGTGGAGAGGTAGAGGCGCTATTAATTTATCGACCTTGTTTGATTACTTGAATAAGAAAAGAGTTATAATAGCTTTTGATGAAGCCCAGAGACTGCGAGGACCTAGATCTCAGGAGATTCTTAGTACTATAGCTCATGCATATGATTATGATAAAAACATAACATTTATATTCACAGGCTCTGAAGTAGGACTACTTTACTCATTTCTAGAGATCGATAATCCATCGTCTCCTATATATGGAAGATATATATACACACTATCACTAGAGAGATTTCCAAGAGATGTATCAATAGAATTCCTTAAACAAGGATTTAGTGAAGTAAATATGAACGTATCAATGGAAGTGATCGAAGCCGCAGTAGATATATTTAATGGTGTTCCTGGTTGGTTAACATTTTTCGGAAACGAATATATTAGAGGAACAAGAGATCTCAGCAAGATCAAGAGATTAGCTGTGGAGTTAGCGCTAGAGGAATTAAGAAACTTAGTTAAGGAGAGAGGAGAGAGATACGCAATAGCTCTAAAAGGATTAGCAGAAGGAGCAAATAGCTGGGGGAGACTTAAGAGATATATCGAAGAAAAAGAGGGGAGAACAATCTCAACAAGTATTTTACACAATATAGTGAAGTCTCTAGAGGATCTAAGTATAGTAAAAGACTATGAGTTTCTAGACCCAATATATAAGGAGGCAGCGAAAGAACTCAGATAACTAGTGATACTATATCTACCCACAGACCAAGAATATCTATTTATATCAAGGAAATATTTTAATTTATAAAAATTCTTTCTAGATAGAATGATCAGCGTAATTAAATCTTTACTATATATCATAATTATTTAATATACACATTGGGTAGAGCAATGAGTAAGGAACTAGATCTAGAGAAATTCTATCATCTATTTCCCTGGAGAGAGGATCCTGATACACCAAGTGGTTATAAGAGATATCAAGAAGTAGTAGAAGACATGAAGTTTCTAGTTAATCACCCGTGGATACAGAAAATTCTTCAGATGAAAAAAGAAATTGAGATAATTGATTTATGCAGTGGAGTGGGTTTTGGTGGCGCAGCCTTATCTAAATTGCTTAAGGAAAGAGGATATAGTGTAAATCTTACTTTACTCGATCTCAGATTAAACGCACTAGAAAAAGGTAAGAGATTCATTATTAAGGAACTCGGTTTCGAGCCTGAAGTAATTGTTGCTGATTTAACAAAAAAATTAAATATCTCAAAGAAATACGATATAGCCCTCATATGGGGGCTCTCAACACCTCATTTTAATCCTTGGGAATGGATCAAGGTACTTATTAACGTAAGAAGACTGCTATCCAACGATGGTGTTTTAGCATATGAGGAAGCTGATAGAGTAGAGCATATTTTTATAAGAATGGGTTATCAAAGAATCATGCCACAAATAGCTGAAGAGAATCGCTTGGTTCTCTCAATTCACTCAGAACGAAATTATAAAACAGGAGATGTCTATAAATTAGTCATAGATCTATTGAAAGGAGATAGAGTCAGGATCAAATTTTATTACTGGGATATAGCTTCGTCAGCTACCTTCGCATGGATCTTCTTTGATGATGTAGATTTTATCTCAACAAAGTATCCTTATCAAGGGATCGTGATAGCAAATAAACCTAGAGACTCTATAAATCTAGAAGAACTATTTACTAAAACTCCCACGTTGATGTCAGCATAGAAGTATTAGGGTACTATAACTTTAATTTGATTCTTTCTCGACTTATTTGATGCTTAAATATAGTGAACGTTCAATAAGGCTTAATAAATATAATCTCTCCATATATCGATGGGGCCTAATGAAATTAGTAGACGCTTACTTTTACCTTGAGAGATTAAGAGATCTCATATACTCACTACTAGAGTTGAGAGATAAAGCTAGAGATTCCGGGTCTGAGATAGTGCCTATTCAGGAGGCGACATCTCTTGTGAAATACGGATTTATATCGATGTTTAAAGGAGGTGTCATAATGGATGTCACAAACGAGAAGCAAGCAGAGATCGCTGAGAGAGCTGGTGCAGTTGGTGTTATGGTTTTAGATAAATTACCATATGATGTAAGGGCCTCAGGAGGTGTTGCTAGAACAGCTGATCTGAAGATTATTGAGAGTGTTATGAATACTATAACAATCCCTGTATCCGCAAAATGTAGAATAGGTCACGAGGAGGAGGCTAGAGTATTAGAAGAGATAGGAGTTGATTTAATTGATGAAAGCGAGGTTTTGACACCTGTTGATGAGAAAGCTCATATAAATAAGTGGTTATTCAAGACACCATTTGTTAATGGCGCGAGAAATTTGCCTGAAGCCTTGAGAAGAATATATGAGGGAGCATCAATGATTAGAACTAAGGGAGAACCTGGAACAGGTAATGTTGCTGAAGCTGTTAAACATATGAAATTAGTTAATCGAGATATCGCTATGCTAAGAGGATATTATATAAGCGGTGACTATGAGGCTATATGGGTTTATTCTAAAGAGAACAAAGTACCTTATGAATTAGCTTTATTAACAGCTAAATTAGGGAGATTACCAGTAGTTAATTTTGCTGCAGGTGGAATAGCTACTCCAGCTGATGCTGCATTAATGATGTGGTTAGGAGCCGACGGGGTTTTTGTTGGTTCAGGAATATTTAAGAGTAGCGATCCTGAGTCTAGGGCGCGAGCCATAGTCTTAGCAACAGCATTTTATGATGATCCAGAGACTGTTGTTGAGGCTCAGAAAATGGTTTCTGAGAGACAAGCCATGTTGGGAATAGATGTTAGAACACTAAAACCAGAGCAATTAATGCAGATACGAGGTGAGTAATTAAATGGTTAAAGTAGGAGTATTAGCTGTTCAAGGAGATTTTCTAGAGCACTTAGAAATTCTCAGAGAAGCGGGGGTAGAGTCCGTATATGTTAAGAAAGTCGATGATTTATACAAAATAGATGCTTTAATAATTCCTGGAGGAGAATCAACAACTATCGGTGGCTTAATTAATTTTAGAAATTTAGCAGAACCAATAATTAGATTAGCTGATTCAGGCGTACCTATCATGGGAGTTTGCGCCGGCGCCATAACGTTAGCGAAAAAAGTAGTTGATAGAGTAGTAGGTGAAACAAATCAATTCACACTAGGTTTAATGAATATAAGTGTTATCAGAAATATCTTCGGTAGACAAAAGAATTCTTTTAGAACACGAGTATATATTGAGAATATAGGAGAAATAGACGCGGCATTCATCAGAGCTCCTGGGATAATAGATGCGTGGGAACCCGCTAAAATTATAGGCTACATAGATCATCCCACTACCGGCAGAGTAGGGGTAGCCGCAGCACAAAATAATCTCATAGCCATAACCTTTCATCCAGAAATCACAAGCGATACCAAGATATATAAGTTCCTTCTAGAGATAATTAAGAAATAGGCTCATAGAACCTCATCCTTGTGACAAGCCGAGTTGATATGAATTCAACACAGTATAAATTTAGATGTGTGCGCTGCGGCAGAGAAATAGATTCATCAAATATAATTTTTAGATGCCCATTTTGCAAAGGTCTTCTCGTAATAGAGTACGAAAAACCTGTGTTTATGATTGATAAAGATAAACCAGGTATATGGAGATATAGATCTCTTCTACCGAATTTCAAAGAGATCATATCTCGTGGAGAAGGATATACTCCTATAAAACGCGTTGGAGGAGTATATATTAAGAATGAGAAAATTAACCCAACGGGTAGCTACGTAGATAGAGCATCAGCGTTAATTGCTTCTTATATAAGCAATTTTAGAGTAAGAGATGTTGTAGTAGAATATGAAGAAGTATTTTCAAAATCTCTAGCCTACTATCTATCTAATTTAACAAATATTAGATTCTGTATTGAAAATGAGGATCTCACTAATATACCAATAAATGATCTAGTTTATTTAATGAAGATAGGAGAGATAGAGATATGCGGAGATAAACATATTGAAAACACATTAGTATTAAACTACGCTAATCCTCTAACTATAGAAGGTTTAAAAACAATTGTATTTGAGCTATACGAAAAGAAGATTAATGTAGATTACATAGTAGTTCCAGCGAAGACAGGTATATTAGCGTATTCTCTGGCTAAGGGTATGAACGATCTCGAGAAATCCGGCTTAAATACAGGTTATGAGATAATCGCCACACTACCAAAAAACAATCCTATTCCAGAGATCCTCAGAGAAACAAGAAAGATCAAAGTTATAGAAGTGCCTCATAGAGAAATTCTTGAATCATTAAAAGAATTGGTTAGCCATAGAATAAATACTCCTCCACTCTCTGCAACAGCTTACTATGTGGCAAAGAATATGAGTAGAGCCATCGCCGTAATAACGGCAGGCTATAAACCTACTGCCAAAATATATCGAGATAAAGGTCTCAAAAAAATTATTCTCGAGACAATCAAGAGGAGGGGTCCTATGACCGCTTACGAAATATGGAAAGAAAATCAGAAATATTCTCTCCGCGGAATCTACAAGTCTATTCATAGTCTAATTGAGCAAGGGTATATATGCTTCGAGACACAGACTAAAAGAGGCAGAAAAGTTCGTGTATATGATATATGCTCATAATCTTTTTCAAGGCGTTTATCGCATAATTAAGTGATAGATAAACAAATATGCATACCGACTCCCAGATGAACTAATCAGTAATTAGGGCTATATCTCGAGTTTTAAGAAATCAAGTCTCTTACTATATTCTAAGTCTCTTATCTCTTCTCTTGACCCAGGTTTTCTGAAGACAAATAGTTTCTCGTGGTATATGAGTAGAAAATCTCTTTTTCTTAATCTGCTCCACACTTCTCTCGTGGTCTTCATCTTGTGCTGTATCTTAATAATCTCCTCCTTCAACACAAAGCCCGCATCTAGAAAGACTTGCATTACATAATGTGATATTGGCACATAGTGCTTTCTAATTCTCGTATCCCCAATTAATATTGCACAATATTTCCCAGGTCTCAGCACTCTATATATTTCTCTTGCGATCTCCTTCATCCATCTCAGATACTCCTCGAGGCTCCTAGTCTTAGAGAGATCTCCATCAACTCTATCCTCACCACCGTACTTGATTATATTGAAGTAAGGTGGGTGTGTAGCCACGAGATCAATGCTCTCGTCCCCGATCAAGTCTAGTTTCCTTGCATCCCCTAGATAGACCTTGTACCACACCTTCTTAGTATCCTCTACATCAACTCCCTCAATTTTTGCATCAGTGCTCTCATAGAGGTTTTTCAAGGCCTCCTCGAGGTAGTAGAGTCTGTGGAGTGTTAGTATCACAGCATTATAGTTTATGTCTACACCAATAGAGTTTCTCCCCAGGAGCTTAGCCTCTATCAATGTGGTCCCACTACCCATCATAGGATCCAGAACAACATCACCGGGTTTAGTGTACATAAGTATAAGAGCTCTAGGTATCTGAGGAGCCCAATTACCTCTGTAATCCCCTCTATGAGTAGCCCAAGAACCTCTCCTAGGAAAACTCCAGACAGTAGTTGATACATCAGTCAATTCCTCGGGCTCAGGAGCTAGACGCTTAATCCTAACCGGCTGAAGACTAATGACTTGATCCTCTAGCACAATTTCTTTATGCTTCGCCACATACTCAAGATACTCATTAAATGAGACTTCTCTCATTCTCAGTATTTTCACACACCTCTGATCTTTTCTAAAATCTCAAGTATTGATTTGATTCGATAATATACTTGATCTCTTGATTCTCGTTTAAAATCAATCATATATCTCTCACCTTAAGGACTATGATATATTAGCTTCACATAACGAGTTTCCCACATTGAGGTTATACGTAAGTAACATTATAAACTAAATGCCCCAGATAGCGATAAGAATCTTCTACCATAGATCAGTATCTTACACTATATTTGAACTACATCTTTTTCACTTATCCACATACTTTTGATCTTACCATCCACATAGTATATTAGTGTTCCACTGATTTTTGATCTAACGTAATAAGTATCATTTATATACTCATACATGATCGGATATTGCGGAAGAAGATATTCTTGGATACCTACCACAGCTTTGCCAGCTTTAATAGGCACCAAGATTATTATTTCAGCATCATTGGTTCTTAACTCAATATCTATTTTATCTCCAGGGATCTTAAGTAATCCATAGTCATTACTGAATACTTTGTAATATAAATACTCTCCTTCTCTTAACATGTATCTTGTTAGCAACGGATCTATTGAGTCTCTTATTGATATCGGGTCTTTATAGATATTGAATACGCCAATAACAATAGAATCTTTTGATCTTGAGGCTACTTTAAGAAGCCTAGTCTCATTATAGGGATCCGTAAATAAAGAATCTTCTGTGGGTAGAGCTGGTTCATCAACTCTTACGACTTCACCATTCGGCAAAACTATTTTCTTAAGAAGATCTATATTTGTTTTATCCGGGTCTCTATCGGTTAAGTAAATAGGTCCACCACTCAGTACACTAGCTACTGCATAAAGTTTGGCAAAGGGATCATAGCTCATCCACATATCATAATCAGGATATGTTATAAAGCTGAAGAATACTGAGTTAAATATACTCCACATAACATGTAGCTTAGCCGCAGATCTCCACAAAGGTATGTAATCAAGAGATACTCTGGCTATGTTGCTGAGAGGCATAAAACTATAGTTCTCCGGATTCATCGCCATTGAATTAAGGATCCACATGTTATGCTCATGAGCTGCTAATTGTGAACTAATCATTATATTCTCTGAAGCTCTCGCAATATCTATCTGGTCTTCATAAGCTAATTTTATGTAGTATTGATTATCTATTTTAACAAAATCAAATCCTTGTTCTCTTAAGTATCTGAAGAATCTTCTGAAGAAATCAAGTGCCTTCTCAAACTCAGGAGATGGTACATGAGTCCCAGTTCTGTAATCAATTACTGCCTCGGAACCTAATTCATTAAATACATCCTTATGTGCACCGCCCCAATGCAGATTTATAGTGTGCCACAATCCAATCTCCTCAACCCCCAGCCTCTTAACTGACTCTATCAATTCTCTGAAACCAGCTGGGAATTTGTCTCTTCTAGGCTGTAAAGACTTAAGGATCCTCACACTAATAGCTCCGAACTCAGGTTGCCTAAGTCTAAGCTCCTTAATCTCCTCAATTTGCCACCCATCATCCACAATAACCCATTTCACCGGAACACCTCTTCTCACTAAACCACCAACGATCTTCTTGATATTATCTGAGCTCAAGTCAACTAGTTGAAGAGCATTCCAACTACACCACCCAAGCTTACTCAACACCCTAGGAGCAGGCTTCTGAAGTCGGTGTTTGATAAATGTGTATTGTGAAACTAGATCGATTAATCTCTCAATTGATTCATAGGGTCTCTCGGCATAAGCTATCGCCAGAATATTACTTCTTTTGATCTCATTAACAACTTTTCCAGAGAAAGTTTCAATAACTAAATTAGGTGATGCATACGCCGACAAAGCTCCGTTGGTTAATGTAAGAATCGATAGATAACCATGATGATACTTAGCTAATATAAATATGGTGTAAGGAAATAACTTATTAAACGAATCAATTTGATAAGGAAACGCCCAGCTACTAATCCTAAATAATTTATCCTTAGGATCCTTAGGATATTCAATATAATCAGATGGCCTAGGTACACTAGGTACTCTCTCTAATCCCACCAGATTATAATATTCGAATCCTTTCTCATAATCAAATCCTATATTATAGATCGTTAAGGCAAGTATTTTCCCTGGTGATTCGAAAAAATCTACTTTCAATGACAATGGTTCTTTACTAAATGGTGTGGTTTCAGATTTTCCTTCAACATTAAATAATAAGCTATTTTCTCCTTCTATAAAGCTTAGTTTAATGTAGTCTTTATCACTGATCTTATAGAGATCTTCTGTGTCTCTTCTCTCTATAATCAACATATCGCCACTATATTCATCTCCAGTTGCTTTCTTCACTTTATGAACAGCTATATCAAATTTTAACCTCCCTACATTGATTCTCAAGAAAACCTCCTCATCTCGGCTCTTTACATAATAAATATCCGAGATAAAATTTATACCCAAAAACTTGTTCTTATCACTTACACTATAAAAGATCTTTACGCTTACCCTTGAGCTCTAAAGGATCTTTAAATACATGAAATAAAGATCTTAATACAGATCCTCATAATGATTCAGATCTGTTTTTTAATGAACTGACCTTCTTCTCAATTCTATATCAGATCAACCCAGGTTCTCCTAGGTTCAACCCTGAACCGGTTCTCCGGACCATCCCCCCTCAGGGGTTAGGGTTATGAACTTTATCACCGCCTCGGAGACATAAATTTAACCTTGTGTATCCAGCATCTCTATTGAGTATCACCAGAGATTAGTCCCCAAGGCACACATGCATTATAATCATCATAGATACTAGAGGATACAGAACTTATAGATCCATCATCACACCGAAAGACAAGATTTTAGGTTGTAATCATTTGAGAAGTAAGTTTTTGCTCGAAGACGCACAATATCTGAACGTAGTGACTAAAGCTTCTGTGAATTATGGATCTTATTGAATAGCGGGCCCGCCGGGATTTGAACCCGGGACCTCCGGCTCCGCAGGCCGACGCCCTATCCTGGCTGGGCTACGGGCCCCATGATTATTTTTGAGTGATTAAGTTAATATCTCTCATAGACTACATATGTATTATTTTTATGAGAAGTGAATATTTTAATTGGCTGAGTAGTAATGATTACTCTGAGGCTTCCTCCCAGGATCAAGGTTTTAGAGGCTTTGGGCGCTGTTGCTGATGGTAGAGTGAAGATTATTGATGATCACTATGCTGAGGTGGTGAGTTCTGAGGGTGATCGTGTTTATAAGGTCTATACAGATCTTTCTAGAGGAGTTGTTGATAGCTCTGATAATGGGACTGTTTATCGAGGCTATATTGGGTATCCTATATTGTCTGTTTTAATGATCAGAGGTTTTCTACCTTTTAATAAGAGAATTGCTGAGGCTCTGAGAGGTATTAGGTGGAGAGAGTTGAATGAGAGATATAAGAGCTACTCAATTGTTGAGAATATTGTTGTTTCAGAAGCATCTAGGAAAGGTGTTTCGAGGCAAGAGATCGAGAATTTTATTAATGAAGTAATGAAGATCCTTGGTAGCAAGAGATTTTATAGAGAGAAAGTGATTTAGATGATTAATAAGGACATAAGAATTGTTCTAGTAGGTGTCGAGGGATCCATTAACCTAGGTTTCGTAGCTAGATTATGTAAGAATTTTGGTGTAGAGAAACTCTACCTGGTCAAGCCCTCTGCGTCAATAGATGATGAAGCCTATAGATACGCTATGAGAGGTCGAGAGATCCTTGATAAGATCAAGATACTTGAATCAATGGATCAGTTAGTGAATGAAGTAGATCTCGTGGCATGCACATCATCCGTAGTCCCAATTGATAGAGATCCTCTTAGGCAACCCATGGAACTAAGTGAATTTATTGAACTAATAGATAAATACAGATCCATAGCAGTGGTTTTTGGGAGAGAAAGCACAGGATTAACAAGAGAAGAACTAAGAAAATGTCATCTCTATGTACACATAGAGGCTGATCAAAATTACCCAGTACTTAATCTCTCACACGCGGTAGCAATAACACTCTATGAAATACACAAGAAATACAGTACCCAGAAAAGTCTCGAGACACTCGAGAAAATCGATAAAGAAGACCTCAGGATCTTGGAGACAGTAGTAAGTAAGATAGTTGAGTTAGTGTATCCACCTAATCGAAGAGAAGATATTAAAGCATCTCTGATGAGAATATTATATAAAGCGAATATGACAAAAACAGAGATCAGACTATTAGCTAGAACCCTAAGCAAATTAATCTCATTAGCACAAAAAAGATCAAAAGCCGATCTTTTAACATACGAAGAAGACATCAATTGATTCTTTCTATCTAACTTCACGAGCTTAAATAATCGCTACTTAATACTGACACATAACCCATTATAATACTCATAACTTATTTTAGAAAGATACGAGACAATCAAGGATCTAAATATAATATCGATAAATACATCTCTTAAAGCCTACCAGACTTTAATACACCTCGAGAGAATCAGCAAGAATCTATCAGTTTTCAATTCTATAGAAGATCTTTTTGCCGGGGTCTAGGGCGCTACCCCTCCTAAAGGGATTATCTCCCTCCATAATCATCGGGTTAGGGGTAATGAGTGAGGATCCTCCCCCACCGGGTCATCGAGAAGCATATAGCCCCTGGAAACTGATCCCCAAACCCTCAAACTCTTAGATCTCATCATCGAGAAGCATTATGCCTTGGGGCTTAAAAATCCTGCCCCGCCTTAAAAGACGAGGTTCGCCAAAAATCTTGCTAGTATCATGAGATACTTGATTAATAGATCTTATGCGACACGTGATCATCAGCACATATTGTTTTTGACCATGTATATTTTCTCGATAGCTTCAAAAAGATCTCTTGCGACGCATTTTGCACCTTGGTTCTCTAGTAGTTTTTTCTTAGAATCATTGTCTACTACTCCTATGAATCTGACCCCTGATTTTATACTACTTAAATAATCTGTTAAATAATCTCCGAGAAAAATTGCTTCATCAGGATCTGCGCCATAGTCTCTCAAGATCTTTTTAATAATATCTGATTTATCAAATAAGAATTCCTCTTCTAAATCTCTCGTATAGGCTCTGTCCAAGGTGTATATATCATCAACTAAATCTTCTACACCAAATATTCTCAATTCATCAAAAACTGTTTCTCTAGGACACTCACGTCCCGTAGCTATTACGTTTCTGAGACCAATACTTCTTGAGTAAATAAGTAGTTCTCGAGCACCTCTATTAAGAAAACCTGTTTTAGTTCTATAGAGTCTTCTGAATATTCTCCAGAAATTTTCTCTTGAGCACCTAACGATCTTTTTTGATAGATTGTTCTCAATATATAGTCTATAGAACTTGTCGTAGGATAGTATCTCTTCACCACAGAGACTAAGTGTGGTATTGAATGTTTCGTAGAAATCAACTAGATTATTCACCAGTGTCATGTCATAGTCTAGTATAAGGATCCTTATCTTCAAAACATACTCCAGGTAATCTACTGAGACAAGCTTAATAATCTTAGTCTGAGAATATACTTGGTGCATCTTGAGAGAAGAATTGAAATACGTGCTGAAGATAAAAAGAATCACTTTTCTAATAATCATAGCTCTTCTATTAGTAGGCTACATAGTCTATATGTCAATAAGTATTTATAGAGGCTATGAGAATTATTCTAGAGTGTCTCTAGATAAGATCTACTACGAGTTTATCACGTATAGAAATAAGACCCTTATGCTCTCATACGCGGTTAGTTTAGTAGGTCAGCAATCAAGTTATGAACTCTCAACACTCTCTAGGGTTGACTGCGCCGTGAATTATAATCCTAATGCATCGATCTATAGTGTTTTTTGTTTAGGTAATCCTGAGGTTATGAGAGATCTCTTTATTGGCCAGGGTTCTAGACCTTATTTCGCGATCGTGTCTCTACTAGATCTATTCTATAATGTGACTTCTGAGAAGAATACTTCATATCTAGGAATTAAAGAAGTTGCTGTATATTTCAAGGATATGAGGATCTATGTCCCTTCGAGATATATAGCGATATATAATGTCTCTCTCAGCGAAGGCTACATGATTATTTACTCAGATCTGGTGTCAGGAGTGCCTCTCAGAGCAGAGATCTATACAGACAAGTTTAGATTAGTAGCTGATTTAATAACTTTCACAACAACTTGATTCCTGATAAACAGCTTATATTTTTGAGGAGAAACTCTACTAGGGTCTCATATGCCTAAACTCACGGGCTTCAGCCTTGTTACACTAGGTTTAATAATCTCGAGTTTAGTAGTGGGTTTCTTGATAGGTTTTGCAACAACATCATTAACCGATCTAAAATATATATTCTCTCCACAAGATAAGCAAATTATTTCACAGTGTCAAGATCTAAACACTAGTTATCAGCAATTAACTATCTTATTAAGAAGATATATTTACATGGGGTTGCTATATGATTTGAGAAGCTTAGCCGTTTTTGTGGCAGATACTAGAGTAATTGTTTCAATATCTAATTTAACATCTTCTCCTGAGCTTCTCTCAATAGCAAAAATTAATCTTGAGACGGCAGTTAATTTATCTAATAGAATCTTGGATAATATAAGAACCGCGAGAAATCTAACAACTTCACAATCAGAGGCTTATATATTGGATCAGATCAGAGACAGGATCCTAATTACGAGAGAAAATCTAGAGAATCTCTTATCAGATGTTAATAATGCTATAAATACCAAAACTGTTCCACCTGATCTAGTGGCTAAATCAGATCGATTATTCAATAGTGTTTCTCAAACTATTGACGAGATAGTATCTCTACTCAAACAATTATCGTAGAAATATAAAAAATTATTTTTTCATTAGGAGAGAGGGAATAGCATATAGAGCTATACTAAGTACTCCAAGAACACCTCCGTAAGGCATGTTGAGTATAACTGCTAGAATTAACGAAGTCACTGATACTAAAACTATTATCGCAGTGGCTGAAACAACTGATATTCTTTTTAGAAAAGGTGTTATGCTAGGAGCTATGAAAAGTACGTGAGCTGCTATTGCACCAACTAGTCTAGTTACGTAGACTGCTGATAATGCCACTATAGCATAGATCATTGTTCTGTAGAGTAGTGTTGATACAGGACCTTTCATATAGGAGAAGTATTCAGGATCGAATGATAACAAAAGAATCTTTTTCCAAGTAAATAGCAAGACACCTAGGAAAATTAGTATAGTTAAGAAACTTAGTAAAAGATCTTGCTCTCTCAGAAAGAATGGAGATCCAAACAAGATATTGTATACAATAGATGGGCCTACTGGAGAGTAAATCGCTAATCCATATGATGCTAAAGAAGATATTGCTGCGGCGACAAAAGCAATAGTTGCTATAGAAATATTTTGTTCATATCCTCTCTGAGATAAAAATACTATTAAGATAACGAAGAGACTCATAACAACATACGCTATAGCCTCAGGGTAAAGATATGGTATGAAGAGATTAACTAGGTACCCCGTAGCGGCTGCCGCGAGGATCATGTGGAGAGACTCTATTGCGAGAAACTGTGTCTGTGTGTATCGAATAAGTAGACTCACTACACCTCCTAGAACCGAGGCTAGTAAGACACCTATTAATCCTCTTAGGTATATGGGGTCGAGAAATATGTTAGTGATAAGGTCCATGTTCTTCTCCTAGATATATTGTTTTTCCATTGAGAGTAGCTAATCCATATACCTTCTCCAACACCTCTGGTTTCAAAACCTCATGTGCTTTTCCATAGGCTAGTACTCTTCTATTTAGAAAGAGTATATCAGGGTCGTATCTCAGACATCTGGAGATGTCATGTGAAACAACTATCATACTTACCTCCTTTTTATTCAATAAGTCGAATAAAAGATCTACTATATGTTCTCTAGCGGATGCATCAACCATTGATAAAGGCTCATCAAAAACCAGTAGTTTAGCCTTCATAGCCAGAGCTCTGGCTATTAGAACTCTCTGTTTATAGCCTCCTGACAACTCATAGAAGTATTTGTCCAGGTACTCTTCTAAACCCGTTATTTGAATAGCTCTCTCTACTTGATCAGGATCCTCTGACACTTTAAGAATATGTGGAGACGCCACTATTTCCTTAACTTTCAACGGAATATATTGGTAAACATTACTTATTTGCGGCATGTAACTCACTAATCTTCTTATCTGATCCTGATCTTTTTCAGGATCATATCCAAATACTTTTAGTACACCACTCCTTCTCTTAATCATACCAAGTATAGTTCTAAGAAGAGTTGTTTTACCAGCACCATTAGGACCCATAACGATTAGTACAGAGGGATGCTTCAAGACAAAAGATACATTGTCCAGAACCAAATTCTCTCCTAGATAAACACTAAGATCTTTTGTATAAACCGCGTACTCCTCATAAACCAAGATCATTTCACCCTATGTCTCACGTTAGTATAGTAGTATATGGCTACTAGTATGATTACTACGATAATTACCGCGGATATCACAATCATATAAGTGTTAACACCAGCTCCCATACTCTGCGGAGATGTAATGCTTGCCTCAGAGGATGTAGAACCACAGTATCTCTTTAATTCAAGTGCGACTACGACAGGTGCTAGATAAGGAACATTTTTCATAATAGTTTCTCTAACATTGACTATGACCGGGGTCACACCCATACTCTTTATAGTTGATATTATTGCATCGGAGTACTCCTCAGTTCCCTGAAGAATCAATACACATCTAGCACCTGAGTTCTTTAGACCTTGAAGAGATTGTGGTGTTGGCTCTTGCTCAGGCTCGGGAGTAAGCACGTAGACAGGTTCTAGACCTAAGGAATAAATCATGTATTGACCCGCGGCGCTATATATAGCGACACCCTTGAGTCCTGAGACGATATATCTCGCATAACTATATGAGCTATTAATAACATTTATAGCTTCTTGAGTAGAGGAGTTAATTGCTGAGCTAATAACAATATACTCTTGGGGAGAGTATTTTTCTCTAGCGATCTCAAGCACCTTATCTCTCACAATCTCTAGGAGCAATATCTGAGCTCTATAATCAAAACCTATATGCTCATTATATACACCAGTAGGCTTCTTAAGAGGCTCCCAACCTCTCTTAATTAACTCCTCGTAGAGTATTATATACGGTTTCCCCGATGCCTTAGCCGCATCAATAAGCTTTGTGGTTATAGGTAAGTGACCTATTACGTCTACGATAATTAGATCTGCTTGAAGAGCTCTTTGAATATCTTGTGGAGTACCCTCATAAGTGTGAGGATCAACGCCGGGGGGTATGGGAGAAATCACATCCACATAGCTCCCCAAAGCTAATCTTAGCAAAGAAGCATACGTCGGTGGTACCACCGCTATCTTTATCTTCTCTAGAGACTGTGATTCTGCTATAGATATATTCGCTATAAGAATCATAGAGAGCAATACTACTAAAAGATATTTTTTAAAAATTCTTTTGATGTTATAGTTAATTCTCATAGATAGAGCCCTTAAGAAATAATTAATTTAATTGCTTTTAAGTTTTTAGGCACTACCTAAAATTTATAGCAGATAGATCTATTAACTTAAAAGAGTCCTTATCTATAAATCCCTTATTAATAACGTAATTCACTAAATCAAATATCTTCTCCACATTATCAATAATAACAAAATCTGTAGTAACCACAATATTATTTCTAGATAAATCAATTATAGATCTATCAGCTTTCTCAGCTAATAAATAACTCGATAACAAACCCGTCTCTCTACTTTTATTAACTACGTACTTACCTAGATCTAAGCTATAAGAAACATTTTTATCAATGACATAAATAACTTCTAAGACATCTAATTCTCTAAAGATCTTTATTATAAGATCTATTGCTCTAGCTACGTAAAGATTATCAATAGATACTTTTTTTGACCCACCCAAGTCTCTTATTAAACCATCATCACATAAATACACGCATCCTCCCGATATCGCAGTGGTTAATGTACTGAGCGTATTTAGTAGATCTACTACAAGTGTTTTTTGCTTGATCTCCTCTACAGACACCTTCTTTATATTTGCTTTAGACACGTAATCAGGTCTATGAATACATCTCATTAATAAACTTCTCTCTAATTTACTTAACATATACCTACTACATATAGTATTAAGAGATATTTTCTGGCTATAACCTCTTGATAATAAATACTTGTAGTCTTTAGAAGCCTCAATAAGTCTCTCATCTAATTCAATACATTCTCCTATACTCAGACCCTGAGAACCTCAGAGACTACTTCTCTAATTATCTCTTCAGCATTATCAGCGTTTTTACTCAAGCTCCCCGTCGCGTGATCCTTTTTACCACCACCTCTACCCCCGGCCCTAGAGATAATCTTACTCAATAACTCTCTCGCATCTAATTTACTCAATAGGTTAGCTGATAGTGATATCTCGATTCTTGATGAATCTTTTGATATATTCGTTAGAAGTATCGAGACTATATTATCTTGTCTACTTAGTTTCTTAATATACTCTCTCGCAATATCTTCCTCAGGAGGATCTTTTATTAACAATATCTTCACGTTGTTAATAGTCTCTGCTCTAGACAGGGTCTCTGAGATCATTTTCTCCCATATAGCTCTATATCTACTAAGGATCTTCTCAACAGCTTCTCTCTCTTCAATCAGTGTCTTTGCTCTACTCACGAGACCTTCATCAGCAGATCCTCCTATCAGAGATGATATTTCTCTCAAAATACTCTGGTACCTTGTTGCTTCCTCAGATACTCTACTACCAGCGACGTATTCGAATCTTATTACACCGTCGGCTATCTTCGAAACATTAATTATCTTGAAGCCACCTATCTCACCTGTGTGAGGTAGATGGGTGCCAAAGCATGCTTGAGCATCCCAATTCTCGATCTCAACTATTCTAATAACAGGATCCTCTGGGACACCTCCTTGGTAAATACTTAGACCATACTTATTCTCAGCCTCGTATCTGCTTAGGTATCTCACTATCACTTTTCTTCTCTCATCAATAACTCTATTAACTAACTCCTCTATCTTAGAGATCTCCTCACGAGAGGGGAGCTGGTAGTGTGTCACGTCTAATCTTCCTCTAAACTCATTCTTGTCGGCACCTGCCTGCCAGACATGCTCTCCCAGAATTCTTCTAAGTGTGCCTAGCAATACGTGTGTTGCTGTGTGATGTCTCATTATCCTATATCTCCTGCCCCAATCAATAAATCCTCTGATCCTGGATCCTATAAACTCTTCTCTCAACTCTTTATCTAAATAGTGAATAATCACATTATCAATCATCTTCACATCTACGACGCTGTACTTCTCCCCATCAATAATAATGTGCCCCTGATCACTTGCTTGGCCTCCTCCTAATGGGTAGAAGAGCGTTTGATCAAGAACAACAATATTGCCTTTAATGCCCAGGATCTTTGCATCAAACTCTTTAATCATCGGATCTTCGTGAAAGAGTCTGCGGGTCTCTGGGAACTTCTTAACCCAGTCTCTAAGGGTAGGCTCAATCTTCTCTTTAGATTTAATAGGAGCTCTCGAGTGTCTGGATGCCACCAATGAGTAGAAGTTTCTCGGGATATCAACCTTTAGACCCATCGAGGAGGAGATCTCCGAAACAATCTCCGGAGGTATACCGTGGCTATCATAGATCTCTATGAGATCATCCAGGGACAAACCACCACCAGAGTATCTTTTAATAATCACAGGCGCTCTCTTAATATTCTCGCGGTATCTCTCCTCTTCGAAATCAATTACATCAAGTATGTACCTGTAATTTCTGCCTATGCTCCTGAATGTGTTGCCCCATCTCTCTATTTGCAACATAATTAATTCCTTAAGAGAAACATCGGTTTTTAATCTAGCTAGTGTTCTCATGATTCTTCTCAGAACAAGTCTGGCTAAGTATCCCTCCCCTGTATTAGAAGGAACAATTCCGTCTCCTAGCATCAGAGTCAGTGTTTTGGTGTGATCAAGTACTGAGAATACATTAACTAATTGTTTAAATGTTTCCTCTACATCTACTCTATTTCTACCAAGATCCTTAGACATACGATCAATAAATGAATCAATTGTCCTCGGCTCGGAAGGATCTATTTTACCTGAGTATATAGATGCTATATACATAAAGTCTCTATCAGGCTCTGACACACCTAATTTACTAAAGAATCTAGAGACCATATTGCTACCGAAGACGGCGTGGAAAGCCGTGGGTGTTTTCTGTGTTAACCACGTTATTCTCTCTATACCATAGCCCACATCAACTATTTTCATAGGGATCTCTCTATAACCATTTTCTAAGGTTTCGTACTGCATAAAAACCAGAGTAGCTACCTCTAAGCCTCCTACTGTAACCTCCATTGAGGGACCCGCGTTTCCTCCACCCTCCCACCAACTCTCCTTGAAGGTGAGTTCATCTTCAGGAACGCCTATAGTGTCTATGAAGAATTCCTCAGCGTACTTTACTGTCTCATCTTTCCAGTACACATATTTATCAGGGTAATTGAATGCGTGATGACCACCCATTGTGAAGCTCGTCATGTGTCTACCGAATGTTAAGCCTATGTTATCAATATCTTCAAGCCTGATACATGGTTGAGCAATAACTAGTGGATTAGCTGGTGGAGGAACCTTGCCCGAGGTCACATGTGGTTGGAAGACCACTATTGAAGCTATTGTTAGATAGAGATCCTCTCTCCATCTAGCGACGACTGGTGCTGGATCAATTATTTTGTGACCTCTCTCCTCAAAGAATCTTAGGAAGAGATTAACTGTGTCCTCATAGGACAGATTCTTTATCTTAAGAGGGATATCAAAGAACCTGTAGTCTGTGCAGGGTATATCATTGCATATCTCCCAGGGACCCTTTGTCCAGAAAGGTGTTTGACAGATCTTGCATATCCTTCTATGATACCCATGATCAATAAAAGTCTTCAGTCTATACTCTGAGGGATCCCCTAATTTCGGCAATAGCTTATGCACCTACCTAATAAAATATTTTGTTTAGAAAATAAGGATATTGGATTAGATGAAGACAGATATTAAACAAAAACTAATAAGGATCCTTGAAGAAGCTGGTCCTCGAGGCTATACACAGAGAGAGTTAATTTACATATTAGGAGTATCAAAAGGCTATTTATCACTTATAGTATCTCAACTAGAGAAAAGTGGTGTCGTGGTAAGATACAGAGGCCCTGGAAAAACTGTTGTTGTTAAATTAACTAAGTACACTCATCCATCCACAGGTAAATTCATAAGATTCGGCATTGTTAAATCAACAGAATATATATTTCTACCAATTCTACTAAAGAAATTAAGAGACAGAGGCTACGAGACAGAACTTGTTTTCTATCCCAACGTCAGAGAATTAGCGACTTCACTGGCTAAAGGCAGATTGCATATAGCAATGCTACCAATATACACGCAGTTAGCATATAGATTCTTTGGAGCACCAATAAAGAGTATTCAAGGAGGAGCAGTTGGCGGAGGATTCGTTGTCTACAGAGGTGGAGAAATTAAAGAGTTAATAGATTCCTATGAGAAGATCTCTGTTTATAGCAGTCAGATATCAACTATGGAGATCCTCTCACACGCACTCATGAGAAGAATGAGGAGTAGATACGAGATAAGATTCTATAGAGACCCAGGAGAATTAGTTGAGAGAAATAAGAAGAGAAGTAATGTGGTTATGAGTACGTGGGAGCCTTACGCAACATACCTTCAAGAGAAAGGTTTCAAGACTTCTCCGTATAGAGAGTTTCTTGGAGAATATCATTGTTGCACATTAACTATTCACGAGAATCTTATGACTGGATTAAGAGATCTTATAAAAACAATTTATTCCGAGACATTACGAGAGGCAATGAGAAGATTTGATGATGCATTAGATCAATACTCTAGAATTCTTGGTGTAGAAAAAGATCTTCTCGTGAAAACATCTAGAGATTATTTATACAGAGATTATCTGGATATTAATGAAGTAGAGAGATTAATTCGTGAAGGAGGAGGCTACATGATATCTATAGAGGTGCTTAAAGAGCTTATACAGGAATAAACCTACTGCTGGACAGGTCGTACAAACTCAGCTGGTAGAGTTATTGTTAGCGGGAACAATGACTCTGCTATATATATTGTAACTTCTTCTCTCTCACGATCAATAGCTTGTATAGTTCCTTTAGAGCCCTTGAACGGTCCTGCAACAACCTCTACAACCATTCTCTCTTTAAGCATCTCAATAATTGGCTTAACCCTGATCATTTCCTCGAGATCTTTATAGCTTACGGCTCCTGCAGCCCTACCCTTCACATATGGCACGTCTCTAACAGCTAGATAGACTGTGTGTAGGTTCTGAACCTCAAATATCACGTAGCCCTTGATGTCTGGTGGAATGATCAGTGCTCTGATATCGCCTAGATAAGAAGCCACCGGATTATTTACGTCGCTTTGACTTTTTAGAGAATTCACTATAGTCTCTACGGTAAAAGCAACATCGAATTCTCTACCCCCAATTGTTCTGACAGCAAATAGTTGTAATCTTCTAAGTTCCTCAGATAATTCTTTCTTCTCTGCTAATTCATTCTTCTTTTCCTCAGTATTTTTTTCTTCACTATTCATGTTCCTCCTACGCCTCCTAAGTAAGTGAGTATTAGATAAGAGATCATTCCTATAGCAAACCCTATTGCGCCGACTAAGAAGAATCCTAGGAAAATTATTCTCAGGAATAACTTGTATTCCTCGGGGTCTGGTCTCCTAGCTAACTCAATTATTTTTCTCCAAGACTCAATTATTTCAGAGATATTCATTAATCACTCCTAAATAAATACATTGTGTAAAGCAATTTATAAGCTAACTCGAATTATTTCCTCCTCAAATAATTCATAATGAGGATCAGATATACTAAGGATAGATCTGTTAATATTGAGAGGATCGTTGATAAAGGATCTGAGAATCTTAGGTAAAATGCATATATATCATATATAAATGATGATCTAGTTCCCTTAAGTAGATTATTAATAGAGCACTTAAAGAACTGATTCTCTAGTGGAGCAAGATCCTGTATAGCACATGGATAAACGTTTGTTATTAGAACAATATTATTCTCAATGATCGAGTACGAGGCTAACAATATCATTATTAAGTGGAGTCTTGCTGTACTTGTTCTAAATATATAAACAAGCGGGATCGATAATATGGCGGTTATAGGCGTGAGGAATCGGGGTCCATATGCTAGGCCGCCATGGTAGTCATGCCACGCAGAATATGTTATTAATGGCGCAAATACGTAGATAATAATAGCCAACCATATTCTTCTAGGAAACATCTCGGGAAAAGTTACTAAATAGATTAATGAGAATAGTGATAGAGGATATAGTGCCATTAGACTCTTTCTAGGATCAATTAATTGTGTATAGATTGCATACATAATATCTAGAGGATTAAGTGTGAAACCTGTGCCTAAACCTCTACTATTTGAGTAGAGGAGTTCAGGTGGCAGAAATGGATTACCTGTTGTGATATAGTCATAGTATAGTTGAAATAATATGAATAATACAAATACCAACAACCAAATAAACGATCTTTTTAATATATATATGGTTTTGTTCACGAGATTTTTCTCGGGATCTAGGATCATTAGAATAAGTAGATATATTGTGTAGGAGATCACCAATATTATCGTGGAGGGATCTGTTAAAAACATTAGTCCCGAGAAAACAGCGTTTAGAATAACATATTTATAAGATACTTCATGATTTACTTGCTTTATAATCTTAATACTTGTGTATAGAGATCCCGTGAAAAATAGTGTTAAAAGTGCTTGTGGAAAGATATGTGATGAATAGATCCATGGAAGAGAAGCATATATAGATAAAATAATTGATGTTAATATATATCTATCGTCGCTCTGATCCATCTCTCTAATGAGTTTGTAGAGAATAATCATTGAAGTAAATATCGAGAGACTCATCACTAGACCTCCAATGAATAAAGGATCCAGTACTCCTCCTAGTAGACATATAGGTATAGATAATATTAGCGGAGTTCCGATTGGTGCCGCGAAGACATATTTACTGGGGCTTATAACCACGTAGTCTGTATAGTACCACTCGATCTTGTTTAAGTAGAAGTTGAGACTACATATATTCCTAGACAGCTCTATGAGAGGCTTCGTGTACCCAGTATAGTAGTGCGCATTTATTGTTGTTATGAATACAGCTAGTGATACTATTAATGTTATTTGTAGAGTTCTTTTACTCATCCCAAACACTCTTTTATAAAGATTTCTATAAATTGATTTAGAGGTGTTTCTAATGGGGATCCCGAAGATCTATGTGGTGACCGCCTCGATTTATCCTCTGGATAATTTACTCGATCTACTTAAAAACGAAACTATTCAACCAGACAAGATCTTGGTTATTGATGAGGGAGATGAGAAAATTAGAGAAAAAAATAGAGAAATACTCAAGGAGCTAGACCTAGAGAAAATATTCTTCTATGGACCTAGAGAAAGAACTGAGTGGTTTAAGAGCCGCTACGGATCATCATATGAGAAGTACTTAAGCTTAATTCCTGAGAGAAGTCATGCGGAGACGAGCTTTGGTTTTTTAGTTGCTTATGAGGAAGATGCTGAAGTAGTTATTGAGGTTGATGATGATGTATATAGTGAAGAGAACTATAGTTTTGTGAGAGATCACTTAAGTAATTTAAGTGATTCGAAGGGAGTCAGAATTTCATCCTCTTCTTCATGGGTTAATACAATAGATTTCTTAGATATTAATCAGAATAGATCCGAGAAAATTTTCCCTAGAGGACATCCCTACGACCCTGTTGTGAGAGAATACGCTTACAAGTATAAGGAGGACAGTGGTGAATGTGTACTTAACATGGGTCTCTGGACGGAATCTCCTGACCTAGATGCTGTTACCATACTTTACTACGGGGGTTTAGACGGTGTTTCAAAGATAAAAGCTAGGAGACTATTGATCGATAAAGTATTTATTGACAAAGGATCTTTTTACGCGGTGTGCTCAATGAATACTTCGTTCAAGAAGAAATTGATCCCTGCTTTCTATCAACTCTACATGAAGTATATGGGTATTGATAGATTCGATGATATATGGTCAGGTCTCTTCGCGAAGAAAATAGCTGATGAGCTGGGGGATAATATGTGTCTAGGTAAACCAGCTTTAAAGCATCGTAAGAGACCAAGATCTGTGTGGAAAGATCTTAGATCAGAGCTTGAGGGCATGATAATCAATGAGAAGCTCTGGAGAATAGTTAAAGAAGCAGAGATTAGAAGCAGAAGCTACATAGATGCCTATAGAGAATTAGCAGAATATATTGAAAAGAGAATAAATGAGTTCAGCGAAGAACTTCACAGAAAATTCGTGAAGATCCAGACGGAGAAAATGATTCTTTGGACAGAAGCGATAGTTCTTTTATAAAGACCTAGTTAAGTGAACGGCTAAGCATCTTATTAATCCTCTATATCAATTTTATTAGAGATACGAGGTCTCTATATGAATAAATACACAGAGAAGGCAGTAGAAGTTTTCCTAGAGACAGGAACTAAGTTTCCCAGATCTATTATTTGGGCCATGGGTCTCCTAAAATACGCTGCGGCTAAAGTGAACACCGAGTTGGGTTTATTGGATAAGGATATTGGCGAAGCCATAATGAAGGTCTCCAAAGAGCTTGCCGATGGATTATACGATGATTTAGTTATTGTAGATGTGTTTCAAACCGGTTCTGGGACAGGTCTAAATATGAATATTAATGAAATAATAGCTACCAAAGCTACACAGCTCCTCGGTAAAAATATTCATCCAAATGATCATGTTAACATAGGTCAGTCATCAAATGATGTTGTTCCAAGTGCTATTAGGATCGCTGCTGTCTACGAGGTGGAGAGTAAGCTTATTCCATCTCTCAAGAGATTCACTGATGATCTCAGGGATCTAGTAAATAGAACCTCTGATGTGATCAAGCCTGGGAGAACACATCTAAGAGATGCTCTCCCAGCGACAATGGGTCAAGAATTCTCTGCTTATCTTGATGCTTTTGAACACGATCTTGTTCTTCTCACGAGAGCCGCTGAGTACGTCAGGGAATTACCCATAGGAGGAACCGCTGTCGGAACAGGTCTAAATACTCATCCTAGATTCGGTGAATTAGTTGTTGAGGAAATAAATAAGTTAACGAATCTAGGTTTTAGAGTAGCTAGCAACAGGTTTAGGGCGATGAGGACATTGAGTAACTTAGTTAATTTAAGTGGCGTTCTAAGGATCATGGCGCTAGATTTACTTAGACTATCTCAGGATATCAGATTAATATACTCAGGCCCAAACACAGGTTTCTTTCAATTCTATAGTAGATCGTTCTATGTTATTGCCTGGTTTAGCTCTGGGCCGGGTCTCCAGCCCATTACCCCTACCCCTCTCGGGGCTCGGGGTTATGGTTTTATCATTGCCTCGGGGGCGTAGATTTAGTCTTGTGTATCTAGCATTTCTATCGAGTATTGCTATAGATTGGCCCCCGAGACTCATATTCAAATCAATCATCATCAGAGATATTAGAGGATACAGAGCTTATAAACATCATCCCCCGCCTTAAAAGGGCGAGGCTTTTCAGTTGTAAAACAAATCCAGTCACTGTAGAAGCCGCTATGCTGGCCTCGGCTCAGGTAATTGGGTTAGACACCTCTAATAGCTACGCTAATTTACTCGGTGTATTCGAGTTGAGTATAGCTATACCATTAGTTGGCTACAATATTGTTTCTCAGATAAAGCTATTGGATCAAGCCTTAGAGAAATTATCTGAATATGTTATTAGAAGAATTACTCCACTACGTGAGAGATTAATTGAATTAACTGAAAAGAGTCAGGCTCTGATAACTCTTGTGTCTCCTTTAATAGGCTACGACAAGGCAGCGGAATTATCTAAGATTCTTTTGAGAGGGGTGTCAATTAGACAAGCTCTCAGGGAGCTAGGTTTTAGTGAGGAGGATATTAATAGAATACTTGATCCAAGGAGATTAACTAGTCCAGGGATACCATCGAAAAATATTTAGTTCATCAAGCTCCAAGGATTTTTATTCTCCCATCACCTGAATAAATATGTTTCTTTTTCTCGGACCATCTAATTCAACTAACATAACTTCTTGCCATGTTCCTCTAACCAGAGATCCTTTTGATACTGGCAGGAATCTTCCTGATCCTATGAAGCTAGAGGCTAAGTGAGCATGAGCATTATCATCTATCTCATCGTGTCTCCACCCACCACCTGGTCTAAATGTTTCAACGATCCACCTTATGTAATCCTCCACGATTCTTGGCTCATACTCATTTAGGATAATCGCTGCGGTTGCGTGTG
>ERZ1669248.307-NODE-307-length-25812-cov-24.987615_pt1 | contig 25812 bp, 28 predicted proteins | sample MGYA00579296_ERZ1669248 | MGnify/ENA primary metagenome ERZ1669248 (study PRJEB41166, sample SAMN08046057) | hot springs metagenome | biome: hot spring; feature: neutral hot spring; material: thermophilic sediment; isolation source: thermophilic sediment from...
TATATTCATTCGTTTTAAAATCGCTAAACCTAACAACAACAAACCTTGGATAAATTGCTTTTGCAACCATAGCTATACCTTCAGCAAGTTTATCTACATACTTTTGCTCTTCCCCCTTTTCAATTAGATAATTTGGATGTTCTTTAACCCATTCAGCAATTATAAACTCAATTCTCATTAAACCAATTCCTTCAAAAGGCAAATTTTTATACTTTTCTATTTCTGTTGGCACACCAAGATTCATCAAAATTTTTGTTTTTGTTTTTAGCTTAGCAGCTTCTTCTACGGAAACCTCTAAAGCTTTTTCTCTAGCTAAAAGTTCTTTTATTTCTCCTTCATAAACTAAACCAGTTCTTCCATCTAAAGTTATTATCATATTATCTTTCAAAATATCTAAAGCGTTAGAAGCTCCAACTATGCAAGGAATTCCCATTTCTCTTGAAACAATGCTAGCATGAGATGTCAGGCCCCCCTCGGTAGTTATTATACCAGAAGCTATTTTCATAAATGGTGTCCAATCAGGAGAAGTCATTCTTGTAACTAAAATATCTCCCCTTTCAATTTTGTTTTTTGCTTCTTCTATGCTTAAAGCAACTTTAACTTTACCAATTGCAACTCCAGGAGAAGCTGCTAAACCTTTTAATATTGGAGTTTTAGAAACTATTACTTCGCTCTCTTTCTTTTCATAGAAAACAGTAACAGGTCTACTTTGAACTAAATAAATTTTTCCGTTTTCAGAAGCCCATTCAAAATCTTGCGGAAAATTATAATGCTCTTCTAACTTTTTTGCTAATTGCCATAATTGATTAATTTCATCTTCTGTCAAGCAAGCTTTTTTTCTCATTTCTTCTGGAACTTCTATTTCTTCCAATCCTTCCTCTTTAGTTATTTTCATCTTTTCTTTTGTTCCAACATGAAGTTCTAAAATTTTTCCGCTTTCTTTATCCAAAACATAAGTATCAGGATTTACTTCTCCGCTAACAACAGCTTCACCTTGTCCATAAGAAGCTTCAATAACAATTTTGTTTTTTTCTCCGCTAACAGGATGAATTGTAAAACCAATACCAGCTTTGTATTTTCCTTGCAAATATTCTTCTTTACTTAAAACTCCAAGCTGTTTTTGAACAGGAACAGCAATGTAAACTTTTTCATGCTTAAACCTTTTTTGATGTCTATAAAAAGTTGCTCTAGGTGTAAATAAAGAAGCCCAACATTTTTTTACAGCGCTTACAACATTTTCTTTACCTTTAACATTGAGTAAAGTTAATTGCTGTCCTGCAAAGCTAGCTTCTGGAACATCTTCTGCTGTTGCACTACTTCTAACAGCAACGTATTCTTCTTCTTTACCGTATTCTTTCGATAATTCTTCATAAGCCTTTATTATCTCATTTTTAATTTCTTCAGGTATTTCAGCATTTTCTATTAATTCTCTAATTTTCTTAGTACCTTCTTCTAAGCTTTTTGGATCATTATAATCTATTTCTTTTAAGATCTTTGAGATCTTTCTTTTCAGTTTCGTTTTTTTCAAAAATTCTTTGTAAGCTTCGGCTGTAACAACAAAAGCATTTGGTACAGGCAAATTTGCATTAAACATTTCTCCTAAATTTGCAGCCTTACCACCAACTAAAGGAATATCATTTTTTGTTAATTCTTTTAACCATTTTATAAATCTCATTCTATTAATTGCTTTCTATTTTAAAATTTTCTGACTTAAATCTATAATGAAGCTTGCTGTACTTTTTACTGGCGGAAAAGATTCAACATTAGCTTTGATAAAAGCTAAAAAAGAAAACGAAATTTCTTGCTTAATTACTATGATTCCAGAAAATAAGGAAAGCTTTATGTTTCATGCTTACAATATTGAATTTACGAAATATCAAGCAGAAGCTATGAACATTCCAATAATTTATGGTAGGACAAAAGGAGAGAAAGAAAAAGAAGTAGAAGATTTGAAAGAAGTTATTAAAAGAGCTAAAGAAAATTTTGGGATAGAAGGAGTTGTTAGTGGTGCAATAAGATCTAATTATCAATATTCTAGAATAGAGAAAATTTGCAAGCAATTAAATCTAAAAAATGTAGCACCGCTTTGGCAAATGGATGAAATTGAAGAATTAAAGGAAGTTTTAAACGAAAAAATAAAAGCAATAATTGTTTCAGTATCTGCATATCCTTTAACAAAAGATTTTTTAGGAAAAGAAATTAACGAAATTCTTATCGAAAAATTTAAAGAATTTAAAGAAAAATTTGGTTTTAATCCTTCTGGAGAAGGAGGTGAATACGAAACTTTTGTTTTGGACGCGCCAATTTTTGAGAAAAAAATCAAAATAGAAGATTTTGAAATTGTTGAAGAAGAAAATTCTGCATATATGAAAATTAAGAAAGTTTCGCTAAATGATAAACTGCTATAATTTTTTTCTAATTGTTTCCTCAAGCCTTTCCGCTTCCGCTTTTTCAATTTTTTTCCTTAACGAAACCTCTGTATTTATCAAACTTTTTAAAGCTTCTTCTAAATTTTCTTCAACTTCTAGTTTGGCTTTTTCTATAATAAATGTTTCTGGCTCCTTAACTATTGCTTTTTTAAGAAGAAATTCTTTTTCGTTCAAAGGAGTTATAATTGCTATTCCAACATCTTTTCCTGAATGTGTTAATGAATATATTAAATCTCCATCTAAAGATTCTCCAATTTTTTTAGTGCCATAAACAAAAGACTCTGTTGCAAAAGATTTTAAGCTTTCTTGAACAATTTTCTCAATTTCTTCTTGAGGAATTCTCTTAAAACAAAACACTCTTAAAGTTTCTGGCTTCCAAACTACTTCCTTCTTGCTTTCATCAAACTCATATTCTATAGAAATTCTAACTAGATCACCTTTTTCTAACTTTAGCTTGTTTATTAGGATGTCAAAAATTAGCTTGTTTAATTGAGCTGAAGCATAAGCTAACTTTTTACTAACTTCTTTATCTTTGACTTTATCTTTTAATTGAGCAAATAGCGTTTTTCTTATTTTTTTGGCATAAGCTCCAACTATAACAAAACCAGACGATAGTCTCATAAATTAATTTGACAGTAAGAAGTTTTAAATTTTTTGATATTTACTAGTTTTTCCATCTTTCTTCATAAGAAGATATCAGATTGAGAAAAAACAAAAAACATAAAGAAAAGATTGCGCCGGGGGTGGGATTCGAACCCACACAGGGCAAAGCCCCACCGGTTTGCTCATTACTCACATCTCGATAACTCGAGACCGGTGCCATACCAGTTAGGCGACCCCGGCCTAAATATAATTTAACATTTCAAAATTAGAAAACTTCACTTCCAGAATGTCTTCCTTCTATTGCTTTTAAAATTTCGCTAGGTTTTTTCCCATTTACCACAATAAGCTTAATTTTTTTCTTTTTCAAAATTTCCAATGCTTTCAAATCAAACAATCTATATTCCCCTGGCTTTTGTGGAATTTTAGAAATAATCTTTATAAGTTCATCATAAGAAATCTTCTTTATTTTTCTAGCATCTTTATATTTGTTCGGATCTTTATCGTAAATTCCGTCAACGTTTGTTGCATTTATTATCAAGTCTGCATTTATCAAACTAGCAAAATAAGCAGCATCATAATCTGTAGAACAACCAACATCATAACCGGCACAAACTAAAACTTTTCTCCCAAACAATTTTTTAACTTCCTTTTCTGCTTCTTTTAAGGATTTCCATTTAATCAAATAAGAGTTTTTGATTAAGGTAGAAAAAGCGGAAGCATTTAAATGAGTCGCCATTATTCCGATGAAATCTAGCATTTCATTATTAGCTTTAGCTTTCTTTCCAATTTTTTGATAAATTCTTGCTATTGAGCCGCCACCACAAACAACAATAACCTTATGCTTTCTAGAAATTTCGTTTATTACATTTGCATATTTTTTAAAATTTCTATAGCTAATTTCTTTTGTTAGAAGCGAACCACCTATTGATATAACAACCTTCATAAGTATTTATTCGAATTAAAAATATGAAGATTTTTCAAACAGAATTAAAATTAAAGACAAAAGGAGCATATGATTTCATTGATATAACTGAAGAAGTTAGGAAAAAAGTTAAAGAGTCAAAAATAGAAAAAGGAATTGTTTTTTTAAATTCAATGCATAACACAGCTTGTTTAATAGTTCAAGAAAATGATAAAACAATTTTTGAAGATATGAAAAAAATGTTTGAAAGAATTTTGCCTTTAAGCGAAAAATATTCTCATAGCTATGAAGGAAATTTAAACGCAACTGCTCACTTAAAATCAAATTTATTATCGCAATCAATTTCTTTTCCAATTAAGAATAATGAGCTTGTGCTTGGAACATGGCAAAGAATAATTTTTGTAGAGCTTTTTGAACCAAGAGAAAGAAAAGTTTTTATTACAGTAATTGGTGATTAAGTGAACTTGAAAAATTTAGAGCTAAGAGAATATCAAAAGAATATAGCAAACACTTGCTTAAAAGGAAATACTCTAGTTGTTTTGCCGACAGGTTTAGGAAAGACAATAATAGCTATTTATGTTGCATATAAAAGATTGGAACAAATTCCAGATGGAAAAATTCTTTTTATGGCTCCTACAAGACCTTTAAATGCTCAACATGTAAAAACATTTTTACAATTTACAGATTTAAGAGAAGATGAAATTGCTCTGGTTACAGGAAAAATAAAGCCTGAAAAAAGAAGCGAGATTTATAAAAAAGCAAAAGTTATAGTTGCTACGCCTCAAACAATCTCTAATGATATTAAAGAAAATAGAATAAGCTTGGAAAATTTTGTTTTAGCAGTTTTTGATGAAGCACATAGGGCTGTAAAAGATTATTCCTATACAGAAGTTGCAAAAACTTATCTAATTCAATCTAAAAACCCTTTAATAATTGGATTAACGGCCTCTCCAGGAGGAGAAGAAGAAAGAATAGAAGAAGTGATGAAAAATCTTTTTATAAAATATGTTGAAATTAGGACAGAAAGTGATCCTGACGTTAGACCATATGTAAAAGAAATTGAAAGAGAATATGTTTATGTTGAATTGCCAGAAGATTTGGAAAATATAAGAAAGAAATTGTTTGAGATTTATGACGAAATTTTAGAATGGCTAAAAACGCATTTATTTATTAAATCAAAAGATGTTACTAAAAAAGAATTGTTGAGTCTGCAAAATTCGCTAATAGCTAGTTATGAAAGAGGGGCAGAAAATCCAATTAATATTTGGGGTATGATAAAAGTTTCTCAAGCCCTTAAAGTTTTGTATGCAATAGAACTTTTAGAAACGCAAGAAATAAAAGTTTTTTCTGATTATATAAAAGAACTTTTTCAAAGCAAGAAAAAAGCAGAAAGAATGTTAGTCAACGATGAAAGAATGAAATATGTTTTTAAGCAATTAAATCAATTGGAAGAAAAATATAGAGTTCATCCCAAAATGTTGAAGCTTTTGGAAATAATGAAAGCTATAATTAGGGAAAATGAAAAGAATAGGGCAATTGTTTTTGCAAATTACAGAGATACTGTTGAAAGGATAAAGAATTTTTTGAATGAAAATGGAATAAAGGCGGAAATGTTAATCGGGCAAGCTAAAAAAGAGGGCAAGGGTTTAAGCCAAAAAGAACAAATTGAGATAATTAAAAGGTTTGCTAACAACGAATTTAATGTTCTAGTTTGTTCTAGCATCGGAGAAGAAGGATTAGATATAGCCTCAGTTAATTATGCAATTTTTTATGATGCTGTTCCTAGCGAAATCAGAGCAATTCAAAGAAGAGGAAGAGTAGGAAGACAAACCAGTGGAAAAGTGTTTTTTATTTTAACAAAAGGAAGTAGAGATCAAGCATATTTCTTTTCTTCTTTAATGAAAGAGAAAAAAATGAAAAGAGTTTTGAAAAATATGAAAAAAATGAGAAGAAAAGAAAGTTTATTGGATTGGGTGAAATGATGGAAAAACAGCTTTCTCTCTCTAAAACAATATTTGTTGATTATAGAGAAAAAGAAATTGCAGATATTTTGAAAAAAATGGGTGCAAACGTTACTACAATAAATTTACCTATAGGAGATTTCGTTGCTGGAGAGGTTTGTATAGAGAGAAAAAGTTATGAAGATTTCATTTCTTCTATAATAGACGGAAGAATTTTTGAACAAGCTAAGCTAATTTCCGAATCTTTTGAGAAAGGTATAATAATTATTGAAGGTTATGGCTTTAACAGAATTAACGAAAATTCTTTATATGCTGCTTTAGCATCTCTCATAACAAAATTTAGATTATCTGTTTTAAGAAGCGAAAGCAAGTATGAAACGGCAAATCTAATTTTTTGGATCGCAAAAAAAGAGTTTGAAAACAGTAAGACTTTTGGATATAAAATAAGGAAGAAAAATAACAGCTTGAAAAATATTCAAGAAAGAATAGTAGCATCTTTTCCCGGAATTTCTACAGTATTGAGCAAAAGGATTTTAGAAAGGTTTGGGAGTTTGGAAAACTTTTTTAAAGCTTCAGAGAGAGAACTTATGAAAATAGATGGTATTGGAGAAAAATTGGCAAAAAGAATTAGAAAAATTATTGAGGAAAAATATAAGGTGAGTGATTGAGAAGTGTAATTGTTGGTTTTGATTCAGGATTAACATCTGCTTTAGCCATTCTTACAATTAATGGTAATTTAATATTTTTGAAAAGTTTTAGAAGCGTGGATAAAGGAATTTTGATAAATGAAATATTGAAAAGAGGTAGACCAATCCTTTTAGCCACTGATAAAAAAGAAACTCCAAAAGGGGTTAAGGAATTGGCTTCTTCTCTAGGGTGCAAGATATTAAGGCCAAAAAGAGATTTAACAAGAGAAGAAAAAGAAGAGTTGATAAAAGAAAATGGTTTTGAAGTTGAAGACGATCATCAGTTAGACGCTTTAGCTTCAGCATTATTCGCTTTCAAGAAAGTTAGAAGAAAGATTTTAATAATTGAAAATTATTTGAGAAAAAGAAACAGTTTAGAGCTTCTTGATGAAGTTGTTTATCATCTTTTTAGGTCTAGAGGAATTAATGTTGATTCAATATTAAAAAAACTTTCTGAAGAAAAAGAAGCAGAAGAAGTTAAAATAGAAAGAAAAGAAGAAAAAGCATTTTTGAGCTTTCTCGAAGAAAAGCTAAACATTCAAAAAGAGCTTCAAAAAATAAGCAACGAATTAGCTTTCTATAAAAAGATAAAAATGAAGTTTGATGAATTAATAGAATATAAAGAAAAGTACGAAAAGCTAAAGAAATACTTTGATATTTTGAAGGAAATGGAAGAAATAAGAGCTAAAAAGTTATTACCAGTTTTAATTATTGAAAAAATAGAAAATTTGAAGGAAATTGATGAGCATTTAGGATTAAAGGATAGAATAGTATTTTCTAACGATGAGAGCGGCTTTAAGCTTTTAAACGAATATGAAATAAAATGTTTGCTAACAGAAGTTAAACCTCAAGTCAAAACAAAATTCCCAATAATAAAGATTGAGAAAGATAGGCTGGTGAAATTTAATCATTGCTATGGAATTGAAGAAAAAGTTTTTGATGAAAAAATGAAAGAGATTTTAAAAGAGGAGCTGAAAAAATGGGTAGAAGAAGAAAGAAGCAGACTTTAATTTTAATTTTAGATTTTGTTTTAACTTTAAACTTACTCTCTTTACCTCTTTACTTTATTATATTTTTTAACATACAGCTTCAATTCTTTAAAGAATTAGTAGCTCTACTTTCTTCAGGTTTATTAAATCTCATTGGCCTAAAAGCCATCGCCATTGATAATTTCATTATTGTCAATAACTACTTCTACGAAGTATCGTGGGATTCTACTGGCTGGAAGAGCATGTATACTTTTTTCTCTCTAGTTCTCTCTCTTCCGGTTTTTTTCAAAAGAAAGATAAAATTTTTAATTTTTGGGCTAATTTCAATTTTTCTATTTAATTTATTAAGGATAGTTTCGACAATCTACCTTTCTTCTCAGAAAATAGTAAGTTTTGATTTTTTACATATGTTTTTATGGAGAGAGGCATCTATACTTTTTGTCCTTATTTTATGGTTTATATTTCTATATATACAAAAAAATAATATTGGGGAAACAAAAATATTATTAGGTGTATTTGGTGCAAGAAGAAAACCTAAAGTTAAAACTTTTAGACCTTGAAAAAAAGTTTGTAGAACTAGAAATGAGCGTTTCTAAGATTAACGAGAGTTTAAAGACTTTAGAGGCTAAGAAAGTTAATGAAATTGTGGAAAGATTTGAAGAAATAGAAGATTTAGTATTAATTGAAAATGCGGCTGTTTCTGAGTTAAAAGAATTGTTGGAAAGAAGCGATACCAGTAAAGTTAGCGAAGAATTTCAAAAATTCAAAGAAGAAATTGAAAGTAAAATCAACTCTATAAATTCTTCCTTATTGACAACAATAGATGAAATCAAAAAAAGAGTAGAAGGATTTTCAGCTAATGCTGATGAGGTAAGGACTTTGAATGAGAGAATAAGTAAAGTTGAAGAAAGTTTAAAGTTTATACCAGAATTTTTAGAAAAAGGAGAAATTATAAACAATCTAGGAAAAATTGTTAAATCTCATGATGAGCTAATAGAAAAGATTAATAAAGAGTTGGAAGAAGTAAAGAAAATTAAAGCAAAAGTTGATGAAGAATTAAAAAAGAGAATACCAGAAAGCTTGTTAGAAGATTTTGTTAAAATGAACAATGAGATGTCTGTTTTAAAATTAAATATTTCTTCTTTGTCAAAGCAACTTGAAGAAATTTATAGAGATGTAAAATTACTTAAACCAGATTTAATAAAGGAAGTTCTATCAAAATCTGTAGAAATCAAAATGGCAATTGAGGATAGATTCAAAGAAATTAATGAGCTCGTTGCATCTATTTCATCGAGTAAAGAAGAAATAAGAAAGATATCTATTTTAGAAGCGAAAATTAACGAACTGTCAAAGCTTTTAAATTCATCTGTTGCAGAAATTGAAAACTTGAAAGCTTCTTTAGCTCTATTTTCTTCTAAGCAAGATTTAGAGAAGTTAAATGAGCTAATTGAAAGTATGAAAAATGAAATAAAGAAATTGAAAAGTAGTTCTGTAAATTTAGAAGATTATAATCAATTGAAATCTTCATATATTTCTTTGAGCGAAGAGGCTTCTAAGACTAAAGAGAATTTGAATAAACTTTCGTTAGATTTAGAATTGATAAGAAGCTCTTTAGAAGCTATTTCTAAAAATGTTTCTGATTTACAAACTAAAATAAGAAGTTTTGAAGAAATTTCTCCTAAAAATTTTGTTAGAATAGAAGATTTTTCAGCTATGGTTTTTGATATAAAGAAAAACTCTCAAGAAATAGAAAAAATAAAGCAAGATTTATTGAATTTAGCAAATAGAAATGAGATTTTAGGCATCAAAAAAGAAATTGAAGATTTGAAGAAAGAGTTCTTAAGTGTTAAAAATTCTTTAATACCTCTAGCTCCATTTCAACAAGTAGTTAATAAAATTGCTTACCTTGAAGCCAAAATAAATGAAATTGAAAAAAGGTTAGAAACAAAAGTAAAACCAATAATACTAGAGTAACTGGTGCTTATAGTGAAATACATTTTAATAATAGCTGAAAAGCCAAACGCAGCTAAAAAAATTGCCGAGAGTTTAGCAGAAGGTAAAATAAAAGTTTTAAAGAAGAATGGAGTAGAATATTACCTATTTGAAAGAAATAGTAAGCTTCATATCGTAGCTCCTTCAGTCGGTCACATTTTCAATCTTTCTCCAAGAGAAAAAGAGTGGAAATATCCTATTTTTGATTATGTTTGGAGGCCTAGCTTTGTTGTTGACAAAAGCTCATCATTTTCAAAAAAGTATTTTGAAGTTTTGAAATATTTAGCAGAAAACGCAGAAGATTTTATAGTAGCTACAGATTATGACATAGAAGGAGAAGTTATTGGATATAACATTTTGAGATTTTTAGCAAATAGAAATGATGCAAAAAGAATGAAATTTTCAACTCTTACTAAAGAAGAATTGATAAATTCCTATGAAAACGCTATGAAAAGCTTGGATTGGAATCAAGTAGAAGCAGGTTTAACTAGACATGAAATAGATTGGCTTTGGGGCATAAACTTAACAAGAGCTTTAACACTTTCTTTAAAGAATAATGGCAATAAAGTTTTTTCAATTATTTCTACAGGAAGAGTTCAAGGCCCAACTTTAGCTTTGTTAGCTAAAAGAGAAGAAGAAATAGAAAAATTTATTCCAAAGCCATACTGGGAAATTTATGCACATTTAGAAATTGATGGAAAGTTGTTTGAAGCTATTTATGAAAAAGGGAGAATATGGGAAAAAGATAAAGCAGAAAAAACTCTTTTTTCAAGTAGGACAAATAAAGCGAAAGTAGTTAAAATAAAAAGAAAGCAATACAAAATTTTGCCTTTACCGCCTTTCAATACGACAGACTTGCAAACTGAAGCATATAATCATTTTGGTTTTTCACCAATGCAAACTATGAGTATTGCTGAAAGTTTGTATCAAAAAGGAGCAATAAGCTATCCTAGAACATCAAGTCAAAAAATTCCAAGCTCTATAAATATATCATCTATACTAAAAGCTATTTCTAATATTCCACAATATAAAAAAATTGTAGGTGAAATTCTTTCTGAAAAGGAAATAAAAGTTACTGAAGGTAAAAAAGATGATGCTGCTCATCCTGCAATATATCCAACATCTGAAATACCAAATTTGAACGAGCTATCCGAACAAGAAAAAAAGATTTACGATTTGGTTGTTAGAAGATTTTTATCGGCTTTTGGTAAACCGGCAATAAGAGAAACTCTAACAGTGGTTTTAGATTTGAATGGAAATAATTTCTTGCTAAAAGGTAAAAGAACGATAGAAGAAGGTTGGATGAAGTTTTACTATCCTTATATTGGTTTGAAAGAAATTAACTTGCCAGATTTGGAAGAAGGAAAAGAGCTTAAAGTTAATAAAGTTGAACTGGTTGAGAAAAAAACTGAGCCACCAAACAGATACACCCAAGGTTCAATAATAAAAGAAATGGAAGAAAGAGGGCTGGGGACTAAGTCAACAAGAAGTGAAGTAGTAAAAATTCTTTATGAGAGAGGATATATAGAAGGAAAGTCAATTAAAGTTACAGAATTAGGAAAAGCTGTTGTCAAAACTTTGGAAAAGTTTTCATCAAAGGTTATTTCTGAAGAATTGACTAGAAAGCTTGAAGAGGATATGGAAAAAGTTTACAGTAAAGAGAAGAAGAGAGAAGAGGTTATTAAAGAAGCGAAAAAAATTTTAGAAGAAATTTTAGAAGAATTTAAGTCGAATGAAAGAAAAATAGGAGAAGAACTTTCTTCAGCTTTATTAGAAGCAAGAGAAAAATCTTTAATATTAGGAAATTGTTCTTGCGGAGGATATTTAAAAATTATAAAATTCAATGGCAAGATGTTTGTTGGATGTACAAACTATCCTAAATGTAAGGTAGCATATCCTTTACCAAGAAATACTTATAAAATAGAGAAAACTGGCAAAATTTGCGAAAAATGCGGAACACCAATAGTAAGAATTTATAGGAAAGGAAAAAGACCGTTTGCTATGTGTTTAGATCCTAAATGTCCAACTAAAGCTAATTGGGTTAAAAATGATGTTAAAAAGAAAATTCTTTGAAAGAAATCCAAAGCAAGTAGCTATAGATCTTTTAGGAAAAGTTTTAGTAAGAAAGTTGGATAAAAAATTGTTAGAAGGAATAATTGTTGAAACAGAGGCATATTTTGGATTAAATGACCCAGCCTCTAGAGCATTCCATGGAAGAAAAAATTATAATAAAGAAATGTGGGAAGAACCAGGAAAAATCTTTATTTACAATGTTCATAACAATTGGATGTTTAATATTGTTGCGCATGAAAAAAATGAAATTGGTGCAGTTCTTATAAGAGCTGTACATCCTATAAAAGGAATAGAAGAAATGAAAAGAAATAGAAAAGTTAAGGATATAATAGAATTAACAAATGGACCAGGAAAGTTAACTAAAGCTTTAAAGATTGATAAATCTTTCAATGGAAAGTTTCTTTCTCCCAAAAATTTAATTTATATTGAGGATAGAGGAATTAAGCCAGAATATTTGTCTTCTCATAGAATTGGAGTTAAAAAAGATTTAGAAGAAGAGCTAAGGTTTTTTGTAGTTAATGATCCTTTTGTTTCTAGATGATTTTGAACTTCTCGTAAAAGAATGACTTTAATCTATCTTTCACTCCTTCAAAAAATCCAATTTTTCTTTCTTCTATTCCAAAAAGTTTGTTACTCAATCTTTTTAAAGCTATGCTTGCTGGAGTATTCGGAAATATTTCTATAAACGGTTTTCCTATGGAAAGAGCATATTCCACATTTTCATCGTAAGGAATAGTTTCAATGACTTTTAATCCAGTTATTCCCTCAATTATACTCTTACTCAATTCATACCTTTTACCCTTTACCATGTTAACGACTATACCTAACGGAAAAACATTCATTTCTTCAAGCAACTTTTTCATTCTTAACACATCTGCAATAGCATTCATGAATGGAATTGTTACTATAAGGACTGAATCTACTGAGTTTAAAACAGTCATAGCTTCTTTTCCAAAACCTGGAGCTGAATCTAGAATAACAATTTGAGAGTTCAAATTCCTTATTGTGTTTTTTAAACTTAACAAGTCTACATACATTAAATCCTCTAACCTTAAGGAAGCTGGAATTATATTCAAGGTTTTATATTTGTAAATAGCTTCGCTAATTTCTGCTTCTCCTCTTAGAACATTGTTTAAAGTTTTTTTGAAGTTAAAAAATCCAAAGTTGAAGTTTATGTGAGAAGTTGTAACGTTGCAATCTATCAATGTTACTATTTTTCCTACAGTAGAAAGATAATAGCTTAAATTTGATGCAATTGTTGTTTTCCCGACTCCACCTTTCCCAGATACAATTCCAATTATCATTTTCTTACCTATTAAAATTTTTGATTACATCTTCATAAATTTTTAAAGTTTCGTTTGCAGTTTTTTCTATTGTAAAGTTTTCCAAAACTCTTTTTCTTCCATTTTTTCCCCATTTTTTTGCTTCTTCAAAATTTTCTAGTATTACTTTTATGCCCCATGCAATATCGTTTGGATCTTCTCCATTTACATGCACACCAGTTCTATTTTCTCCAGAAGGAATAACTTGTTCTCTTAAACCACTAATTCCTCTAGCGCCAACAACTATTGGTTTTTCCATAGACATTGCTTCTAAAGAGACTATACCAAATGGTTCGCTTATGCTTGGAAAAACACATAAATCTGCTAAAGCATAATGTGCTATTCTTTCTTCTTCGCTTACCCACTCGCTTCTTATCTCAACTTTTTTACCCAAGCCTAAAGATTGCTTAAGCTGAATCAAATCAGAATAACTTTCTCCTTTTCCTAAAATTATAAGTTTAACGTTAGGAAAATCTTTCAAAACTTCTGGCATCGCTTTTATTAAGTTTGAAACGCCTTTAACCCAAGTTAACCTTCCTATGAAAAATATAATTTTTTCGTCTTTTATTTCGTATCTTCTTCTCAATTTTTCAACCAATTCCCAATTAACATTTTCTAAAGAATACTTTTTTGCATCTATTCCATTGTAAACAACGCTTATTTTATCTTTTGGATAGTTTAAACTTTCCATAAATTCTTTCATGGAATATGAAACTGTTATAATTTTGTCTGCAACTCTAGCTGCTTCTCTTTCTACTTCCTTAACTACTTCTGAACCTCCTCCTAAAGATCTTTGCTCTTCTAAGGAATGAACATGAAAAACTGAAGGAATTTTTATGTTATTTTTTATCATAATTCCTGCAAATGCTGAAAGCCAATCATGAAAACTAATTATATCAAATTTCCTTCCTTCCTTTCTAATAATTTGATTCACAAGCTTAGAAGCAGAAAGATAGTTATATGCAAAAATATCTGAAAAGAATTTTAAATGGTGGCCCCATCTTTTTAAATCTTCTCTAACAAATATTGGAAAAATGTTGCTACTATCTAAAATTAAAGGCCTATGAATTTCTATACCATTCCAATTTTCTTTTGTTGGTAAATTTCCATCGTTCAAAGTAAAAACAGTTACTTCATTACCATATTCAACAAACTTTTTTGTTATTTCTATTGCATAAGTTCCTAAGCCACCAACTAGTCTAGGCCAAAATTCCCAAGAGAAAAAAGCAATCCTCATTTTAAATTTTTAAAGCCTGTAAATAAACTTTTGCAACATATTCTTTAGCAGCATTCTTTATATCAACTTCTGTTTTAAAAGCATTCCAAGCGAGCTTTCTCCATTTTTCTTTGTTTTTAAATATTCTGTAAGCTTTTTCCAGTTTTTCTAAAAATGCTTTTGTTGAATACTCTTCTTTCCAAACTAAAAATCCATTACCAGTTTCTAAAACCTCATCAAACTCTTTTATGACTTCTGCTAATCCACCGGTTTTTGTTCCTAAGCATGGAGTAGCATTTACCATAGACATCATATAACCAGTGCCGCAAGGCTCTTTATTAGGTAAAGAAGGATAGAGTAATAGATCAGCTCCACTATACATGAGTTTTGCCAAATCTTCATCGAATGCATAAATAAAAGCAAATCCTTCTAACCTTTTATGTAATTCAAAAAATTTTCTTGCCCATTCTTGACCAATAGAATCATTCGGATGCGCTACACCAAGTACAATGAATTGTATTTTATATTTATTGTAAACTTCTTCTATTATTGGCATTATTGTATCGAATCCTTTTTGACCACTTAGCCTTCTTGGCATTATAACAATCATTTCATTTTTGTCAAGCTTTTTACCAGTTCTAGCCTTTATTTCTCTTATTAGCTTTTCCTTTTCTATATTTTTTATTTCAAGAATATTTTCTATTGTAGCATTTTTATATGCTTTGCTTCTCCAATATTCAACATCTATTCCATTCAAAATTCCAAAAACATTTTTTCTAACAAAAACCTCTCTCATTCCTTCTCCTTCAACTTTCAAATTTATCGCATAATCTTCACTTACAGTATTAACTATTTCACTATTCTCAACGCCTGTATAAAGCAAGTTTATATTCCCATTCCAGATAAGTTTTTCCAAGGAAAAGCTATGCAGGTTAAGAATATTTTTTCTTTCAATTGGGTGAATTTGCTGATAGCCTAGGCCAGCATTGTGAATTGTAAAAACAAATTTTGTATCAACGAATTCCTTATAAGAAGGATCGTCTTTTGTATATATTGGTATTAGGCTTGTTAAGGCATCGTTAAGATGAATTATATCTGGCTTTATTTTCAAAAGTTTTAATGCTTCTAAAGTTCCTTTAGCAAAAAATACAGAAAATTTTAGTAAATCTCCTATGTATAAAGATTCTGTTAGCTCATCATTAAAAAGAAAAATAAATGTTGCTCCATATTTTTGTGTTGTGAAAATTTTTGTTTTATATTTTTTATCAATTTCAATCTCTATTTCTCCAACTTCTTTTAAGTTTAAATCTGAAAAATCATTTTCTTTTTTGTAAGCATCTATCGTTACATACTTGTAAAGACAAGAAGCTACGTAAATTTTTAATCCTTCCTCTGCCAAAGCTTTAGCTAATTCCTCTACAACTTGCCCTAAACCACCAGCTCTAGATTTGAAAGTTTTTAACTCAGGAGAAACAATCAAAATTGTTTTATCTTTCAAATCTTGCATAGTATAATTTGAAATTCTAAATAAATTTGTTAATGTAACTTTCTACAATTTTTTTGTTCTCCTTTAGCTTTTCTTCATTTTCTCCTTCAACATAAACTCTTATTATTGGTTCTGTATTAGACGCTCTTATCAAAAACCAATTTTTTTCATCAATAATAACTTTTACTCCATCAATAGTTATAGTTTTGTACTCTTTGGAAATTTCTTCTTTCAACCTCTCAACAATTTCGTATTTTTTATTATCATCGACTTTAATTTTTATGCTTTCATTAGGAAATATTGGATAATATTTTACCAATTCGCTAATTTTCTCTCTATTTTCTTTTAATATTTTTAAAAACTGGAAAAAAGCAAGAAATGCATCTTCCATATAATTAACAGTTTTGAAGTAAAAGTGAGATGAAATTTCCCCACCAATATCAGCAAAATTTTTTTTCATATTGTTTATTATAAAAGTCCTGCCAACCTTGCTTTCTATTCCTTCTATTTTAAGGTTTTTTAGAAAAGTTGAAAATATAGGAGGAAATGAAACTTCATAAACAATCTTTTTTGGTTTTAAATGTTTTGCAAAAAGAAATAAAATTGTATCTCCTCTTAAAATTTTTCCAGTTTCATCTAGAAAAACAATTCTATCGGCATCGCCATCAAAAGCAATTCCGAAATCACATTTTTCCTCTTTTACAATTTTCTGCAATTCTTTTAAATTTTCTTCATTAGGCTCGGGAGCATGAGAAGGAAAATTTCCATCAATCTTTTCATTAACTTTTATTGCATTTATTTTTCCTTTTATGACATCAGAAAAAACTATGCTACCACATCCATTAGAAAAATCTATGCATATCTTTCCATCAAAAGTTTCAGCAAATTTTTCTAAAAATTCTTTATGTAACTGTTTCATATCTTCAGCATTTTTTAAAATTCCTTTTTTCTTAGAACTTTTTTTAAGATTGTTAAAAATTTCTTCAATTTTTTCTAATCCAAAGCCTAAACCAATAGAATTTCCTTCCTTATCATAAATTTTAATTCCGTTGAATTCTTTTGGATTATGAGAAGCAGTTATTTGCAGGCCAAAATCAAATTCTTTTTGAGAAATTAAGAAGTTAAAAGTAGAAGTTGAAACAATTCCTAAATCATAAACTTTAAGACCTTCGTCTATCAAACCTTTAATAACATATTTTTTTAAAGAAGGTGTAGAGATTCTACCATCACCGCCAACTAAAACACTTTCTCCTTCGAAATATTTTGCGCAAGCACGAGCTATATTATAAACAATCTTTTCGTTTATTTCAGAAGGGTAAATTCCTCTAATATCATAAGGCTTGAATATAGTCATAAAAATAGTTACTCTAATAAAAATTTATGGTTGATGTCACTTCTTTGGGAGATGTGAATATTGACATTTTAAGCGAAGCTATAGAAAATACAGAAAACGAGCAAGAATTAATTGATAATATAAAAATTAAAATTGGAGGAGGAGCAGCAATATTTGCTTCTCATTTATCAAAACTTGGAATGAAGGTTAGGCTTATTGGATGTGTAGGAAATGATTTTTTTGGAAGTTTGCTTAAAGATATGTTAAAATCTCAAAATCTAGACCTTAGATTAAAAACTTTAAATGAAAGAACTGGGATAACGATTGGGATTCAATTCAAAGATGGAAGAAAAAAGCTTGCAACTTTTAGAGGGACAAATAAAATTTTTTCCATAAAAGATATCAATCTTTCAGATATTGAAGGAGAAATTTTACACTTTTCTGGCTACAATTTGTTAGAAAATTTAAGAAAAGATATTTCTAAGATATTTGAAGAAGTTAAAAATAAAGACATGGTTATATCTTTTGATCCTGACTTAAAAGCGGGTTTAAAGTTTGATAAAAAAGAATTTTTTGAAACTGCAAAATTTGTTGATATTATGTTTTTAAACGAAACTGAAGCTAGTCTTATTTCTAAAAATTTTGATTGGTTTAAAGGAAGATGTTTAGTTATTAAAAGAGGCAGCAAAGGAGCTATTGGGTTTGAAAAAGGAGAGAAAGTTGAAATAGAAGGTTTAAAAGCAAGTGTTAAAAACCCAACTGGAGCAGGAGATGTATTCAATGCTGCCTTTATTCATCACTACTATTATGGTTATGATTTAAGAGAATGCTTAGAATTTGCTAATGAAGAAGCAGTAAAATATTTAGAGGATAATTATGAGGCTTAAAATATTGTTACCAAGTTTAAGGGAAAGAAAAAGGTATATTTTGTTTAAAGTTTTTTCTGAAGAGCCAATTAGCTATACTTTTCTTAAAGAGGCGATAAACACAGAAATGCTTAAGTTTTACGGAGAGATAGGTCTCAGCAAAATGTCTTTAAAATTTTTAGATGAAAGATGGGATGAAAAGGGGCAAATTGGAATAATTCAGTGCAATAATCTTTCTGTTCCAAACGTTATTGCTGCTCTAGGTCTTATCCAAAGAATAGGAGAGTCAAGAATAAACATAAAAGTTTTAAAAGTTTCAGGTACAATTAAATCTTTACTGAAAGGATTTAAGAATGTAAATCAAAAGAAAAAATAGATTTGAGGTGATAAAATGCCAGAAGAAGTTAGTTTTGGTGAAGCAATGGGCTATGATAGAACTATTGCTATGTTTTCCCCAGATGGAAGGCTCTTTCAAGTGGAATATGCAAAAGAGGCAGTAAAAAGAGGGATAACAGCACTAGGAGTAGTTTTTAATAAAGGCGTAGTTTTAGCAACTGCAAAAGTATTAGATGAATTAATGGCCCCAACTTCAATAGAAAAAGTATTTCAAGTTGATGAGCATATAGGGGCAGTAGCTTCAGGTTATTTGGCTGATGCAAGAGTTTTAGTTGATTTCGCTAGAGTTAGAGCTCAAAGTCATCAAATAACTTTTGAAGAACCAATTGATGTTTGGACTTTGGCAAAAGAAGTCGGAAATAGAATGCAGATTTTAACTCAGTATGGAGGATTAAGACCCTATGGTGTAACAATACTTTTTGGAGGAGAAGACCATACAGGAGTGCATTTAATAGAAGCAGATCCTTCTGGAATGCTTTTTGAATGGTATGCATATGCAATAGGAAGAGGGGCACAAGCAGCCATGAAAACTTTCAGAGAAGAATGGAATCCTAATATAACCAAAAAAGATGCAGTAAAATTGGCAATAGATATTCTTGAAAAGACAGAAAAAATAAAAGAAGGAAAGAAAATTGATATAGCAGTAATAGAGAATAAAAAGTTCAAAATTTTAACTGAAGAAGAAATAAAGAAGCTTGTAAAATAGAGGAAAGATTATGATAAGCGTTGATAAAGCTGTTGTTGCTAGGCTTAAGGTTAAAAATAACAATTTTGAAGTTTTGGTAGATCCAAAAAAAGCGTTTGAGTTAAAGAAAGGAGCTAATATTAATATTCAAGATATCCTTGCTTATCCAGCAGTTTATAAAGATGCGAGAAAAGGAGAAGCAGTTAAAGAAGAAGACTTACAAAAGGCTTTTGGAACTAAGGACATTTATAAAATAGCTGAGGAAATTGTTAAAAAAGGAGAGTTTTCTTTAACTACTGAACAAAAAAGAGAATTAATTGAAGAAAAAAAGAACCAAATTGCTACAATAATTTCTAAGAGGGCGATTAATCCTCAAACAAACACGCCTCATCCACCTCAAAGAATTTTGAATGCTATGGATCAAGCTGGTGTTCATATAGATCCCTTTTTAGATGCAGAAGTTCAAGTTGAAAAAGTTTTGAAAGCTATAAAAACAATTTTACCAATAAAATTCGAAAAAGTTTTATTGCAAGTAAAAATTCCTGCTCAATATGTAGGAAAATCTTATAGTATTATAACTAAAGCTGGGGAAATAAAAAGTGAGCAATATTTACAGGATGGAAGTTTGCAAGTTCAAATAGAGATTTTTTCTGGAGTTCAAGATGAATTCTTTAGAAAATTGGGGGAAATAACTAAAGGAGCTTTTGAATCTAAAATTTTGAAAAAGGTGAGCGTATGAGAGAAATTGTTATTCCTGGAACTTATTTAGGAGAAAGAAAAGGGAGAAAAATAAATAACTGCTATACTGAAGGAGAAAAAGTCTTTTCAAAAGTTTTAGGAGTTTTGAAAATTTCTGATGAAGAAATTTCTGTTGTTCCATTAGCTGGCAAATATATGCCAAAGGTTGGCGATAGAGTGATAGGAAGAATAGAAGAAATTGAAGTTTCTGGATGGTGGGTTGATATAAATTCTCCTTATAAAGCATTTTTGCCTATAGGAGAAGCTTTAGAAGAATATGTTGATTTAAGAAGAGTCGACTTGAGTAAGTTTTATGATATTGATGACGTAATCTTCTGTAAAATAAATAAGGTTACTAAAAATAAGATAATCCAAGTTAGCATGAAAGATATGATAGCTAGAAAACTTTTTGGTGGTACTACAATAAAAATAACTCCTTTTAAAGTTGCAAGAGTTATTGGAAAAGGAGGAAGTATGATTGAGTTAATAAAGAAAAAAACTGGCTGCGAAATTTATGTTGGTCAAAATGGAGTAATTTGGATAAAGGGAGAAAAGAAGGAAAAAGCTATGAAAGCTATTTTAGCAATAGAGAAAGAAGCTCATGTTTCTGGCTTAACTGAGAAAATTTCAAAGATGTTGGAGGAATAGTCATGAAGAAAGCTAATATTGAGCTAATAGTTAATGGAAGGAGAATTGATGGCAGATTACCAGAAGAAACTAGAGAAATAAGGATGAGCATAGGAGAAATAGAAAATGCAGATGGTTCAGCTAGAGTTTCTTTTGGGAAAACGGAAGCTATAGTTGCTGTTTATGGCCCAAGACCTCTATTTCCAAAATTTTTGCAAGAAAGCAACGTGGGTTTAGTTAGAGTTATTTATTCTATGGCACCATTTTCCGTCGATGAAAGAAAAAATCCAGCTCCAGACAGAAGAAGCATTGAAATTTCTAAAGTTACTAAAGAGGCATTAAGTTCTGCTATATTTTTAGAAGATTTCCCAAAAGCTGTTGTTGATGTTTATGAAAATATAATTCAAGCTGACGGAAGCACAAGAGTTACTGCAATAAATGCTGCATCTTTAGCTTTAGCTTCAGCTGGCATACCAATGAAAGATTTGGTTGCAGCTTGCTCTGTTGGTAAAGTTGGAAATACTTTAATAATTGATTTGAATGGGAAAGAAGATAATTATTCTGAATCTGATATGGCAATAGCTATGATGCCATCTAAAGGTTTAATAACTTTATTGCAAATGGATGGCAGATTAACAAAAGAAGAAGTTTTAGAGCTTTTGAAAAAGGGAGAAGAGACTTGCAAAAAAATTTATGAAATACAAAAGAAAACTTTACTTGAAAGATTTAAAGCTGAAAAAATGGAGGAAGAATGATGGAAGAATTAGTTAAAGAATATTTAAGTAAGGGAAAAAGAATTGATGGAAGAAGCTTTAAAGATTATAGGCCAATAGAAATAAAGCATTCTATAATTTCCAAAGCAGAAGGTTCAGCTTTCGTTAATTTGGGAGGAACAAAAGTTATTGCTGGCATAAAGCTTGATATAGGAGAGCCATTTCCAGATACTCCTAACGAGGGAATTTTAATTGTAAATGCAGAATTTACTCCTTTGTCTTCACCAGAAGTTGAACCAGGTCCTCCAGGAGAAGATGCTATTGAGTTAGCTAGAATTGTTGATAGAGTAATAAGAGAAAGCCAAGCTATAGAACTTGAAAAGCTTTTTATTGAAGAAGGAAAGGTTTGGATTGTTTATGTTGATTTATCAATTTTAGATATGAGAGGAAATTTGTTAGATGCTTCTACTTTAGCTGCAGTTAAAGCCCTTTTGAGCACACAAATTCCTAAGTATGAAAACGGAAAAATTGTTAGAGGAGAATATATTTCTAAGTTGCCAGTAGTTTACAAGCCAGTAAGCGTTACAATTGGAAAATACAATGGAAATTTGATTTTAGATTTAAGTAAAGAAGAGGAAGAAGTTGTGGATGTTAAACTTGCTATTGGAGTTAGAGATGATGATAAAATTGTTGCTATGCAAAAGCAAGGAATAGGAACTCTTACTTTTAAAGATGTAGAAAATGCTTTAGATTTGGCAATAGAAAAATCAAAAGAATTAAGGAGGTTATTGTAATGTCAATAGAGCATATAACTAAAAAAATAAAATTGGCAGCTATAGCTAAAATAAGAAGAGCACCAGTTTGGGCATCTATAAGGAAGTTTGGTTTAAAAAGAGCAAGAACAAGAAGAATAATTACTCATCCAAAAAGATGGAGAAGAACAAGAATTAGAGTTTAATTTTTTGTTTTTTAAAATAATTTATGAAGAAAATCTTTAAAGTGTTTTACATAACTTTTCCTTCCAAAAAAGAGGCGGAAAAAGTTGCAAAAAGCCTTTTAGAAAAGAAGCTAGTTTTTTGTGTAAATATCTTTAAGATAAATAGCATGTATTGGTGGGAAGGCAAAATAGAAAAATCAAACGAATTTGCTCTTATTGCAAAAACTCTAAAAGAAAAAGAAAAGGATGTTAGAAAAGAAGTAAAAAGATTGCATCCTTATAAAGTTCCATTCATAGGAAGTTTTGATGTTAATGTAAATGAAGAGTATTTTGACTATGTTAAAAAGACTTTAAAGTGAATTTTCTGAAATATATTTCGAAATAAAGAAGTCTTTATTATTAGAGATTTTTAATAAAAAGATGCCAATTGTAAACACAAAAATTAAATGCCCAAGATGCGGCAGATTAATTCCAAAAAAAGTTATTTTAGCAAACAATGGAAGATGCAATTATTGTGGCTATTTGATTGCTACCCCAATTCTAGCATTTTCTAACGGAAAAAAGGAAACTATTCAACAATAAAGCTTTCTTCCCATTGTGCAACTAAACTATTGCTTTCTTCTCTCAAGACCGGATAATCTATTAAAGCCTTCTTCTCAATTAATTCTTTGAATGCAAGCTCCATTTTAATTCTTGATAAATTTTTAATCCATCTTTTACAAAATGGCAGACCTTCAAAATCTTCTTTTGCCATTTTTAAAATCATTTTACTTTCTTTCAATCTCAATCCAACATCTTCTCTAAACTGAAATATTTGAACTTCAGAGCTTTCTTTAGCCCAACCAGAACCATTTGTAACAAAAACTTCTATAGCTAATGCTTGATTTTTTGGTATTTTAATTTCTATATCATTTCTAACATTAGGTATTGAAACTCCATGAACAACATACCTATCTAAATAATGTCCTGTTAAATTTTTAATTACGTTAAACCCGAATGAATTAACAGTTCTCTCAATAACTTCAGAAATTTCTTTTATCATAACTCCTTCTCTCAAAACTTTTCTAGCTTCTTCCACAGCCTTTTTAGCTGCATTAATCATCTCATTAGAATTCTTTCCAACAACAACTGTAAAAGCATTATCAGATATATAGCCATTAATATGCAAACCAATATCAATCTTAACCATATCGTTTTCTTTCAATACAGTTTTATCATCAAGAGAAGGAGTGTAATGAGCAGCAACTTCATTAATTCCAATATTAACTGGAAAAGCAGGTTTTGCTCCAATTTCAAAAATTTTTTTCTCTATTTCTTCAGCAATTTCAAAAATTTTTTTCTCTGGTTTAATCAAAGTTTTAGCATATTCCAAAACAATTTTAGCTTTATCGAAAACTTCTTTCCACTTTTCTACTTCGTCTTGCATCAAAATAATTGAAAAAAGAAAATAAATTGTTAGCCAAAGAGACTTGCTAAGCCAGCTACTGCTTCTTCTTCCTTCTTTTTACTTTCCTCTTCAGCTTTCTTTTCTTCTTTTTTCTCTTCTGCTGGAGCAGCTGTAGGCATAGCTACAGCTTGTTTTATTGCTTCTTCTATGTTAACTCCCTTTAAAGCTTCTACTAAAGCCTTAATTCTAGCTTCATCTACTTGGCTTCCGGCAGCCTCTAGTATTTTTCTAATATTTTCTTCATTTATTTCTCTTTTTGATTCATGCAGCATTAATGCAGCATATATTTCGTTCATTTTCTCACCAAATTTTCCAGGCTTTTCGCTTTCAAGTAATACTTAGAAATTAAAATATTTATGTTTTCTTTTGTTGGGTAATCTATGTTAATGCTTAAGTTAAAAGCTTTTTGATAAGCTTGAATTAACAACTTTGGATATTCTAAGACTAAACTTAAAACTTCTTTTGGATAAAGTTTTCCTTCATGCAAAATTGCTAAAACATTTAATCTAACTTTTATTGGTTTAATTTTAAGCTTTCTTAACAAACTTGCTAACTCTTTAGTTATTTTATCTCCTTTTTTTGCAACTAAAGTATCCTTCTTTACGGCTATAAAACCTGCTTCAACTCCAGCCGGAATCTTTAATTTTGCAAACTCGCTTATCGAAGGTCCAGCTTTTATTTGTGTTGGTCCAGAATAAACCCAAATGTCTTCTTCAGCAATATCATTTTCTTTAGCGAATGTTTCTATTTCTAAAGATGAAATTTCTTTGAAAAGGGAAAATGGATCTTCATTCGAAAAAATAATTCCAATTTGATAAAATTCCAAATTTAACAATTTTTTATATTCTTCTCCTGCTTTTTCGCAAGCGAATTTTAAAGTACTTTTTTTTACAACTTTAATCTTAGCTTTATTCTCTAAAGCTTTTCTTATCTCTTTAAATTCTTTTGTTGGAAGTTTAAACAAATCTATTAAACCAACAGTTTTATAATTTTTCATTTCTTTTGCTATTTCTTCAGCTAATGCAATTTTTTCTTCTTTCTTCATTTTACTTCACCTATTTTAACAGGTTTCCCCATTGTTAACTTAATTAATACTTCTTTTATATTAGCCTTTCCTTTTGGCAACCTTTCTTCTAAAAAGCTTAAAATTTTTTTGATATTTTCAGCAATTTCCTCATCTTTCATCTTTTCGCTTCCTATTGGACATTGAATAACTGGAGAATCTTTAATTCTTATTCTAACACTTTTCCTTAAAGATTCGATAAACTTTTTTACATCTCCACTAATTGGCTTCGGAGTTTTTCCTCTTGGTGCTAAAAACTTTCCTAGGTTTTTTGCTACTAAAGGCAATAATTTTGGATCCGAAGCAAAAAAGTAAAATTCTTTTGCAATTTTTTTTGCAAGCCTTTTATTTTTTGAAATTTCTTCTATATCTTTTGAACTAAAAATTTCAACATTTTCCAATTCTTTTATTTCATCAGAGAACAAAGCAATTTTTACTTCTTTTCCAATTCCATAAGGCAATTCAACAATTTCATTAATTCTGTTTTCTGGTTTTTTGGTATCTATTCCTTTTAGGTTAACAATTAAATCAAAAGTCTGCTCAAAATTTCTCTTCTTTGAATTTTCTCTAGCTTTTTTAATTGCTTCCAATATTTCGGTCATTTTTGACCTCCTGCCGAAGCAGTATTTTCTTATTAGATTCTAAGCTATTTAAATTTAAAAAACAAAATTATCAAATGAGTAAAATCAAAATTTCATGCTTATTAACTTTCTTAATTTTTTCTCTAGTTTCTTCTGTTTTTGCGCAGGATATGACATCTAAAGTTGAATGGGTACACAAAATAGGTTCATGGTGGCTATTTCTCTTTGTTATTGGCATAGCTTTAATATTTGTTGGAATAATTCTTGGTAATTGGAAGATTAGAAAGTGGTTATGTACTATAGGTCTAATCATTATATTTCTTGGTATATTTGGAGCAGAGATTGTATACTTAATTCCTTACCTTGGTAAACCAGCAGTTACTTATCAAGAATGTCAAGGAGTTGTTACGCCACCTCCCACACCACAACAACCAGATCCTATAGTTACTGTAGTTGGACTTTCAGCTTGTATTTTTGCTGGTTTTGCTCCTTCAGGTTATGATTTATATACAATAGTTACTTTTGTTATTTTTGGAATAATTGCTCCTTTAGCTATGTTGATTGCACTATTTTATGAGTTTACAGATTTTTTGACACATACGGGAGTAAGAAATGTTATGGCTTTTCTTTCAGCATTGGTGGCTTATAGATTTTTGCTATCTTCTTTATTCATTGAATTACTTGGTTATGGTTTTGCAGGATTGGGAATACTTCTTTTTGATTACTTTTTCTTTATGGTAGTTTTTA
>ERZ1669248.308-NODE-308-length-25803-cov-52.741300_pt1 | contig 25803 bp, 27 predicted proteins | sample MGYA00579296_ERZ1669248 | MGnify/ENA primary metagenome ERZ1669248 (study PRJEB41166, sample SAMN08046057) | hot springs metagenome | biome: hot spring; feature: neutral hot spring; material: thermophilic sediment; isolation source: thermophilic sediment from...
CTTCAAAACCCTTAATCAGCTTCTCTCTTATCATGAGCGACTTATATCTAGGATGCGTGGGTGGTATGTTAACCTCCAACTATTCTCACCTGCGTACTATAGATGAGAACCTAAATATTTTATTATGCCTAATTTATTGTTATGCCAAAGACTCGGGACTTAACTAAACAGGCTTTAGTAAGTGAATCATATCCTTACTGAGGTACCTTCTAAAGCCAGCTTGAAGACTCCCAAGACTCTACTAAAGCTGATCTTCAGCGTATTGATGAGTTCGTCGTCTGGCTTACCTGAGATTATTACCAGAGTACCTTTCTTAATAAAATACGCTATTACGTTTCCGGAACTCAGGTGCTTACGAAGCAATCCTTTAAGCTTCTCCTCTACTTCTCTATTCATGAATACTGCCCTACTAAACTCAATACTTAACTCAAGAAACTTATCAAAAGAGGGTTCCGTAACGAATTTCTTGAAAACTCTTTCGCCGGCTTCTCTTATCGCGTGCCAGTAATCTCTGAGCATCCGTGGTGTTGTTAGTCCCTCCCTAATAACGCATGGAATAACATACACGGAGTCTCTCACCGGGATTACGTCTAGCTCGGCCACCCCCGGAGCCCCAGGCTTCAATCTAACGACTAACCCACCACCACGTAGTTCTGCGACTACGTCGCTTAGTCCCGTCATCATAGCTATCTCTGCTTCATGCGCTATGAGACCTACCTTATTTAGTGTTAGAGGTTTTCCCAGGTTGTGCAATGCTGATGCTGCCGTCACTATAGAGAGAGCCGCACTAAAACCTAGACCTTCCCCGAGATATGTTGGGGAAGTTATCTCAGCGTTAACCTTACTTACTCCAACTATTCTCTTTATTGTTTCTATTAGGTCATGGGTGAGAACCCTAGAATTGACTAGTACTTTGTCCTCTAAAACATCTCTAATCTCTGCTTCAACGAATGGTTCTAGGGTTATTCCGGCTCCTAGGGAGCCTGTTGTTAAGGGGTTATTAGTTATGTGCGGTACCCAAAAACCAGATATGTGTAGTGGTATTCTAACGTGCACTTCTAAGCTCCTCTCTAATCAGGTCTAGTATTCTCCTAGCTACTACCTCCTTAAGAGATTTACTAACTAGCTCTCTACGTCCTCTCCTACTAATCAAGACTACCTCATTATAATCAACCGCGAAACCAACATCACTCCTGCTAATGTCGTTAGCGACTATAATATCGAAACCTCTCTTCTCTAATTTCTCTAGAGCTAACTCAGTCAACTTACTGATTTCTCCCTCTGCTACCTCGGCCGCGAAACCTACTAGGAGACCTGGAAATTCTTCTCTTAGTCTTAACGATATCTTCGGCGTAGACTCTAGCTCGGCAGTTAAAGACCCTGCCTCAGACTTAATCTTCCCCTCAACATATTTCTTAAACCTGAAGTCGACAGGTGCTGCAGCCAAGACAACCGCGTCATACTTCCTACTCCTAACCTCACTTAGTACTGCGTTAAGCATCTCTTCAGTAGTTATCACGCTAATACTCCTTACGTAATGTGGTTTATTCGTTGAGAGAGGTCCGTGAACTAACGTCACGTCAGCCCCGCGAAAATACGCTTCCCTAGCTATAGCTACACCCATCTTGCCGGAACTAGCGTTAGTTAAGAATCTCACACGGTCTAGGTACTCTCTAGTAGGTCCTGCAGTCACTAATATCCTAGTATTTCTTAAGTCTCTGCCTCTAAGTGTTAATGCCTCTACGGAAGCAACAATATCCTCGTTTTCAGGTAATTTAGCTCTCCCACCAGATATTTCCGGCGGGATCACAACTACATCAAACTCTTCAAGCTTTTTTATCGCGTTACTTACTGGCGGCGAATTCCAGAGACCTGAGTGCATGGCTGGCACTACTATCACGGGTTTTCCGAGACCTAACACGTTCACGGCTGTCAGTGAGACTGGGTTGTCGCAAACGCCGTGCGCTATCTTACTTATTATGTCTGCTGTTGCGGGTGCGACCGTGAAGGATGACACCTCTTTACCTAGAGAAACATGACCGACCTCACCCCTAAACTCTGTCAAGACCTTACTTCCTGTAGCCCACTCAACCAGTGTTGGATTCAGTAATTCTGTAGCGGCTCTAGACATAATAGCATGCACTTCAGCTCCTCTCTTAATTAACTCACGCATGACGTCAATAATCCTGTAGATAGCTACCGAGCCGGTGAGCCCAAAACCTACCTTAACATTACTTAAGTGGTTTGAGACACTACCTCTAATCTCGTCTGCCGGGTGCGTCTCTAGCTCTCGTAGCATCTAGGCTCATCCAAGCATAAAAATAAAATTTAGATTAATATTCATTTTAGGGTCCTTAAGGTGGCGACAGTACATATCAGGAAGGCTAAGCTTGAAGACCTCCCTGAAGTTATAGGTATAAACATGGTATCACTTAAAGAACACTACCCTGAGGACTTCTGGAGACACCACTTAGAGATGTGGGGTGAGGCTTTCTTAGTAGCTGACGCAGACTCTAAAGTAGTAGGCTATGTTATGTGCAGGGTTGAGAGAGGCCTGGGCTACATTAATAAATCCTTACTTAAGAAGTTAGGACACATAATAAGTATAGCTGTCCGCCCAGACTACAGGGGCAGGGGTATAGGATACTCTCTAATGGTTGAGGCACTAAAAAGACTAAAAGAATTCTATAAGGTCAGTGAAGTCTATCTGGAAGTTAGAGTGAGTAATGAGCCCGCTATTAGGTTATATGAGAAGCTTGGTTTTAAGAAAGTTCAGAGAATAAGGTTTTACTATCTTGATGGGGAGGATGCTTGGCTAATGGCTAAAGAAGTCTGAGTCTCGACACTGAAAGTCCCAGGACTAGAGACCGAGTTTTAAATCTAGGAAGGGTGTCTCCCTGCTTAACGTGTATACGTTGGTCTCGCCGTAACGCGTGCCGCACTCAACACTACCTAAACTAATAAACACGTATGGCTTGATGTGGTCTAGGAAGTTTCTGAGTTCCGCTAATCCAGACTTAACACTCAACTCAGGTAAATAATCGCATACGCCGTAAGCAGGAAAGTAAGAAAAAAGCAGTATTTTACTTCTTGTCTGATTACCTAATAACTCACGCAGTCTCATGATAGCGTACCAAGGATCTATACCCCCCACACCAGCTATTAAGTAATTACTCAAGCTGATCACGCGAGCGTCTAATAAAACACCAGTGTTTCTGGCTGTCTTAGTTACGTACACGTCGTCATACTTGCTAGTCACTATAAAGAAGTTTTTTAGGGTCGTGCTCACCCGGTAAAGCGGTAGCTTAGGAGCTCCTATAAAGACGTAAGCGTCTATATTCTTATCTACGTAAGAGTAGAGCTCCTTTGAGGACTTAAGTAGTGCACCGTTTAATACTCTGAGTAACATACGTACCCACCTGGTATAGAGCTAAGCCAGCAGCAACTATGTCTGAGGTGCTTCCCGGGTTTAGCTCGTTCTCTCTAGCATAGTTGTCTACCCGATTCCAGAGCTCCTCGGTCATGCTAGCTCTCAGCGTAGATAAGTACTTAAGTAGTAAAGCGCTATTGAAGTTCTTGCTTTTGAGGACTAGAGTATCTATATTACTTGAGAGTATCTTCGTGTGTACTAACGTGGCGTAATCTAGTAGTTTCTTGGTGGAAACCTCTCCTTTAAGCAAGCTCAAACTATTATAGACTTCCAGAACTCTCTTAAAGCCTGTCACTATCTCGTGACTAATTAGGTCTAAGTACATAGACTCTCTTAAAGCATCCCACAAACTAAAACTCTCTAACACTAAATTAGTTTCAACACTAACTGAAGGTATTTTCCCGAAATACTCGCCTAAATGCTTTACTGAGGCTTTCTTCAACGCTAGATAGAAATTCTTAATAGTTTCTTTCTTAAGCCCCTCAATAATTGCTTGATAATACTTGGTAATCACCCTACTTACATCACTTACTGATTCATTACTGCTTACTAAAGCCTTAATAACTACGTAGAGGAGAGGAGATGCAAGCATTAAGTACCCGAAAGCCGTGTTAGTCTTCAGAAACGGGTGCTTGCTGACGTTATCAATATACTCTAGCAGGTACGCGCCTAACCTGAAATCCTTATTTGCTTTAGCGTCTCTAACTACTTCTTCTAGTGGGGGTCTTAGAACGTTAGGGGTGTACGCGAAGTGTACTATGTTTAGGTTTTTCACGCTCTTATACCCACTAACAGTGCTTAACTTAGAAGGAGCTAACGCTTCTAAGAGTATTGACGTAGAGAATATGTCTACCACAATACCTACGTTAACCGGGGATTGCGTGTCTTGAACTACCCCACTCAACTTACTTCCTAATCACTCACCTGCTAAGCTTTAGTACGACGTGTATCTTATCCACCTCATTCTCTAGTAGCTCGCGCCATTTCTCGCCTATAGCTACTATAGAGAACAAACCTACTGGCGTAGCCCCACTCATGCGTATAAGCTTCACGAGAGCTGAGGAAGTTCTCCCACTGTTAAGCAGGTCGTCAACTATCAGCACTCTATCACCTACTCTCAAGGAATCTGACGGCATGAAGAGAGTGATTACTGCTGGTGGGTCTCTCGCTATGTAACTAACCTGGTTGTAATTCTTAACCCCGACTTCAGGTCTCTTCCTAACAATCACTAACTTAGACTCAAGAATGTCTGCTACCATCACGCCTAGAGGTATGCCGTCAACCTCAACAGTAACTACCGAATTCACATTATACCGGTAAAACTCTTTGTACGCAACATAAGAAAGTATCTTCAGGATAGGTACCTCGTAAATTATGGGGGAGAGATTAACTATGTTGTCACCTACCTCTACTAACTTACTCCTGAGTATCCCCTCAACTATGCGTTGATTTGTTAATAACTCAAATAACTCTAGCGATCTTTCTTTAGTGGGACGTATGTACTTATTAATATACCTCCAAAGACCTGGCGCTGAAAGCCCGGTAAGTTCTTCTAGTTCCTTATATTTCAGTATTTTCTTATATGCTCTCAGCAACTCAACAGCTATTAAACGTATGTCGGCAGGCAATTCGTGCACCTCTTTCAACAATTATATTAATGAGAACCCTAATAAATTAAGATCTTGAAGTATCAAATTAACTAACTCATTGAAACACTTGTTTATACTAAAAAGCTTTCTTAACCAAAGCAACGTGTTACTTGATGGCTAGCTAGGTTTAGCGCCTCCTACAGCTTTTTCTAGGAAGTTTGGGTCTCCTAGGTCGTTAGCTAGTTCTTTAGTTATGGCTTTCACTATGTTAGTGAGGCTTTCGTTCAGGCTAATTACTTCGTCATAGAATATCAATCTAGGTTGCTCGTTAGTTGCTACGACCACTAAAGAAACGCTAACACCTATTTCCTCCGTAATGTAATTCTTGATCTTAAGTAGCTTCCTCATATAGACCTCACTCATTTGCGGAGGTATCTCAGCCACTAGAGTTAGAGACCTCACCTAAACCACCACAAAATATCTTACTCAAACACCTTACTTTTAAGGACTCACCTCCTCTCAGCTCTGAAGAATGATTCGTCGGGAAGCACTCAGGAGATCGTGAGGGAGAAACAGTAATATGAGCTCTCTTTAACGGCGTTAATATCGTTTAGAGTTTAGGTTTATATGCAACGAGATATCATTATTATTAGGGTGAGATGATGGGAGAGGTTAATACGTTTAAGAACGTTAAGAAGAAGCCGAAGGTTATTTACGAGGATGAAGAAGTAATGGTTATGAGAGCGCCTAGCGACGAAGAACTTGAAGAGATAGTGCTCTCAATGATTGAGAGTAAGGGTAGACCACTAACCTGGAAAGAGTTAAGGAAGGAATTAAGTGGTCTTGTAGGAGAGGATAGGTTGAGGAAAGCACTACTAAAGCTAATAGATAAAGATTTAGTAGTTGAGATGATAGACGGAACTTTCGGGCTTAAAGATATGGAAGCGACTTACATACCTAAGAAAATAAAGAAGAGAGTAAGACCATTATCACCGAAAAAATTCAGAGTTAAGTGGGGTCCCTTAATAGAAGCTAGAGGAAGTATTTCAGCAGCGATACAATACTTAAAAGAAGCTAGAAGCAAGAAGTTATCAAGCACTGCAGTAAATTAACCTACCACCTACTCAAACAGCAACTTTAACGTACTAGACTGTTATGGTTGATTCATGCTAGACTCTTCTCGTCTCCCTCGGATCTGCAAGCACCACGCTCAATCCTTCTTTCAGAGCTGCGGGCTTTCCTAATCTTCTCATGGTGATCCACCTACAGAACTCGTAAACAAAGAGTCGCATAGACGAACACGTTACTGCGAGCTCAATGAAGGGTGGTGAGTCAGTTGTGATTAGGGTGATATCTTTAAAATCTTGAAGAATAGAGTGAGTTATTTTGTGGGGGTTTACCTGCCTGTAGAAGTGATAATAGTTACTAATGGGTCTCCTCTCGGTGAGGACCTAGTTAAGCAAGTTTGGGTTACAGCGCAGAAATTATTTCATGAATACGGTCTAGAAGTTTACGTAATACCTTACATGTCTAGGGAGTCACGAGTAGCGTTAATAATAAACAACGTAGAATTTGTGGTTTCAAGAAAACTTACGTTGGAAGAAATAGAGGACTTGATTCTTAGTGCTTGCGAGAGTGAGGGAGCTGCTAAAGACATCGCGTTGATAGGGGCAGTATTTTACGACGAGAGTGAATTCGGGAACGCGCAAGTAGCTTAAGCTTAGAAATCACTAATAGCTTGATTGATTCCGCTACTCTAGTCGTGCTTCATGCGTGAGCTCAAGACCGTGTTGATTATGTTGCAGATGCTTAGTTCCTCCCAAGAACCGTAGCGTCCTATAACCTTAATACTCAACTCTTTGAGTAGCTTGTCGTAAGGGTCTTTCTTAAGCCTGAATATCTTCCCATATTTTTCCACGTATGATCTGATGAGCATTATGTCCTGAACTCTAATGCCTAGGTTCTTTAATTCAGAAAGATTCTTAATCAGTACTTCAGTCTTACTAGCGCCTTGTTTTAAGGGGGTTAACATATAAATCAGGACGTAGTTATTCTTAGAGTTAACTCCTGCTTTCAAGAGTATTGCGTGTGAAGCTATGTATCTCTTTCTACCTAGAGCGTAGATAATTACTTCGTCGTCTCTTATTTTCTGATCTATTTTACTGATAATTAATGAGATGCTGTAGGGTAAGTATGCGTAGTTTGTAGGTATGTCTTCGAGGTTCACTCCTCTCAATTTAGAGAGTAATAAGTCTTGAGGTACTGAACTAACTATATTCTCGTACTCTATGGTAGCGCCGCCCTCAAGTAATACTATCTTCTCGCTAGGATCTATGCTGCGGATATTAGCGTAAAGGCGAGGAATCCTAGACTTACTTCTCAGAATCTTAATTACTTGACACCAGCTGAGTAAGGGCTTATAGACTCTATTATATTTCCTAGAGAATAAGTCATACCAAGTATAGTAAGTGTCTTCACCAAGTAACGAAACCTTAGTTTTCAGAGACTCTTCTTCTCCGATCAAGACATAATTGTAGTTGACTTCAAGAGCTTCAAGCCCTAAGTATTCTAGGCACTCTGTTTTTTCAAGGAATAGAGGTAGCCTATCGATGCACGTGTTAGTAAAATCCCACCCATCCAGAGAACTCGGAGCCCCGACCCATGACAGAATTATTGAATCGCTCAAGTCTTTTAAGTCTTGAGTTACGTAAACGTTACTACTGAGTGAGTCACCAAGTATTAGTGTCTTAGTCTTCCTCCTCTTCCTCAACACTCTCCTCTTCCTCTTCTTTCTTGATTACTATACGTTTAACTCTACCGGATATCGTGTGCGACCTTAAATGACTAACAAGATCTGCAAGAGAAAAGAATAGTGGTTCATCAACTATTTGCCTGAGAGAACCTCCATCCTTAGGACATACCTCATTAATTCTGACACAAACAGGACATAACAGAAGGTTTGTCGAAGTATCTAAGCACGTCTCTATCACTACCCCGTCAATATTAAGAGAGACTCGACGCCATTTAGGCTCCCAAAAGAGAGACATACACACCCCCACAGTTACTCAATAACTTGAGAGTAATATAAAGCTGACTCTAGAACTTGCGTGAGTTGAGCACCCAAACAACGTATTTTGTAAGTCTCTTTTATTTCTACTTCTAAAGGTCGTGTCTTCGGTTAAGTCTATACCCGTGTTTGCTTAGTTTCCACATGATAGCGTCACGTACAAAATCACTTCTGTTCCTGTAAGACTTCCCGGAGATTATGTCATCTATTAAATCTAGCACGTCGCTAGGGAGTTTCACTGATATTACTTTACCTCCTGACATACACACCCGTGTTTATAAGATAATACCTTCAATTTAAATACACTCTCTAATTATCATTAATAGAATAATTTGAGTAATGCACGCGTGAATTAAGAGTTTCACGCATTACTGAAAACCGTTTTAATTTACCTTTTTACCTTAATGTCTTATTATTTAGTAGGTGAGTACTTGGAAGACGCCGTAGTAGCTTTAGTAAGGTTCTTAGTAATTAAGAGATTAGCCGGGAATTCCTCTACCTTAATGGTCGTTAAAGAATATTTCGTTGACGGCGTCTCACCTAGTTCTATAAGTTATAAGTACAGAGTTTCTAAGTTTAGGGTCAGAGGGTACATACAGAGAGTCATTGAGAAGACCAGGAATTCATACCTAGCTTCACTAATCATAAAGCAGGTTTTTCCTCTAATATTAGAGATTGAACCTGCAGTAATCAAAGTTAACGAGAAGTACGTGTGCTTACTCTGTGACCAATCCTTCGAAAGTGAAGTAACTGCTGAGAATCATCTTAGGAGAAAACATGAGGAACACATAAGCAAGACAGTTAAAGAAGTGTTAGAGAGTATTAAAGAATTGCCCGCCAGTAAGTAATATAAGGGAGAAATAACGTAAATCATGCGGTGAGGAGCGAATGTGGTTCGCTTTCCTTAACTCACCGCTTGGAACCAACTTAAGAATGCTGAAGAAGTTCCTCATAGCCAACACTTACAGCAAGGAAGAACTCGAAACTCTGAGTAGTAAGGTCTCAGGACTTCTAGGAGTAAGAGCTGTTAACGTAGAAGACATAGACTCAGCCTACGAGATAATATCAATAGATCCCGATACAGCAGACCTCATCAGACTAGGATTAAGGAATTTCTTGGTAGCTGAACTACTCTGACCCTACGTTCTGACCTCCTTCTAGCCCTAAAGAGTGAAAGACCCCAATACCTATTCTAGTGGTTGCTGAACTCTCATCAAGTCCTCGAAAGCAACTCAAGAACAAAACAGTCATCAGTTATAACTAAAATTTCCTACGTTATTGTATGATATCGAGATTTACGTTGTTATGTTCCATATTTATAAACGATATAGCATACTTAACTGTGGTGAGCTACTCGTGAGTTACAGGAGGAAGAGGAGGTCTTTATTCGATATATTTGATGAGTGGATTAAAGAAATGGAGGAAGAGATGCGTGAGTTTATTGAAGAGAGTGAGAGACTATTTAGGATGAGTCCTGAAGAACTGGAAGAACTCCGCAAGAAAAGCCTCGGACCCTATGTTTACGGATACAGGATCTACATAGGTCCTGACGGCAAAGTAAAGGTAGATGAGTTCGGTAATGTTAGGAGAGAAGGAGTAAAGCCAAGAATTACTGAAGAGACAGAACCTTTAGCAGATATCATTGATGAGGGGGATAAAATCAGGATAATTGTTGAGATGCCGGGCGTCGAGAAAGATAAAATAAAACTTAAGGCGTCAGGTAAGGAACTAATTATAGAAGCCAGTAATAGGAGAAAGTACTTTAAGAAACTCATCCTACCCGACGAAGTAGACGTGAAGAGTGCTAAGGCAAACTACAAGAACGGGATACTAGAAATAGAATTCAAGAAAGTTAAAGGAGGTTCTGGAGAATACGAAATAAGAGTTGAGTGATCTCCCGCCTTAAAGGACTAGGGCCTTTTAGTCACAAGATAATAAGCCTACTTTATGGAAGTCCTCTAATCACTACCTCCAATTATTGTCTTTTTGTTTGCAACGTTGTTAGGTGTTGATAGAATTTAAGGAAACCTAGTATGTTAAAGTCTGAAACATCTATCTTGACGTCATTATAATACACCTCTATGCCGCTGTAAGTACTTCCTCTCCTCTTTATGACTAGTTTTAAGTCTTGGTTCTCAAGTATTTCCATCACGTCCTCAAGCTTTATTAAGTCGTAAAGTATTGCGTCATTAAGTAATGCCAGTGTTTCGGGGTATAGCGACTCACACTTCTGTTTGTTAAGTACGGTGTTTATGTAGTGCTTAATTAGCTTAGGCCACATCTCTAAGTATCCCTCACTCCTTAATGTTTGAAGCTCATCACACTCAAGGTTCTTAATTAACTCAGTAAGTAGATTTTCTGAAGTCTCGTCTAGCGAGGAGCTAGTCAAGTTTTTTATGAACTTTACCGGGGTGAAGCTCGGTTTAAAATAGTTAAGGTACTTAACCCAACTAACGCTATAGCACTCAGTCTTGCAGACTTCTCTTAGTACCTGTGCTAGCCTGCGGTGTCCTTCTACATCGTCCTCCAGTATCAAGCTAACAGTGAGGAAAAACTTAGTTGTTTTCCCAGAACTACGTAACTCGTTAATTCCCTGCCTCATCAACTCTGTCAGCTCTTTCTCGTCAAGTGAATGAATGTGGTTGAAGATCTTAGCTAGCGATATCTTTCTTTTAAAGAGCAGCTTACCCACCTAAATTCTACTGAAAATTAATTTCTTTAAAAACCTGAACGTTAAAGTCTCTAGGTGGGATCTCTGAAGTGCGTTAAGTGGTATGAGAGTAAAGCAGTCTTAGAAGATACTGTTATGCCTCCAATACCTCCTAAGCACGTCTTAGCTAAGGTGTTGAGCACCCTGATCTACTCTCCTTATAAGAACAAGAACATCTTAAAGAGCATGGAGGATGGCAAAACCTTAGGTAGTTTTGGCTTAGTGAGGGTTATAGAGCCTGGTGTAGGAACAGAGGTAATGCCTGGTGAGGTATATGGCGTGAAACCCTACACAGCTAGCGGGATTCTAGGTCTCGACTTAGACGGTCTCGCATCTGAGTATGCTGTCATACCTGAAGAAGCATTAGTGAGTCTTAAGGGAGTAGAACTCGAAAGAATATCTCCTCTGCACGTGGAGTTCGGGTATGTCTATGAACTTACTAAGCTCGCGGAGAACTCAGAGAAGAGGCTCATAATAGGTTGTGGACTTACTGCTTATATACTAGGTCTCGCACTCAAGAACTACAGAAACTCAGAAGTACTGTGCCCAGGTACCGACTACCTTAAGAGTCTGAGAGATTTAGGACTGCCCCTAAGAAAAGACTTAGAGAGTTTGAGAGACAAGATAGACCTACTGATCTTAACAGAAGACGCTGAAGTAGACTTAAGAAACGTGTTAAGAGACGGCGCGTGTATTTACATAACTCCAGGAACTTTTACCTTGAGCTTACACTACCGCGGAATCCCCTCAAAAATTAAGTTAGCGAGGCCCAGAATTTTTAGACCTGAGTATTCCTTAAGGTACTTAAGGAGAGTAAACCCACATATCATGGAGTCTCAAGTCAAGACAATAAATGAGCTAAGTCAGGCAGTCGAAGCTCTGAACTTTTTTGAAAGGATCTTAGTTGATTTTAGGTATAGAGAAACTTAAGAGTTTACTTGAAAACTAACTGTTGTGAGGAAGCGCTCGAGCGAGATGCACCCTACTAACTACCAAGTTTACTACATCGTGTAGAAACTTTCTGGTGTTATAGGTCCTACAGGCTCTCTTATTTTTTCTCTAGCTAGGTTTCCTATGATCCTGATTCCTTCAGCTATTTTATCTGGTGGTGGGAAACTAAAGTTGAGTCTCATTGAGTTCCAGCCACCCCCATTAACGAAGAAGGAAGCTCCAGGCACGTAGGCTACGCCTCTAGCTAATGCTTCATGGAGTAGTTTCCTAGTGTCTATCTCGAGTGAGGGGAGGAACACCATGACGAAGAGCCCGCCAACAGGTCTGGGCCACCAAGTCTTCTCAGGCATGTAGTCAGCTAGAGCATCAAGCATTACGTCTCTCTTAATTCTGTAGACTTGCTTTGCTTTCTCTATAGTCTTATCTACTACCCCGCGTCTTATAGACTCAAGCGCTATGTATTGAGTGAGAGTTGGTGTGTGCAGGTCTGCTGTCTGCTTAGCTCTCTCAAGCACGTCAATAACGTAGTGGTTACCTAAGACCCAACCAATCCTAAGTCCTGGCGAGAGTATCTTGCTTAAAGTACCTAAGTAAACTACCCTACCCTCATTATCTAAGGTCTTAAGAGGAGTGATGTCCACCCCGCTCTCATAAATAAAGTATGAGTATGGGTCATCCTCGATAACGACTATATCGTATTTTGAGGCAAGCTCCAAAAGATACTTCTTCCTCTCAATACTGAGAGTAACACCAGCAGGGTTGTGAGCGACAGGTATCGTGTAAATAAATTTCACGCTTCTCCCCCCACCATACACTCTCTTAAGTTCTTTCTCTAGTAGGTCTACCCTCATACCATTCTCGTCAATCGGTACACCAATTATTTGAGGACGAGAGAGTGTGAAAGCGTTTAGTGCCGCTAGGTACGTAGGCAACTCGACAATAATCACGTCTTCTCTCTCTATAAAGACTCTACCTATTAAGTCCAGAGCTTGCTGAGAACCAGTAGTTATTATTACCGAATCATCACTCCTGACCCTAACATCTTTCCTCTGAAGAAAACTCATCAGCTCTTTCCGGAATTCAGTCACTCCAGCAGTTGGCGCGTACTGGAGTGACGCGTCGCCACGCTCACTAATCACTTCCTGAGCTATCTCAGCTAACTCCTTCTTAGGAAATGTTTGCGGGTCCGGCATTCCGCCAGCTAAACTTATTACCTTCTTTCCTTCAGTAAGCTTCAGTAATTCCCTAACGTCTGACGCTTTAAATAATTCAGATCTTCCAGCAAGCAATCTCAAGTAGTCAACCGTGTTGATCCCTATAAAATATTCGCCTATTGTTTTTAAATCTTCACTCTATGTTTTGTTTCTGGGCTACCTCTTTATTACAGGTATAAACTTCAGACCATAATATATTAACCCGTTAGGATCCTCACTAGAGTACTTCCTCAGGACTGCCTCAACACGCATACCCACGGAAAGCTCACTAAGATCTACGTCCGTTACCTCCCCAACTACTACAGAGCCTTCATCAAGTCTTACAAGACCTATTACTCTAGGTAAGTATTGCTCGCTACCCTCAGTTCTGTAGTACGATATTGCGTAATTGATTAACTCGCCAAGACCTTTAGACTCTAAGTATTCTACGTTTTTCGAACTACAGTAAGGACATCTGAGACGCTTGAAAGACGATGTCTTGCCGCAATCCCTACATTTAGTAACGTATATCTTGTAGTGATTATCTTTTAAACGCCAGAATATAGTGATAGAGTGCCTCAACTTAAGCCCACCTCTTTAACAAAATTAGCCAAGCGTTGTTGTCAGGTCCTGACATGACTTGAGCTAGAGCTACATCGCCGTCATACTTCGCCCAGCTAGCACCACTCAATAACTCGCACAACTCATGAACTTGATAAAGAGGAGTCGCTCCTACTGGGTGACCCCTAGCTTTAAGTCCCCCGCTAACATTCAAGAAAGGCAATTCATCTAAGCACTTAGTTGCTTTACCTATCTCGCAGATCTCGAGAGCCTCAATTATTAAGAGTCCGTATATGTCGTACGTGTCATACACGCTTACCGCAGTAGTCTTAGACAACTTTATCTCGTTCTTGGTAGAGAGCTTCTTGTAGGCGGCGGCCGTAGCACTAAAGTACGTTATGTCGTCACGTAAGTAGACAGGCAGGTTAACGGAAGACTCCACATCAACTACCTCGACAGGCTCCCTACCCGTTTTCTTGGTAGCTGATTCATCAGTTACTAGCAACGCGGCCGCGCCGTCACTCACCGGGTGAGAATCAAGCATAGTTATAGGCTCAGAAATTCTTAAAGCCCTACCCAGAGAGTCCGCAGAAATAGTGAACTGTAATTGTGCGTGAGGAGTCTTCACCGCGTTCTCGTGCATCTTGATAGACCACTTAACCACGTCTTCTCTAGAGACTCCATATCTCCTCATATACTCACTCATGATTAGTGCTGCGTAGTCAGGGGGTGTCACGTTCTTAATGCCCTCAACCTCATACTCAAGTATTTTTGTGTAGGCTTTGTTGGTGACCCACGAAGGATACTCACTCATCTTCTCGAAGCCAACCACAAGCACCTTACGAGCTTTCCCAGCCTTGATTAAGGCGTGAGCATAATCTAGAGCGACTGCGCCGGAAACCTCACCACTACTCACAGTCAACGTCTTGAGGTTCCTGAAACCTAGGTTTTGAGCGATATACGTTGATGGATCAGCCTGGTTAAGCATTGTTTCAGAGAATGCTGTAGAGACCACGAGATACTCTATGTCAGAAACGTCAAGTCCTGAAGCCGCGAGAGCCCTACTCACGGCCTCATCAACTAGAGCCAAGTAATTCTTGTCGTAATGCCTGTCAATCCTAGTAACACCACTACCTATGACGTACGTCTTCACCATCATCACCCTAAATTCCTGTATATTAAGCTTCTGAACTTAGCGTACTCCGCGTAGGATATATACTTCTTACGAGAAAGGAGTTCCTCCACTGTAGGCGCTCTGCCAACCTTCTCTAAAACTTTCTCAGTAACTAAGACGCTGATGGCGTCGGCGCCAGCTCCCGAACCGAATGGAGCTACGAGAATTCTCTGACCAGGCTTAGAATTCTCGAGGATCTTGGCTAAGCCTAGAAGAGCTGACGCGTTGTAGGTATTACCAATCCACGGAGTCACTATGCCTGGCAGTACTTTCTCTTTCGGGAATCCGAGCATTCTCCCTACCTGGAGAGGAAACTTACCGTTAGGTTGGTGAAATACTGCGTAATCAAAATCACTAGGCTTAAGTCCTGACTCACTCATTAGCATGTTTACTGCAGACACTATGTGGTGGAAGTATGCGGGCTCTCCAGTAAAGCCCTCACCGTGAGTAGGGTATCTTGAGCCGTCTCTCCTCCAGAAATCTGGGGTGTCAGTAACGTAAGTAACTAAGTACTCGAAGAAGGCGACTGACTCGTTAGCCGGACCCACTAGATAGGCTGCAGCACCTGAAGAAGCTGTTAACTCTAATACGTCTCCTGGATTAGCCTGCGCAGTGTCTGAACCTATAGCTAGCCCGTACTCTATAGTGCCGCTCTCAACCAAGGATACAGCGATCCTGATGCCCTCGCTTCCAGCCCTGCAAGCAAACTCCAGATCTGTTGATAGTTTTCTTGTAGAAATTCCTAGAGCGTCAGCTATTATTGTTGACGAAGGCTTAACAGCGTACGGTTTTGATTCAGTACCGACAAATACGGCGCCCACTCTACTCGGGTCTACACCTGCCCTAACTAAGGCAGACCTAGCCGCGTACCACCCCATAGTAACGGTGTCCTCGTCCGCGCTAGCAACAGCTTTCTCCTCAATCCATATAGAGTCAGTAATTCGGTCGTCAAACCCCCACTGCCGTGCTATCTCTTTAGCTTTAATCCTATAGACAGGTATGTAGGTGCCCCAACCAATAATACCAGTTCTAGATCCGGGATGCCTCAAGAGATAGACCCTTATAATGTGGGAGAAAAAGCTTTTATTGTTGAGTTACGTTGCCGTGGGAGACTCCTTGGTATGTAGCCAGCAAGCGACTTGATGACCTGGCTCTACCTCAACCGTTGGTGGTTCCTTAGTCTTACATATGTCCATGGCGTATGGGCAACGTGGGTGTAGCCTACACCCGCTAGGTACTGCCGCCGCGCTAGGTATCTCACCTTTTATTGGGACTTCCCTGATCTTCAAGCGGTTAGAAGGGTCTGGTTCAGGAACCGCTGAAACTAGAGCGATTGTGTAGGGGTGTTTAGGATTATTAATGACCTTGTCTGAAGGTCCCAGCTCAACGATCTTACCTAAGTACATCACCGCGATCCTGCCGCATATGTAGTTAGCTACTGCTAAGTCGTGTGTTATGAATATATAGGATAGATTCCTCAGCTTCTTTAAGTCAAGCATCAGCTGAAGTATCTCAGCTCTTATGGAAACGTCAAGCATGCTCACGGGCTCGTCAGCCACGACCAGAGAAGGATTGAGTATCATAGCTCTCGCGATAGCTACTCTCTGCCTCTGACCTCCTGAAATCATGTGTGGGTACCTATCCACGAATTCCTCAGGCGGGTTAAGCTTAACCTCACTTAAAGCTCTGTAGACTATCTCCTGCCTCTCTTCCTTAGTAGTCCCTATCGAGTGTATTATGAGAGGCTCTTCCAGTATGTTCCCTATAGTCATTCTGGGGTTTAGAGAGCCGTAAGGGTCTTGAAAAATAATCTGTATGTCAAGCCTTAATAACTTGTCTATATTACCAGGCAACTTACTAAGGAGGTTTAAGTACTCTCCGTTAACGAGTAGTCCCTCAGGCACTAAGTCTTTAATATTTCTTGAAATCTTGTATAGGGCGTTACCGCTAGTAGCTTCTATGAGCCTAGCTATCAACCTACCGGTAGTAGTCTTACCACACCCGGACTCTCCAACAAGACAGAATATCTCACCATCAATAACGTCAAAACTAATCCCGTCAACTGCTCTAACATACTTGGGCGGCTTACCGGTTAGTACTTCGAGCAAGCCCCTCTTAATAGGGAAGTATTTCTTCAAGTCATTAACTTTGAGCTTAACCTCACTCAATTAAATCACCTCCTTAACCTAGGCTCAACTACTTTCTCTAGAGCAAGACCTAATAACACGAATGTCAGCGAGACTAACGCGATTAAGAATCCTGGAGGCAGTACCCACCACCACTGAGATATAGTTCCGTTCAGTCTAGCGTCAGCCAATATATTACCCCACGTCGGGAAACCATGCCTTACCCCTAAAACTGAGAGTCCTGCTTCAGTAAGTATCGCGTTAGGAGTGGAGTAGACTAGTGATGCCGCTATGTAGGGAACTAGTTGCGGCAGTATATGCTTACTTATTATTCTTAAGTTGCTGGCGCCGACAGCCTTAGCAGCTTCCACGTAGAGCTCACTCTTAATGCTTAAGGTCATAGACCTTATTATTATGGCGAGACCACCCCAGCTAAACACTATTAATACAGTGAATATAGCGGTCAACATTATTATGGGTTTGTCTTCCCCAACGTAAGTCTTGGCTATTGATTGCGCCACGAGTATTAGTATGGGCAGTAAGGGTATAGAGCCCATCACGTCAACAGACCTCTGTATGAGTTCGTCTATAAAGCCCCCGTAATAACCACTAAAAAGTCCGGCGACAACCCCTATCACTGTGGAAGCCAGAGCTACTAAGAGCCCGATAGTGAGAGCTATTGGGAACCCGTAGAAAAGCCCTTCTGCTAAGTCTCTACCTTTATAGTCGGTACCCATCAACCCGTAGCAAGTCCCCGTAATGAGTAATGAAAATTCTTTTGATTTCTCTATAGACCTCGAGATATCTTGCGGCTGAACATCAAATACTCTGAAGCTAACATCAATTAGGAACACATACTTACCTGGTAGGGGGGTAGTCTCTACTCTCTTCAAGGTCTCTGAGTAACTCAAGTTCCCGAAAATATACTTCATAGGGAAAATAGAGATGTCTTCCGGACTCAACACTCTCATTAGGTCTTTGTAAGCACTCATGACTGCACTGACTATGTTCTCAAATTTATCGATAGTTAAAGATATGGTGGAAGTATTAGCTAACTCTATGGAACTATCTATGATGGCTTGAAGCCTAGCCCCGTCAGGCTTAATAACGTCTACACGTATCTTGGCATTCCTTACTCCTTGAGGGACTGCAGTATACACCTTAAGCCTCATTCCTTGAGGGAAGTCTTTAGCTTCTAAGTTGTAAGTTATGTTATACGTGAGTGTTATCCTACCTGAAACCTCACTTACTGTGGGCTTCAGCGCTCTTATGTCGTAGTAGGTCTGGGGGATACACGTATAGCCTAAGTAAGAAGCCCACTCAGGCGGAGCATTCTTCGGATTATCTACCCACTTAGACCCTACCTCCCAATACTTAGTGTAGTCAGGCGGCATTAAGAATGCGGCGTACAGGGAGATCGCTATTAGAAAGATTAAGAGTGTGAAAGCTACCTTACCACTCACCTGAGACAGAATTTCCTTCCTAATCCAAGACCAAGAATCATACACCTTGCTTAGCACGCTCATAATCTCACCCTCGGGTCTAGAACTACGTAAAGCACTTCCAGGATGAAACGAGCTATCACGTAAACTAGAGTGAATACGTAGGTGAGTGCTAGGATCGTCTGCGCGTCCCCGCTAGTTACCGCAGCGTAGTATAGGGTCCCCATACCCGGCCAGTCAAAAACAGACTCAGTTATTATGTACCCGCCTATAGTGCCTGCTAGACCTAGTAAGACGTTAGTCACTATAGGTGATGCTGCAGGCCTTATTATGTACCTCCTCAATATCTGTTTTTCGGGGAGTCCTCTAGCCATCGCGGCGGTAACGAAGTCCTCCTTAACTATTCTTATCAACATGGCTCTAATACTGTAGATCCAAGGACCTGAAAGCACTATGATTATTGTGATTATAGGGAGCCAAACATAGTTTAGTACTCCCGCAAACGCGGTGATGTCTCCTGAAAGTAGTGCGTTGATGTGAGTCACTACTGGCCTGAACTGCCTGGGTGCGACTCCGAAGCTATAGCTAAATACTAAGAGCATTACTAGAGCAATCCACCATATAGGGAATGCGTTCATTATAGCCGCATAAGCTACTATAAATCTGTCGATAAGAGAACCGATCCTGTAAACTACGAAGGGACCCACAACCAAAGCTATTAATATCACTATCGCTTCAGCTAGAGTTATCATGAAGATAGTTCTAGGAAGGCATGCCGCTATTATGTCACTGATTAACGAGTTAGGCATTAAGCCAGCAACATTAGCTACCTCAGGACTCGGGGTTTTCCCTAAGTTAAGGATTAGTGTATTTAGGATCATCGGGATTATCCTGGCTTGCCAAGGCTTATCCATCCCCCAATAAGCTATTAATTCCTGCTTACGTTGCTCAACTAATCTATTCAGTTCATCAGGCGGGGGTTTTTGAGGCGATGAAGATAGTGCCTGCCTATAAGCTCTGACTTCCTCATCTATTATACTACTGATTATTGTGTCTATATAGCCGGTAGCCCCTAATATAAGCCCGGTCAAAAACACCGCGATAAGCAAAGCCAACGCTAAAAATACTGCTCTTCGCGCTAACACCGTAGCTACGCCCAATATCTACACCTATACACATTATTTTCTAGAATTTAAAAATCTTCTAATGAATTAACTACTTAAGTCTTCGGCTACGTCAGTAGATCAGCGCTATATAAGAAGCCCTACGTATTCATCTGATCTTCTCCCACCGTTCCCTACTTACGGTCTTTTTAGGTCTTCGTAGGCGGCTCCTCACCGTTTCTCTGAGCTCCCTCATCAGGGAGTAGATTTATGAATCTTATGGAGTAGTCTGTGTGGGTTCTGGGGTGTATGCACCCGCCCTATACCTACTAGGAATTCAAGGTAATGAGGATGTTAACGTTTTTATGAAGACTTGAGTAGTATAAGTTTTGACGTGATTGTGTTCTATACTTAGAGCACGAAAAATACTTCACTTTAAAAATATAAAAACAAAACATTACTTACTTTCTTTTTATGAAAGGCATTACAATACTTATTATCAGGTTAATTATTGATATAGCTAGAACTACTGTCACGTATGTTGAGAGCGAGCCTATCGCTGCACTTATGTCTCCTTGACCACTACTTAAGTCGTCTACCTTCGTGCTGACTGCGGAGATTCTGCTTATTGCGTTATCTACTTTAGACGATAGCGTGTTGTACTGGTTATTCATGTTGGTGAGGAGCGTGGACGTAGTCACATTAAATAAGTAGGTCATGCTGTTACTCATGTTGGTCAGCGTTGAGGTTAGTGTCTCACCTATGGTGCCTAAGGCTTGAGTGAATGACTCCCTTAAAGCCTCTATCTGTTCTTGAGTCTGCCTCGAAACCTCTCCTATAGCGCCTCTCAAAGATTTTTCTAGTTCTGCTAAGGAAGGTACGGACTCAAACGTGACTGTCGTAGTATCGATTACTGCCACAGCCTCGCTGGATGCTATTAGCAGTAGCTCGTAGTAGTAGTAAGGCCTGAACTGAGATGTTACGTTACCTCCTATGAATATCTCGAACGTTCCGGGTTCTACCTCGCTAGCTTTTCCAACAGCCAGTATCTTATTAGTTACCTTTTCTCTCAATATGTACTTGACGCTGAAAGGCCCTATACCAAGCACTGAGAGTGAGACTGTCTGATTACTGCCTATCTCTATTGAGGCGGGAGCTACTACGTCAGATATTCTCGGGGATATTATACCTCCTAAGTTCCAGAAGTCCGGTGTAAACGGGTATGTAGGATCTCTGAAGGCTTTAATAGTAGCTTGTTGTGCGAGTCTATCAAAAGTATCTAGGTAGTAAGGTCCTTGAGATATCCATGCGTGGTTATGCACTCCTATCCAAGATGAGAGCGCGTTTAACCTGCTTACCCACTCACTAGCTGACATCAGGTTAGTACCGTCAGGTAGTATGAAGTATTTGCTCGGCATATAGCCTCTGTTAACCCAGTTATCAGCTACTACTTTTATAGACATCGCGTGCTCAGGGAACGGAACAGGATTCAGTATAGGCAATCCTGTCGCTCTACTCAGAGTAGTTGAGAACGTGTAGTTCTTGGAGTCAAAGACTAAATAATTCTCGACTACCAATAACTCAGCAGGATTTATAGGAGTTAGTGTTGCGTAAGACGCTATGTAGGCAGGCTCAAAGTGCCAGTAGTCTACGTATACTTCCAGAGTATTACCTACGATTCTTAACGCTTTAACTGTGTCGAAGAATACCTTGTTAGGTCCTGAAATCGCTGTCTCATATTTTGCTTTAGTCTCGTTATAGCATATGTCTAGCCATAAAGCCCAGTTAGCCAGTATGTCAGCCCACGTTATCTCCTGACCGTGATGCCACTTAGTACCTAAATACTTAGACATATCAAACTTAACAACGCTAGTTGCCTCAGTCCTGCCAAGATCCCGTGCGTAGACCCACTTACCCTGGCTTGCGTCCCACCAGATAGCATCAGAAGGTATTGGTAACTTCCCGCCAGGACCCGCAGTAACGACCTCGTAACCCGACCTTATAGGTATTGGGAGACCACTGTGTGGGTGAGACCACATCATAGGGTCGTAAGTAGCTCTCTCAATATCAACGCTGTAGACGTCCGTGAACCCACCATATATGTTCCATACAGTTCTGGCCGTATAGACCCACAAGACACCGAAGGTTAAGTCAGGTTTACCCGGAACAGAAACACCCTTAGTATTGAAGGGTGACCTCATCCCAGCACCTAAGTCCGTGGTTATGCCTGTCATAGTCTTTACTACCGGGTGTATATCCATTCTCGTAGCTAGCCAAATCCTTATAGAATCTTCTATACACGCCTGAGTCACTGTCCTGTAGAGCCAGTCTCTCTCCTCACGACTAGTGAAGAGACCGTTGTATATTTTCTGACCGTACTCGTCTATTAAGTCGTTCCTATACCACCACCAACCTTCTGTCTGCCACCCAGGCATGTAACCAAACCATGGAGCACACATCTGGTTAATCGTTCCTGAGTCGTACTTGTCTGGAGCTGACTTACCCCAGCCCTCAGTATATAGGTGCCACTGAAGCTCTGCAGGGTCTGTATCATATACTATGCTTAGAGCTACGTCGAAGGTGGTTATGAGTTTGTCTATTGTGAAGCCTAGGAATTCTAGGTCTTTAGCAAATTCTTCTCCTATGTCTAGTCTCTCGTCTTCTTGCCTTATAATGAACTTTAGTACTACCGGGCTGCCGCCGTAATACCACTTACCACCGACTAGGTAAGCTCCTGCTTTACTCATCTCATCACTTACTACCTTCCTAGCGTAGTACGGGTCGTACCTGAAGTTATAACTCAACAGTATGTCAGCTACTAACGCGTAGTCTGGGTCATACGCAGACAAGAACGTGAACATGGGTGAAGCAAAACCTCTATAGAGAGTATTCACTACGTAGTCTCTGTTAGCTATGAAGTTTAGCGCGAACCTAATAGCCTTAATTCCTAGAGGGTTTATTCTTTGCCCGTCAGCAGCTAAGTCAACGAAGGTTAAGTCTTTGTCTTTGTCATAGTAATACTGAACTATTATGTTGTCCGGTACTCCAAGCATACTAGCTATCTCTTTAACAGTCTTGCTAGTCTGGTCTCCTGATAAGTTGACTGTCTTAACTGGTGCCGGATTAAGAATTATGTCTACCAGACCTCCCGGTGCTGTAACGTAAGAGATACTTGCTTCTATAGGTTTGAAAGCGTCTAGCTGTGTTGGTCTAAGACCGAATATGTAGGCTTGTATCTCGCCTGACTGGAAGGCCGAGGCTATTAAGTCGGGAGTGAGCGGGTATCTCTTGAAGGTTATGGAGTCTGATGCAGGACCTACTTTCTGTTGCGCGCTCACCACGGTAGAGAATGCCGCTATCACGGTTATTAAGATGAGAGAGAGTAGAGTTAGAGATACGTATTTCCTCATATAGTCACCTCAACATATACTTACTTCTAAACCCTTATAAATTTTATACGTTACGCTATTTATGATGGTAGCTTCGAAATGAGAGCAGGAGTACTAGCCGTTATTGGCGTGTCGTTCCTGATTACCTCCCTAATCTTAAGTTCTATGCTGGCAACACCCGAAGTAAGTAGTTTTAAGGATTGTCGTGAGCTCTTTTCGAGAGCTTTTAATAAGTTATTCGTGTATTGGGGTAACTACACACTCCCAGGAGGCCTAAGTAATGTCTCGTTAAGTATCGTGAGCACTAAAGAAACACTACTCAACATAACTTACGGCGCGGGCTTCGAAGAACCTAACAACACCACGGTATTATCTGAGTTTACTTACTTCATAGGCAACAACACGTATTTCTATGTGTACGTGATTCCGCATGAAGACACAGAAATACTGATCTGCTTGAACGCCTTAATTGCCCGGCAGAAGCTTTACTTACTGTTACCAACCCTCCTCTCGTGGGTTTGCGGGACTACTATAACAGCCTACACAGCACTCATCCGTGCAGAACGAGTTTTCAGGAAGAGTCTTAAAAAGAAGAGGAAATAGCTTGTAGATTTACTTCAAAGTCTGGTTAAGGCAGGTCTAATAAAGAAGCAGAGCGAACATTATGTAGCACATGATCCAGTACTCTCTACAGTAATTCTGTAGTACGTATGATCAGGACCTCAAGTTCGTGTATCTATTTCTTCGGGTCCTTAGCTCCTAGCGTGTAACCAGCAAGAAACGTAGTGGTCTTCGTTTATTTTTATTGTGGGCGGTTCTTCACGCCTACATATATCCATGACGTAGGGGCATCTAGGGTTGAATCTGCATCCTGTTGGAGGTCTTCTGAGGTCTGGGGGGACGCCCGGTATCCAAGTTATTTTCTCTTTAGATCTTAAGCGTGGTATGCTCTTTAGTAGTCCTTGAGTATACGGGTGTTTAGGTTCGTTGAATATCTGGTCTGAAGGACCTACCTCAGCTATTTTTCCTGCGTACATAATGGCTATCTTATCCGAGATCTCGGCTATCAGGCTCAGGTCGTGAGTTATGAATATCATCGACATTCTCTCTTCTGCTTTAATTTTCTTTAGTAAGTTCATTATTTGCGCCTGAATAACGACGTCTAGAGCTGTAGTAGGCTCGTCTGCTATAACTAGCCTAGGCTTAAGTAGTAAAGCCATCGCGATCACGACTCTCTGCTTCATCCCACCACTCAACTCGTGCGGGTACCTCCTCATCACATCGGGATTCAGACCTACCTGCTTAAGTGCGTCAGCCGCTACCTCAGTAGCTTCTCTCTGAGTCATTCCTTTATGTACAATGAGTACTTCAGTTAGCTGCTTCTCAACCGTGTAGACAGGGTTAAGCACGTTCATGGCTCCCTGGAATATCATGCTAACCTTACTCCACCTAACCTTCCTCAAATCATTCTCGCCAAGCTTGGTCAACTCTATACCGTCAATGACAACGCTACCCTCCTCAATCCTGCCTGGCGGAGGTACTAGACCTAATATAGCATAACCTAGTGTAGATTTGCCGCACCCAGACTCTCCAGCTAAACCAAGTACCTCCCCCTCACCAACACTTAAAGAGACACCATCAACAGCTCTCACAATACCTGCTAAGGTACGGTAATAAACCCTCAGGTTACCAACCTCTAACACAGTCTTCAAGGAACTCACTTCACACACCTAGAAAAACTCGTAAAAACTAATAAATATTTTACTGTAACTCATCTTCACGAAACACTCATTTAGTCCTCACTAGGGTAGGTAATTATTGCTGGTATGAGGGTTTCCTAGAGTCCCTGCAGGTCTTTGTGCCCGGCTAGAAAGCTTGCAAACATGACAAAAGAATAGCAAGCCTCGCTCTTCTAGGGGCGGGGTAAAAAAATAAGTTCTGAGAAATAATGTGTCATATGAGTTTTTAACTGAAAACCTCGCTCTTTAGGGCGAGGATGAATTGCGAAAAACTTAAATAGTTTTTAAGATACGTGATGACCGCTACCTTACTCTATAAACTGGTGTGGTGAGGGGAGAGACTACGCTAACTAAGCTAGCACGAGACAGGGACTCTCCCTAAAGAAGCTTAAATTAATTTTAAACATAATTATTCTTTGATGATGAGGTGGGCAGCCTAAGACTCTACAGGGATGAAGACCGCAGTTCACTCTGATTAACTTCCGAGGTTTTCGAAACGTCGCTAAACTACAATATTTTGCTTAGTTTAGCAAAAACTCTAGATAAGTAGCGATTCCGCTAAGCAAGTTTTAGGTTAGAGTGTAGAGGGGATTTCTCTGACACACTTAAGTTCTTTGAGTCTATCAAATATTTTGTTTACCGCGTTACTGACTTCATCCTCGTCTTTAGCTCCGGTTATGACCATCTTGCCGCTACTGAATATTAAGAGTACTACTTTAGGGTCGTCCATCCTATGAATTAAGCCTGGGAATTGTTCCGGCTCATACATCACGTTAGGGAGCATTAGGGCTGCTTTCTCTAAGTCTACTTCAACGCCTAAGGTAGCTGAAGCCACTATATTCTGTATCTGTATTCTAGGCTTCCCAACTATTATTATGCCGTGCCTAACGAAAGCCCTGATTATTTTCTTAAACCCGTCAATCAATTGATTCTTACTCTTAGCTCCAGTAATCACCATCTTGCCTGAGTTAAATATCAGAGCTGTTAGTCTAGGCTTACTGAGCCTGTAGATGAGGCCGGGAAACTCCTCAGGATCATACTCAACATTTGAGACAGTCCTGGCTACCGCGCCTAAATCAAGTGTCTGATCAAGCGTTGCAGTAGCCACAATATTCTCGATCCTAATGATAGGTCTAATCTCCACTTTTTAAGCACCCATAATTTAAAAAGCAATTTAAGATTTATAAATCAAGGTCACACCAGGTACTTGACAATATCCTGGTTTCTATGCCTGAGTATCTTAGTACGCGCACACACTGATGCGCTGTGCTTATTTTTAAGGTACTTTAAAATATATGATAGCATTGATGCTATAATAGGCATTAAGTG
>ERZ1669248.309-NODE-309-length-25781-cov-15.906748_pt1 | contig 25781 bp, 21 predicted proteins | sample MGYA00579296_ERZ1669248 | MGnify/ENA primary metagenome ERZ1669248 (study PRJEB41166, sample SAMN08046057) | hot springs metagenome | biome: hot spring; feature: neutral hot spring; material: thermophilic sediment; isolation source: thermophilic sediment from...
TCGCTCAGCATCCTTCGCCCTCCTCGGCGAAATGTTCGCTTGTTACTTCCGAGGCGAACTCACGGGCAGCCTCAATATCGTTGCTGCCAACGAAAAACTTGGACAACACGAACTTTTGTGCTTTTCCTCTTCAGCCGTGAAGGGAGTGGTTTGCCCAAGCCCTTACAGTCCCTCATCTCACACCGTCAAAATTTTGCCTCATTGCACCACAACTTCATACCAAAGTGTTCGCCATTGCGGTCCGATTTGAAGAATGGCGTTGCCGTTGGGGTCAGAATCAACGGGGATTTGTTCTTTGCGTTGTCCTTTTTCGTCAAGAGCCCAAGCCTGCACCCGCTTTGCTGGGAAGGGCAAAGCGATTTTTGCGGGAATGCCTTCAACGAGTGATGGTGGTTTGCCCCAGTTGCGACCGCAACTGGACTTGGGCGGATAACCCGGAACTTCTTTCCAACCCATTTCGGTGTTCTCGGCATAACCTGTCGCCGTGATGAGCAAACGGACGGGACGAGAGACACGGGACGAGGGACGGGTCGGTAAGTTGCCTTCCATAGCCGTGACGGTGATGGCGCACCAACCATCTTGCATCGTTTGTCCCGGTTCAATGACCACGCTGCCTAACTCAAACCGCTTGCCCCCTGCAAAACCGATGACCGCTTTGCTGTTTTGCGCATTGACGGTAACGACGCCACGCCCCTTTTCCGTCAAGTCCCACACCAGTTCGCCCGTGTCGGAGACAAACCTGCTGCCTTCAATTTTCACTTGTTCGGGTTTGAGCGCTGTCGGAGGAATTCGTTTGCCCTCAGTGGCAATTGCAACCCTGTGAATGAGCGCTGTTTCATCTCTGACACCGACATGACCTGCGTGGACAAGCAGCCATGCCCAACTCCTTCGGAGCAAATCAATTTCTTGCTCTTTCGTCAACCTGACAACTACTTGACGCTTTGCAGGTTTGACATCGCCGCGAACGAAAATCGCTGCAGCAGGTGGGAGTGTGACCATCTTCGTCGGGTGTTGGTCAATGTCAAAGAAGTTGGGGATGCGTCGCAAATCCCAATCGTCGCGCCGATGGGAGTAACTGAAGGCATAGATGGCGTCCCAGTCCTGCAACGCTCCGTAGGCAGCCAGCAAAAGGAAGGCTTCGCTGCAGTAAGTGTTGGGCGCAGGGTGATTGTATTCGGTGACGGAGTGGGGTTTGCCTAAGACCCGCCGCAAAGCCAAACCCGGCAGTGTCCCACCCCGTTCGTTGACCATCGTTCGGTTAGGCACGATCCAGTCTTCTGGGTCCCAAGGGCGCGATGGGAACATTGGATGTTGCCAGTAAGCGTGGGTGTCAACGCAGTCAAGTTGAGCCATCATGTTGGGAGTGCTGCAACCGACGATCGTGCCAATGACCAAAGCCTTGACTTTCAGTTCGTCCTTCAAGAAACGGTAAATCGTTTGCCAGTAACGGTTTTCCGTCTCCCACAAAAACCGAATCCAATCCCTTTGTGCTTCTGGTGTTCGTTCGCCGAAACGGCTTCGCAGGAAAATTGGCACGCTGCTATCTTCAAGGCGCTCGTTCGCTGCCAAGCCGACGATGCCACCGGGGCGCAATGAAGGCATCGCAAACCAGTAAGTTATCGTCTGCGCCCCCAAGTTGCTGAATATGACCCGTGCGTTATCGTCGCCCCTTGCGAGGAGAAAAGTAAAGCGATACTCCCGCCATTCTTGTGTCAACCGAACATTTGCGCTGAAGCCCAAGTTTTGCCAAGGCTCATGGGCTTGGGAAACTCCAACGCTGATGGTGCAAGGTTGTTCCGCTTTTGCCCAGAAGGAGAGCGTGTAAGGCTTATCGGCTTGAACTTTCAAGTTCGGCTGACTGAACTGAACATGCCAACCTGCTTGACCTTTCTTCTTGACAGTTATTCGGACAAATCTGACGCCCTTGAGTTCTGGGATAGGTTCTGCGATAACTTCAATGTCCGCTTCTGCCCCGGCGTGCCTCTCCAAAACCCAATTTTGCAACCCTGCCTCAAAGTTGGTGTTGCGCAACATCTCGTCGCCCAAAGGTTCTTCCCGAACGCCCCAAGCCTTTCGCAATTTCTCGGTCGTGCCATAGCGGGCTCTCAACCATTCGTTCCACTGGCGCTGCAACTCGTCCAAAAAAACTTTCGGCATTTCGTCAATATCGTTGCCAAGCCAAGCGTGAACGAGACCGTTTTCGTTGTTGATTTCCACAAAGGCAATTGCAGGGTCTTCAGCGTAAGTTAGTCCTGTATATTTGTTGCGGTGCGTCAGCAACTTGCGGGCATACTCCTTTTGCAACTCAAGGCATGGCTCGTAGAAGAAACCGACGATGTGGCGCTCCTTCCAACCAAGTTGCTCAATCTCTTTGGGCAAACCGTCGGCGGCGTTAAAGGGGCGGGAGACGAGCAGGTTCAAGTTCACATAAATGCCGTTGCGTTTCAGTTGGGCAATGAGGTAGTCCAGTCGGTCAAGGGCTTCAGGGTCAAGGTCACGAGTGTGCGGGACGCCCCGACGGCGAATTCCGTTGGGGAACTCCTGCATGTCCATGTGATGGAAGCGGACAATGTTGATGCCGAACTTTGCCATCCGAGCGGCAATCTTTTCAGCGTCTTCTTTGCGGGGGAAGCAAGCGCCGAAACACAAGTTGACACCCAAAAAGCGAACCCGTTGCGTGCCCGCATAAAGGTGACCGTCGGTGCCGACGCGGATGTGACCGAACTTGCCGGCGGGTTTATGCAGCCAGTGGCTGATGTTGGTGACGGACGGCGTCGCATCGTCCCAAGGCAAAACGAAGGGGAAAAGCGGTGAGTTAAAACTGCCTTCCTGCGTCGGACCACGCATAGACCACCAACCCCCTATTCCTGCAATGAACGCCCAAATAACAACCAGCCACCATCGCATTCCCATCGCCCCCTGAACCCGACGGAACGAACTTTCAAAACCTCACTTTTATCAAGCCGCTTCAACAACAACTTTTTGGTGTATGACGGAGTTCAGCCTCTGCATTAAGCGCGACTTGTAGCGCGCAGCAGCGCCTTTCTTGATGACGCCTTTCGCCGCAGTCTTGTCAATTATTCGGCAGGCTTCGTAAACAGCCCTTTGTGCGTCTTCCAAACTCCCTGTGCCTTTCAAGGCAGCATCAAGAGCCATTCTCGCCCGCTTTATGTAGGTTCGCATCCTTGACCGATAAGCCTGATTCCTCATCCTTCTCCTTTCCGCTTTCCGCATTGCCCTAAGGGCAGATTTCGTGTTTGGCATTCTCGTCCCCCCTTGATAAGTTTTGCTGCTCAGCGGAAAGCCATTATAGCACACAACGGACACTTAGGTTCGTTTCGGCTCGTAACAGTGTTTTAGGAGCGGCGTAAGCAGCGAAATTGGCAGATTGTTCGCACCTTACGGTGCTCCTACCAAACAAATGCCGTTGAGAAACTGTAGGGGTGGCGTTAGCCGTAAATTTTTGTTCGCCCTTCAAGTTCAGGCAAATGCTCCCCTGCGTGGTTTTACGAACATAGTTTTGCTGCCACAAGCGTGTTTCCGAACAACCCCACGCTGCGTGAGGCGCTTTCAAGGCGAAGTGGCTAATGGAAGATGCTTTGCAACCCGAAAATCTTACCCAACACTTCGCCGAAGATGTAGGAGATTAAGGCTGTCGCAAACAAAACCGTTGTGCTCTCAAGCGCTTCCCGTTTGAAGTTGCTCTCGTTGATGACGCTGCTGTAAAAAGTGAACGCTATGACCAAGGCGAAAGCGAGAACAACGCTGACCACGAAAGCGAGGATATTGCTGTGGGTAACGAAGTAAGGTGCAGCCAAAAGAACGACCGCCACAAGATAGGCAATTCCCGTTGCAAGTGCGCTGGGGATTGGATTCTTGACACCTTCATGTCTTGCTTGTATATACGCTGCGGCAGCCATTGCAATGGCAGCGCTCAACCCAACGATCAAACCAGCGACGCCGGCGACAAGCGTTTTAGTGGTTGCTCCCAGAAAGCCCGCATGAACGCCCGTGATTTCAACGACAGCATCGGCGAGCCCTAAAGCGATGAAACCGATGTATCTCACAACGCCTTCGTTCAATTCAGCAACAAGCGACTTCTCGTGCAGTTCTTCGTCCTTCAAGATTTCGCTGAGCCTCGCTGCTGAGTCTGGGAGAAGTTTCGGGATAAACTGCCTGTAAGCATTGATGACCTGTTCCTCGTGTCGTTCAAGCAACTTGATGGTGAAGGTTAGCCCGAAAAGGATACGGGAAAGCGTTATCAAGGTCAGTTTCCACCTTGGGATTTGCAGTGAGCAATCGCGCCCCGACACCGACTTCCAAAACTCGTAGTGCTTGAATTCTTGCCCAGCCATTTTTTGCAACAGTTGTTTGAAGTCATCTCGCTTCTCCCTCTCCGCCAAGTGCGTGTAAATCAGGAAGTCGGTATACTCATCCACGCAAAAAGTGTGGACTGCTTCCCTGTCCTTTTCGCTCAGAGCCATCACCAGTTCACCTCCGAAAGGCTTTGATTGAGGCTAAATGGGAAAGGCTGCTGCAATTCTGCCAGAAAATTTTAACCGCTGATTGGAGAAATGTGCGGTAAAATTTGGTGGCGAGGTGAAGCGAGAGATGGCGTTTTTGGAGATGCGGAAAATAACAAAGCGGTTTCCTGGGGTTTTGGCTTTGGACAGGGTTGATTTTGAAGCGGAGCGTGGGGAAATTCACGCCATCGTCGGTCAAAACGGCGCTGGCAAGTCAACGCTAATGAAAATTCTCGGCGGCGCTTACAGCGACTACGAAGGGGAAATATTGCTTGACGGCAAGCCAGTCAACATCCGCACGCCAAAAGATTCTCAAGCCGCCGGGATTGCCGTTATCTATCAGGAACTCAACCTCGTGCCTGACTTGACTGTCGCGGAGAACATTTTTCTCGGTCGGGAGCCAACAAAGTTTTGGGGGTTCGTTGACTTCGCGAGGATGCGAGAGGAAGCGAGCAAAATCCTCGCTCAGTTAGACCCGACCATTGACCCCGTCGCAAGGGTTCGTGAGTTGCCTGTTGGGAAGCAGCAGTTAACGGAAATTGCAAAGGCGCTGTCTCAGAACGCTCGCATCCTCATCATGGATGAGCCAACCTCTGCACTAACTGAAGCGGAGACGCAAAAACTTTACGACATCATCCGAAAACTCAAGGCACAGGGGACAACCGTTTTGTATGTTTCCCACAGGCTTCGTGAAGTGTTCGCTATCAGTGACCGAATAACGGTTCTTCGGGACGGAAGAAAGGTCGGAACTGTCAAAACCTCTGAGGCTGACCCGAGGCAAGTCGTCGCAATGATGGTGGGGCGCGAAGTTGAGGAATTTGAACCCCACATCGCTCCTGAAAAACTTGGAACACCGATACTTGAGGTTCGCAACCTCGTTGTCGTTGACAAAATGAACCCGCAAAAAAGGCTTTTGGACGGAGCGTCTTTGCAAGTCCGTAAAGGCGAAGTCGTTGGGATTTTCGGGTTGCTTGGCGCTGGCAGGTCAGAACTTTTGCTAACAATCTTCGGAGCATCACCCGGCATTGTCATCAGCGGCGAAATTTTGCTTGATGGCAACCCAGTTTTCTTTAAGTCCCCGATTGAAGCAATTAAGGCGGGCGTTGGGCTGGTGACTGAAGACCGAAAGACGACTGGGCTGGTCTTGACCATGACCGCCGGACACAATATTTCCCTCGCCGCCCTAAGGCGATTTTCCCGTTTTCAGTTCGTCAAGAGGCGAGCCGAAGAAGAGGCTATTTGGGGTGCATACGAGCAGTTGAACATTCAGCCGCCAATACCGTCAATGCCCGTAGTGAACCTTTCCGGCGGAAACCAACAAAAAGTTTTGTTGAGCCGATGGCTTTTGCTCAAGCCTAAAGTGCTTTTGCTTGATGAGCCGACAAGAGGAGTGGATGTGGGGGCGCGGGCTGAACTTTACAGGTTCATCCGTCACCTCGCTCACGACGAAGGGGTTGCAGTTTTATTCGCTTCTTCGGAGTTGCCAGAGGTATTGGCTCTCGCAGACCGAATTCTCGTTATGCACCACGGTCGCATCGTCGCCGAGTTTCCACCAAACACGCCAGAAGAGCAAATCATGTTCTACGCAACAGGCGGGCATCTGGCAAAAGGCGCCGCTTGAAAACTGACGCAAGGTGCGAAGTCAAAAATGTTGGAAACCGCCCCGCAACGCTGAGACGGTGCCGTCAAAGTTTCTGCCAAGCACTTCTCCTTCCGAGTGAGTGGCTGAGACAGTTCCGATTTGATGCGCTGGAATGCCTATTGCCTTTAACGCTTGACAAAATTCATCTGCCTTCGGTGAAGGGATGGCGACAAGCAACTCGTAATCTTCGCCACCCGTCAAGGCGAGGGTCAAAGCATCCTTCCCAACCACTTTCGCCGCTTCTCTGAGGGACTCACTTAGCGGCAATTTTGCTAACTCTAAAACGACTTGGACTTTGCTTGCAGCAGCCATCCTTTGAGCATCAATGACCAAACCGTCGCTAATGTCAATAGCAGCGTGGACTGGGAAGGAATGAAGGGCTTGTAGAGCACCTGTTCGTGGAGTTGGTCGCCTGAACTTCTCAACGCATCGTTGCAGCGTGGGTAGGGAAGCGATGTCGCTGACCTCTTTCTCCAAAAGCCAGAAGCCGGCAGCCGCTTCACCCACGAAGCCTGTCACAACGATTGCATCACCGACTTGAGCGCCTTTTCGTTTTATCGGCTCACCTTCAACAACCCCAAGCACGACGCTGCTGACCATTAAGCCGATAGGGGAGCGAACTGTGTCACCACCGAGGAGCAAAATTCCTGTGGATTGGCAAAGGGAAATTGCGCCCTCGTAAAACTCATCAACGAAAGCGACAGACTCCTCTCCTGTCAAGCCAAGTCCCAAGAGCGCCGCTACGGGCTTGCCGCCCATTGCGACGATATCGCTGATGCTAATTGCGACCGATTTCCATCCAAGGTCAAAGGCAGGCATCCAATTTCGCCTGAAGTGGGCATTTTCAAGTTGGGTGTCAATTGTCAAGACCAAATGAATGCCGTTGATTTCCAACACTGCAGCGTCATCGCCCAGACCCACAAGAACCCTTTCGTCAATTCCGAAAATCCGTTCCAGCCGTTCGCACAATCGTGCGACCAGAGGGTATTCGCCCAATTCTTTCACCGTCATCTCCTTTCACCGCCGCGAATTTTCGCCCAAATTTGCTGAAACTGGCGAATCACAGCCACTGGGTCGTCGGCACAAGCGACTGAGGAAACGACAGCGACGGCGTCAGCCCCGGCTTCAAAAACTGCCGCAGCGTTTTGCAGGTTGATGCCACCAATTGCAACGAGCGGGTAATCTGGAGGGAGGACTTGACGGACTTTCCTGACCGCCTCTAATCCTATCGGCTCTCCAGCATCGGGTTTCGTTGATGTGGGGAAAACAGAACCGATGCTCACATAATCTGCACCTTCGGCGATTGCCCTAAGCGCCTCTTCCTCATTTGCGACCGAACGCCCAATGATTTTTCCTGCCCCAAGCAAGCGGCGAGCAATCGGCACAGGCATGTCATCGTCGCCGACATGGACGCCGTCGGCATCGGACGCGAGTGCAATGTCAACACGGTCGTTGACTATGAACAGGGTTTCCGTTCTTCTTGTTAGGTCGCGAATTGCCCTCGCCCATTCCAAAAGTTGGCGGGTTGTCGCTTCTTTATCCCGCAGTTGCAGGACGGAAGCACCACCAAGGACTGCTGCCCTCGCTATGTCCAAGTGGGAACGATTTGGGTTGACAAATCTGTCGGTTATGACATAAACGCCAGCGATTCGTTTCGGCATGTGATTTCCCTCCTTGCTCAATTCTCGCAGCCGTGATATAAAGTTGACACAACGGCGTCGGGGTGCGATAAGGTTTTGGTCAGAGGAGGTGAACGGACGGACATGGGGGGAATTATCAGGTTTGCAGACGGGCGGGTGAGTTCCCTCTCGCCCGTGACAGACCCTGAATGGGCTGAACAATGGTTGCTTCGTTCCGTTCAGCCAATGAAACTTTGGGCTTTGACAGTTCCCATGCTCCCGCTGGGAGAAAACTTGACAACGCCTTTCGGCAATGTCGTGCCGATTTTGGGCATAGATAGCGAAGGGAGAACAATTGCGGTTTTGTTTGACCTCAAGGTGGACAGACCATTGACGGCGGTTTTGGGTGAGAGCATCCTGACCCTCCACTGGGCAGAGAAATTGGACGAAAAGCAGTTGGAGGTTTTCGGGCGATATTTCTGGCATGACCCCAAAGCGTCACTCGCTGGGGTGTGGATGCAAGTCTTGGGTTTGCAAGAACGGACAGTTTCGTTCGGTCAACAAACTCAAGTCCATGTCTTGAGTTGGCGTCCTCAAAATTTGCTCTGGGAAATTCAAAACTTCCTGCATCGTCGCGGGCTTTCCATCTTGTTTTTCGGGTTGTATACTTTGCAAGGAGAGCAAGGGGAAACTGTGGCAATCGCAGATAGGGTTGTTACACCTTTGCCGATAAGTCCAACTGTCCCTGAAGTCGCCCCCGCTCACAAGGTTGGAGAAATTGAGGCGTTATTGAATTCGCTGAAGGGAGCGATAAACTGTTGACTTTTTGAGAGGTGTTTTGCAGGTGAAACTAACGGGTGCGGAGCGGCAATGGGTTGAACAATTGGTTCGGCTCTCGTTGATGGCTACGGCGAGATGGTTGAAGGTGGACAATTGTGGCATAGCCTTTCGGCAAAAAGGGGAAAGTTTCTCCCACTTCATCTTCTCCAGCCAAATCAACAGCGTTGCGGAAACTAACTTGACCTTACCCACATTGCTCTTAAGCCAACTTTCCCAATCGCCACTTCTGCTCCGCTTTCCGCAAACATGTTTTTTCCCCTTGAACCCGCCTCCTGCCTCGGTTTTAGCGATGGGCAAAGACGGCGCTCAACTGACGATGATTTTTTGGGTCGGGCGAACGCACCCTATGGCTTGGACGGACCAAGAGCGACAGGTTTTTGAATTGCTTGGGCAAAAACTGAGCAGGCTTTTCCTCCCTTTCCTGCCCATGCTTCTGAATGGTCATATCTTGCGCTCTTGGTTGGAGGCAGCGGCAAGCATTGATGCGTCAAAGTGGCTGGAAGAAGCCTTGACTTTCCTGCTTGAGTTGTTGCTGTTCGCTGCGGGGGCAAAGGACGGTGCTATTGTGTTGACAGATTTGGGAGGAAATCCTTTGTTCGGGGTCGCCAAAGGTGAGGATGGGAAAAAGTGGTTGGAAACGCGTTGTCTGCCAGTAACCGTCCGCCAATCTTTTGCCGTCAAGTCCTTCACTGAACCCCGGTGGGTGGGGTTTGTCGCTGTAAAGGTTCCTGAGCAAATGCGACCGAAACTTGCCAGCCTTTTGGATATCGTTGCCCACACGGCTCGGCTTCTCATCTCTTGGGGGCAACAATCGGCTCGGCTTGAGACGATCGTTTGGCTTGACCCATTGACAAACTTGCCGAACCGAAAAACCTTTAGCGTGAGGTTGGAAAGCGAATTGCAAAGGGCTGCGAGGTTCGGGTATCCGATCAGTCTGATCTTGGCAGACTTGGACGAGTTCCGAGTGTTCAATGAGACTCTCGGGTTTGATGTCGGTGACCAAATTTTGAAGCAGGTCGGTTCGCTCCTGAGGAAATCCGTGAGAGGTTACGATTTGGTTGCCCGGTATGGTGGAGATGAATTCGTGATAGCGCTCCCTGCAACCCCTTTGGATGGCGCACTTGCAGTGGCTGAAAGGCTGAGAACGAGGCTAACCGAAGCCGAAATCCCGTCCATTAAAGACATTAGGCTCACGCTGAGGGTGAGCATGGGTTTGACAACTGCTCAACAAGTTGACCCAAAACAGGCTTCTCTCCTTTTGTCGTTGATTGACCAAGCCTTAGCGGCTGCGAAAGCGAAAGGTGGTGGGAAGATAGAAGTCGCTGTGTCACCGGACTTCACTCCATCTATGCCCTCCCTGCCTTCTGTGTCACCTGATTTTTGGTCGGCTCTCGTTCAATACCTCAGTCACGGCATCAACAACCCACTTAACGGAATTTTGGGCATGACCCAGATTGCGCTGATGGAAACTCAGTTGCCACCAAATGTCAGGGAAGCGTTGGAGCAGATAGAACGCTTGGCGTTGAGGTTGAGGGAATTCAGCCGCTACTTGACAAACTTGCCACCAAAACGCATTAAGGAAGAACTTGAAGCCTTTTGGCAGAGAATGCACACCGCTCCGCCTCTTCCTGAGGCGTTGAAGGGGGAGTGAGCCATGTCGGATTTGAGAGTGCTCATCGTGGACGATGAGGAAAGCACGGTGGCAATTTGCAAGTTCGCACTGCAAAGGTTGGGGATGGAAGTGGACACCGCCTTGACCGCTACGGAAGCGTTATCTAAAGTTCGGCAGGAAGCCTTTGATTTAGCCGTCGTGGATTGGATTTTGCCCGACGGTAGCGGGATGGCGCTTTTCAGGATGATGAGGGAGCACTTGCCTCAGTTGGTTGGGATTTTAATCACGGGGCAGAATGTGGCGGATACGAACCGAGAGGCTCTTGAAGCGGGTTTTTGGGCTTTCCTCCCAAAGCCCTTTACAATTTCTGAATTTCAAGCGACCGTTGAACGCGCTGCCGCCTACATCCGAGCCATAAGGGAAAGGGAGAGGCTGGAGTTAATGATGTCCTTAAGCGAACTCGCCCAGCAAATCGCTACATCCCTTGACCTTGACGAAGTTATGCAAAGGGTTTTGCATGTGGCGCTTCAACAGTCTCGCGCAGATAAGGTTTCAATCATGCTCTTAGACCAATCGGCAACTCCCCCAAGGTTGAGATTGGTTGCCGCTGAGGGACTTTCGCCGGACTTGCTCTCAGTTGAGGTTCCCATAGGCGAAGGCATTGCGGGTCAAGTTGCACTCACGGGTTCCCCTCTGCTAATTAACACTCAAACAATTCACCAGTTTTCGCCAGCAGCGCTTCATTATCAAGGTGCAGGGAGCGCTTTGTGCCTACCCTTGAAGGTGGGGAACCGTGTTGTCGGTGTCCTCAATCTGACCCGCTTGACCTCCGAGAAACCGTTTTCCGAAAGCGATATAAGGCTGTATCTCGTTTTGGCGGCGCAAGCAGCGCTGGCGATAGAAAACGCTCAACTGCACCAAAAAATCCGCGAGGGTTACTTGGCAGCCCTTTTGTCATACTGTAGGTTCGCAGAAAACCAGATGCCATATCGGCAAGGTCACTCAATGAGGGTCGGAATATACGCGGAAAGGTTAGCCGAAACTATCGGCTGGAAGCAAAAAGAAGCCGAGCAAATGAAAATAGCAGCCTTGATGCAGGACTTGGGCTTGTTGCGAGTTCCGAAAGAAGTGCTGATGAAGCCTGGGAAGTTGAGCGAAGAGGAGTGGCGATTAATCAAACAGCACCCGCTGTGGAGTTTGGAGTTAGTTGACCCACCAGCCATTTTGACGGAAACCGTTGAATCTGCGGTCAAACACCACCACGAACGGTTTGACGGGACTGGATACCCTGAAGGCTTGAAGGGAGAGCAAATCCCTCTCCCTGCCAGAATCCTCGCCGTCGCGGACACTTTTGACGCCCTTTGTTCAGAAAGACCTTACCGACCTGCTTACCCGGTAGAGCAGGCTGTCAAAGAAATGCAAAGAGTTGCTGGGTCCCAGTTAGACCCTGACTTGACAGATGCTTTTGTCCAAGCCATCGCAAACGGAGAAACGACATAGCGGGGAAGGTGGGGAAATGAGTGAAAGGTTTCGGGACTGGTTAACCCTTCTGCGTCCCCACCAATGGGTTAAAAACGCCCTCATATTCGCTGGCTACATTTTTGCTGGAAATTTCAAGTTGCCGCCTGAAAAAGCATTGTTTGACTTCGCCATCGCCTTTGCTGCCTTTCTCAGTTTCTGCTCACTTTCAGGAGCCGTCTACGCCATCAATGATGTCGTTGACAGGGAAGGAGACCGCAAGCACCCCATTAAGCGAAACCGTCCCATCGCTTCAGGGAGGGTATCGGTGGGTGAGGGAGTAGTGTTGGCGACCGGAAGCAGCGTTTTGGGGATTGCATTGGCAAGTTGGGTCGCTTGGCTGAACCAAACGCCTTTGTTCCTTCTCGCTGCCGTATCATACCCGGTTTGGGGTTTCATCTACTCCCTCTGGCTCAAACGCATCATCATCGTTGATGCAATCGGGGTGGCTGCGGGATTTGTGTTAAGGGTTGTCGCAGGTTGCCTCGCTATCAAGGTTGAAATCTCGCCTTGGCTGATTTTATGCACGCTGCTCCTGGCTCTCTTCATCGCTTTCAGCAAAAGAAGGCACGAGTTGGTTTTGATGGGCAACAACGCAACTGCAGTTCGGTCAGTCTTGAGCGAATATTCACCTCAACTTCTGGACATGTTCATCGCTGTAACGGCATCAATGACCATCATGGCTTATTCCCTTTACACTTTCACTGCACCCCACATCTTGCTCGGCGACAAGCGAGAACCTTGGCTGATGATTACGATCCCGTTTGTCGTTTACGGGGTCTTGCGTTACCTTTACTTGGCTTATCAAACTGAAACCGCTGGCGCTCCAGAACAAATGCTGCGAGACAAACCTTTTGTCATCAATTTGGCGCTTTGGGCGTTGACAATAATTTTGCTTGGTTTGATGGCTCGCTAAGGGAATTTCGGAAGGAAGTAACTCTCCCGACAAGTCTCGTTTGGAGAAAAACTTTCCCTGCGAAAAACAGACACTCAACCGAACAGCGCCGAATAAGAATGGCTCGGAATTGAGCAAAGCGGAAGCCTCGCCCTCTCAGGAGCGTGTTCAAAAAGCCTTTCTGAGTGGCTTTTCTACGAGTGAAATCAGCCTCTGGGAGGGTGAGGCTTTTGCCGAGCAAAAAGCAAGGGAGGGCGAGGCTCCTGCCGAGCCGAAATTGTCGGCAAATCGTAAGATTGGGCAGGTCGGGAAAAATCTGGGCTCACCGGGAGGTTTGCCCTCCCAATCAGGAATTGATTTCCGAACACACTCTCCTCTCAGAGGCTGAAGGACACTTGTGGGAAAGCCGTCCAGAAAAGGGCTTCAAAATACACTCTACCTGCCTTGTGCATTTGGTTTAACAAAGTGCCATAATCATTGGCGGAGGCGTTCAGTCATGGAAGAGATGAGGTTTTGGGTTCAACGGGTCTTCGTTCAATTTGGAAGCCGCTGGGAGCCAGCGGTGGATGTTTGCGAGGACGATGAAGCCTATTACATCATCGTTGAAGTCGCAGGCGTGGATGAACAAGACTTGGAAGTTGAATATCAGCCGAACGGGACTTTGGTCGTTCGTGGTGTGAGGCGACCTCCGATGACAGGTGCTGTTCAATGCTTGGTCTTGGAAATCCCATACGGACCGTTTGAGCGCCGCATTCCTCTCCCAAGCGCCATCAATGCCGACGGAATAGTAGCGGAATATCGCTCAGGTCTGCTTCAAATTCGCGTCCCGAAACGAATCCCTTCAGGACGCCCAAGATTGGTGCAAATTAACCCCTAAAGGAGAGAAGCAGCATGAGGTGGGGAACGCTCTTCCTTGTCTGTGTTGGCTTTGCAATGTCGTTAGTCGGAGTTAGGGCAGAAATTGCACCCTCAATCTCACCAGTGGATGCAGCAGATGGCAAAGGAGTTAAGACAGTGAACCTCAAGGAGGGAGGACCGTGTTTGTCCCTGAGGATTTGAGCCAACTGCCGCCTGAATTGCCAGTCGTGGCTTTGCGGGATTTGGTGATTTTCCCTTTGATGGTCATGCCCCTGAGGGTGGGGAGACCGAAAAGCATTAAAGCCGTTGACGCCGTCGCCGCTGATTTGAGAATGTTCATCACCGTGATGCAAAAGGACAGGGAAATTCAAGACCCGAAACCGCCAGATGACCTATACCAGATTGGGACTTTGGTCGGCATTTTGAGGATGATCAGGTCTCCAGAGGGTGACATTCAACTGTTCGTTCGTGGGCTTTCCCGCGTTCGCATTGAAGAATGGACGCAAACCGAACCTTACCTGAAAGCGCGTTACTCAGTCATTGACGAGACGGTTGAACAGACCATTGAAGTTGAGGCACTTATGAACACTGCCAAGGACATGTTCCGTCAAATGGCTCAACTGTCGCCCCAGATACCTGAAGAAGCGGTAAACTTTATGGCTTCAATCAACAACCCAGCCCACCTCGCTGACCTTTTGGTCTCCTCGTTGAACATGCCCATGCAGGAACGACAACGGTTCTTGGAGATGACCGACCCCGTTCAAAGGCTTCGTGAACTTATCCCACTGCTCTCACGGGAAATTCAAGTTCTTGAGTTGACCCAGAAAATCCAAGAGCAAGCGAGGCAGGAACTTGACAAAGCCCAGCGAGAGTTCATCTTGAGACAGCAACTGCGCGAAATCCAAAAGGAACTCGGCGAGACCCCAGAGGCTGAAATTGAAGAATTGCGCCAAAAGATTGAGGCAGCAGGGATGCCTGAGGATGTAAAGGAAGTGGCGTTGAGGGAACTTGACAGGCTCTCAAAAATGCACCCAGCGTCAGCCGAATATACCGTCAGCAGAACTTACCTTGACTGGCTGGTAAGTTTGCCCTGGAACAAGGTCACCGAGGACAACCTTGACATCGCTAATGCAAAGCGAGTCTTGGATGAAGACCACTATGACCTTGACGATGTCAAAGACCGGTTGCTTGAGTTCCTTGCCGTCCGAAAACTCAAACAAGACACGAAAGGACCGATTTTGTGTTTTGTCGGTCCGCCTGGCGTGGGGAAGACGAGTTTGGGGCAAAGTATAGCCCGCGCTCTTGGAAGGAAGTTTGTCCGAATTAGTTTGGGCGGCATCCGAGACGAAGCTGAAATTCGCGGTCACAGGCGAACTTATGTCGGCGCTTTGCCTGGTCGGATAATTCAGGGCTTGAGGCAAGCGGGGACGAAAAATCCAGTTTTCATGCTTGACGAAGTTGACAAATTGGGGATTGACTTTCGCGGTGACCCTGCAGCGGCGCTCCTTGAAGTCCTTGACCCTGAACAAAACCACAGTTTCGTTGACCACTACCTTGATGTTCCTTTTGACCTTTCGCAAGTCCTCTTCATCTGCACTGCCAACATCACCGACACAATACCGCCAGCGCTCCTTGACAGAATGGAAGTCATTCGCTTGCCCGGTTACAGTCACGAGGAAAAATTGCAAATCGCCAAGCGCTACCTTGTCCCCCGCAACTTGAAAGAGCACGGCTTGACAGAAGATAACCTTGAGTTCACCGACGAGGCGTTGTCAACCATCATCAAGCAATACACGAGAGAGGCTGGGGTTCGGAATTTGAACAGGGAAATAGCCAATGTCTGTCGGAAAGTGGCAAGGAGAGTGGCTGAAGGCAACACGGAGAAAGTCATTGTGACACCGGAAGTTGTCACTGAGTTTCTCGGTCCACCTAAGTTCATTGAGGAAATCGCTGAGCGGCAACCTCAAGTTGGTGTGGCGACTGGATTGGCATGGACGCCCTTTGGTGGCTCAGTTTTGTTCGTTGAGACGACGAAAATGCCCGGCAAAGGCTCACTCACGATTACAGGTCACTTGGGCGAAATCATGAAGGAATCCGCACAAGCGGCACTAAGTTATGTCCGCTCTCGCTCCGAACAACTCGGCATCCCTGAAGACTTCTTCAGCAAACACGACATTCACATCCATGTCCCTGCCGGCGCTATCCCGAAAGACGGACCTTCTGCAGGAATAACTATGGCTACGGCGTTGGCAAGTTTGGCGACTGAACGACCCGTTAGACATGACATAGCGATGACGGGTGAAATAACCTTGACGGGGCGAATTTTGCCTGTCGGCGGAATCAAGGAAAAAGTTCTGGCTGCGAAAGAAGCCGGCATAACCGAAATAATTTTGCCGGCTCAGAATGAGAAAGACTTGGTTGAAATCCCAGAGCACATCCGCAACTCTCTGCGTTTCCATTTCGTTGAGAACATGGACGAGGTTTTGGAAATCGCACTGTTGCCAGCACCTGAGGTTGAAACTGTCAAGGTTGGAAGTTGAAGGTTTAGGCTTTCACGCTCTTCCCTCCTTGAACTAACGGAGGCGAAGCGAATGGGACGGACTGACGCTTTCTGGAGGCTCTTGACTTTCTTCCGCCCCTACTGGAAGAGATTGGTCGCATGCATCCTGCTAATAGGGGCGGCGGAAGGCTTGAGGTTCTACTTCATTTGGCTGACTCAGCACTTGCTGAGACCGTTAATTGCGTCGGGTATTCGCACCGGAGAGGGAGACTGGCTCATCGGATGGGTTCAAAAAGCGCTGTATTGGCTTTTCCCGAACGCTTCCCACAGGCTCGTTTTACTGGCAGCGGTGTGCCTTGTAGGAGTTGGAATTGCCATCCTTAGGGCTGCCCTTTCTTTTGCCCATACCTTCCTCGCCAACAACATCGCTCAAAAGGTCGTTTTGGATTTGCGCCGCCGACTTTATTCCCACCTTCAACTGATGCCTCCTTCGTTCTTTGAACAAGAAAGGACTGGGCAACTTTTGGCGAGAGTTGTCAACGATGTCGCCGCTTTGCAATCCCTTGTCACCATCGGGATTGAAGATTTGGTTTCCACACCTGTCCTCATCGTCGGCTCTTTGGTTTTGATGATCGTCATAAGCCCAACATTGACGGTCATAGCATTGGTCTTGCTCCCCATCGTCGGCTGGCTCATGTGGAAGTTGGGGAAAAAACTGAGAAAGGCATCTTACGAAATACAAGTCGCTTTGGGGAACTTGACGGCATTGTTGAGCGAGAGTTTCAGCGCCGTCAAACTCTTCCAAGCGTTTGGAGCGGAAGAACAAGCGTTGAGCCTGTTTGACCAAAGAAACCGCCAAGTTTACCAACACGCACTGAGAGCAATTCGGCTGAGGACTTTGCTTTCGCCGTCCGTTGAGTTGATCGGCACATTAGGTGTCATCGCTGGTGTGTTCATCGGCGGTGTATTGGTCATTGAAGGTCGGCTTCATCCCGAAAGTTTGCTGGCTTTCATGATTTACTTTTACACTCTGGCGTCAAGCATTCGGAAGTTATCGCAAATTCAAGCAGTTCGTGAACAAGTTGCCGGCGCGGCGGAACGAATCTTTCAAGTCCTTGATGCCCAGCCTGAGATAGCGGATGCCCCTGATGCAATTGACTTGCCGACAGTAAAAGGCGAAATCGTTTTTGAGAATGTGCGCTTTAGGTATCCAGACGGAGACGAAGTTTTAAAGGGCGTGAGTTTCAAAATCCGACCGGGCGAAAAAGTGGCGATTGTCGGTCCAAGCGGTGTCGGTAAAACGACTATCGCCATGCTGCTGATGAGGTTTTACGACCCGACGGAAGGGAGAATTTTGCTTGACGGACACGATTTGCGGAAAATCCGTTTGCGTTCGTTGAGGCAGCATATTGGGCTGGTTCTGCAGGACACCTTCGTCATTGACGGAACAGTTCGCGAGAACATTATCTTGGGCAACCCAGACGCAACTGAGGAGGAAATTTTGGAAGCAGCAAAGTTGGCAAATGCCCACGAGTTCATTGAACGACTACCCAATGGCTACGAAACTTGGGTTGGTGAAGGAGGGGCGTTCCTTTCAGTGGGGCAAAGGCAAAGGATTGCCCTGGCAAGGGCTTTGCTCAAAAAGCCTGCAATTTTGGTTTTGGACGAAGTGACCTCCCACCTTGATGCAGAAAGCGAGGCTGCCGTTCAAAAGGCTATTGAAAAAGCGATGCAAGGGCGAACAGTCATCATTATCGCCCACAGGCTCAGCACGGTCAGAAACGCCGACCGAATCCTCGTTTTGCAGGACGGACAAATCGTTGAGGAAGGAAGGCACGAGGAGTTGGTTGCTGCGGACACATACTACCGCCGCCTTTATGAGTTGCAGCGTTGAAGTGTTCCCCCTTCAACCTGCCGATCTTGTGATGCTTAGAATTGCTTAAATCTCAAAGCCCCGCTATAATTCCTTGAGGTGAAGGTTGACAACGACCGAGGGAGGCTTTAACTTGTCATTGACGGCATGGTTCTCTCTGGCATTTGGGAAGCGAAAAGCGCCTGGGATGCTTATCGGGCACACCGACTGGGTGAATTCAATTGCGTTTTCGCCCGGGGGTCATTTTTTGGTTTCTGGCGGGAAAGACAGAACCGTCAGGCTTTGGGGGCTTGACAGTTACTGCCAAGTTTGGGTGGTCACTGGACACGCCGATTGGGTCAAAACAGTTGCTTTTTCCCCAGACGGTCGGTTGATCGCTTCAGGAAGTGGGGATAAAACTGTCAAGATTTGGTCTGCGAAGGACAAAGCGCTCGTGACTGTCCTGACGGGACACACCGATTGGGTTAACTCTGTGGCTTTCTCCCCGTTCGGGACATGGCTTCTTTCTGGCAGTGCCGATAAATCAGCCGTGCTCTGGAGCACCGAGAGTTGGGAACAAGTGAAAGTCATCACGCATATCAGCCTCGTTTACGCTGTCGCTTTTTCTCCCGATGAGACATTGATGGCAACGGGGACTTACGATGGGACAGCGAAAATCTGGAAAGTCCCTGAAGGGGATTTGGTTTTGGCTTTGCCAGAACATGGCGATTGGGTGCGGGGGCTGGCTTTCTCCCCTGACGGGAAAGTCCTCGCCACCTGTTGCTGGACTGACACGATAAGGCTTTGGCAAATTCCCGAGGGCGAATTAGCGACATCCATAGCGCTTTCAGGGGAAGCGACCACAGCCATTGCTTTTTCCCCTGATGGACGGTCATTGGCGATAGGAACCCACAGCGGCTCAATTTACCTTTGGGATTTGACGACCGAAAAAGTAGCCCATGTCCTTCAAGGACACGAAGGTCACATTTCTTCGGTAGCGTTTTCCCCCGATGGAAAGTGGTTGGCGTCGGGAAGCCGAGACAAAACTATTCGGCTATGGAAAGTTGAGGCTTGACGACAAACCTCTGTGAACTTCTGCAAGAGCAGCGACAAACTTAGTAGCGGGATGAGTGATGGCTGACCGCATGAACGCTCTCTACTGGGTTGGCTGGTATCTGTGTCGCTTTCTCGCATTTCGGTTTTGCAAATTGAGGGTGGAAGGGGTAGAACGGTTGCCGAAAGAGGGCGGGGTAATTATCGCTTCCACCCACACTGCGACTTTGGACCCAGTGATTTTGGGTTGTGCGTTCCCTCGCCCCTTAACCTTCATGGCGAAAGAGGAACTTTTCAAGTTTCCGCCTTTCGCTGCCCTCATCCGAACATTGGGAGCATTTCCCGTAAAGCGCGGTGAACCCGATAGACGGGCTTTGAGAAAAGCCGTTGCCCTCTTGCGACAGGGGCGTTGCCTTGTCATATTCCCTGAGGGGACGAGAAACCCTAACTGGCAGTTGCGCCAGCCTGAATTGGGTGTGGCTCTGTTGGCAGCATGGAGCAAAGCACCAGTCCTGCCTGTTGCAATTTTCGGGAGTGAGTTCTTAATGCCCAAAGGGAAGTTCTTTCCAAGACCTGCACGGTTGAAAGTTAAAGTGGGGGAACTGCTTTGGTTTGAAGGTGACGGACGGCGCGAGTCTTTGGAAGCCTTCGCTTTGAAAGTCATGCAAGCCATTTCGGAATTGTCGGGAAGACCTCTTGCGGTGGGAAAGGAAAAACTCACAGCGCCTTTAAGGCGCTCTTGAGAAACAGGGATGAAAACGGGGAGAGGTGTCCAAATGGAGCAGAAAGGCAATCGGTTCTGGTTAGGCTTGGCTCTTCTGGCGCTTGTATTTGCCCCCTCAGCCTACCCTCAGGAACTTTGGGTTCTTGAGGATTTTGAGCAGGGTGTCCGACAATGGTTCGTTCAAACGAAACAAGCAGAAGGGGCAGAACTTCCACTGGTTCACTTGACGACTACTTCGCTAACCCCGCCTGAAGGGGGCAAACGGGCAGGCTTGTTCATCTGGAGGCGCTCTGAGAAGGGCGAGTGGGGTAGGTTCGTCTTCCCTTTGGACGGAGCCCAACTTTCAGCGAAGAAATCGGTCGGTTTGACTTTTTGGTGGGTAGGGGATGGCAGCCAAGTTTCAGTCAGTTTCGCCCTCGTCGCTGAGCGGCAAGGTGTGGAGCGGCTCTTCAAAGTTGAACTTTCACCACCAAGCACATGGCAACAAGTTCACCTCGGTTGGGATGCGTTTCGCGACGAAGAGGGGACACCTGTGACCGTTTTCGTCCGATACCTTAAGGAACTGCGAATTGAGCGAACCGGTCCTTTCCAGCCGTTCTTTTTCATCTTGGACGAGTTGGCTGCTGAAGTCTACGCCCCTTCTGTGCCAACGGTTAGTGTCAGAGCGGTTGTGGATTTCCAACAGGAGCAATTGACCAACCTGCTAAGATGGGGTGCTTGTTGGGATGAAAAGGCTATCTCAATGCTCCAAGACGCAACCATAAGGAGACGCATCGCTGATTTGAAGTTGGGCTGGGCAAGGGTCTCCGTCAATGATTTGGCGGTGCAAAGGGACTTTGAAAACTTGGCGAAACTAATCCAATCGTGGGCTGTTCAAGTCCAAAGGCTCAACATGGTTCCCGTTGTCACACTTTCACCCATCAAGCCAGAAGACCTTCCCTCTGGGGCGTTCCAGCAACAAGCGACTTTTTGGGTTCAAAGGTTATTGCCGACAGTGAAAATTTACGAGTTGTTCCAGAGACCTTCTGAGCCACCACTGCAGTTGCGTCCAGAAACTTTGGCGATCTACTTTTCCGCCTTGAAAGAGGCGATGAAGCAAATTTCGCCCACAGTTCAAGTAGGTGGCTGGGGCGAGCGTGGAGCGTGGAGGGAAAAGTTGCAGTTGCTTTTCGCAAAGGCGCCTCGTCCAGACTTTTTCACGCTTCATTTCTACGGTGCTCATAACGCCAGCATCAGCGACGAGGAGTTAATGAGGGCTGCTCGCGAAACCGTTAGCGCAGACTTACCAGATCAAATCCCGCTTAACCGGCTTGACGAATGGTTGAGGCAAATTTACCCGCCTTCAGGTATTCCGCTTCAGGTGACGGAGTGCGCTCCCAACTCTGTCCGAACAAAGGATGGCAAACCTGCCGACGAAAGAGTCTCAAATTCCTTTGGGGCATCTTGGCTTGCAGCCTTATTCGTGCAGATGGCGGGAAAATGCGAGACATTGGTTCATTACAAACTCGCAGGCGATGGATGGGGACTTTTGGATGACTCTGGGTTGCCACAGCCGACTTACTGGTCAATTTGGGCTTGCAATACTTACTTTCCCGCAGGCACGACTTTAGTGACGGGTGCAACTAATTTCGCCCCTTTGCTCATTCTCGGTGGGAAAACCGCAACCGCCAACAATGTCCTTTTGGTGAACACAAGCCAAAATGTTGCGGATGTCCTTCTGGAAGCCATTGGGCTTGAGCGAATGAGAGTTGTCCGGGTAAGGGTTCTGCAAGGTCGCGACACCCCAAGTTACACCGAATTGCCACCGAGTTCTCTCGTCAAAGTTCGGATTCCCGCATACGGTGTCGGGATAGTGCAATTCGTTCCTTGACATGGCATAATGACAAAGGCTTGGTCATGGCGCTGACCCTTTGGAACTTTTCCCACCTTTGGAGGTGGGTGTGATGCAGCAACCGACAGGTTCACCAACGGCTCAGCAACAACCGATGGTGCTGTGGCGGTGTCCGCAGTGTGGGCTCATCTTTACCCCACAGCCGACGACTATCCGCTGCCCAAGGTGCGGCGAAAATTTGAGGAAGTGTCGCTACTGCAAATTCGCCGACACGGTAACTTGGGAATGCATCAACAACCGAATCCGCTTTACCTTCGGTGACGAAACAGGTCGCTTCCACATTCCCGAACCCGACCATTTTTGGGCTTGTCCAGAAAACCTTCCGAACCTTCACCCACCAACATGGCAAGTTGCACTGGCAAATCCGATAACCAGAGCCTTAACTTGGGGGGCGGTGGTTGCTATCTTCTTGCTCGTTGCCTTCCGCCTCTTTGTCCTTCCCGCTGTCGCACCAACTTCCGAAGTGCCAGAGTCAGCGTTGGTAACGGCTCAAGCAATTTTGTCAAGGAACCAATATACTGCTGGTGAGCCAATCCCCATACTCCTTGTCATCACAAACGCTGAGCGCATTCCTTTAGACCCCTGCGTTGTGGTCTTGAGGGGCGAAATAGTTGAGCACTCGGAAGTGAGAACTCAACCTGCTACGGTTTATCCCCCATCTCGGACACCCAGAAGCATCCGCTTGACCTTCCCAGGGCTGCCACCTCAGCAATCCCTAACGGCTTGGATTTACTTGACACCTTTGGGGGCACAGCGGCGAACATACGAGTTGACAATTGATGTCTACTGCGGAAGTTACCGAGCAACCGTCAGCCCGCAGAGAACTTTCCGAGTGACAATCCGTTAAACCTGCTACCTCTTCGCGAGCGCCACGCCAAATAAAATCCCAAAGCACTTGCTTCGTCGGTGTCGGTAGTGAGCCTAAGGTAATGAGCGCCAGCCTGCCCGCACTTATCCCTGCATTCTTTCAGAAACCTCTCAACCCTCTCCCTATATGCCGAACGCAGGCTTTCAGGGTCAACAGGCAAACGGGCTGGTTCTTCCATGTCAACGAACATTGAAGGCAGGGTGAAGGGAAGTTGCAACTCATCAGGGTCAAGGATGTGCAAAACCAAAACATCGTGACCGCGACGCTGCAAATAATGCAATGCCACTGACAGGGCTTCATCTTCGTCCAGCAAGTCGGACAACAAGACCATCAATGAGCGGCGCTTCAACAATGCGGACAACTCTTCGGTAACACGCCGAAAGTGGGTTTGCCCTTCAGGTTTGACTTGTTCAAGGGCTTCCAAAATGACCTGCAAATGTGATGAAGACCTACGGGCAGGTATGAATTTCCTCAGCCGCTCACTGAACACCGCTAAACCGATTGCATCCCCTTGACGCAAAACGAGGTAAGCGAGCAACGCTGAAAGTTTCAACGCGTAATCAAGTTTGCTCCCGTTGACGCTGCCGTAGCCCATAGAACCGCTCGCATCAAGGAGCAGGTAGCACTTCATGTTCGTCTCCTGCTCAAACTGACGGACGAACAATTTGTCAAGTTTAGCGAGTGCTTTCCAGTCCAAGTATCTTGGGTCGTCGCCGGGGAAATACGGACGGTGTTCAGCGAACTCAACGGAGAAACCGCGAAATGGGCTTTTGTGCTTCCCCGTCAATGTCCCCTCAACGGCTCGCCTCGCGGTCAACTCAACTCGCCCCAATTTCGCCAAAGATTCTTTGAGGAACTGCCAAAGCGGTTGTCTCATCGCTTCAAACCTCCAAAGGTGCAAATGAGTTCAATCACCTGTCCCGTGTCCCTTGTCCCATGCCCCTTTCCTTGCTCTTAATGCTTCCCTTGCGACTTCCCTGTCATCAAACGGAAACTTTTGCGTGCCGATGATTTGATAGGTCTCGTGACCCTTGCCTGCGATCAAAACGAAGTCTTTAGGGCGAGCAAACTCAATTGCATGGAAAATTGCCTTTCTCCTGTCTGGCTCAACATGAAACTTTGCTCCAGACACAACGCCGGCAACAATTTGCTCAATGATTTTGATTGGGTCTTCCGTTCGCGGGTTGTCAGAAGTGATGACTGTGTAGTCCGCCAATTGAGTTGCAATTCGCCCCATCTCAGGTCGCTTCGTCGGGTCTCGGTCGCCACCGCACCCGAACACGACGATGACCCTGCCCTTTGTCAATTCACGCACTGTCAAGATAACTTTTTCAAGGGCATCGGGAGTGTGAGCGTAATCAACAGCCACAGTAAAGGGTTGTCCCTCGTCCACGATTTCCAACCGACCCGGCGGCGCTTTGAATTTCGGCAATGCGTCCGCTATCGTCTCCCAAGAAACCCCAAAGTGGCGAGCAACGGCAATGGCTGCGAGTGCATTGGCGACATTAAAGCGACCAAGTAAGCGAATGGAGAGGGGACGGGGGACGAGGGACGAGGGACAAGTGATAACAGCGAACTTAGTGCCCGAAGGTGAAAGGTGTAAATCAATGGCTCGGTAATCGGCGTCTTTAGCGAAGCCGTAAGTCGTCTTGGGGGCAGGACACATCGTTAACAGCCGTTGACCGTAAGGGTCATCGGCATTGATGAAGGCATGGAAGGATTTGCCTTGTCGTTGAGCAATTTCTGCGTATTCAGTGAACAGCCTCGCTTTCGCCGCAAAGTAGTTTTCAAAGTCGCCGTGAAAATCAAGGTGGTCGCGGGAAAGGTTAGTGAAAACAGCAGCGTCAAAGAGAATCCCGTCACTTCGCTTTTGAGCCAAAGCGTGGGAGGAAACTTCCATGACGATGAATTTCGCCCCATCATCCCGAAGTCGAGCGAGCCAGCGGACGAGTTCGGGCGCATCTGGTGTTGTTTGGTCAGTTTCCCAAGTTTGTCCACGCCACTTGACACCGACCGTCCCAAGCACAGCAGCGAGTTCACCCTCTTTGCCAAACTCGGCATTGAGCAAGTGAGCAATCAAGTGAGTTGTCGTCGTTTTGCCGTTCGTTCCAGTCACTCCAATCACCGTCAACGATTTCGTAGGCTCGCCGTAAAAACGATGACAAAGCCAAGCCAACGCTTCCCTTGCATCTTCAACAAGCACCAACGGCTTACCGTTAGTTGGGACTTCCCGCTCGGCGACGACGGCGACAGCGCCTCTTTGCAATGCATCCCGCACGAAATCGTGTCCGTCAACTTTCAATCCCTTCAGGCAAACGAAAACCGAACCCGCCTGAACTTTGCGGGAGTCGTGAGTTATGTCGGTCACTTCAACATCGCTGCCAATTAGCCTTGCTTTCGGCAAGCCAGCAACCAGTTCCCTCAGCCGCATTGCCGCTCACCTTTCTCTCGTAAAGGGCAGCGACCCAACTTTCAAAAGTCAAACAGTTTCGTCAAGGGGCATTCCGAGTTCTTCATAAAGTTTCCTTCGTGCTTGCTTGTCGGCTTCAAGTTCCTTTCGCGCCCATTTTGCAACTTCAGGTGCAACTTCCCTCGGCACAACTATGACGCCATCGTCGTCGGCGACGACAATGTCTCCGGGACGAACTTTGACGCCGCCGCAGTTTATGGTCTCATTCAATCCGGCGAATTCAAGCCTTCCGATCACGGTCGTCCTCGCCACATGTCGTGCCCAAACGGGGCAGCGTTGCTTTTCAACTTCGTAAGTGTCTCGGCAGCCACCATCAATGATGACGCCAACGATTCCTGCCTTTTTAGCAGCAAGCGCTACATTGGAACCCCAAAAGCCAACTTCAAGACCGCTCAGGTCAAGGACGAGGACATCACCCGGCTGGGCAATCTGCAAGAACGGATAAGGGCATTTTTCGGCATACCAACGCCGCGAGTATTCGGCATACTCTTCAGGCGACATTGTCGGCACGACCTCATTGGTCGGGACATACCTTGCCGTTATTGCCCGACCGAAAATTCTCACTCCTTTCCCAATCGGTCTAATTGCCTTGTCCACCAGCCCGACATCGCGCAGCCCAACCGCATCCATTCCATCGGAAACATCAGCAACCCTCAACCCCTCAAACAACTTTGCAACCTCATCCATTGCCTTTTCCCTCCTTTCCCTCGCAAATGTAGCGCAAAGCAAAGTCTGTCACAAAAGGTCTTTCAAGGTCAGCGCCCAGTTCATATGAGTGTGTTCGAAAAACCTTTCTGAGCGGCTTTCCCATGAGTGAAATCAGCCTATGGGAGGGCGAGGCTCCTGCCGAGCCAAAAATATCGGCAGGTCGTGAGATGGGCAAGTAGGCAGGTCGGGAAAAATCTGGGCTCACCAG
>ERZ1669248.310-NODE-310-length-25754-cov-37.567882_pt1 | contig 25754 bp, 28 predicted proteins | sample MGYA00579296_ERZ1669248 | MGnify/ENA primary metagenome ERZ1669248 (study PRJEB41166, sample SAMN08046057) | hot springs metagenome | biome: hot spring; feature: neutral hot spring; material: thermophilic sediment; isolation source: thermophilic sediment from...
CATCTTTCCTCCGACTTTGTTTTTATACTACGATATCTATTATATCAAAAAGTTTATAATTGATTTGTTTGTTAAAGTTATTTTGAGGTGCTAATATGGAACTTAAAGATAGAGTTCTTAAGTTTATAGTTTTAATGGGTTTAGTTAGTCTGTTTGGAGATATGATTTATGAAGGAGTAAGGGGGATTTCAGGTATATACCTTCAAAGTTTAGGAGCTTCTATGATGGTGGTTAGTATAACTGCTGGTTTAGGTGAGTTTTTGGGATATTCGGTTAGATTGATTTCAGGGACTTTGGTTGACAGATTGAAAGCTTACTGGTTTTTTACTTTCTTAGGATACGGTTTTCTGATTTTCATACCTTTGCTTGCTTTTGTAGATAGTTTAGAGTTAGCCGTTTTATTTATTCTTTTAGAAAGGTTTGGTAAAGGACTTAGAACTCCGGCAAGAGATACGATAGTTTCCTTCGTTTCTCAAAAGGTAGGAAGGGGGGTAAGCTTTGGAATTATTAAATTCTTCGACCAGTTTGGTTCGATTATAGGACCTTTAATATTTTTAATCTCTTACAGTTTGTTTCATAACTACAAAGTAGGGTTTTTTGCTATGTTTATACCGTTTGCTATGGTCGTAATATCGTTGTTTATGGCAAGAAAAATGTTCCCAAACCCTGAAAAGTTAGAAACTCCCACTTTAATAGAAAATTCCAACAGAATTTTTTATGTGTATATTTTATTTACATTTTTTTCTATAGTTTCTATGCCTAACTATCAAGTAATTTCATATTTTTTCAAACTTTCTGGTGTTTTGAATAACGAACAAATTATGGTTTTTTACATGCTTGCTATGTTTTTTGAGATGTTAGTTGCTATCGTTATCGGTAAAACTTACGATATTTACAAGTTTAAAATTTTAACTTTCTTACCAGTTATAACTTTTCTGCTTGTGATTTTTTCTTTCAACGGTTACTTTTATACAGCTATTATTTCAGTATTACTTTATGGAACAGTTTTAGCTATCCATGAAAGTGTTATGAGGTCTGCTGTAGCTGATTTAACAAAAGTGTCAAAGAGAGGTTTTTCTTATGGAATTTTTACATTCATTTTTGGTCTTGGTTACTTTTTAGGAAATGTAACAATAGGATTTTTATCTAACAAAGGATACGTGTATGTAGTAATATTTTCTGGCTTAACTCAGTTTATATCTTTACTACTGCTAATTTACTTATTCCAATTAACAAAAAAGAAAGCGTAAAACACGTTTGACAAAAAGTGAAGGACTGTAACTAAGATTAAAGATTTTGTCCTTTGGTATACAAAACCGTAAAACAAAGAAGGAAAAAAGACTAAAAAGGAGTGTAAATCATTGTAAAGGACTATGTGGGGAACAGTAAAAAGAATAGAAGTGATAAGGTTGGAAAAATATTTCATCATGTAAACTCTAAAAAACAACTCTTCTGAAAAAGCCGTAAGAAATTGACTTAAGACTAATGTAAAATCGCTTATAAAAAATATTGGAACTACAAAGATTAATGAAAAATTCCATACAGATTTTAGGTTTAAATCTTTTGTATCTACAAAAATTAAAGGAAGTAAAAGTATGAAAGGAGTTAAGAATGATACATTGAAAATTTTGTTGATAAATACTGATACTAAAAGTAAAACGTAGATGATTAATGGTTTTATGTAACCGCTATAAGCCAATCGTCACCTAAATCTCCGATTATCTCTAAAGTAGGGTCGTGGTTTTTCTTTAAATCTTCTAAAATCACGTATAAATCTTCTACAAAATCTGGAGATGTGATAAGGTCCAGTATTCCTTCTTTACCGTACCTTGTTCTTGGTAAGGCTATTCTATCGTAGCCGTTCATAACCATAGATATAAAGTTCATCTTTTCTGGGTTACACTTTATAACAAGGTTTACGCTTTTTGTTGGCACTTGCGATAGCTTTTCTAAAATTTCCTGTGAAAGCATCTTATAACCTCTCCTTCTTTCTTTTTTTGATTAACAAAACTGCAGTGTTAATAGACTCTATAAGAGAAGATGGGTCTGCCAAATTTTTACCGGCTATATCGTAGCCTGTTCCGTGGTCTGGAGATGTTCTTATGAAAGGAAGTCCTAACGTTATATTTACGGCTTTTCTAAAGCATAAAAGTTTAAGGGGTATCAAGCCTTGGTCATGATACATAGCAACAAATATATCAAAATCTTTGTATCTGTTAAATGCTGTGTCGGCGGATAAAGGTCCTACAACATTTATACCTTCTTCTTTAAGTTGATTTAAAGCTGGGGTTATAATTTCAATTTCTTCGTTTCCTATGTTTCCACCGTCCGATGCGTGAGGGTTTAATCCTACAACGGCTATAGATGGGTTTTTTATGTCAAACTTTTCCTTTAACTCTCTGTCTATAACTTTTATTTTAGAGATTATGCTATCTTTGGTGATTTTAGATGGAACATCTTTAATAGGTATGTGTGTTGTAATGAGTCCAACCTTCATCTTTTTACATACAAGAGCCATAACGTAATCTTTTGTGTTGGAAACATCGGCTAAGTAGTCAGTGTGTCCTGCATACTTAAATCCAGATTCCATTATCCATTTTTTTGATATAGGTAAAGTAACTATTCCATCTGTTTTTTTGTTTAAAACGTCTTTTACGGCGTTTTCTAAAAATATGACGGAAGCTTTTCCTGACTCTTTCGATGGCTTTCCAGGCTGAAAATCTTTATCGTAAAGGTTTAATAGGTAAAAGCCGGATTTTTTTATTTCTTCCAAAGAGTTTATAACATCAAATTTTAAATTTATGTTTAAATCTTTTGATGTTTTTAGAATGGTATTTTTTGAACCGTAAACTATGTAAGCTACGTCTTTTTTAGGGATTTTTTTTGAAGTTAAGGCTTTTACAAGTATCTCTGGGGATATACCGGACGGGTCTCCAAGGGATATTCCAACCTTTACCATACGACTACTTTGTTTGCTTTCTCAATCAGGTTAAGAATATCGTCATAATCTAACAGTCTACTTTCTGGTATTTTTATAGCCCTTGCAACTGCATCTTCTTTGCAGGCATACCAGTTATCTATTGAAGGCTGTCTTAAAACTGCATCTTGGATTAAAATCAGAACATCGTTGTCAGATATAAGCGTAGCTATAGGAAAATCTGCCGGCTTTTTTATAAGATAGACTGTATCTACCATATCAGAACCACCTCTGCCGACTTGATAAGTTTACAGACCTCTTCTTCCGACTTTGTAAAAATTTCCACTCCAAAATCTTTTAACTTAACTATTCCTCTGTCATCAAGACAGTTTTTGTCTACGTAAATCTTACCACCAAGCATAGCCAAAGCTTCTATAGATTTATCGAAAGAAGGAACTCCTATCATTTCTGGATGCCAGTTTGTTAGAGCAAAAACACCATCTTTTATGAATACAACGCTGACGTTGTGGTCCATAGCCATTCCTACGGCTTGTCTTAGAGCTTCAAACGTTTTCCAGCTAAAAGGGTTTGATTTTATAATGCAAACTGCATTTTTCTTAGCCATATCTCACCTAAACAAGATGTATAACTTTTTCTGAATCGGCTATAAGTTTAGAAAGTCCATACATACTGCTACTTTCTGCAAAAGTGGGAGGAGTTATTTTTCTTTGTTCTGCGTTATGGGCACAGTAGTAAAGTTTAGCCCCTTTTTCGGAAAGTTCCTTAATTTTTTCATGGGTTAGACAGTAAACACCGTTTCCCATAAAGAATATGGAGAGTTTGTCTTTTCTTTTTAGGGAACTTTCTGCCAGTTTTACCATCGTGTTAAAATCGGAAGAGTAAGGGTTGTTTGCCATTATGATTAACAGTTTCATTTTACTTTTCTCACTACCACTTCCCAGAGTTTATCTCCGATTTGGTTTACGGCTAAAACTTCCTGACCTTCCATTTCCATACTTTTTGGTACATTTTCAACAGATGGTTGATAGTCAAGAATTATTCTCAAAACTTGACCTTTCTCCATCTGTTCTATGATTAACTTACTTTTTACAAAAGTAAAGGGACAAACTTCTCCTTTAAGGTCTAACTCTCTATCTACCTGCATACCATACCTCTAAAATCTTACTTCACAAGCTTGTTCGTATTCTATTAAGTCCGTTATTGTTGGATTTTCACCGCAAAGTTCACATTTAGGATTTTTTCTAAACTTAACTGTTCTAAACTCTGTTTTTAACGCATCAAACACTAAAAGTTTACCAACAAGAGGTTCACCTATACCTAAAATCAACTTTAGAGCTTCGTTTGCTTGCAATGTTCCCATTATACCACCTACTACACCTAACAGTCCAGCTTCTTGACAAGAAGGAACTAATCCAGGTGGTGGTGGTTCCGGTATTAAGCATCTGTAACAAGGGGAAGTTTCTTTGTTTCTGTAATCAAAAACTGTTAACTGTCCTTCAAATCTTAGAATAGCGGCTGAAACGAGAGGTTTACCTAACATGTAGCAAGCATCGTTTACTAAGAATCTTGTTGGAAAGTTGTCAGAACCGTCTAAAACTATATCAAAATCTTTTATAATATCTAAAACGTTTGATTTATCTAATTTTTTATTGTAAGCGATAACTTTTACGTCTGGGTTTAAAGCTTCTACGGTCATCTTTGCAGACTCAACTTTTGGCACTCCAACTCTGGAAGTGTTGTGGAGTATCTGTCTTTGTAAGTTTGAAAAATCTACAACATCAAAATCTACAATTCCTATTGTTCCAACGCCAGCTGCAGCTAAGTAGTATATGGAAGGAGAACCAAGACCACCGGCACCGATTACCAAAACTTTTGCATTTAAAAGTTTTTGCTGTCCTACTCCACCTACTTCTGGAAGTATTATATGTCTGCTGTATCTTTTTATCTGCTCTTCTGTAAATTGAAATGACATATTCTATACCTCGTAAAGTATTTAAACTAATATTATATCACTTATAGAATATAAAAAGATATTTTAATAAATTATGAAATTAATCATAAATGAGATAAAAAAGGATTTTTAGTTTAGATATGTAGCCCCCGTTAAGGGGGCTTTATTTGTTATTGAGGTTCTATTCTTATGAGAGTTTCGTCTGGAGTTATGTTATCTCCAACTTTTGCGTATATTTCTTTCACAACTCCGTCTATAGGTGAGTGGATTTCGTTTTCCATCTTCATAGCTTCAACCATTGCAACTACTTGACCTTTAGTTACTTTATCTCCAACGTTTACAAGTATTTTTGAAACTTTACCTGGCATAGGAGGTGCTACGTCTCCCGGTTTTTCTGGACGAGGTCTTGCTGAAGACTGTCCTGCTGCAGCCTGACTTACCGCAAATCCAGACTTTCCTACCAATGTAACTGCAAGAGGTGTAAGCTGAACTTCCTCTAACTTTCCATTTACGTTTATGTAGAACTTTCTTGGTTTTGATGGGTCTTGGTCTGGAGATACACCTTCTATTTTTACTTTGAATTTATCGCCATGGTAAGTTATTTCAAACTCTACTGGAGCTACGTTTTCTATAGAATCTGCCTTCATTTCTTTTGGTTCTACTACATCTGGTGGTAATGTTGTTAGCTCTCCTTTTTCTCTTGCTATTAAGAACTCTTTGGCTTGGAGTGGGAATAGTACCATTAGGAGAACTTCTTCGTCTGTTGGTTCTCTGTTTAGTATTAATTTAACTTCGTTGTAAGCTTTGTCCCACTCTTCTTTGTCTGCTAAATCTCCGGCTCTTATGGAGAAGTCTGGCTCTTTTCCTGGTCCAAGTATCTTTTCTACAAGCTCTTTTGATAAAGGTCCAGGTGGTCTTCCGTATTTACCTTCTACGTAATCTCTAACTTCTTTTGTGATTATTTTATATCTTTCACCGGATATAACGTTTAATACAGCTTGAACTCCAACAATCTGAGATGAAGGAGTTAAAAGTGGTGGGTATCCTAAGTCTCTTTCAACGTTTGGTACTTCTTTCAACGCTTCGTCCATCTTATCAAGTGCGTTTGCTTCCATCAACTGAGCAACCATGTTTGATATCATACCACCAGGGATTTTGTGTATGAGAACTTTTGCGTTAACTCCAGCGTACTCTGTTTCATATTTTTTGTATTTCTTCTTAATTTCTCTTGTTATTTCAGCTAATTCATCAAGAATTTTTAAGTCTAAGCCAGTGTCGTAAGGGGTTCCTTGGAGTGCTGCCACTACGCTTTCTGTAGCAGGGTGAGAAGAACCAAACGCTAACGGTGAAAGAACTGTATCAACCATATCAACACCGGCTAAAATAGCCATCATATGGTTCATTATGGCTGTACCACTCATATCGTGGTTGTGTAATACTACTGGTATTTTGTCTCCAACTTTTTTCTTGATTCCTCTGATGATGTTGTAAACTTCCTCAGGCATAAGTATTCCTGTAGCATCTTTAAAGCATATCCAGTGTGGCTCTAAGTCTATTAGTTCATCGACGTAGGACATCCATTTTTCCAATGTATGAACTGGGCTTTTTGTGTAGCTTATTTCTGCATGGACTTCACCACCGAACTCTTTTATTGCTTTTACGGCTACTTCTATGTTTCTGTTGTCGTTTAGTGAGTCAAAAACTCTAAAAACCGTTATTCCATGCTCTATAGATTTTTCTACGAACTTTTTAACAACTTTGTCTGACTTTGGTTTGTAACCAACGATGTTTTGACCTCTGAAGAGCATCTGGAGTTTTGTGTTAGGCATAACTTCTTTTATTCTTTTTAATCTTTCCCAAGGGTCTTCTTTTAGGTATCTTAAGCAAACGTCAAAGGTAGCACCACCCCACACTTCTACTGCGTAGAAGCCTGCTTTATCCATCTTCTCACATAAAGGTAGTAGGTCATCTGTTCTTACCCTTGTTGCAAGTTTACACTGCTGTCCGTCCCTTGGTGTCAAATCAGTGATTTTAATAGGTTTTGGTGGAGCAACTTCCAGATTTTTTTCTTTAATCAAATCTGTAAAAAGCTTAAAATCCATTTTTTAAGACCTCCTTTATTTCATTTATAGTCCGTAGTAAGAACCAATAGCTGCCGATATAAAAGCAACTATCTCTTCTTTAGATAACTCTTCTTTGTATTCTAAAAGTTGTGGGTTTTCTTGTAAGAACTTGGTAGTAAACTTTCCTTCCTTAAACGCAGGATGTTTAACTATCTCTTTTAAAAGTGGTATGGTAGTTTTTACACCGGTTATCTCAAAGTAATCTAAAGCTGCTTTTGTTACGGCTATAGCTTCTTCAAAGTCTTTTCCCCAGCATATAAGTTTTGCAATCATAGAGTCAAAGTAAGGTGTTACTTCAAAACCTGTTGATGCTGCACTTTCTATCCTTACTCCAAAACCACCGGGAGCGTAGTATCTTTTTATGGTTCCTATGCTTGGAGCGTAATTTTTCTTAGGGTCTTCAGCGTTTATACGACACTCTATAGCAAAGCCGTTAAACTTAACGTCTTCCTGTTTTATGTTTAGAGGGTGTCCTGCCGCTATCTTTATCTGTTCTTTCACTATATCTATACCAGTTATCATCTCTGTAACTGGGTGTTCTACCTGTATTCTTGTGTTCATTTCGATAAAGTAGATGTTTCCTTCCAAGTCTGAAACAAACTCCATAGTTCCTGCACTGTAGTAACCTATTTCTTTGGCTGCGTTAGCGCATATTCTACCGTAATGTTCTCTCTTTTCTGGTGTAAGTATGAGAGATGGAGCTATTTCGACTAACTTTTGGTTTCTTCTTTGTATAGAACAGTCCCTTTCTCCAAGGTGTATAACGTTTCCATATTTATCTCCAAGTATTTGGAACTCTATATGTTTTGGGTTTTGGATATACTTCTCAAGTAAAAGGTCTCCTCTTCCAAAGGCTTTTTCGGCTTCTTTGTAAGCCTGCTCGTAGTTTCTTTTTAGTTCTTCTTCGTTGTTACATATTCTTATTCCTCTTCCACCACCACCGGCAGAAGCTTTTAGAAGAACTGGGTATCCTATTTCTTTAGCTAAAGCTACGGCTTCCTCAACGGATTTAAGTATTCCATCACTTCCCGGAACCGTTGGAACTCCGTACTTTTTCATTATCTCTTTAGACCTTGCCTTATCTCCCATCATTCCGATTACTTTGGAAGAAGGTCCTATGAAAGTTATACCTGCATCTTCACACATCTTTGCAAACTCTTCGTTTTCCGCCAAGAAACCGTAACCTGGGTGTATAGCATCTGCACCGATTGATTTTGCAAGGTCTATGATAAGCTGTTTGTTTAGATACGTATCCAGTGGGTTTGCACCTATCATGTAGGCTTCGTCGGCCATTTTAACGTGTCTTGCCGTAGACTCAACATCTGAGTAAATAGCCGCCGTTGGTATTCCAAGCTCATGGGCAGCTTTGATTATTCTACAGGCTATTTCACCTCTGTTTGCTACCAGTATCTTGTTAAACATAACCGCACTCCTTACTTTTCTATTTTAAATTCGTAAGATATTGGAGCTACTTGGTTTATCATGTAAGCTATGCTACATGTTTTGTTTAGTGATGTTTCTATCGCTTCCTTTACATCTTCTTCCGTAACGTCACCTTTGATTGTAAACTTTAAGTATATTTTTGTAAAAACTTTAGGGTAAGTATCCTTTCTCTCAGCGTCCGTTTCTACAACTATGTCTTCAACGTGTTTTCCGGCTTTATGGAGTGCTTCGTAAACGTGGATACCCATACATCCTGCAACTGAGTGGAAAAGTAGCTCAGGTGGTCTTACTCCTCTTCCTTTACCGCCTACGTAAGCTGCAGCGTCTATTGGGACTTCTATTCCTGCTTCACCTTTACCTATAAAATGAAAATCTTCTTTTTGCTTAACTACTACTTTCATTCTGCCACCTCTCTTAAAGATTTTTTATTTTATTTGCTATTTCATCTCCAAACTGACTTGTTGAAAGTTCGGTTGCTTCTTTACCCATTTTTCTAAAGCCTGATGCTATATCCGGTGTTCCCTTTCCTTCGTTTATAACACTTTTAACTGCTTGGTAAATGATATTACCTGCTTCTTTCCAGCCTAAGTACTCAAGCATCATAGCTCCGGAAAGTATTATAGAAAGTGGATTGGCTATCTGTTTGCCAGCTATATCGTTTGCCGTTCCGTGTGTGCTTTCAAATAAAGCGTAACCATCTCCTATGTTACCGCTTGGTACATAACCGGGTCCACCAACTAACGCCGAAGCAAGGTCTGATATGTAATCACCGTTTAAGTTTTGAGTTATGATAACGTCGTAATACTCAGGCTTTAAAACAAGTTGCATCAACATCTGGTCTGTTATGACTTTGTATATTCTGGCTTGTCCTTCTCCCGGTTCTCCTTCAGTGATAATCTTACCTTTAAACTCATCTTCTTCAGCTACTTCAAAAGCCCAGTTTATAAATGCTCCTTCTGTAGCTTTCATTATGTTTCCTTTTCCTACTACGGCTATATGCTTTTTGCCGTTTTCTAAAGCGTATCTAAAAGCTTTTCTAACGTGTCTTTTTGTTTTGTATTCAGACATAGGCTTAACAGTTATACCAACATCTTCAGGTAAAGCATACTCTGAAACGCCCATTTCCTCTATGAAAAACTTTCTTACTTTAGCCGCACCTTCGGTTTTAGGCATATACTCTATAGCCATATAAACGTCGTCAGAGTTTTCTCTAAAAACGGTTACATTGACCCTTTCAGGGTTAGGAATAGGAGAAGGTTGTCCCATGTAAAATACAGGTCTTATAGCCGAATAAAAATCCATAGACTGTCTTAAAATAGCGTTTAAAGACTTTCCACCTTTACCTACTGGAGTGCCGAGAGGACCTTTTATGCTTACTATACTTTGTTTAAGCAGTTCCAACGTCTCTTTTGGCATTCTATCTAAGCCATTCTCTTCAGCTTTATCTCCGGCTAACACTTCAACCCAGTATATCTTTTTAGAGTTTCCGTAAACCTTTTCAACGGCAGCATTTACAACCTTAATCATTTCAGGAGTGATTTCTGGACCTATTCCATCTCCAACTATAAAAGGAATAATTGGATTGTTTGGTACTGTAATAGACTTATCTGGATTTAGTGTTATAAAAGAACCTTCCTTTGGAATTTCTAACTTCCCTTTCCACCAGCAAACATTTTCCATTCAAACACTCCTAAATTTTTTAATTTTATGTCAGGAAATTATAACATTAATGCTTTTTCAAAGTCAATAAAAAATAAAACAGTGTTTGATTTAAAACAATAAAACGTCGTTTGTTTTTTATAACCTTTTTATGTTAAAATACTGATTTAATAATTCAAAATATCTAAAAATTAAGGAGTGGTAAAATGGCTCAAAGAGGAATAAGAGAATACGATGGAAAGAGAATCATCTACCAAAACTGGAAAGATTACTTTTCAGACGCTTTTGAGTATGATTTTAAGTCAGTCCTTGTTACTCCTGAAACAGATTTTGATAAACTTCCAGAGCAGCATCCTTGGCTAAAAACTACACCTTTAGTAGCAAAACCAGACATGCTTTTTGGAAAAAGAGGTAAACTTGGACTAGTCCTTTACAAAATAAACAAACCGGGAGACGTTACATACGAAGACGCAGTAAAATGGATTAAACAAAAGATGCAGGAAGAAGTTGAGATTAACGGAGTAAAAGGACACCTTACACACTTTCTTATAGAGCCTTTCGTTCCTCACAAACCAGAAGAAGAGTATTACGTAGCGTTTTCTATGGGAGATGATTACGATACCGTTTATATGTCAGCTTTCGGTGGTATAGATGTAGAAGAAAACTGGGATAAAGTTTCAGAGGTAAAAATTCCACCTACTGCTTCAGACGAAGAAATAGAAAACCTTATAAAACAAAACGTGCCAAAAGAGATAAGCGATAAAGAAACCTACGCAGATTTTGTAACAAGAGCCTTTAAAATGTTTAGAGATTTACATTTTGTATACTTTGAAATAAACCCATTAGTATTAGTTGGTAGAAAAGCTTACCTCTTAGACTTTGTAGGAAAGGTAGACGATACTGCAGCCTTCGTAGTAGGTAAAAAATGGGGAGAGCTTGAGTTTCCTTCCGGTTTTGGAAGAGACCTAACTCCAGAAGAGAAATACATAAAAGAGTTAGACGAAAAATCCGGTTCTTCACTAAAACTTACCATTTTAAACCCAGAAGGAAGAATATGGACGTTGGTAGCCGGTGGTGGAGCATCAGTTGTTTACGCAGACACTGTAGCCGATATGGGATACGTTAACGAACTTGCAAACTACGGAGAGTATTCCGGAAACCCTACAAGAACAGAAACCAGAGAATACGTAAAAACAGTTTTAGACCTTATGACAAGGAAAAAGCATCCATCTGGAAAACCAAAGATACTACTTATAGGTGGAGCCATAGCGAACTTTACCGACGTTGCAAAAACGTTTGATGGAATAATTGATGCCTTTAAAGAGTATGCTGAAAAGATGAGACAAGTTGGAGTTAGAATTTACGTCAGAAGAGGAGGACCAAACTACGAAGTTGGTTTAAAGAAAATCAAACAAGCGGCAGAAGAGCTTGGTTTACCTATAGAAGTTTACGGTCCAGAGCTTCATATGACTGACATAGTAAGAAAAGCCTTAGAAGAAGAAAAAGCAGCATAATTTAAGGAGGATTAGAGTATGAGTAGACCTGATTACTTACTTTTTGACAGAAACACAAAAGCCATCTTTTGGAACCTAAACACAAACGCAATCCAAAGAATGTTAGACTACGATTACGTTGTAGGAAGAAGTCCAAGTATAGCGGCAATCGTAGCTCCAACTTCAGAAAGGTCTTTTGAAAAATTTTTCTACGGAACAACAGAAATCATAATACCTATATACAAATCAACAAAAGATGCAGCTAAGTTTCATCCAGAAGCAGACGTTTTACTAAACTTTGCATCTTTCAGAACTGCATACTCTGTTACGTTAGAAGCTTTTGAGATACCTACCATTAGAACCATTATCATCACGGCAGAAGGTATTCCAGAAAGATTTGCAAGAGATATGAGAATAAAAGCAAAACAACTTGGAAAGTGGATAATAGGTCCAGCTACCGTTGGTGGTATAGCTCCGGGAGCCTTTAGAATAGCAAACACAGGTGGAACGATAGAAAACATAATAGCTTCAAAACTTCACAGACCAGGTTCTGTAGGTTTAGTGACAAGGTCTGGTGGACTTTTTAACGAACTTTCAAACATAATAGCAAGAAATGCCGACGGAGTTGCAGAAGGAATAGCAATAGGTGGAGATAGATTTCCCGGCTCAGACTTTTTAGACCATATGCTCAGATTTGAGAAAAACCCACAGGTTAAATTTATGATTCTACTTGGAGAGGTAGGTGGAGAAGCTGAATACAAGGTAGTGGAAGCAGTTAAAAATGGTCTTATCACAAAACCAGTTATAGGTTGGTGTATCGGAACAATATCTAAGTTTTTTGGTGGAGAAGTTCAGTTTGGACACGCAGGAGCTAAAGCCGGAGCTGACAGAGAAACGGCAGACGCTAAAAACAGAGCTATGAGAGAGGTTGGTATACACGTTCCTAACAACTTTAACGAACTTCCTCACGTAATAAAAGGTATATACGAAATGTTAAGAGGAGAAGGAAAAATCCAACCTGTCGTTGAACCTGAAGTACCACCAATACCTGAGGACTTATCAAAAGCCATAAGAGAAGGTAAAGTAAGAAAGCCAACAAACTTTATCTGTACGATTTCCGATGACAGAGGCGAGGAAGCAACGTACTGTGGTGTACCTATCAGTGAAGTTATAGAAAAGAACCTATCTATTGCCGACGTTATAGGATTACTTTGGTTTAAGAGAAAGTTTCCAGATTGGGCATCTGGATTTATAGATATGGTTATAAGAGTAGTTGCAGACCATGGACCGGCCGTAGCTGGAGCCCACAACACAAAAGTAACAGCAAGAGCAGGAAAAGATTTAATGTCTTCTCTGGCAACAGGTATACTAACCATAGGTCCAAGGTTCGGTGGTGCTATAGACGGAGCTGCAAAATACTTTAAGATGGCTTACGAAAAGAACATGTCTCCACACGAATTTGTAGAGTATATGAAGAATGTTGAAAAAATACCTATACCAGGTATAGGTCATAGAGTAAAATCTACCAAAAACCCAGACAAAAGGGTAGAACTCTTAAAGAACTATGCAAGAAGAAACTTCCCTAAAATAGAACTTTTAGATTACGCTTTAGAGGTAGAGAAAGTTACCACTTCTAAGAAAGAAAACTTAATATTAAACGTAGACGGAACTATAGGTGTTTTACTTGTAGATTTATTTAAGGCTATCGGCTACTCAAACGAAGAAGTTGACAAATTGATAGAAGCTGGAGCATTCAACGCATTCTTTGTTCTTGGAAGGTCTATCGGATTCATAGGACATTACCTTGATGAAAAACGTCTTGATATGCCTCTTTACAGACATCCAACTGATGATATCCTCTACGACGTAAAAAGACCTGAAGGAATATAAAATAACCTATCCCCCTTTTATAGGGGGGTTTTTTATTTAGTGCGCCCAGAGGGACTCGAACCCCCAACCTTGTGATCCGTAGTCACATGCTCTATCCAATTGAGCTATGGGCGCATAAGTAATATTATATATATCTCAAATCTCTAACTTTGCCAGCTTTTCTTCGTTTTCTTTTGCTATTAAAACTTCTATGATTTCGTCTAAATCACCGTCTAGAATATCGTGTATCCTGTAAGATGTGTAGTTTACTCTGTGGTCTGTTACCCTGTTTTGAGGAAAGTTGTAAGTTCTTATCTTTTCGCTTCTTTCTCCTGTTCCTACCTGCTCTTTTCTTTCTTTGGCTATCTTCTCTTTTTCTATTCTATCGTAGTAATCCTTTAATCTGGCTCTAAGTATCTGCATAGCTTTCATTCTGTTTTGTAGCTGGGACCTTTCATCTTGACATTGAACCACTATACCGGTTGGTAAGTGGGTTATTCTTACGGCTGAGTCGGTAGTGTTTACGTGCTGACCACCAGCTCCACCTGCTCTCATCGTTTCTATTTTTAAATCTTCAGGCTTTATCTCTATATCAACCTCTTCAACTTCTGGCAAAACTGCAACTGTTGCGGTAGATGTATGTATCCTACCAGAAGACTCTGTTTCTGGCACCCTTTGAACCCTGTGAACTCCGCTTTCGTATTTTAGCCTTGAGTAGGCTCCTTTACCCTTTATCAAAGCTATAACTTCTTTTATTCCACCCCTGTCAGTAGGATGGATACTAAGGATTTCAGTTTTCCAGCCGTGTCTTTCAGCGTAACGTTGATACATTCTAAAAAGTTCTGCGGCAAACAAAGCTGCCTCTTCACCACCTGCACCTTGTCTTATCTCGATTATAACGTTTTTCTCATCGTTAGGGTCTTTTGGTAAAAATGCAAGCTCTATCTTTTTTTCAAGTTCTGCAGACTGCCTTTTTAACTCTTCAAGCTCAAGTTCGGCTAACTCTCTTAGGTCTTCTTCCGTTGTAGAGTTTAAAAGCTGTTTTACCTCTTCTATTTGAAAGTTTACTTTTTCATACTGGTCGTAAAGGGATACTATCTCCGATAACTCTTTGTGTTCTTTTCCTATAGCTTGAAGTTTAGACGGGTCCTTTAAAATTTCTGGGTCTGTTAGTAAAAACTCAAGTTTTTTTACCTTATCTTTTACATGCTCTATCTGAGCCAGTATCTTTTTGTTCATCTTTTTACTTTTCTGTTAACTGTCCTTGAAGTTCTAAAAATTTAGGTTTTACTTTTAGTTTTCCTGTGTAGAATGGATGGCAGTTGTTGCAAACTTCAAGGTGCACAACTCCACCTTTAACTGTGTAAATCTCAAACTCGTTTCCACAACCACAAACAAACTTTGTTAATTTTAACTCTGGATGTATTCCTTTTTTCAATTTAGTATCCTCCTTTAAAATTTTTTGAATTAAATATTATATCAAAAATTTAAGCGTTCATAGATTTTAAGAACTCTTCGTTTGTTTTAAACTTAGCCAGTTTTCCAAGTAAAAACTCCATAGCCTCAACTTCATCCATGGTTGACAGAAACTTCCTTAGTATCCAAAGTCTCTGTAGCTCCCAATCCTGCAGTAAAAGTTCTTCTTTTCTTGTGCCTGATTTTGCTATGTTTATAGCAGGGAATATTCTCTTTTCCATAAGTCTTCTATCAAGGTAAAGTTCCATATTACCGGTTCCCTTAAACTCTTCGAAGATTACGTCATCCATTCTGGAACCTGTTTCTACAAGTGCAGTTGCAAGTATAGTTAAGCTACCTCCACCTTCTATATTCCTTGCAGCTCCAAAGAATTTTTTAGGTCTTTGTAAAGCCGTAGCTTCAATACCACCAGATAGAACTCTTCCTGAAGGTGGCGTTACTGCGTTTGATGCTCTGGCAAGTCTTGTCATAGAGTCAAGCAGTATAACAACGTCTCTTCCTTCTTCTACAAGCCTTTTGGCTTTTTCTATAACTAACTCTGATATCTGTATGTGTCTTTCTGGTGGCTCGTCAAACGTAGACGCTACAACTTCCGCTCCTGAACCTACGATTCTTCTCATTTCCGTTACTTCTTCAGGTCTTTCATCTATCAGTAATATAATTAACATTACTTCTGGATGGTTTTTTATTAAAGCTTTTGCTAATCTTTGTATGAGAACAGTTTTTCCTGCTTTCGGTGGTGCAACTATAAGACCTCTCTGACCTTTACCTATAGGTGCTACCAAACTAACTACTCTTGTAGATAAGTCTGAAGGGTCATACTCAAGGTTAAACCTTTCTATTGGGTGGTAAGGTATGAGTTTATCGAAAGATGGTCTCTTTTTAAGGTCATCTGGAGAAAGTCCCCCAACTTTATCTATTCTAACTAATGCTCTGTACTTTTCTCCTTCTTTAGGGTTCCTTGCAACACCGATTATCGTATCACCTGTTCTTAAACCTGTTTTCTTTATTTGGTAAGGAGAAACGTATATATCAGATGGGCTTGGAGAGTAATTGTTCTCTAAGAATCTTATAAAACCGAAACCTTCCGGTAGTATTTCCAACACACCGTTTATTTTCATTAAACCTTCTTTTTCTTCTTTCTTTTCCAGAATTTTCTGTATCAGCTCTTCTTTTCTTAGACCAGTTACTCTATCTAATTCCAACTCTTCTCCAATTTTTCTAAGTTCTGCTAAGGTCATTTCTTTTAGTTTTTCTGGTGTCAATGTAGCTAAATCCATACTTCCTCCTTTGAATAGAGATTTTTATTTACCGATACAGAACTTACTGAAGATATTACCAAGCACATCCTCCGTTGTTATCTGACCTACAATCTCTTGAAGATAACTTAAAACCTCCTGTAGGTCTAACATCAGTATTTCTTTATTTTGTAGTAAAAAGTCTAAGTTTGAATTTATATACTCTATTTTTTCTACCGCTTGTTTTAAAAGGTTATAATGTCTAAGATTTATAAATACTTCGTCTTCAGTTTCGGTAATACCAAGAATTTCTGCGATTTTCTCTTCTAACTCTTTTATACCTTGGTATGTTTTAGAACTAGTATACACTATATTATCAAATTTTTCAAAAATATCAAGAGGTTTTTCTATTAAATCTGCTTTGTTTACAACAAAAATGTGAGTTTTATTTTTAATTTCATCGTATATTTTTTTGTCTTCATCTGTAAAACCTTCTGAGCCGTCTATAACAAACAGAATTATATCAGCCTCTTCTATCTTCTGTTTTGCCTTTTCTATTCCTACTTTTTCAACATACTCGGACGTTTCTCTCAACCCTGCCGTATCGAGTAAAATTACTGGAATATCGTTTATTTTTAAGCTTTCTTCTATGAAATCTCTCGTTGTGCCTTTATACTCAGACACTATAGACCTTTCGTAACCTACCATAGCGTTGAAAAGGGAAGATTTTCCAACGTTTGGCCTTCCAACTATCGCAAGTTTTATACCTTCCTTTACTATGCTACCTTTTTTGTAAGAAGATAAGAGTTTTTCTATCTGAGTTTTAACTTGTGATAGATTGTCTATTATAAGTTTGCTATCTATCTCTTCAACATCTTCTGGAAAGTTTATTTCCGCTTCGATTAAGGATATTAACTCTAAAAGTTTGTTTTTTAAAGTGTTTATCTGCTTGGAAAGTTTTCCTTGTAAAATGTTTACGGCAGCCTTTGATGCTTTCTCTGTTTTGGCGGATATGAGTTCGGCTATAGCTTCAGCTTGGGTTAGGTCTATCTTTCCGTTTAAGAAAGCTCTGTAGGTAAACTCTCCCGGTTGAGCTAACCTTCCACCAAGTTTAACTACGTTTTCTATAATCTTTTTTACTACCGGCACGCTTCCATGTGGATATATCTCAACTACATCTTCACCCGTAAAACTTTTTGGACCTTTGAAGTATACAAGCAAACCTTCATCTAAAACAGTTTTATCTAAGTCAAGAATTTTACCAAAGTAAGCTCTTCTCTCTTGAACGTCCTTTGGAAGTGTAAAAATCTCTTTAGCTATTCTTAAAGAATCCTCTCCACTTATCCTGATTATCGCAACAGCCGAAGGGATAAGTGGAGTTGCATTTGCAACTATTGTATCTCTTTTCATTTTTTCATAGTTTTGTTTATTATAAAGCTTTGTATCAACCCTAATATATTGTTTGTAAGCCAGTATAAGACAAGTCCAGCGGGAAAGTTCATAAACATAAACGTAAATACACCAGCTAATATATACATAATCATCTTTTGGTTTTTATCTGAAGAAGGCGTTATCCACTGTTGAGCTACCATAGAAAGTCCCATCAAAATTGGCAGTATGTAGTAAGGGTCTTTATCGGATAAGTCTTTTATCCACAGTATAAAAGGAGCATTTTTAAGCTCTACCGTAACCATCAAAACGTTATAAAGGGCTATAAAGACCGGTATCTGTATAAGTATAGGAAGACAACCGCTCATCGGGTTTGCTCCGGCCTCTGCGTATAGCTTCATTATCTCTTCCTGTAATTTTTGAGGGTCTTTTGCATACTTTTTCTTTAGTTTCTCTATCTCTGGAGCTAAATCTGCCATCTTTTTCATAGCTTTTAAAGATTTATGGTTTAGAGGGAAGAAGACAATTCTTATAAGGATTGTTAGAATTATTATTGCTACACCCCAGTTAGGTATGTAAGTGTAGAAAAAGTGTAGCAGTAAAAACAACGGCTTTCCAAGTATTCCAAAAAATCCAAAATCTATGGAATCTCTTAAATCTAAGTCTACCTTCCATAAGTTTTTGTAGTAATCAGTTATCTGACCTAAAAGAGAGTACAGTTTTGGACCACTGTAAATAAAACCTTCAAAATCTGGACTAATTGAAACTAAAACTGCCGTAACATCTTTTCCAATTGGCACAACGTTAACAGAGCTACTTCCACCCTTAGGAGCGAAAATCTGTAAAAAGTACTTGTTTTCCTCACCAGCCCAAAGTATGTTACCCCTTACTGTTTGAGTTTGATTTATATCTTTGTCTAACTTTATTAACTCTTTATCGGTTTTGATTACTGCTCCTTCGTGACCAAAACTTCCTTCAGATTTTAACGATATACCAGATAGTAAAGCTACTGATGTGTTTTCTATACCTTTTGTTTTTACTGAAAGTGTTATCGTTCCATCGTCGTTAACAGTATACTTTTTCTCTACCTCTAAGTTATCCCTTTGAAGTTTAAAGGTTATGGTATTTTTGTCTTGAGTAACACTGTACTGAGAAAAGTTTAGTATCCTTGTTAGGTTAGGGTTAGAAGTGATAATCTCGGCAGGAAATATTTTATTTTTCTTAGAAAATTCATCTACCATATCTTGATTATACTGTTTGATGTATACAGATGTGATTCTACCACCAAAAGGAGTAAACTCTACATAACCATACTTTGTCTGCACTTTAATGTTTTGAGATAAATCTAAATTTTGTCTTTCGTTTGTGATAATAAGGTCAAATGTCCCTGATGTTGGAGTTGGATTGTTAGGTTGTGTTTGTTGAGACTTTACCTCTTCTTTTTTAGTCTCTTGAGGAAAGAGAAAATGACTTACCAAAGAGTAGCTTATAAGTAGAACTGACGTTATAACAAAGAATAGAAGCATTCGTTTCTGCATATCTTCTTGTTGCATCTTTTCACCTCACTTAGGGATAGTCTACTCCACCTTTTGAGAATGGATTACATCTTAAAACTCTCCACACTGCTTTTATACTACCTTTTAAAAAGCCATACTTTTCTATAGCAAGGATTGCGTAGTTTGAACAGGAAGGGTAGTATCTACAGGAAGGTTGTTTTAAAGGAGACACATACTTTTGATACATTTTTATGAGTTTTATTAAAGCTTTACCTAACATTCTCTTTCCAAAAAGTTTGAGATACTTTCAATTTCCTTTTCCAAATCATAAACTTTAAGGTTTAACAAATCTGATTTTCCAATAAGTATGATATCACAGTTTAGATTTTCAAATCTATGGTAGAGAAGCCTTAAGGCTTCTCTAAGTAATCTTTTTACCCTGTTTCTCTTTGTAGATTTTTTGAACACTTTTTTAGGTGCTAAAAAAGCAAACCTTGGTATACCTATACTGTTTTTTAAAAATACAACCGTTATGTAGTTAAAGCTAACTCTTTTGCCGGACTTAAATACATTTTCGACTTCTTTTTTTTTAGTGTTACCATTAAGCTGCGAGGCGTTTTCTTCCTTTGGCTCTTCTTCTTGCTATGATTTTTCTTCCAGATTTAGTTCTCATTCTGGCTAAGAATCCTGAAACTCTTTTTCTTTTTCTATTGGAAAGGTGAGATTTTGCCTTCTCGTTTGCCATCTTTAAAACCTCCTTATAAAATAAATAAGGCAGCTTTAAACAGCTGCCCTATCTTAGTTAGATAAGATATTATATTAGAATCCAGCTTTAGAGTCAAATATTCCAGTAAAGATGAAGATTATAGCTATTAAGAGAGCGTAAAGAACGAATGTTTCAATCAAAGCCATACCTATAAACATAGTGGTTAAAAGTCTTGGACCCATGTTAGGGTTTCTTGCCATTCCTTCGAGAACACCTCTTATAGCGTTACCAAGACCTGCCGCACCACCACCTGCCGCTGCACCGATAGCAACACCTGCACCGATAGCTAATGCTCCGTAGAACACGGCTCTTGCCATAGGGTCTCCTTCAGCTGCAAAAGCTGCTGAAACTGTTCCTGCAAGCACCATCAGCATCAAAACTTTCGAAAACTTAACCATTATTTATACAACCTCCTATAAGTGATTTATTTTACTATTAGAGTGTTTACATCTAATTTTTTTGCTACGTATTCATACTCATCAGTAAGAATCAGTAAATCAGGTTTTTCTTCTTGGACGAACTTAGGAAGAGCATCTTTAACTCTTCCAGATATGTCTACAATAATTTTCTTTTCACCGTTAAAGTTGTTTAACAGGTCTTCTATCTTAGAAGTGGCACTTTTTTTACTCTTTTCTTCTAAGTCTGGTGGAACTGGCATACCAAAGCTTACGGCTACTTTTTTCATCATATACACGTCTACTATTTCATGAAAAACTACAAGTTGGCTGTTATACTTTTGAGCTAAATCTTTTGCAAGCTCAACAGCCCTTAAAGATGCTGAATCAAACTGAATGTTAACCATTATCTTTTTAATCTCTACCATAACAATTCTCCCTTAATGTTCTACGTGAGTAATAGCGCCTGCTATATAAACTGTTGTAAGCACTACGAAAACGTAAGTTTGTAAGAATACGGCTATAAGGTGTATCAACATTACTGGTAAAGGAACTAAGAAAGGAACCAGCATTATTAAAACTACGCTTACAAGTTCTCCACCTGTCATGTTTGCAAAAAGACGTAAAGCCAACGTTACAGGCCTACTAAGATGGCTAAGAAGTTCTATTATAAGGAAAACAGGAGCCATAGCAGGGATAGGACCTAAAAAGTGTTTAAAGTAAGACAGTCCATTTTCTCTTATACCTTCGATGTTGTATATTAAAAATACCATTAAAGCTAAAGCCATAGTAGTGTTAAGGTTTGCAGTAGGAGATTCAAAACCCGGTATCATACCAAGTAAGTTTCCAAAAAACACGAAAAGACCTATGGCAGCTATAAGGTTAAAGTATTTTCTTCCTTTCTCTCCCATATTCTCTTTTATAAGGTTATCTATAAATTGAATGTATATCTCAAAAACGTTTTGGACTGGTGTAGGTATCAATGAAGGTTTCTTTGCCATTATTAAAAATAAAATAGGCACTATAACTACAACGATAGCAGCCATAATTACGTGAGTTTGATGTTCCACCGTTTCCTCCATCAACTTTGTTAGTTGGTTATTAAATACTGGAATATTATACAAGAAAAATTTAAGGTTGTAAATAAATCCGTGAAACTTCTAAAATCCAAAAAAAGCCCTTTAAAAAGGCAATTTGTAGTATTTATAAAGATTCTGTAAAGAGTTATTAATATTTCTACTTTAATACGATTAGGAGTGTATCATGAAAGTAAAAGTTGATATGGCTACAATAAAGATAAAAAACGTAAAACAAGGAGAAGTTTTAAAGGTTGAAGGAACAGGCTACCTTGAGTGTCGTTTAACGTTTATATCAGAAGGAAGTTATAAAGTATTGATAAAAACAGAAAATGAAGAAATAACGGTAAACGGTAAAGGTTTATCGAGAATACTTCTTTCTACAGACAGTTTTACCCTTGAGTTTCAGAGTGTTGAAAAAGATTTAAAAGTTGTCCTTAACAACATCAAAGATTACTTTTTTGACATTTTATCTGAAAACTAAGGAGAGATGTTTTGGTAGATTATATAGTTGTAGGTGGAGGAATAGGTGGAACTGTTGCTTATTTACTACTTAAAAGTATAGGTAAGAAAGTTTTACTTTTTGAAAAGTTAGACTACCTTGGAGGTTGTGCTGGGACTTTTAGAAAAGATGGAATCTTTTATAACGTTGGAGCTTCTACTTTGGTAGGTTTGGACGAGAAGCTACCCCTTGATACCCTTTTAAAAATTTTGAAGATAGATAAAAACATTCTACCCATTAAGCAGATAGACCCATCTATAGTTGTGTTTGTTGGAGACAAAAAAATAAACCGTTACAAAGACTTTGATTTATCTTTTGAAGAAATAAACTCAAACTTTCCACATAAAAAAAACAGAGAACTATGGAATAAGATACTTAAAACATCAAATCAAAACTGGAGTAATCTTTACAACTTTTTACCTTTTAACCCAAAAAGCCCAAAGAACATTATCCATCAACTTTTTAAAAACTACCACTACCTACTTTCTAACGTAAAAGAAAACTTACTTACAGCAGAAAGTATAATAAAACCTTACTTAGATAGATGGGACAAAGATTACGTAAAATTTTTAAACAGTCAGATACTTATGACTACCCAATGCTACTGGAACGAAGTTAACTTTTCGTTTGCCTGTATGGGTCTAACTTACACTAATCTGTCTAACTACTACGTTTTTGGTGGTATGAGTGAGTTTTTAAACGCTTTGGTTGGTAACGATGAAAACGTTAAAAAGAAAACGAAAGTAATAAAGATATCGAAAGAGTCTGGAGTTTACAAAGTTCATACAAACAGAGGAGTTTTTGAAACTAAAAGAGTGATTTTAAACAAGACTATATGGGATTTTTGTGATATTTTAGACGATAGCTTAAAAAACGACCTATGTTTTAAAAACAGACAAAAATACAGTAAAATTTGGTCTTCGGCTACTTTATACTTTGCAGTAAAAGATGATAGCAACCTTTTAGACAAACATCACTACCAGATAGTTCATGATGAAGAAAACCCTTACACAGGTAGCTACTCCTTCTTTGTATCGGTAGCCGATGATAAAGATAAGATAAACGGCTACAAATCCGTTACCATATCTACCCACTGTAAAATAGACAGATGGGAAAACGTAGAAAACTACCAAGAGCAAAAAGAAAAACTGAAAGAGTTTATCTTAGACAAACTTTACGAAAGGGTCCCAGTATTTAGAAACTTACCAAAAACTGATATAATGGTAGGAACTCCAAGAACCTTTAAACGTTATACAGAAAGGTATAAAGGAACCGTTGGGGGAATACCATTGATGAGAAGCTACACGATGTTTAACTATCCTGTAGGAAACCTACCTATAGATGGAATGTTTTTAGTTGGGGATTCTATATTTCCGGGGCAGGGTTATCCGGGTGTAGTTCTTGGAGTTTTTAACATTCTTCTTCAGATAGAAAGGGATTTTCATGAAGTATTCTATCGATATATCTAAGCAGGATTGGTTTATAGTATTTGTCTTTGCCGTAATATTTGGTGGTGTTTTAGGGAGTTTTATAACCATACTTTTGAATCTTGGGACCATTCTAAATGGGTTTATAGCAGGGTTAACTTTTGGTTTTTCGATTTTTTTACACTCTCTATTGCTTATAACTTTTTCTAATCATTTTGTGCTAAAGCATATACCAGAGAAGTACTGGGAGTTTGTAAGTCTGTTTTTCTCTTTTATGGCAGGTTTCCTTGGAAGTTTAGTCGCTTATACATTTTTAAAAAGTATAAATATTTTAAAGATTGATTTTAGTCAAAAAGTTTTAATAACAAGCTTTGTAATGATAGGCATACTTACATCACTTTTAGGCTACCTACTTTACTGGGTTGTAAACATAAGAAAAATGAAGATGGAAGTAGAAAAATCCCTTATCTTAGCCAAATTAAAATCTTTAGAGTATCAAATAAACCCCCATTTTATGTTTAACACATTAAACGTTTTAGCCGAGCTTACACACATAAACCCATCTTTAGCAGAAAAGTCAATCTTGACCTTTTCAAAATACTTAAGGGATATGATAGATGAAGAAAGCGTCATACCTTTGAGGAAAGAGTTGTCCATCGTAGAAAACTTTCTTTTCATTCAAAGGCTTAGATTTCCCGATATAGAAGTTGAGTATGATTTAGATGATTCTCTGATGGACGTACAAGTCCCAAAACTCTCTATACAGATACTGGTAGAAAATGCTATAAAGCATGGTATAGGTTCAAAAGGAAAGATAAAGATTAAAAGTTATAGACAGGACGGTAAGGTTGTGATAGAAGTTATAGATAACGGTAAAGGTTTTGAAAATCTAACGGAAGGCACAGGACTTAAAAACCTTAGAAACAGGTTAAAGTATCTCGTAGATGGAGACCTTTTCTACGAAAGAAGAAATGGAGAAACCGTTTTTAGAATAGAGATTAAAAGATAACTTTAGCTAACATCTTTTGTAAACATCTTCAAACCTAACTATATCATCTTCTTCCACATACTCTCCTACCTGCACTTCTATTATCTCCAGTGGTATTTTTCCCGGGTTTACAAGTCTATGTTTTGTCGTTTTTGGTACGAATATACTTTCATTTTCATGGACAAAAATTTCCTTTCTGTTTCCTTCAGAATCTTCTAAAATCACTTTTGCAGTTCCTTTTACCACTACCCAGTGTTCGCTTCTGTGGTAATGAAGTTGTAAACTTAGCATCTCTCCGGGCTTTACGGTTATTCTTTTTATCCTGTATCTTTCTCCTTTTTCAAGTTCAGTGTAACTTCCCCAAGGTCTGTGGACTGTTTTATGAAACTCTGTTAACTCTTTTGTATTAGGGTTAGATTTTAAGACAGATACTAAATCTTTTATTTTCTGTCCTTCTCCTTTTTTTGCTATAACTATAACATCTGGTGTTTCTATAACCATAAGGTCTTCTACTCCAACCGTAGCTATAATTCTTTCATTTCCAAAGATAAGAGATTTTTTTGTATCTATGTCTATAACGTTTCCTACTTTTACGTTTTCATTTTCATCTTTGTCTAACACTTCATAAACACTATCCCAAGAGCCTACATCAGACCAAACTATGTTTAATGGTAAGACTACAGCTTTGTCCGTTTTTTCCATAACTGCGTAGTCTATAGATATATCTGGCATATCTATAAAACTTATAACAACTTCTTCAAAGGTTTTTTCGTTTATCTGGTTAAATATATCTGGAGAGTGTTTTTTAAACTCTTCAAGAATTGTTTTAATAGAAAATGTAAACATTCCACTGTTCCAGTAGTAGTTTCCTGCCATTATGTACTTTTGTGCTGTTTTTAAGTCAGGTTTTTCGTGAAACTGTTTCACTTTATAGGCTTCTTCTATAGGCATATCTGCTTCTATATAGCCGTAACCAGTTTCTGGTTTTGTTGGATTAACTCCAAAAGTTACAATGAATCCCTTTTTTGCAAAGTAATCTGCTTTTTTAACGTAATCTACAAATCTATCTTCTGGAGATATTATATGGTCGGAAGGAGATATAAAAAGTGTTTCATTCTCTGCCACGTTTAACTTATCCAGAGCGTACCTTACAGCTAAAGCTACGGCTGGAGCAGTGTTTCTTCCGATAGGTTCAAGTATTATATTTTTAAAGTCTTTAATACCGATATCTTCCAACTGGTTTTTTACATGGAACTGGTACTCGTTGTTAGTTATGATGATTATATCGTTTATGTTCCCAACAGCCTTCAAACATCTTTCAACTGTCTTTTGAAAAAGGCTTTTACTTGAATCTATACTCAAAAACTGTTTAGGAAAGTTCTTTCTTGATAAAGGAAAAAGTCTTGTTCCACTCCCACCAGCTAATATAACTGCTTTCATGGTTTTTATACTCCTCCTTTATATTTCTATTTTAAAATAGATTGAATAAAATCTATCAAACTTTCCACATAAGGATATTGAGCTA